>WNFF01000432.1_pt1 | contig 38807 bp, 31 predicted proteins | sample 5400441 | NCBI WGS metagenome assembly WNFF01 (sample SAMN13153345, study PRJNA577476) | soil metagenome | isolation source: 120 cm saprolite under Douglas fir tree site 2 hole 3 replicate 1 | place: USA:California | collected 2015-04-18
ATATTTGCACCTTCCAGCGAAACGCCGTCGAGGGCGATAAATCCGTCGTCCAACTCGAGGTTCCCGTGTGTGACCAGCTGCCGGGCCTCGATGGTCGGGACTGTCGAGGCTCAGGCTTATGGAGGGTGCGGCGACCTGGTTCAGCGTGATGGTGTGTTCGAAACGACAGTCCTTGAGTGTCAACGGACAGCGCAAGGATGCAGCCTCGAGGTCAAGGTGCCCCTGGATTTGTGCCCCTCGAAGCCACAGAGCCCTGACGCCGAAACCACCAGCGATGCCGTTGCCGGTAAGCAACTGGGCTAGGAGTCCAGCTCGAATTGTTGGCGACGCTTCGTTCTGAGCTCTCACCTGTTCGCTGTCTGGCTGCTTGTCCCTAACAAAGTCCACGTGCTCACCCACCTTGGAGCCGTGCCATACCCTCGTTTCGGCAGGACTTAACTCGTCTAGGGAGGCAATAAGGGCTGCCATCACTATCGCCAGGCGGTCCTGACCCGGACCCTGTGACCTGATCGTCGGACAGCTCCGTGGGTGCTTTCTTTCCTCACCGCCCCATCCTGGCGGTAGTGGCGGAAGGAAGTCGTCAGAATCGCTACGTAATGTTTAGTGTCGGTCAACGTGCGTCGAGCCCCTAACCCTTACGACCGGTCGCTGCCAGCTCAACTGACTCGCGTCGTTGTTGGAGGCTGCGAGGTCATTACCAGTGCTCTCGATAGTGAGCACTTATCGAGAGCAATCTGGCGAGCCCCGTTGGACACAAGATGGCCGCGGCCACCTTCAGTCGGACCAGGAAACTCGCCCGGTTAGGCTCGGCTTAACCGCTCGACTGCTTGTTCGCCTTCGTCGGCCAATGCGTCCAACTTCAGTCCGATGGCGGCGATCTTGCCAATCTTCGCCGCTAGTCTCCAGTGCTCTGTGGCTGAGATGAAGTCTGGGCGGGCCTCGAGCAATTCTGCGTACGCCATGTGAGCATCGAGCAACTGGTAGGGCTCGCCAGATTCTTCCTGGATTCTGATCGCCATGTCGAAGAGCTCGTCCGCCCTCGGTTGGTTGTTGGACCACTCTTCGATCTGCGCCAGAACGACGCAGATCTTTGCTTGAACTCTGGGTACCCGGGTCACGTCATCCAGGGCTAACGCCTCTACAAGGTGACGCTTCGCGACTTGCAGCCGATCGCGTGCCACAAGCGGCGAAACGCTGTCGGGGGATTGGACAAAAAAGTCCAACGGCTTGTGTGTCTGTTCCGCTATGTGTTCGAGGGTTTCCATTGAGGGCAGCGCGCGACCCTTCTCGATAAGGTGAATCGCTGTACGGCTCACCTTGCCGTCAGCTACCTCGGCCAGTGTCAGGCCTGCTTCTTTCCGGGCCTCCGCTACCGATCCCGCCCGGACTGTGACGCCCTTGCGGCGACCCCTGCGCCCGGTGCCCACCATGAAACCAGAGCATACCTTCGAACTCGCGAGACCGCATGGCGCGTGCAGAACTGTCGTACCAGTCGGTTATTGGGGGTCGCGATCCCGACGATCGCGGGCATTTCCAGTCTGGGCAGGCCCAGTTGTCAAGTCATATGTCAACTGACCACTTGACGAATCCCGCCTCTAGGTGGATGCTTCACGCGAACCAGCCGCGCTGTCGGGGGTGAGCCTGGTTCTACCAAGGGGGCGGGCGTAGTCAAGGTAGGTCAAGCGTTGCGCCAGTACTGGCTGGAACCAGGGCCAACAGCCGCGTCACCTGCGACGCGAGCCCAAGCAACGACCGGAGCGAGTCGGCCGTCGCGGCCAACCAGCTGAATCCACTGTCCGCTATGCCGCCGATTCGTCAGCGAGACGAGATGCCGCACGCCCCGGCTGCCGGGGTCAGACTGGCGCTGCTCCGGGGTTTCGAGCTCACACGTAACGGCGCCTGTGTGCCCGTGTCGAGCGGTCTTCAGCACCTGCTCGCATACCTCGCATTGCACCGCCGCGCCTTGAGGCGGACGCATGTAGCTGGGATTCTGTGGGATGACGTGACCGATCAGCGAGCGGCCGGCAACCTGAGATCGGCACTCTGGCGTATCAAGCATCTGGATGCGGACCTCGTCGAGTCAGCGGATGGGCGGCTCAGTCTCGCCGCAGGGGTCGCGGTCGATATATGGGAGGCGGAGCAGATCGCCAGGCAAGCTCTTGACCCTTCGACAGACGCCGCTGCGCTGCACCTCGACGATCTTCCGATTACCGGCGAACTGCTTCCGGGCTGGGACCAGGAGTGGGTGCTCCTGGAGCGCGAGCGTCAGCGCCAGATTGGCCTCCACGTGCTAGATGCTCTTTGCCAGCGATGGACGCGAATGGGGCAGTACGAGAAAGCAATCAGGGCCGGCCTGGCGGCCATTGCAACCGAACCGCTGCATGAGAGTTCGCATCGGGCTCTGATCGGTGCCTTCCTGGCCGAGGGGAACCCGGCTGAGGCAATTCGGCGATATCGACAATTCAGGGAGTCACTGCGGTCTGAACTCCACATCGAACCATCTGCCCGCATCAGCGAGATGGTCGCCGGCCTTTCGAGTCGTAACGGCGCGGTGACGGCGATCATTCACCCTGTCCGTGATGGGGCCACGAAGGCGAACAGCCGCGTTGGTCATAAGCGCCTTTGTTGAAGATCAAAGCAATCCGCGTTGGTACGTGAGGATCTCGTCCTACCGTGACGCGTTCTCGCCGGTCTCCAACTCTCTGACGGTCAAGACGGCGGACGGCGTGTACGACGCCGTTCGAAATTGGCTCGAGTCGGTCATCGACTTCACTGCTACAACAGATGATGAATCGGTGACGAAGCAGTGATGCTCCATTGCGATTCTCGAGTTGTGAAGGGCCTGCCACGCCGCCCGTTAGGCTCCCCGTGAGCTCGGTTCCCACGAGTGGGCCCGCCTCGGGATCCAACGTTCGACCTGAGACTGACGTCTCGCCGATCCCGCCGGCGGCGAAGGCGGATGGTCAGGACGGAAGAGCAAAGAAACCGTGGGGTGGAAGTCAAGGAGCGGTCTTCGCCGTCCAGCTCACTTACCTGACGATTCTGGCCGCCCTCGCAATCGCTTATTTCATCGACCGAAGCGTGATCCGCCTTCCCGAAACCCTGGGCCCGGTGTCGATCGCGGTGCCGTGGTTCGGAGCTCTGGGAGCCGTCCTCATCTCTCTCGTTGGAATCACCGAGCACCGCAACGATTGGGATCCCTCATATCGGTTTTGGCACTGGTCGCGGCCGCTACTGGGGGCGAGTTTCGGATCTGTCAGCGTGCTCATCTTCCAGGCGGGCATCCTGGCGGTTGGATCAACGCCCACTCCGACCCCGCAAGACGTACCGCACAACCTCCTCTACTACATCGTGGCTTTCGCGGTGGGCTACCGCGAGGAGACATTCCGCGAGCTTATGAAACGGCTGACCGACGTCCTCTTCTCGCCTGGCCCAACGACCGGCGGACTGCTCGCAAGCTCCCTATCTCCGCAGAGCGGTCCCGCCGCCGGCGGCGCCTTGGTCACCGTGCTCGGATCTGGTCTGACCGACACCGACTCGGTCCGCTTCGGAGCCGTGCCGGCCAAGTTCCATGTCGATGGCGACAGCCAGGTCACCGTTACGAGCCCGGCGGGCCAACCCCGCACCGCGGTCAACGTGACGGTCACGGCTAAGTCCGCGACCGCAGTCGCGGGGACGTTCACCTACCTCGCCTAGGCAGATGGTACGGCCGGCATAGCTCGACGCGCGACTCCGGCCCCAGCGCCCGTGACGCTCCTGTGACGCGCCGGTGACGGCTGATCCAGATCGTAGCCGTAGCCATGGCGGGTGGCATTCAACTGATGCTCCTGACGGGGTTCCAGCTGGCGTGCGACGGAAATCCGGTCTCGCTTCCGATGAGCGCCCAGCGGCTCGTTGCCTTCCTCGGCCTCCAAGAGCGGCCGGTGCAACGCAATTATGTGGGGGGAGCCCTCTGGCTCGACTCGCCGGACGATCGCGCAGCGGCTAGCCTCAGGTCCGCCCTGTGGCGGGCACGCCAACCTGGGCTCTGCCTGATCGAAGCCGAGACAGGCGGCCTGCGGTTGTCCAGGGAAGTGACGGTTGACATCAAGGAAGCGACCCGTTTCGCCCATCGAGTGGGCGACCCAACCGTGCCATGGAATGACGCCGACCCGCAGCTTGAAACCCTGAGTGGGGACCTTCTTCCTGACTGGTACGAGGACTGGGTACTGGTAGAGCGCGAGCGCTTTCACCAGATTCGCCTCCACGCTCTGGAGACGATTTGCCTGCGCCTCACGCAACAGGCAAGGTTCGCGGAGGCGATCGAGGCGGGCATGGCCTCAGTCCGCGCGGAGCCGCTACGCGAAAGCGCCAACCGCTGCCTCATCAAGGCTCATCTCGCGGAAGGAAATCGGATCGAAGCGCGACGCCACTATGAGCGCTTTCGGCAGCTACTAAACAAAGAACTGAACGAAAGTCCATCACCGGACCTGGAAGTTCTTATCCACGGCGATGAAAACCAACATTTCGAGCGCGCCGAGAACATCGTGGTGGACGCGCTACTCGGAAATGGGCGCGCGAGCCCGCAGAGGGTGCCTTTCGATCATGCCGTAAACGCACCGGCTGAGACGTAAAGAGGCTCAGCGGACCTTCGGTCAAAGCCCTTTAACTGGACGGAGCCTCCGGAGCAGACTGAGCCTCGCGTCAAGCCTACCACCGTTCAACCGTCTGATCAACCGCCCCAAATCGGCCACGATTCAATTCACGGCAACATACTTTGGTAGCAGAAAATGTTCGCCTAGGCACACCCGCACAACGCGCCCGCAACCAAGACAACGATCTCGACAGTCATCGGCACTTGGCTCCCTCAATGGTGAATCGGGTCCTGCTTCGGCCGGGGAAACCGCTGGACCAAATCACATACGCCGCGATTGCCGGCAAGGGCGAGATCACCGGGCTCCGGATTCATGACGACGTCGAGGCGGCGGAGTCGGCTCGATCGATCGATGCCCGCGCTTACACCGTCGGCCGGCACGTCGTCTTCGGCCAAGGCGAGTATCAGCCTGGCTCGGATCGGACCAATCGCTTGCTGGCCCACGAGCTCGCACACATGCAGCAGCAACGCCTAAGCCGGGGCGACGGCGCTCCATTGAGGGTTGATCTGGATCGCGACGGACACTGGGAGCGTGAGGCGAGATCCGCCGCCATGGCCGATGCGCCGGTTACAGGTCACGCTCCCCACCTCGTCCAGCGGGACGCCGGCAACCCCCACTCGCCAACGCTCCCGTTCACGGCCCAACAGATGCCGGCGTCAGCTCCGCGGTTGACGCCGCCCCTGCGGATCCCGGTCTCAGCCAAAGGAAGCAAGCGCTCCTTGGTGTCGGAGGCACAACGTATGACATGGCTGTCGCCATGCAAGAAACGGATCACATGTCAGCGGCCGCTTATCCCTACGGCGACGGCAAGGTGGACGACAGCGCGAATTTCGGCATCTTCAAACAGAACTGTCATATGATCCGGAATTCCGTACCACAGTACAGCTCGGCTACCAAGGCCAACTACAGGTGGGGAAGCGCCCTCAACACCAACCTCAGTTGGGACGTGCAGGTCCTTCATGCGAGTCAGAATCATTTCGGCGTGCGTTGGGTTGCCGGCCACCGCAACGGGGAATCTGGCTTGCTCAACCCCGTGGGCGCGGACATCAGCCGCTATCAAAGCGCCGTCCAGTGGATGTATACGCAGCTCATGCTGTACCCCGCCTATCGGACCGACGACACATGCGTTTATGTCCAAACGCCGAGGATCTGACCTTTCGGCGTCCGCTAGACCAGAGCGTTGAAATTCCTCCAATCGTTCAAACCAGCCGGTACCGTGCTCGGCCGCGCCGGCAGCGTCACGGCGGCCTGGAAGACATTGCCCGTGATCGCCGCGCCGGCAACCTGTTGAACGTAGGCGGGCAGGAGGATGATGGCTCGGGCGGGTGGAATCGTTGTCGCGTCCAGATTCTGAATCACGTTACCCGTTACCGTGCTGTTCTCGACCAATGCCACCAGCGCCGATGGCGTGGTCGCCGAGCTGGTCCTCATGCGGTTGGCGGACAGGACCAATGAGCTGTCGGTCTCCCGCTCATCGTCCCAAAGAAGGATGCCGAACGCTGACGGCGCGTCAGCCAAAACCAGATCGACATCGTTCTCGCTCAGCTCGGCAACCAGGGGCGAGGCCTCCACCTTGCCGATCGCGAATGTCGTCATCACCTGGTTCACGATCGCCTGAAGTGGTCCGAATCTTTGAACGCCAAGTATGGGACCACTCGCGGCAGTGCGCCTGGTACCAGCCACCGGCGCGCCTCCCGCGACGCTCGGCTGTTGACCCAGGAACTGACTCACATTCTTCCGAAAGGACTGCTTGGCCTGAGCACCCTTGGTGATGTTGCCTCGAGTGCTACTGATCCGAATCAGCAGGTTGGGATCCACTCCCGGCGGCAGCGGATAGGCGCTCGCTATGGCCAGCCCGGTATTGAGCGTGTCAGCCGAGGCCACGTGGCCCAGGAGGTCCGCGACATATTGATCGACCTGCGCCGCCTTCGGGTCGGCCGGGCCTCCCTGCAACTGCAAGACATATCCGCGATTTGACAGGAGAACGAAACCGTTGCCGCACGAGCGAACCCTGTTGCGCCGGAGGTAAATCGCGTTCAGGTTGGCCTGGGCTGCAAATGCCGCATCCAGGTTCAGCGCAGAGTTCTCCTCGAATCTGAGATTTTCGAGCGACGCCACCAGCATCAAGCCAGCCGGTCCTCCCCTGCCAAACCTGAAGTTCGCGGCATCGAATAGTTTCTGATCGATTACGACAGCCGGCGCCGCCAGGTACCCGTAGAGCGCACTGAACGGGCTGTGCAACGTGCGACTGACCCCACCCGGGAGAAGGAACTGGTTGCGAAGGATCGCGTGCCCGGTCGACACCCCGCCCGCGAGCACCGACGCCCCGAACAAGTTGGTTCCCTGCGCCTGAACCGGCGGGAAGTCGAATTCGCACTCTTCAACTTTGAGCCCCGCACATTGGATTGGACGGATCGCGATGCTGACTTCGAACTTTTGCTGAGCGGCTGCACCACCCATCGCGACACCAGTCCCGAGGCCGGCCAATTTCCCCGTGAACGGCACCGCCGGCATCTCGAATCGCAGGCCGCGGAACGTGACGTCGTTTGCCTGGTTCATCACGATCATGCCTTGCTCAAAGGCGCCCAGGTTGTCGTCGCCCACCTTCAGAACTGCGCCGGCCGGGCATGATTCAAGCGTCAACCCCGCGAAATCAGAAGTGAGAAGCAGAGGCTGGTACAAGGTGTAGGTTCCCGGACCGAGGCTGATCGTGGTGACTTGATGCCGGTACTGCTCCAGTATCTTCACGAGATCGTTCGATACGGTCACGTCCTTGGCTTGCACGATTTGCGTGCATCCCGCGGCGTCGTGGCGAGCCGTCAGGTCGACGAGATTGTCGAACACAGACCGGCAGATCTCGTCCACGACCAGACCTGTGCCGTCCCAGTGCACAACCGCCAGAGGACAGATCCAGATCCTGGGGCCGTCCGGTGGCTGCGGGGAGTCGACGTATCGCTGCGGCAACACGGCCGTGGTCGTGCTGCCGTTCAGCACCACGTTGGGGCGCACGGCAAACGTCCAGAAGTCGCCCACTCGAAACGTGCCCGCTGCAGGCGGGGTGAGCTGTACCTGCACCTGGGTGCTGCCAAGCGTTGTCGGAGTCCCTCCGATCGCTTGCACGGGGTTGCGCCAGACGCGCATGAAGACCTGCGGACCGCCGACGGTCGCCATGTCAGTGGGCAATGCGTCGTGGACGACCAGAGTCCCCGCGTCGTAGCTCTGGACCGTAGTGAGGGTCCCACTCGCCGCCGCAACCCAGCCCTGCCCGTCGATCGAGGCGGTCGACCGCAGGAACTCCACCGTCCATCCCGGTTGCGGGACATGGTCCGCGTCGACGGGCAAGGGCGAAACGTCGACTGTCACGTTATCGGCATGTACACCGGCCCTGAACAGCGACGAGGCATTGTCGATCGCCCAGAGGAATCGCTGGCTTCCTCCCGCGGGGTCGGTAATCTGCACGCGTAGCAATTGGTTCTCGGCCGTGCTCGGAACCGAGTCGAGTGGTGGATCACAATCAGAGGTCGCCGCTCCCCCGCCCGCGAGGATGACCTTGAGCCTCGCGCCTGATTCGAGTCGCATCGAACCGCCGTCGTAGTCGTAAGCGAGACCGTGGTTGTTCCAGACTCCGGTCAGCTCGGCCCGGGCGCCGTCGCACGTCGCCTCGCCCGCGGCGAAGCGAATCACCCGCTGGGTGAGCAGAAGACGCTGACTGGTGTCGGGCCCACCGAGAGCCGGCTCAAAGAGCTCTTTGTCTTCAACAGCGCTCAGCTCGTGCTCGTCGACGCGAAGGTAGATCAGCTCATTCGTAATCGGCCCGTTGTGCGTTGGGGCGCCGGCGCCCGGCGGAACCCAATCGTCCGAGTACTGGTGATCGGTCCAGTTCTGGTCCTGCTGGCTGTAGCGGAAGTTTGGATCGGTCAGCCGGACGCGGATCCCGCCCAAGTACAGGGTTCCCTTGGTGACGGCGAAGTCATGCGACGCAGATCCTGCCGGTGGCTTGCCCACCAGGTAGCCGCCATCCGGCGTTCCCTCGCGACCAACAATTGCGATGACATCGTTGCGTAGTTCCTCGGCCGCAATCGCAGCGGCCTCATTGAGATCGGCCTCGAGCGTGACCCGCCCCTGCTGGTGCAGCACGCCGGTGAAATCTCGTTTGATCTCGTTGTGCGTAATGAGCGCGCTGTCCCTACCCATTTGCGTCTCCTTCAGGTGACATGGACAATCACCGGCGTCAAACCCAAGGGCATGTACTCCTGAAACTTGGAAAGGATTGCCCGGTCCTTGACCGCGTTCTTCTCATCGGCAAAGGCGCCCATCTCGGCGCGATCCGGGCCTCCGTCGAGCAGGCTCGGCGGGCCGAAAAGACCTGCTTCCGGAGCGAGCTGCATGAACCCTGGATCGCCGAAGCGACGGCTGGTGAAAAGGGTCGACTGCCCGGGAAACGAGGCCGTTTCGTTGAGCGGCGGCAGTCTGCTCCCATCGGCCCATCCGCTGAACTGGAGGCAGCCATGCTGGTCGTCGGCCACCTCGACTGTGTCGCTAAGCAGGCACAGATTTCCAGTCAACCTCTCCACGTAGGCTTGCCCGTCGAGGGTTACGCGATCCAGATTCACGCCTCCGGCGGCAAAGCCCAGGCACAGGTCGGAGAGCTCGAGGCGCAAGCCCTCTTCGAGTAGAAGCCGGTCGAGATACTTGGGACCCTCGAGCACCCCGAGAGCCATCGCCACCAACCTCGGACTCAGCGTCGCGTTGGCGAACAACGACGGCGAGTAGATCCCCGTCCCCAGGAGCGAGTTCAGCTTGTTGACGATGGCGGCGACCGAGGGCGCCGCCGGGATGCCGGCGAGAGTGATCAGCGCGGCCGCAAACACGTCGGTCGGTGGAGTGAACCGCCGCACCAGACGAGCGATGTCCTTGACGTCGTTGACCGCAAAGGGCTGAGCCGGGTCGCTGCTTCGGATCGACTGGACGATGGAGTCGTTGATCTTGATGTGGTCGGCGACCCCGATCGCGGGCGGGTTGGGCCCTCCGGTAGCGGTACGGGTCCGCACTCCACCCAGGACGCATCGATCGATGATCAGCTGCCGCACCGGCGCCTCGATGAAGAGGCGCGAGGGTGCCAGGCCGGCTTTGTCTACTGCCGAGCGGTAGAGGGACGCCGGGCTGTCCGCAAGTCCGGTGTCGCCCGGGTCGAGCGTGCAGCAGCGAAGCGTGACCGTGTCGAAGGCGCCGCGCAAGACAAGATCGCAGCCGCCGGTGAGAAGGAGTCCCTCCAGCCGCAACGTGCTTCCCGCAGCGCCCGTGATCACCCACTGGGCGTTCGCTCGGATGGCAGGGCGCGCCTGAGGCGGTTCGGGGAGCGCGTTGTCGCCTCGGACGAGAAGCTCCTGGACCGGGGTGACCGATCCGGGGTCGGCCACCGAGGTGTATGTCAGCGAGTCGCCGACGGTGATCGTGGCATGTGCAGGGATCGCCCCGAGCGCGGCGGCCAGGTTCCCCGCGCCGCCCGTCACGTGGGTGTTCGGTCCTGGGTCGGGTTCGATTTGAGCCCGCGGTATCCGCCGATCGTATGGTCCGGCCCCGATCCTGGACGAGAACCCGTACGTGAAGATTGCGGTCGGCGGGCGGACGACCGTCGCACGGAGCGTGAACCGGCCGCGATCCGGCCAGACGTCGACGTCGGCAGCAGCGACCGGTCCGCCTGCATGGTTGAAGACGTCCAGAGAAGCGGGCCGAGAGTGGGCCATGTCATGCGCCACCAGCGCACGGGTGAGCGGCCCCGGCAACTCCCATTGCTCGGGAGACAGCCAGCGCTTTTCGAAGTCAGTCGCGCGGCGACTGGTCACGCTGAAGAGAGGTCGTTCGCGGCCCGTGGGATCGAAGACGAATTGATCCGCGCACGCTGTGTCCGCGACCGGCGTGACCGGGCCCGTCCGGAATGCTCTCAGGCGCCAGGCGAAGACACCGATCTTGGAGATTCCATACCAGCCCTCGACACCCCGGGGAGCGCGGACGTCGGCGGTGTGCGAATACTCGTCAAAGGGGCCATCGGCCAACGACGCTCCGTAGATGCTTCGGAGATCGGCGAGGCCGCCGGCGCCGGTCGACGTCCAGCGGCCGACCAGTCCTTCATCGATCCGGGCTTTCGCGAGCGCGTCTGACGGCAGCCCAATCCGGGGATCCAGACGGTGTCGCGAGCGCGCCAGCCGGCGGAAGAATTCGACCACCTTCACATCCCACCCTGTCAGGTCGGACGCCACCTGCTCGAGGACGCCGAGCGTCCCCTTCCTGCGCCGGTACCGGATCGTGTTGAAGACGTCAAGACGCTGCGACCTGGCCGGGAGGCCCGCGACCAGCCTGGTCGCGAACAGATCCGCCATGTAGGAAACAACCCAGTCGTCGGCGCCCTCGAGCGACTGGTCTTCCCACATCCGGTCGATCGACCGCCGGACGACGGCCGCCTGCGCCCCGATACGATTGACGAGCTCTCGCAGCGGGCCTGATGACCCGTCCGCTGACGCGTCCGCCTGCCGGTAGATTGCGGGCAGGAAGGACCACAGGCGGTCCGCGTAGAAGTCTTCATAACGCTCTACGTCAGTAGACATGCGCCTTGCCCGCCAAGCGGAAAAACGAACCAGGTCCTGGCCGGTAAGGATCCTTACCCGCGCTGCTGGGGGCGTGGATGTGAATGGCATCGACTGTCGCCACGCCGGGGACCGACAGAGATGCGGCGACAATCTGGCTCGTGTAGAAGCTCTGGCCGATTCGCATCCGCCGCGGCGCGAACAAACCGTCGACCGGGTCGGCCAGAGCCGCGACAACGCCGGCGCGAATCGCAGCGGGATTCGCTCGGGTCGGATCGACGTCGATCTTGATGCTCAGCCTGACGGCGGCTGGCGTCGCCAGCTGAACGGTGACCGGTCGGTTGGGATCGATCGCGCCATTGAGCGCGTTTTGAGCCGCGGTCTGCGCCTGCATGTCGTCACCGACGTAGACCTTCACGAGGGCGCGCTCATGCAACGAATCCCATGCCCAGTAGCTGCGAGCCCTCGCGACACCGGGCGCCGAAGCCGCGATCGCTTCATAGTCGTCGGCTGAGATCGCCCGATCCAGGGCAAGGACGGATGCAGGCGCGTTCGCGCGCAGGGAATCGGCCCGCTCAGCATCAGCACCTCCGCCAACTCCCACCGGATTGGCGATTTCCAGCAAACCCTGTGGAGGCCGTAAGGCCTTCGTAAGGGTCCCCGCGGGAGGAGCGTCCGCGCCGGCGCCATGGCGGTAGGTCGCGGTGACGTTGCCCGAGCCGGTTGGAAGACGGGCACCCTGATCGCCGTCCCCGAACAGCACGTGGGTGCTCCCCGACTGGTCTTCGCCGGTGACGAAGATGTGCTGATCACCCGCCTGGCCGTAGAAGCTCGGGACCTCGTGCCATTCGATGCCGTCGACCCACACACGGACCGTGCTGCTGTAACCGGGCCCGGATCGACAGCCCGCGTCCTGCAGATACGTCACCGGCGCCTTGCTCAGCGTGAAGTCCTGACCGGCAACGGATGAGTCGCCGCTGCCAAGGACCTCGCCGGCCACCGTCGCACCCCGACTTACGGGCAGAGATCGAAAGTAGACCCGCAACGGGGCGTCGAGCTCTTCACCAACGGGCTTAGGCGAGTCCAGGACGAGGGTCTCTTTGTGGGTGTCGACCGAGGCACTTGCCTGTGCGCCGACGACGCTGACGTCGGCGACCAGAACCTTCGATTGGCTCGCAGACGGATATGTGGCGGGCGGGATCGACGCCAGGCGCAGCCTGCTCCGGCTCGTGCTGACGCGAGTCACGGGCGCCGGCACCAGCGCAGCGACATCCTTCCAGCCGTAGAAGACCTTAAGCGCGTCGAGAGGACCCAGAGCGGATGGGTCCACCTTCTTGGCGAACCGCAATCGCGTGTGTGGCACCGGTATCGGAATCTCGGAACCCGCCGGCTTGGTGTCGGGCGGCGATCCGTTGAGGTACCAGATGACCTGCTCCGCCCGGAAGATCACGACCAGGGCCGATTTGTCAGTCGCCTCGTTGTGAAGCAATACAGGACCGGGCGGCAGAAGGTCACGGATGATCGACTGCAGGTGCAACCAACCCGGCTGTGCGGCAAGGGTGGTTGCGGGTCCCGCCCACGGCCGGGTATTGCGACTGCTCCGCACGAGCCGGTAATGCTGGGCCTGGCGCCCGGCGAGCCTGCCCGCATCGCTGCTGGAAAACGTAAGCCGGGTGTTGCCGGCTGCCGGGCCGGTCTTCTCCGGAGCGACTTTCAGGATCGCGAAATAGAGTGGCTTCGAGTCGTTGCTCTGCTCGAGTGGTTTCAGGGTTCGTGGTTTTTCCAGCGGTTTGAGGAACAGCACTCGGTCGCCCTTCTTGGCCGTGGAGGACTTGCCCTCGATCAAAATGGACTGGCGGTCTGGCAGCAAGATGGACCCCGTAGGCACGACGACCGACCTGATGCCGTCCCCGGCCTTGACCTGCGAATCCACGTCGATTTCGAAGACCTGTAGCTTCTTGCCAGGCTGCGGCTTGTTCTGGATCTGGAATCCTCTCGGCATCCGAAGATCTTTCGCGGCCCGGATCCCAATCGCACCGGTGGCACCGATCGCCGGGCGCCGGCGGTATCCGAGCAGGGCGACCAGCTTCGCGATTGCCTCGGCAGTGTCGGCCGTTCCGACATAGGACCGATTCGCTATCCGCTCGTTGTAGAACGTGAGGATGTCGCAAACGTATGACCACCATTCGATCACCTGGAGGGCGAGGTCCCCCCTGGCGGTGGGACTCCACGAGGACAGCGCAACCTCGTTCGAGCCCGGGTGCAGGAGCGCATTGCGAAAGGCGAGGTAGTCGCCGACGCGATATCCAATCGACGTGCGGCCTGGAGGATTGTCGGTCGACCTCGGCGTGCCTGGCGGCGGGCAGGTGTGCTCGTTCATCGCCCACCTTCGACCGTGATCGAGAGGGTGCCGGCGTCCGGGCGGCTTGGATCGTTGTCGCAGCGCAGCAGCTGGTTACCGAGAACAGTGAGCGTATCGGTCAGGTCGTGGAAGCCAGCGTCCACACCGCGAACGCGGTACTCGACCGAACGGACACCCGCGACGCCGGGCACCGACTGAATGGCAGCCTCGAGAAGATTCGGATCGAGGCCTGAACCGAAGACAAACCGATCCCGCGCGAAAAACCCGAGCGTGCCATCATGCAGGGCCCTGGAAGACAACGCCAGGAGCAATCCGGCGCGTACCGTCGCGGCAAAGGCGTCCGGTAGGGCACAGACGGTGACCTCGAGATCGACAGAGACGTACTGCGGGTCAGGCGCGTAGCACTCGTAGCCGGCCATGCGGTAGCGGTTCAGCAGATGCAGCAGTTCGGTTCGCTCGGAATCAGAGATCACCTCAGACCCGGTCGGATCTGCGCTCGCGAAGATGGTCAGCCAGCTGCCTGTCCATCGGAACGTTGCACGCGCGCTTGTCACCCAGCTCAGCGTGCGCATCGCCCTGATGTAGTCCTCTGGCCGAACCGCCCGAAGCGGATTCGCCGCGAAGGCCTTGGGGGCCAGACGCCTGACGCTCAAGGCACTTTCCGGATCTTCACCACCCGAGGCCGGGAACGGGTTGTTCACCGACCGGACCATTCCCGTGTAATCGCGCGCGACGTCGGTTATGGAGTCCGCGGCGACATTGCCCGCTGCGCCGAGGCCGATTCGATAGCGGATCAGGAAGGTTGCGCCAGGGTCTGGTAGCAGCCCGAATTCGCCGTCGCCAAATCGAACCGTGTCCGCGTCGTCACCGTCGTAGTCGGCAAACTCCGGATCTGCCGAATCGACAGGTCGGTACCGGGCATGATCGACCGTGTACGCGGCCTCGAACGGGTCCGCTTCGAGTAGGCTGCGGTGCCAGGTGAGCGTCTGAGTGCCGGTGCCGTCCAGGATGAGGATGTCGGGCTCATAGACGACATCGGAGTCAGGAGGTGCCAGTCGCCAGCAGAGCGGGCTGTCGCCGAGGGTCCATTGATAGCTGGTGCCCTGGTTAGCCCCGGCCCGGATGATGACCCCGCCGCCAGATCTGCCGTCAAGCGGGATGGTGACCTGCTCTTCGCGGCGGCGGCCCTGTGTCGCTGGAATGAGGTTGCCGGCGATACGCGTCCGCGAGAGGTCATGAACTTGCTTTGGTGAAGCACTCGGATCCAGCGAGATACGCGTCACGGGCGCCGGGAACACGGCCGTCACGGGATCTGGAAAGACGCTGTCGAAGTCCTCGGTGGGCGTGCCCACGACCACGATCAATTCGCGCTGCGGGCGGTCGACGCCGTCTTCGGCAGTCGTCTCGAGCAGCAGCTGCTGGCCCGCGTGGAGTCCGAGCCCATGGCCATGGAGCCACAGTTCGCCAGCCCCCGGCTGAAGGAGCCGGTCCGAGTCGTCCCACCACTGCGCGAGCAGCCAGCGATTCCAGCGAGGGTCCGTGGGATAGGTGGCGGTGTCCCGAACCCCGGTTCCAACCTCGAACGGTACCTGCGTGCCATCCGGCGCTTGAGCCATGACGAGGGTGCCCGCGGCGACACTGGAGACAGACACATCCAGCTGCAGCAGCACGGTGGCGCCGCGCGTCGGAGCCGGTTCGTAATCGACCAGGCGCGCCAGCCGGACCAGGGACCTGCGTTGGGTGGCTGTCTCGAGGCTCGCCTCGGCGGCGACGCGATCCTGCAGATAGCTGAGCTCGTCGCCGAGGGCCGAAAGTGCCTCGATCAAGACCATGCCGACGTCGGCCTCCGAACGCTCGAGCCAGGAAGGATATCTGGCGGTCGAGAAGTCGAGCAGAGCTCGGCGGAAGCTGAGAAAGTCTTTCGCGAGATAGTCGATCTGCGGCGGGTCACCTTCGGGGGGCGGGCAGTAGGGAGCTTCCGAAGGGCAGCCGATGCAACCGGGCCGGAACACGAAGCTCGTGTGCGACAGGTAAACGTCCAGCGGGGCCGGGCCGGCAATCGTGAGCATGTAGCTGGAGAAGTCGCCGATGGGGTCGACCGACAGAGTGAGCAGGGGCTTGCCCGCGGCATCGACCCCCCAGGCCGCTGTCTGGACGTGGATATCTCGGACCGTCTCGCCACCGCTGATGGACGCTTTGGCCGCGGTCACGTCCAGGCCGTTGAGGAAATGGACGTACAAAGTCTTCGAATCGGGCCCGACTTCCACGTAGTCGATGCCGTTGACTTTCGCCGTCGGCTGAAGAACCTGGTCGACCCTATCCTTGCTGACGGTGCTCACAGGATCATCACCCGCGTCTGGTGGCCGGTGAGCGTCTCGATGACCACGTAGTCGATGTTCACAACGAGCTGGCCCTCAGGGCCATCGCTTTCGACCGAGACCTTCTTCAGCGAGACGATCCCGTTCAGCCAGCGATTGATGGAGTCCTGGACGAGGAGCTTGGTCGTGGCCGTCAAGGCAGACGAAATGGGGGCGAACAGCAGCTGACGGAGCCCGCACCCGAACTCTGGCATGCAGACTCGTTCCCCCGGCCCGGTGAGGAGCAGCTCCCTGAGCATCTGCTCGACGTGCGCGTCGTAAGCGCTCTGCGCTCCCTGCAGAGAAGCCGAATCGATCCGAAACGGAAATGCGTAATCGCTTCGCGCCGGCATCTCAGGTGCCGCCGTCCACAGATTGCGTTTGGGTCACCTGGACGGGTCCCGGAGGGCCGCCTCCAACGCACAGCCCGACACTGTCCTCGGTGAGGTTGAACTCCGAAAGGACCTGACTCTGGAGTGCCGTCAGCACCCACTCAACCGACACACATGGCTGCGGAGTCGGGGTGGCGAACGGGCAGCCGGCGATCGTAAACACGTCCGAGGAGCGAAGGATGTAGCCGTCGGCGGTCTGCACCTGCGTGTTCGTCGAAATGACGGTCACCGTCCCCCCGTGCGGACATTGCAGGGTGCTTGCGGTCGTCAAAAAGCCGCTCACGGCGTCACCTCCAGGGCACCGTCGTTGATGTTCACCTCCGAATCGCTGACCACGATCGAGCCGGATCCCCGCTCCAGGTGAACGCCATCGGAGTCGAGCGTCACGCCGTTCTCGTTCGCGTCGCTCAGGGTCACCGTCTCGCCGTCGTCGTCGAGCAACAGCTTGGACGGCGCCTCGGTCACGAACCCTCGAACGGTGTCGCTGATGTCCCTCGGCTGCTCGCCATCGCGCCAGTAGCAACCTGACCAGATGGGGAACGAGACGTCGCCCGCTTCGAACTCGATCCAGACTCCCGCCCCAGACTTGGGGAGGAACACCAGGCCGACACCGTCGCCCGCGTACGGGACGCATGGCGTGCACCATCCCGTCTTCTGGTCGCCGAGCACCGCGGGCACTTTGGCCTTGATTCGAAACGTGCTTCCGTCGACGTCCGTGACCGAGCCGCGGTACTTGCCGTAGAAGGGACCGCCGGCGCCACCGAAGCCGAGGCTCAAATCAACCCTCCGAGCATCCCGAGGATTGAGGAGGTCGGGGCGGGGCCGACTGAATTGCGAACCAGGGAGAACTGCATCCGGTGCGTGTCGCCATCGATTGCGTGGTGCACATTCCAGACGAGGTACTTGCCCGAATTGAGCTTGCCGACGCCCGACACGGCCACGAGGTCGCCCACGCGGAGGACGGTCTGAAGCCGGCTGACTGTCGTCTGTCCCTCGCAGCGCACAAACCAATGGGAGGAGCGGACCGAGGCGAGTGCCCTCAGGTGAAGCTCGTCGGCGGAGTCGGCGACGGTCGTGAGCAGGCTCGTCGTGCTCTGCCCGGCAAATTCCGACAGGCTGCGGTCCGCGAGAAGCTTGAGGCCGGCGTCATCGACCTCCGCGTCCGTGCCGTCCTCGTCGTCGTCGTCGAACAGCGCCTCACGTGCGTCCACCTCGGTTGGACGAGCGACGTCCCAGTGGAAGCTGAGCGAGTCCACGTTGGCGGCCTCAGGGTCGGTCAGGACAAGTGTCGCCACCGGATCGCTGTCGAGGCTCGGGGCGGCGAAGAACCCGATCCTCTGTCCTGGCTGGTCTTCGCAGTAGACGCGGCAGAGCTTTCCACTACGGCGGGCGAGCTCCTGCAGGAAGCGAATGTCGGTGTCCCGCTGCATGAGGCTGTGCCGATCCTCTGAGTGCGTCGGCGAGTCCTCGTTGCTATTGGCGTCGGCCGGCGTTATCCCGTAATTGCCGAAGACCTCTTCCGCAACGTCGTTGTCGGTGACGTCCACCCACTCTTGGACCGTCTCCTGCACGTTCATGAGCCACGAGGCGTCCTGTCCCCAGACGCTGAGACGCGCGTTGGTTGTGCCTGGGGTCAGCTGAAGCCGGTGTTGCAGGACGTACCCGTCGAAGATGCACTGGGGGTCTCCTCCGTCGGGAGCTGCAATGACCGCGATCGAGGCGAACGGGCCGATGCGCGAATCACCGACGAACGACAGCTCGCCATCCTCCCCGCACACCACGTTCAGATCGAAGCTCACGGCGCCGGGGGAATCGGCCGCCTCCTCCACCTCGAGGTTCGCCAGCGCCTGCATGATGTCGTCGTCAGCAGGGCTGCCTCCGATCTGCAGGCCGTACGAGCCGGCCATCTCAGCCGGCCTGTCTTGGAATCGGGATCAGGTCCCTGGCCGGAAGGCTGCTGGGCACCACGGCATCGGCGGCATCGCACAGCTTCCAGAACCAGGTCGGATCCTGCAGGTAGCGAGCGGCGATCAGATCGAGCCGTTCGCCCTCCATGCGCCGGTGGAAGCCGAGGAGCGGTCCGGTCGCCGGCACCGGCAGCTCCGTCGCCTGGACCAATCTGCCGCCTGCGAGCGACACCGCGTAAGTCGGCAGCTTCCAGTACCGGCTGTTGGGGGTGAACATCAGATCCCCTTGATCGGGATCAGCCCGATCACCGACTCCGCCGTATCGGCCACGGCCAAGAGCTGCCGCTCGCCCTGCGTGTACCAGTAGGCCGCGTTCGCGATGAACTTGACCGCCTTCGGCGTGATGCCCTTGATTTCGGGCGGAGTCAGCACTTCCAGCGTCACGTCAGCCTGGGCGTGGACCGGATTCAGGATCTCGTCGTACAGGGTCTCGGTGACCGCGAGCTGGGTCAACCGGACCGGAACGATCCGCTCGGGACCCCAGATGAAGAGCGCGGCCGCCACCTGCGAGGCCGGGACCGCGGTCGGTGTCTTGTCGGCGCCCGCGGCACCGGCCGTGAGGCTCAGGCCCGCGCCGCCGGCGTTTGCGGCGGCACTTACCGTGCCCGTAAGCTGAGCGGCGAGGCTCGTTCCTTTTGGCGGGAGCGGGTATTGCAGCATCTCCAGCGCGGCGAGCCGGGCCGAGACGCCGGTGCCGATCGCGAGATCCTTCTGCGTCTCGCTTCCCGAGGCGATCATCTCGTTGGCGTCCAGGTGCAAGGTGAAGTTGTAGCTCTCGGTCGGCGCGCTGCTGACCGCCTGGGGATCCGTCTGGGCGCTCTGACTCGCGGCGCCCTGGGCTCGAGGCAGAGGCTGGGAGAACGAATGCCGCATCGTCTCCGGGTTGAACTGGAAGATGATCAGGTTCGGGAGTGGAATCAGGAACGTGGGCATCAGCTGAATGAGCGCGCCCTTCAAGAAGAAGCCGCTCACGCGCGTCCTCTATATGTGCGTGGCATGGCGTTGGCGACCTGGGCGCGAATGCCAGTAGCCCCCGGACGCCCTGGGAGCTCCAATCTGATCCGGTCCGCACCCGGCACGGCCTGGCGCGCCAGCTGGATGCCGACCTCTGTTGCGAGCTGCCGCCCCAGCCGGGCAGGGTCGACGCTATCGGCGGCGCGCATCGTCACCACAAACCGGCCGACGCGGACCTTGCTCATCCAGCGGCCTCGCGACTCATCTCGAGGCCGCGCTTGGTGAGCTCCCTGCGGATGGCAGCCATCACATGCGGCATCTCGATCAGCGAACCCTCCGACCGCGCGCTGAACGCCGCCGCCAAAGCCGCCGTCTTGATCTCGGCGCCTGTCAGTGGAAAACGGTGTGCGAGGGGCGTTAGGTCGATCGCTCCCAGCACATGCTCGCCATCTGGCGAACGTTGCGGAAGTGCAATTTGCCACAGGCGCATCCGTTCCACGGGTCCTGGCTGAGGGAAATCGATGATGAACCGGAGCCTGCGGACAAAGGCGCGGTCCATGTCCACCTTTCGATTCGTGGCGAGGATGGCGATGCCCTCGAATCGCTCCATTCGCTGCAGGAGGTAGTCGATCTCGATGTTCGCAAAGCGGTCGTGCGCGTCCTTGACCTGCGTGCGCTGACCGAACAAGGCGTCAGCCTCGTCAAACAGGATCACGACGTTCGCCCGCTCGCACGCGTCGAAGACCTGTTTGAGCCTCTTCTCCGTCTCACCGATGTACTTGTTGACCACGCCGGCCAGGTCCACCCGGTAGAGGTCCAAACCGAGCTGCGCCGCCATCACCTGAGCCGCCATCGTCTTGCCGGTTCCAGGTGGGCCGGCGAACATCGCCGTCACCCCTTGGCCGGTGGGAAACAGAGCGCCGAACCCCCAATCGTCGTAGACGACCGATCGCAGTCGTGCCTGGTTCTCGAACTCACGCAAATGGTCCGATACCGCTGGTGGCAGCACGATGTCGTCCCAGCTGTAAGGACGTGGCATCGGTGTGACCAGCTCTTCGTTGCCTCGATGCAGCGTTCGCCGGCACGCGTCCGCCACCGCCGCGGGGCCGGCCCTGGACGCCATGGCGACAGCGGCGACGTCGCCAGCGCTGAGCGCCCAGTCCGCGACCTGGCTCGGCGGCGGATCCGCGGAGAACCCGCTCCACAGGGCCAGCCTCTCCGAACGCGTGAGGCGCGGGAGCTCGATGAGCCTTCGCGCCGGCTGCGGCCTTTCGTCAGCTCTTCTGCTGAAGATCGCCTCTGATCCGAAAAAAGACAGCAGCGAGTGGAGCGATATCGCGGACCACAATCTCTGATCGGCCGCGACCGGCTCGTGCCAGTAGATCGCGGAGCCGCACAATCGTGCGAGCCGTATCGCAGCCTGAGCCGCTGCAATGCCTGCGACCAGCGGCTTGTCCGCGGAGAGGACCTGAGGCACGTCGACGACGAGAAGGTTGGTGCCCAGCCTTCCGCAAGCTTGTGCGGCCAGCGTCCGTTTGCCAAATCCATGCGGAGCGACCAGATCGATTTCGACCGCGGTCGGCTGGCCCGCTCGCTCAGCCCACACGGCGGCACAGAACGCGCCGACGGCGTCGACCACATCTGGATAGAGGCAACTCAGGCGGGCGGCGGCGCGCGTGTCCACTGGGCGTGCCGCCATCCCTAGGGCCGGATCGAATGCCTCCTCCTCGAGCAGCCAGATCAGCAGCGGTGGCGCGGCGAACCACTGGTCAATCGAAGACCAGTTCGTGGCCATATCCGGACGCGCGGCCAGCTGCCAGTAGGCAAGCGGTCCATCGGGCCGCACGGCGGAGGCCGCAGGCCAATCGAACAACGCCGCGCACAGAGCGAGCGAGGGTCCGCGGGGTTCCGGGCTGTCCTGCAAGTACCCGTACGCAGTGAGCAGTCCCGTATCGACCTCGGCGGCAACCGTGGCCGCGACCAGATCGAGCTCGGCGCTATTGAGCGCGAACTCTCGCCGGAGATGCGTCCAGGCCTGGTCATCGTCAAAGGCTCGGTCAGCCGCCGCGAGCCTCGGCCCGAGTGATGACACTTCGGGATCGGTGCCGAAGAACTCATCGCGCAGCAGCTTCGGTTCGTCCGCCAGCATGAGGTCGATCGCGGCGGCGGTCCCCCCTCCATTCGTTTGCTGCCGCGACCACATCCGGCGCGACCACACCACTTCCCTGCGAACACGCAGCCGGATCCGCTCCAGGGCGACAAGAATCGCCGGCGACGCCACGAGGCCGGCGGCGTTGACGCTCACAGGTCGACCCACCACGCCGGCGCGGCTTCGACTCCGCCCGCCCTGACTCGGAGTGCGAAGCGACCATGCAGGCCGATCGGGCCTTTGAACGTCGCCTGGGTGAAGGCGCCATTGACGTTGAACTGACCCGCCGCAGGTGCACCTCCCGCGCCGCTCAACGACGCGCCACCCAGTAGCAACTCGGTGTGGGGCCCCAGGGCTGCGCCGTTGATCGTGTAGAGACCCGCGCCGTCAGGCTGCAGAAGAGGAGGGCTCGCGGCTCCAGTGTCGACCCTTGGTACGACCGAGATCGGCGTGGTGTTGGATCGCAGGGGACGTACCACGGATCCGATCTGCACTTCTGCGTCGACCCGCAGCTGGTACACACCGGGGCCGGGTCCAGGATCCGGAACGTGGAGCCGGAGGAGGTGACCGGATTCATCGGCGCCGGCGGTGGTCGACCACGTGCCCGTGACGTCGGTCTCGACACCGTTCGGCTGCACCAGGAAGACTTTTTGCGCCGGGGCCGATTCCAAGCCGCTTCCGACCAGCTCGAAGTTCTGGCCATGGGCGGGTGCTGCCGGTGACACGGCATGTCTCTGGAAATGCGGATGACCGGCCGTGCTCGACAGGTCGATAAAAGCGACCGTCGAACGCGATCCATCCAGTTTCGGATCGAGGCCGGGCGCGGCCGCCGCGGCAAGGGTCAGGACAGGAGGCGCTGCTACCGAGGTGTTTTCCTCCGGCGACAGAAACGCGACGGCGACGCGGTAGACGGCCGACAGTCGCTGAGCCACAGTGCTGGCTTGCCAGAGCCTGCTCATCTCGTCTACCGAGTTGGCTTCCAGGGTTATCGTGAGCTCGACAGGAGACGCCTTGCCGAGGACGGTCAGATTGGTCCTGAGGACTGGGTGCTCATGAAGGCATTTCATCGCGATGCTCATCGCGCGCTGCTCATGGGCCGCTGTTTCCCTGTCGAAGGCCGTGACCAGGTAGAAGAGGTTGAGCCCAAGCGGCAGGTAGGGAATCAGCGCTGGAAACCGCCCGTCGAGCGGCTGATTCCTGTTGAAGGGATCCGCAGCAACGTGGAAGAGGTAGATGCTGAGCTGGCAGTCGCCGAGAGTGCGTACGGCGTCGGGGGCAGACCCACTGACCTCGAGCGTGAAGTCTTTGCCCGGTGGCGGATTGGCGCCGTCAGGATTCCATGCGGCCGAGGAATCGTTGCATGACCGGACGAGATCGACCAGCACGTTGGAGATCGAAGCGAGGTCAGGCGTTCCGAAGATCGCGACGGTCATCGCTGACTCTCAGGCGGACCTGCCGCCCAACCCAAGCCCCTCGAGAGCGGGTGCAGTGGCGGCCGCGGACCTGCTTGGCGGGCTTCGGGCGGGCTGATGATCACATCCACTCGCCCGATCTCGACCGATACCGGCTCCTCAAAGCTCTTTTTCCGTGGGGCACGACCCTGCCGCACCTCGGGTCGGTCCGATTGCGATGCTTGATCAAGCGAAGGCTGGGTGCCTTCGGCATCAGGCAGTTCGGCCGGGCCCCGAAACACGTCGTTTCGCTCGCGCGGTGGGCTGGATCGCCTCGCGGCAACTGGGCTCGGAGCGCGGTGCGTCTCATCCTCGGGCGTTGTGACGCGGGGTGTTGTGGCGCGCCCGGCCGTCAGAGTTCGGCGGCGGACGGGGTCCGGTTGATCTGGTCGATCGACCCGACGATGCCCGATGCGGACGGGTGACGATTGCGAAGCCGCCGGTTCGGACGTTGAGGCCCAAGGGCCGGAATCGGCGTTAGCCGACGCATCCCGATCGATCGCCTCGCCAACGCCGTCTGAATGATCGGGCACCATGCTGATAGGCAGCGGCTCTCCCGCGGAATCACCGACGAAAATCGCAGGGCTGCCATTGCCGGACCAGACCCGAGCTGCTCGGCCCGGCGAGGGGTGCGTCGAATTGGCAGGCTCTCCGCCTTCGTCCGGTGCCTCATCCCGCTCCAGTTCCTGACTCGGGCGAGGAGCAAACAGCCGGCGCGGAGGCCGCAAGACCTGAGGTCCTGTCAAGGGACGGTTCAGCAGGGACTGAAAATAGCCCGCCACGAATCAAGCTCCGGCTCGGCGAGCTGCATCGACATAGGCGCGGCGGCGCTCAGAGGTAAGCGTGAGCACTTCATCCTCGCGCCAGTGGTAGCGCGAAGCGAGGAGGTCCACCTCCTCGAAGAGAAATCTGGCGCCGTCGCCAATCTCGCTCAGCACGAAAGCGAAGGGATCGAACAGCAGGTCGATCTCGGAGGCGCAGTGCGGGCACGAGCCCGCGATCGGGCCCGCTGCCACAGGTGCTATGAGCTCCAGCGCATGCTGAATGCGGTCCCTCGCGGCCGGGGGCAGTTGAGCGGGTCGGGAGCAGCGCCGAAGGAGGGCCTCCTCCGGGTCGGTTGCGTCCTCCGCCTCCCGCAGATCCTCGAGCGTCGGGACCCGGAAGCTGAAGTCTTCCCCGTCGAACCGGAACCAGCCGTTGTCGGAGCTCACTCCCGAAGGCTGGCGGCTCTCGAAGCGCGCAGCGTAGTCCCCGGCGCCGAAGGTGATGGTGATGATCTCCCCGCAAGACACGCACTTCGCCGGCCCCTGTATGTCGTCACCGTGGAGATAAACGTGGAGCGCCAGGCAGAGCCGATCGAAATCCGTGACCGGCAGGTCGCCAGGTGATAAGACCCCGAAACGGGATGCCACGTCGCCCAAGGCATGCAACGACGACCCGTCGAGGTCGGCCACGGCCGCCTCATCCAGCCCAGTCAGAGGCCTGAGTTGCGCCGTCGCGCCACTGAGGGGGAGTCGCATGATTGCCTACCCGCCCGCGGCCTGTGTCTCATCGGGCTCCGTCGGCGTCGCGTCATGCTCCCAACCCTCGTGCTCGAGCTTGATGTGCTCGATCGCGATGGCGTTGGTACCGGCGTCCAGGTCGGGCAGCGCTTGATACTCGGAAACCCACGCTCGGTAAACCGTGTAGCTGTGGACCGGTTGGCCCTGCTCGTTCTGCAAGACGATGTGCAGGGTCTGTCGCAATTGCGCCAGTGACGTCGAGGGGTGACCGTGGTCGAGCTTCTGAGCGGCATCGGCCCAATCTGAGAATTCAGTGCTGTGGGTGATCCCGCGCTCGAGCGTTATCGGCTCGTACTTCATCCGGCCCGGGCCTTTGAGGATGATGGGATTGCCTCCCTCTTTGTATTCGACCACGTCAGACGATCGCTTCAAGCCGCCGACCTTGCTCACAGCGGCCGCAGCAGTTGTCGATTGGCCGATGAAGACCTGGAAGCGATATGACTTGTAGGGGTCGAACCGGTTGATGTTGACCGTGAATGGCTTGCCCATCTACACCTCCGTCACGACTGTGCCTGGCCCGCAAGCTGCGTGATCCGGATGATCACGAACTCAGCCGGCTTGAGTGGCCGGAAACCGACCAGGATGTTGACGACGCCGAGGTCGATGTCGGTTTGCCTGGTCGTTGTCGAGTCGCAGGCCACGAGAAAGGCCTGGCTTGGCGTTGCACCCTGGAAAGCGCCCTGCCGAAAGAGTGAGGTCATAAAGTCTCCGACCGCGGTCCGGAGAGCACGCCACAGCGGCTCGTCATTTGGCTCGAACACCGCCCAACCGAGGGCGTGGTACAGCGTCTGCTCGATGAACAACGCCATCCGCCTGACGGGAACATATTTCCACTGCGCGAACGCGGTGTTGGCCGCGACAACGGTGCGTGCGCCAAATACAACGGTTCCCAGGTTCGGAAAGGTGCGGAGGCAATTGATCGCCGCGTCGTTGAGGACGCCCTGCCTGGGATCGGTCATTACGCCGCCCGGCACGACTCCGAGGGTGTTCTTGATCGTGGTCTCCAGGCCCGCCGGCGCTTTCCACACGCCTCGGTCGTTGTCGGTCCGGGCGAAGATGCCGGCTATGGTCCCGCTCGGGGGCAGAGGACGCTCCGCGCCTGTCAGGGGGTCCGACGAGCGGATGTACGGGAAGTAGATTGCTGCGTTGATGCTCTGCGGGATGTTCCACGAGGGATCGTTTATTGGAGTGCCGCCGCTCGTGTCGGCCGTTGCGTTGGCGGGTGGATCCATGATCATGAAAGCCCGCTTCTTCTCGGCGAAGGCCTCCGCGGCACTCAGGATTCCGTTGTCGAAGATGCCCGGGAGCATGAGCAGGTTGAAGATGTCGAGCTTGTCGAGCGGGGTGTCGGCGCCGAAGACCGCCGTGAAGTCGGATGCGAGCATGACGCCCGTCAAGGAGGCCGGAGGATCGCCGCCTGGCAGGGCGAGGACCTGCGGCGAGGCGGTCGAGGTGAACGTAGTGCCGTACGGGTGGGGTGGTCCGTCGACTCCGCTGACGGTGACCAGCTGGGACTTCTCTTTGCCGACCACACCAAGCAGGTTTTCCACCGAGGTGGCCGACCCGTCCAGGGTCACGCCACGATAAGTCTCAACTCGTGTCCCGTAGACGATCTGGATGTCTGCAACGGTGTTGCCGCCGGATCCGCGTAGGTTCGTTATCGCCACGGTCATCGCCGGGCTGGGATCGGTGTCGCTGTAACCGATCAGCTCGCGCGCGGTGAAGATGATCTTCCCGAGGGTAAGCGTAGCCGGACCGATGTCCTTCGTCGATGGAACGGACGTCTGATAGCGCGGCTGCAGCCCGACAACCCACGCGTGCGAACCGCCGTTGAGGAAGAACTGATACACGGCGTAGGCGACGTCGCTCGGTACGAGTCCGTTGCGATAGAGGCCTCCGAAATTTCTCTCGTAGTCGCTGAAGGTGAAGAGCTCGACCGGCATTCCAAAGTGAATCGTCTTGAATGGGTGTGTGTAGCCGATGAAGACCGCGATCGAAGTCGGGGCCGGCACGATCGGGTGAGAGGTGCTCGGAAGCTCTTCGATGTAGACGCCAGGGTACGAGATCGCGACTGTCATCTTTCCTCCTCAGTTGGCGGCTACGTGCCGAGGACTACGGCGGTTGCCGGGGTCGGATCGGCGCCGCCGGTAAGGACGACCGTCCCCGCGCCCGGCGTCCCAACAGCGCCGCCGACGGTCGGCGGTTCGACGTCGAGCAAATACGAGAAGTTCGGATCAGCCTGGAAGGCCGCCGCAGTCAGGCCCGTGGCCGAGAACTGCCACGTGACCGTCAGGTCGAACTGGCCGGCGGCCTTGTTCGCGTTGGCGACTGTTACCGCCGTATGGCCTGCGCCGTTTCCGCTGCCGACCGTGTAGAGAGTCAGGGCGGTCGCATTCGACGTCTGGTCATTGACGAGCAGGACGACCTGCCAGTTCCCCCCTGATGCAGTCGCAGCCTGCGTCATGTTGCGAGGAAGCACGGGCGCGGGTCCGCCAGGTGCGGCGTAGGCCAGCCCCGGTGCGCTCCCCCCGCCGGGACTGGTGCCGAGGACTGCCTGAACCGTCGCCGGCGTCAGGCCGGGATAGGTCTGTGTGGCCGACACGGCCACGTCGACTGTGCCGGCTGCTCCCACGTTTGGGGTGAACTGCACCTGGATCTTGTTGCCAACGCTGCCTGGGAATCGGGATGTCAAAAGCATCGCGACGGGCGGCGGCGGAGGCGATGGAACCGTGCCGGGCTTGACCTGCCCCGCCGCCACGAGCTGGCCGACCCAGTCGGTGGCTGCCTGTTTGACCTGCGGCGTCGCTGCCGTCCCAAGCGCAGTGAACCACCCCGACGCGTCCACCTTGTCCGCCGAGTACGACAGCTCGCTAAGCGGGATGAAGAACTGCTCGCCGGTGTTAGGGACAGAAAAATTGATCGGGCCGTCGGCCTGGACCGGAACGCTCATCGAATCGCCTCCGCGCGCCTGCCGTCAGAAACGTCTCAGAGCTTGCGGAAACCACGTCACCGCAACGTCACCAGCACGTCTTGGGACGAAGGCTGCACCGCGTGACGATGCGGTGACGCCAAGACGTCTACAGTCTCACCACGCGCAATTTCAATGCTCTCGTTTAGTCTCGCCGGAACCGACAGAAGTCCAGCCGGTGGATCGGGGACCGCGCCGAGAGTGACGGTGCCACGTCGCAAAGTGGGCCGCGTCTTGATGCTCCGCCGGTGCGCGTCGATCCAGGAACTCGAAGGGCACGGTGGAAGCTGTGACTGCGGTATGGACAGCCAGGCAGCGCCGCCCACCCTGCGACGGGAGTACTCCGGTCAGGAACCCGCTGGGGGCGATCGGCCGACAGGCGTCCCGCCAATCGTTCGACGAGTGCTCTCCAGCTATGGTGTTGGCCTCGAACCGTCGGTCAGGTTGGATTTCGAAGCTCGCCTGGGGGAGGACTTGAGCCGAGTCCGCGTCCACACCGACAGCGAGGCCGCCGCATCAGCACATGCGGTGGGCGCCAACGCTTACGCGGTTGGACCCCACCTCGTGTTCGGCGATGGATGCTTCGCGCCTGCCACCGCTGCCGGACAGAAGTTGCTCGCCCACGAGCTCGGGCACTTCGTGCAGGAGCGCTCCGTTGGCCAGCCGGCTTCCGATCGTCTGGAGATCGGCTCCGTCCACGATCAAGCCGAAGCCGATGCCGATCGCATTGCGGGTCACGCGCTGAACCGAAGCTCTGCTTCAGGACCACTGGACCATACCGGTCGGTCATCTGGATCCAGCCACATCCTGCGCCGGCAGGTGGCGAGCCCTCAACGGCTTCAGGATCCACCGCGGACAGCCACGATTGACGCTCATGGTGAGCCGCATGACCGCGCGCAGGTGAGTATCACCCGGACCCTGGTAGCTTGCCCTTGCCATCGAGTTGCCGATGTCGCCGAACAGGTCTACTACAACCCCGATCTAGACAACCTGGCCATCGTTTATCGGCGCTGCACAGGAAGGTCGACCCTGGACACCTTCGGGCGCCTCCAGTCAAATGCGCGGGCGTTCATACAGGGAACGCCACCGCAGGGGACTGCACAGATAGGAATCGATCTCAACGTCCTGGACAAAGGCGGCACCGGAGGCCAGCGGTACATCCTGGCTGCGGTCGGGAGCAACGCGTCGGGGACCCCAATCGGCCTTGGCGGCCGCGGCGTCGTCGTCTTCCAGGGCGGGCAATGGAGACTGGCACTGGAAGCCCAGTTCCTGCGCCGGCTCCAATCTGATCCCCGAACCGGAACACAGAATGACTTGCAGGCGGCGGTTGGTGCTCAATTCGGCCACTTCCTCGTCCGAATACAGGGAATCGACCTGCTCTCTCCCACGGCTCGCGGCGGCCAAGGCAGCTTCTGCTACACGGTTGGCAGCTCATCGGCCATTTGTTTCGATCTCACCATAGGGGCAAGTGGCGGGGTCCAAAGCACGGTCATATTTCGCGGGACCTTCGACATTGGACCGCATGTCCGGCCGGAAGAATGTTGGACCTGCTTGTGTCCGGGACCCGTGCCGCACTATGCGTGCACGCATATCGCCCTGGCCTATAAAGAACCACACCCGGAGGAACGGCACGCCCTTGGCATGTACCGCTTCTACTACGCCTGGAGCCAACCGCATACACAATCGGAAAGCCGTGAACTCCAAGCACAATCGATTGCGGACATGGCAGCGCTGGCCAGTGAGGTCACTAACGGCGCCCAGGTCGTTTCGATCACCGGCCGCGCCTCCCCTGAAGGAGGCGAGCCCGACCCTCACCCGCTAGCCATGCGCCCGGGACAGTGGCGCGGCAACCAGGTCCTCTCACAGCAGCGAGCAGATGACATGAAGGCCAGGGTTCGGGGATTGGTCACTCCCGCCACTCAACTTCCTGATGCGGTCGGCCTGGGTGAGGTCTCGGGCGAGGTCCCCAACCGACCCGGGGCAGGCCTGGCGAGCGAGGCAGCGCTTCATTCCGCAATGACGGTTGAGCAGATGACCGACCTGCTGCGTCACGCGCCCGAAGGCGAACACGAGATCCCGAATGCGGAACTACACGCTCAGTTCCGAGCTCTTCTCTTGAGCCGCCCGGACCTGTCCTCTCGATTGGCCCTGTTCGGCGTTACTGATACCACCACGCCGGCGGGGCGGCATCTGGCTGAGAGTATTCAGAACTACCTCACACGGCCACGCGGCGGTCGTCCGTGGGATTTCGTGTTCATGCACCTGCGGTACTCAGAGGTGCGGACGGATCGGAGGTATACGGTGCCCGGCACGATTCATCACGCAGAGACGAGGGCAGACATGCGAGATGAGGAGTGCCGCCCATACATTGGCGAGGCATCCCGCCAGTTAGGTCCCATTGACGACACCGCTCGAGTGATCGCTGAGGACTGGTGCCCGAAAGACTCGCTAAATGCTCCCGCACCGCCCGGCTGCAGCTATGAACTGCCTCGGAATCGTCCGACCTCACGTCCGCCCACGGGACCATCGTATGCGCCGACCGCCATTCTGCCCTCGAGTCAGGAATGATCAAATGGCCTCGTGGGGGAAAAGACGCCGTCATTGGATCTCGAGCACCAGCTGCGAAAACGGGTCGGCATTCACGAGAGCCGTAATGGTCCAGGACGTCGAATAGCCGGGTTCTCCCGCATAGCCGAGGTCGAAGTTGCATCCATATTTGTGCACCCATTCGTGGATGAGGGTGGCCGAGCGCTCAGCCGGCGATTGCGCAAAGTACTGCGGAGTGCAGACGCGAATGTCTATGCCGGGTACGCACCAGAAGGTCTTGGCAAGGGTGCTAGAGCTGCTGCACCACCAGCTGCCGCTGTCTTCACAGTCATAACTCGCGAACCAAGCGAGACGTCTGAGGATCCAGAGGTTGAACCGCACCCAGCCTGCGAACCCAGACGAGGTGGCATGGAAGTTGCGATCCAGAGAGTCGTGCACCACAGAGGGGTTGGTGCCGTCGTACGCATTGAGCTGGTCACGGGCGCGGTCGACCATGTCGAGGGCGCGAGCATGGTCAGCGTTGACTGTTGTAAGCCAGTCGGTGGGGCAGCTGGCCGCAGCTCGATGGACGGCATCGACAGGAGCAGCCTGTGCGATGCGCGGGATTGAGCCCGAGACCACTTGCTCGGCTGCCTGGTCAGCCTCCCGTTCGATCGGAGTATCAGGCGGCGCAAAGCGGCTGGCGTGGACGTTTCCCGATGGCTGAGCACCCTGCTGGACGACGTGGGCGAGCTCGTGAGCGAGGAGCCTCAAGCCGGGCGGAGTATGTGGCCGGTATTCGGCCGAGCCAAAAACGATGTCGTTTCCGCGCGTGAAGGCACGGGCCCCCAACGCGCGCGCCGACGCTGCGGCGCCGGCGTCCGTATGAACGCGGACCTGGCTGAAGTCGTGCTTGAAGGCGCTGTTGAGGAGTCGTCGTATCGGCGCCTCAATCGGGCGGCCCGAGCTGCGACCCGACGTTCGGGTGAAGCCACGGCGACCCGGCGTTCCGCCGCCGAAATCGCGACCGGCAGACCGCAGTTTGCTGTATACAAACATCCTTTAAAGTCCGGTTTGGGGCCGTGACGCCATTAGGCCATCGGTGCTGTCACCGAATCGTTACCGCGATCAGCGCCTCAGAAAATCGCTCCGTTCGACGGCCATGGCTCGCGCGTCACATCAGTCGTGCGAGTTGGATCATAGACTCCACGGGCAATTCGTTGCCTCGGCCCGGGCAGGTGGACTGCATCGGGTGTGTGGCCTGACGTGACGACCATCCCCGAATGTCCATGCCCCTCTCTTGGGCTGTAGCTGCAGATGACGTCGCCCCGCCGCGGGTGGGCCCGGAAAAGAGGCGATAGGCCAGAAGCGAGCCTGAGAGTTCGTTCGGAACCAGTTGACGAGGTCACGCACCCTCGTCGCGGGGGTGCGCCTTAAGTTGACAGTGCTGGGCCCGACGTCTTGCTCTGCTGCACCACGTGGGCGAGTTCGTGAGCGAGCAGCCGCAGGCCCGAGTTAACACCGGGATCTAGTTCCCGCGGTTGAAGTAAATGTCGTGCCCGACGGTGAATGCTCGGGCCCCAATCCGCTCCGACACCGTCGCGGCCTCGCCATCCGAGTGAAAGCGGACTGTCGCGAAGTCATCGCCCAGTTGCCTGGACATGAGAACTCGCACGCTGCTCGCCAGGGAGCTTCCGCTCGAGGTCGGGACGCTCATGTGCAAGGGACGAAGGCTGTTTTCGGTGGAGCCATGAGCCGGGTGCCTCTGTGCCGCCCGGGCGACTGCGCCAGAGGAAGCCCCGTTTTTACTTATCGGTACACCAGGGCCGTCTGCAGCGGCCGGATTGCCCGGATTGCCCCGATCCTTGGCCCGAACGACTCTTTCGGCGACTGCGCTTCCGCCTCGAGCTCCGAACGGTCGGTCCGTCGGCTCATCGGCAGCGGCTGGTCACCCCAAATCACAGTCCACGTTCGTGACGCTTGCACCTGACTTGCAAGTCGTGATGGCAGCAGTTCCTCAGGAGTCGGACGAGGTTTCAGTGACCCGGCACATCCCCCGCCACACCGATGTGCACCACAACGCTGCAACGAAAGCTCACCAAAGGCGCCCTGGGGTCCGACGTCCCGACTTGGGCGGCTGAAGCTGAACAATCGTACCCAAGAGGACTGGGTCGGTGGATGTCACCAGGACGTCACGCAGGTATCACGTTGTCAGCGACGTCTCAATCACGCGATCAAATCGAGCACGTGAGTGATAACTTGTGGTGGCGCGATAACGGTGGTGATTTAGTGTTTGCGAGGACGCCGACGACGAAACTGGGGTTGCTGCGTCGCACCGGCGGCCACCGATTAAGGTGACACTCTGACCTACGCCACTCACGCGACCCAGTTGCCCCCCCAGCTCAAGAGCGCACCGCCGTCCGTGCGTCGGGTGCTCGGCTCACCCGGACGTCCCCCTGCAAGCAGCGCTCGGCAGGCCCTTGAGCCTCGCCTCGGCCGCACTCTGGGCGAGATCCGCATCCATTCCGACCATCAAGCGGCGGAGTCGGCACGGGCGATCGACGCCCGGGGGTACTCATACGGCAACGACATTGTGCTCGATGCCGCCATGGGAGCGGATCGCCTCGGGCAGGTCTTGATGCACGAACTGATCCATACGACCCAGGTCGCCGACCCGCCTCGGACCTTCGACGCCGACGTCCCAATGTCCCTCGCCCATGATGATGCCTTCGAGCACGAAGCCCGCGCCGCTGGATCGTCAACCGGCACTTCGTGCCGAGGCCCCGCGATCCTCCGCCGCGATGCCAAGGATGCGCCCACGACGGACCCACAAGTCGGGCCGCCGGCGCTAGACATGCCCGAAGAGCTGTTGGTCTGGCAATGGCTTTCGCGATGGGAGGTCGAGCACCTGGAACGCACGCTCCTCAGGAACCGTCTGGGTGCCAACCACGCGACCAACATCCACAGGATCGCCCGCGAGATCTGGCTCCGTCGCCTGGCGAGCAGAGGCCGAGTCGACCCCACGATCCTGTTGGGCGGCGAAGAAGCCGAGACCGACGAGCTGCGAAGCCTTCAGTCAGGGCCGGTCAAAGAGCTATATGAGCGCGCGATCTACATCCAGGAACAGCAGCTCTCGCAGGCCGAGCAGGACGAGGTAGAGATCCAGGTTGCCGCGGTCGGACTGAAGGGCAGAGGCCCCGCAAGCCCGTTGACCGGCGACCCAAAGGTGGACACGACGGTCCTGACCAGGAGCATCCTCTGCCGCCGAATCGCGTTCATCGTAAGGGCGCCGCTTGACCCCTTGTTTTGCATCGACGACCCCTCCACCGAGGCCAATCCTCTGTTCCAGGCGTTCCGGGCGAGCGTGATCGCGCCTTACTACGAAGAGCTTCGGAGACGCCCCGGGACGGCGCTGGTCACCGCGGTGCAGGAGGGACGGCTGGGCGCCGGACGTGCGATCGCCGGCCAGATCCGCCAGATCGCCGAAACCGGTGCCGTTCGCATCCGGGGCAGCACCGTGGTCCCGACTCTTGGCCTGCTCAAGATGCTGGAGGCCTTTGCCGGCACGTCGATTCCGCGCACACGCGGCGATCCGGATTTCGAGGTCGCGAGCATCGCACGCGAAACTGCCGGGCCCCACGGCACCCCGACGGCCGGGGGATTCCAGGTGGGGCGCGCCGTCGACATCACGCGGTTCGCCGGCCAGCGACTCGACATCAGCTTCCCCACCGAAGCCGTCGCAGGGATCGCCGCCGCTATGCGCGCGCTCCCCCCGGGGTGCTACATCTTCGGCCTGCCGCGACCGCCAAGGGAAGATCCAGTAGGCGGACTCGAGGACCTCAATACGTACCCGAAGTACTACCGGGGATCCCCTATGCCCGGAACCAAGCCGCCCCTGAGCAAGGCCGGGATAGACGCCATCCGAGACAATCCGCTTCTTCCGGCGGTCAACCTCAGACGATGTCCGACCGGGAACCTAGACGGCGACCTTGCGCAGCTCCGGCCCGGCGGCCAGACGGAGCTAACCGCGGCGGCGCACGAGGCTCGCGGGCGCGGCGCGAACATCCTGTGTCTGTTCCCGGACGGTGCTGATCACCTGCACATCCAGGTCGAGGCATGTCCGGTGCGCCGAAGTCCGTGAACCCGAACGAGGTTTCACCAAACGAACGCGGGATGAAATAGAGAAACCAAGCAAAGACCCGCCGCCAACGCGACCAGACACAACCGACTGATTGCAAGCCATTATCAGAAGCATCGTCCGGGCCTAGCCGCGAATGAAGGCTCCGAACGCTAGAGTGCCCACAACAATGGCGTGAGGAGCACACAAATTCGCGCGAGGTCAATCGACGATCCGAAGCCGTGGCTGGGCGCGGGATCCGCCGGCCAGCTCGATTGGGACGAAGTACCCCGGAGGCCGGCGGGAAAGGTGCAATTCTCTCCTGAGCTCACGGTTTAACTCCCTGGCATCGCAGCGGGCCATACCGCCCGCGTCACCGACTGCGTATACACAAAACCGGGCCAACTCGTTCATGTAGCCCAGCACGGTACGGCTCTCCGTCTTCGCCAAAGCGATGGAATGGGAGTCGAGAGTGCCCAAGCAATCTAGCGAGAGGCTCTCGGCCTCGAGCTCCTTGTGAATGAACCGCACGATGGATGGGCCGATCGGCACCAGGTCGGCCTTGCGGATGTCCGGAACGAAAACCGAGAACAGGGTGGCGGCGTGGGCCAGTAACAGGCATTTTCGAGCCTCAAGCCAGAGCAGGTTTGCGTACCAATCCTGGTCACTGGGCTCGATGGTCTCCAGGTCTCGGGGACGCGTACCCAGGAGCGACAGCATCTTGGCCGTACACCGCAGAACCACGCCTCCCATCGTATGGGTAGATCAGCCGGGGTTCAGGCTGCTGCCGGCGTCTGCTCCTGCGCGTACTCGCGCAACAAGCCGCCGAGTCGTTCAGTGCACGTTAGCGGTCCTGTGGTCAGTACCGGATCGGAGCGTGCGATCGGGGTCCGCAACCCAAGAGCCCGGTGGGGACGGGCCGAGTTGTAGTGCTCGAACCACTCCTCCAGAACGCGCTCGAGATGGCGACGGTTCAGGATCAGAATCCAGTCCAGGCACTCGCGCCGAGTCGAACCAATCTGCCGCTCCATGTGGGCATTGGCCTTGGGTGCTGCAATCGGCGTCCTGATCACTTCGACACCTGCCGCCTGAAAGACAACGTCGGAGCTGCCGCCGTACTTGGCGTCGTGATCGTGGACCAGGAAGCGAGCGTCGACTCCAACCTCGCTGAGCTCCCAGCAGAGGTTCCTCGCCTGCTGACTCATCCAGACCGCGTCCGGCCGTTCTGTGACCGCGAACCAGATCACCCTTCTGGTGGCCAGCTCCATATATAAGAGGACGTAGAAACGCTTCAGGAATACGGTATCGACGCTCAGGAAGTCGGTGAGCACGATCGCCGAAGCCTGGGCTCGCAAGAACGCCTTCCAGCTCAGTCGCGCTCTCATTGGTGCCGGACCGATCCGGTTCCGGCGCAGCAACTTGCGAATCGCGCTCGCCGAGATCACGTGACCGAGCTTGAGCAACTCGCCACGGATGCGGACACAGCCCCATTTCGGGTTGTCCTTGGCCATCTCCAGGATCAGCACCTGAAGCTCTGGATCGAGACTTGGCCGACCTGGCCCTCGCCGGCGGCCGAAGGCCGCCCACTTTCTGCGCACCAACTGGCGATGCCAACCGAGCACCGTCTCTGGCTGGACCAGCATCCCGACCCAAGCTGCCCGGCTCACTCGGTGGCTCAGCGCGGCCATGATCGCCCGGTCGGCCATGTCGAGGTGCGGCCGCTTCACTTGACGGCGAACGACTCGCAGCTGGTGGCGAAGAAGCAGCAACTCCGCCTCAGGGTCGCGAACCCGCAAGCGCACGTCGGCGACGTCGAGGAGGAGGCGCACGAGGGAGTAGGCAAACGCGATCAACATCGGAGGCGATGCTAGCGGCTACGTGGAGCTACTCCGGGTAGCCAACCCAACGACGAATTAGTGTGCCCCTCAGGCTCACCAGACCGCGCGAAATCGCCGGTTTTGAACTCGATTTTGGTCGGGGGCCCGGGATTTGAACCCGGGGCCTCACGGTCCCGAACCGCGCTAATGCCGTGTCCTCTCGTGTCCTGTGGTGTCCGCGTGGTTCCTCCAGTACCTGAACTGAGTCTTCTTCGTGTCCTCGTGTGACCCCCGGTATCCCCTAGGTTCCGCGAATGCGTGACACGGCTGTGACCTCCCGGGGGCTCGGCACGTGGTTGGTGTCTGTCAGCCGCTGCGGCGTCGAATAGCCAGTAGCGTGAGCCAGTCGGACCGTCGTGTGCCGTGCCGATGCCGAGGTCGGGGACTTGCATGTCCTTGGCGCGCCTCGCCAACACCCTGCGCGTGCACCGCCGGGAACCACCACGAGTTCAATACTGCTCTCTTTGCTTGATTTCCTCGCCCGGTTGTTCTTCGAGCCTGATCAACTCGGCGATGCTCTCCTTGACTTTCTTGATGTCGGCACCGGCCTCGGCCTTCGTCTTCATCGCCTCATGCAAGTTCTTTTCAGTTAGGTTTCGCGCCACGCCGTGGTCCGCGTATGGCATCTTGCAGCCGCCTTCTGCGTCAGTTCGAGACATGGGAGCATGCGATGGAATTCCTGCGAAAAGTAGACTTCGACCACCTCGCTGCAACCAGCGAGCGAGTGTCGCAGACGCTGATCGGTCCCGATTCGGGGGCGTCCAACTGCAGCGTCAACTGCATCAAGACCCCGCCAGGCGACGGTTCGCCGGCCGGCCTCCACAAGCACATGGTCGACCAGCTGTTCTACATCCTCAGCGGCACCATGAGCCTGGAGATCGAGGGTAAGCGCTATGAGGCCGGTCCTGGAACTCTTGTGGTATTCCCAGCCGGCACTCCACATCGCAATTGGAACGGCGGCCGCGAAGCGACCGTGCATCTGGCCATCAATTCACCCTTGCCGGATCCGCCCTACCCTTTGCGCAGTCGATCGACTGAGCTTCGTTCTGAATGCGCAGGACGGCACCCTGGAGAGCTCGGGGGGCGCGCCGCGCTAATTCGCTATCGCGCGGCTGGGATGCTGGTCACCAGGCGGTAGCGGTGTTCGGGGCGGCCCGGCCCGCCGTAGCGCATGGTGAGCTCCACCTTCCCCAACTGGCAGAGGTGATCTAGATAGCGACGCGCCGTGACGCGGCTGACACCGGCCTGATCCGCAACCGCGGTTGCCGCCAGGCCTGATAGCGACCGGTTCAACGCCTGGACGATCAATTCCAGCGTGGCGTCGGACAGGCCCTTCGGCAGGGGCTCATTGCGGGCGGTCCTCAGCGTGCTGAAGATGCGGTCCACATCGGTTTGCTCCGCATGGCCGATTCGTTTCATGCGATCGCGGGCCGCGGCGTAGGAAAGGAGCTTCTCCTCGAAGGTCGCGAAGAGAAACGGCTTGATCAGGTAATGGACGACGCCGCCGCGCATCGCCGCCCGCAGGCTCTCGACCTCGCGCGCCGCTGTGATCGAGATCACGTCGACCGGAGGATGGTCGTCTTCGCGCAGCTGCTGCAGCACCTCCAGGCCCGAGATGTCGGGCAGGTAGATGTCCAGCAGCACCAGGTCTGGCCTCAGTTGGTCCACGCTCGAGAGCGCCTCGGCGCCGGTGTGGGCTCGGCCGGCGACGGCAAAACCAGACACGCGTTCAACGTAGGCGCAGTGGAGGTCGGCGACCCGGTAGTCGTCGTCCACGACAAGCGTGCGGATCATGTGGCCGCAGTCACCCTCAGTGGAAGCCGGACGGTGAACAGAGCACCGCCATCATTGACCACGCTTACCCTGCCCCCATGCCGGTGGGCCACCTGGCGCACCAGCGCGAGGCCGAACCCGCGGCGCTTGCGGCCGGGTCCGGATTTCGTGCTGAACCCTTCCTGGAAGATCTGGCCGTTGAGGTTTTCCGGCACGCCCGGACCCGAGTCGTGGACGCTGATCACGACCTCGTCCTGCTGCTCGGTGACGGATACGCTGACCCACCGCTCGGTGCTCGAGGTTGCAGCCGCGTCCAGCGCGTTGTCGATGAGGTTGCCGAGAAGCGTGATCACGTCCTCACTGTCAAGCGCACTTCGAGTCATAACCGTGTCGTCACTCACTCTCAGCTCGATTCCTCTCTCTGAAGCAACCGCGGCTTTTGCGAGCAGGAGCGCGCCGAGCACCGGATCTCCAACCCTATCCAGCAGCGCTTCGGTGAGCTCCTGGTGAACGCCAGAGGTCTGCGCGATCAGCTTCATCGCTTCGTCACCACGACCCATCTGGACCAGCCCCGCGATGGTGTGCAGGCGGTTGGAGTACTCATGCGCCTGCGCGCGCAGCGCATCGGTGAGGCTGTCCACGCCGAGTCCGCGCGCCAGGCCCGTGAGCTCGGTCGAGTCGCGCAGGGTGGCGACGTGGCCGATCTCGCGGCCCTGGACTCGAATCGCGCGCCGGCTCGCCACCAGCACACGGTCTCCTGCGAGGAGCACCTCATCTTCGTCCTTCAAGCCACCGGAGAGGAACTTCAGCAAGCGGCCCGGTGGCAGAACCTGCGACACCTTACGGCCGACACAGTCCGTGGGCAGCGCCAGCAACCGGCGCGCCTCGTCGTTCGCGAGGGTGATCGTTCCATCCCGATCCGTGGCGATGGCTCCTTCGTGAATCCCCTGCAAGCTGGCTTCACGTTCCTCCAGCAGCCCCGCGATCTCAAACGGCTCGAGACCGAACGTCTGGCGCTTGAGGCGCGAGGCCAGCAGCATCGAGCCGGCCACGCCGAGGCCAAGCGCGAGGAGCACCGTCACCGCGAACCCGGGCAGCTCAGCCAGGAGCTGATTGAAGACGGCCGTTTCCAGG
>WNFF01004975.1_pt1 | contig 38799 bp, 41 predicted proteins | sample 5400441 | NCBI WGS metagenome assembly WNFF01 (sample SAMN13153345, study PRJNA577476) | soil metagenome | isolation source: 120 cm saprolite under Douglas fir tree site 2 hole 3 replicate 1 | place: USA:California | collected 2015-04-18
ACGGACGGCGTTGCAGACGCGGCGCACGAAGGAGCGAAGCTCGGGGTCCGCGTGATCCCGGGCTGCGAGTTCAGTGTGCGCGCGCCATGGGGCGAGCTGCATGTCCTCGCGCTGTTCCTGCCTCCCGAGCATGAGCGTCTTCAGACCTTCCTGCGCGATACGCGTGCGGCGCGACGTCGGCGCGGTGAACAGATCGTGGCCAAGCTGCAGGGACTTGGTGTCGCGATCGAGCTCGAGGATGTGCACGCGCAACTCATCGGCGGCGACGGCGGCGCGCTGGGCCGGCCACATGTCGCGCGCGCACTCGTCGACTCCGGAGCATGTGAAGACATCACGGATGCGTTTCGCCGGTACCTCGGCCGTGGCCGGGCGGCGTACGTCGAGAAACCACTGCCGACCTTGCACGAAGTCGCTTCACTGGTGCACGAGGTGGGTGGCCTGACCGTCGCGGCACACCTCGGCGATCATGGGACCGAAGGACAGCTACGGACTTTTCAAGATCAGGGACTGGACTGTGTGGAGGTGCGGCACCCGAGCCATTCTCCAGCCGGCGAGCAGCGACTCATGCGCCTCGCCGAGCGGCTCGGGCTCGGCATCAGCGGCGGCTCGGACTGGCACGGCGACGGTGAGTACGGCGACACCCACGCGCCGCTCGGCAGCATGAAGGTACCCGACGCGTGGCTCACGCAACTCGAACGGCGGCTGGAGTTGGCAACGAGGACCAAGACATGAGCGAACCGTTACCGATCGGCAGTAAGGCACCGTCCTTCACCGCTCCCGCGTCCGACGGCCAGACGTATTCGCTCGGCGCCCTGCTGAAAAAGGGGCCGGTCGCATTGGTGTTCTATCCTGGCAACAACACCCCCGGCTGAAACCGCCAACTCTCCGCCGTGCGCGATGAGATCGCAAAGTTCGAGGCCGTGGGGATGCAACCGCTCGGCGTGAATCCCGCGGGCATCGACAGCCACAAGAGCTACGTGGAGAAGATGCAGTTCAACTTTCCATTGCTCTCCGATCCGGACCGGGCGATCGCCCGCGCGTATCGCGCGCTCAAGGACGATGATCGCGGGATCCAGCGCACGGTGTACGTGATTGGACGCGACGGAACGGTGCGCTACGCTCAGCGCGGCGCGCCCCCCGTGGACGACATCGTCGCGGCCGTGAATGCCCGCTGATTTCCGGGGCAAAGTCGCGCTCGTGACGGGGGTGGGGCGCGTCGGACAAATCGGTCATGCGGTCGCGCGCGGCCTGGGACGGGCCGGCGCGAAGCTCGTCCTCGCCGACGTGAACGCCGTTGGGCTGGCGGATCGCGTGAAGGAATTCGCGGGGGAAGGCATTGCGGCCAAGGCTTCGGCCGGCGACCTCACGCAGCCCGATGCGGCGCGCGTCGCCGCGGCGGCGGCGCAGTCGCACTTCGGTGGGCTCGATGTGGTGGTGAACGTTGCGGGCGGGTTCTTCAGCTACGGCCCGTTCACCGAAGTGAAGCCCGATATCCTGGAGCGGGAATTCGCGGTCAACTTCAAGACCGCTTTCTTCACATGTCAGGCTGCGATGCCCGCGCTGCTGTCGCGCGGCGGCGGGTCCATCGTCAACTTCGCGTCGATTGCCGTCGTCCGCTCGCTCATGCACATGTCGGCGTACAGCGCGGCCAAATCCGCGGTTGCCGGTCTCACGCGCGAGCTGGCGCGCGAATACCGCGACGCCAACATCCGCGTGAACGCGGTGGCGCCGGCGACCGTGCGGACCGCGGACAACGTCGCGACCATGCAGCCCGATCCCAAAACCCCCTTCGTCGAGCTCGAAGAGGTCGTGAACACCGTCCTCTTCCTGGCGAGCGATGAGGCGAAAGCGATCACGGGGCAGATCGTGCCGATCACTGGAAAGGCGTACTAGTGCGGCTCGAAGGCGCGGGCGCATTGGTGACCGGTGCTGGCCGCCGGGTCGGGCAGGCAATCGCCATTGGACTGGCCCGTGCTGGCTGCGACGTGGCGGTGCATTACCACGGCTCCGCGAGCGGCGCCGAGCAGACCGCCCAGGCGATTCGGGGCGTGGGCAGGCGCGCCGAGCTGCTCCAGGCGGACCTGAGTGACCCGCTGGCCGCGCGAGGACTCGCCGACCAGGCCGCGCGTGTCCTGAAACGGCTCGACGTCCTGGTCAACTCCGCGGCGATTATGGTGCGCCAGCCGGTCGAGGAGGTCACGCCCGAGAGTTGGGATGCGACGCTCGATCTCAACCTGCGGGCGACGTTCTTCGTGTCGCAGGGAGCGATTCCGCATTTGCGCTGCGCGAAAGGCAAGATCGTCAATATTGCCGACTTGGCCGGCCTGGAACCGTGGCCCGCGTATGTCCCGCACTGCGTCAGCAAGGCGGGCGTCGTGATGCTGACCAAGGCGTTGGCCCGCGCCCTTGCGCCCGACATCGCCGTGAATGCAGTTGCCCCAGGGGCTGTGCTGTTGCCGGAAGATTGGGACGAGCAATCGCGCGAGCAGATTCGCGAGACGACGCCGCTCAATCGGCTCGGCACGCCGGCCGATGTGGTGGCGGCCGTGCGGTTTCTCCTGGCGGATACCGATTTCGCGACGGGCACGGTGCTGGTCGTCGACGGGGGGAGACTCATCCGCTGAGGGACGTCGTCGTGGTAGGCGGCGGCTGCTACGGTACCTTCTACGCGTCGCAGCTCGCGAAAGCCAAAGCCCGCGGCAAGACCGACTATCGGACCGTCATCGTCGTCGATCGCGACCGCGACTGCCGGGCGCGCCGGGAGCTGGGGGAAACGCCCGATCGAGCATTCGTCTCCTCTGATTGGAGCGTCTTCTTTGACGATTGGCTTTCCGACGTACGACGCACGACGAACGACGCACGTGACGACCAGATCGTTCCCTCACCACACATGCCGCATTTGATGTTTGAGTGGGTGTTCCGGCGCGCGCGCGAGCGGTGGCCCGATCGCGCCGTGCTCGTCACGCCTGTCCCCGGTGATTTCCCGACACCGTATGACCGGCAGAGCGGTGGGCCGGATGAGACGCGTTACGTTTCGTGGGCGGACTGGATCTGCCCGACGCACTGCATCGAACCCGCCCTCTGTCCCGCGATCGGCGCGCCACGCACGTGGGAAATGTCCGACACGGTTGGTGATCTCGCGTCCCAGCTTCGTGCGGACGGACGGCCCGTGAGCGGGCCCGCCTTATTCGTGTGCAAGCACGAAGTCTTTGGGGTCGGCATGTTCGCCGCCGATGCCGTTCGTGCGGGCGATCGCCTCGTCGCGGAGGCCGGTGCCAGCGGGCATGCGGCCGAAGTGCTGATCGGCACGATCTCGAGTTGTCATGGGGCGCTGAATCTGCTGGCGCTCGGGGCGCAGTGAGTCCTGAGGATCGCCGGCGGTACCTCGAGCATGCTCGTGAATTGTTTAATACGGGGGAATTCTGGCTTGCCCACGAGGCGATGGAAACAGTCTGGCGTTCTATTATAGAGGAAAACGAAGCCCGGGTCTGGCAGGGGTTGATCCAAGCCGCCGCGGCGCTGCTGCATCAGGCTCGTGGGAACCGCCACGGCACCGTGGTGGTTGGGGCGGCGGCACTCGCAAAGCTGGCCGGGCCGCAGCGTCCCGACATCGAGTTCGAGACCGTGAACTTTCGCGCGCAGCTGGCGCGCGCCCTTGCGGGAGAGGGCAATCCCCCGCGCCTGGAATTCAGAGCCAATGACTGAGCTCGCCAAACGAGAGTACGACGTCATCATCGTCGGTGCAGGGCCCGCCGGGCTGTGCGCCGCCCTGTATGCGGGCCGCGGCATGCTCAGCGCCCTCACCATCGAGCGCGGGGCGCCCGGCGGCGAGCTGCTGAACACCGACCTGATCGAAGACTACATCGGCTTTGAGAGCATCAAGGGGTGGGAGCTCGCGCAGAAGATGACCGAGCACGCGCGGAAGTTTGGCGCGCAAATCGTCACGGACACAGTCGAGCGCATTCACAAAGAGGCCGATGGTTGGTTCGACGTGACCACCGCGCGCGGCGAAACCTATCGCACCCAGGCGGTGATCCTCACCGCCGGCGGAACGCCCGTCAAACTCGGTGTCCCTGGCGAGAAAGAATACGCGGGCAAGGGCGTCTCCTACTGTGCGGTGTGCGACGGCGCGTTCTTCAAAGGCGAGCGGCTGGCGGTCGTCGGCGGTGGCGATGCGGCGGTCGAAGAGGCGGACTACCTGACGCGCTATGCGAGCAAGGTCCATCTCGTCCACCGCCGGGACGACTTCCGCGCCTCGAAGCTGCTGCAGGAGCGCGCCTTCGCGAATCCCAAGATCGAAGTCATCCGCAACACCACCGTTCCCGAGATCGTGGGCAACGACCGCGGTGTCACGCACGCGGTGTTGGAAAACACCACGACCGGCGGGCGCTCGAATCTCGACGTCGGCGGGGTGTTCATCTTCGCGGGGTTCAAGCCGAACACGCAGCTCGTCGACGGGCACGTGGACCACGACGCGGGCGGCTATCTGATCACCGACAATCGAATGATGACGTCGATGGCCGGTCTGTTTGCGGCGGGCGACGTCCGCAGTCAGGTGACGCGCCAGATCACGACGGCGGTCGGTGACGCGACGACAGCGGCAATCGCCGTGGAGAAGTATCTCAAGTCGCTGCGCGAACACCAGCGCGACGGCAGACCCAAGAAGTGATCATCCAGATCCCGAACGGCGTGTTTGCCGAAAACACGTACGTGGTCGTGGACGAGCAGGCGCGCGAGTGCGCGATTGTGGATCCCGGGGAAGAAGCCGGCCTGATCTTGCACAAGGTCGAGGAGACCGGCGCGCGGCCGGTGGGCATCTGGCTCACGCACGCGCACGTCGATCATGTCCTCGGTGTACCCGCGGTCGCGCAGCAGACCGGCGCGCCGGTCTGGCTGCATCCCGCCGACCGGCCGCTCTACGACGCTGCGGCCGACCAGGCCGCGTGGTTCGGCCTCGTCGCGCCGGATCGATTGCCTGTTCCCGACCACGACATGGTTCACGGCGAGCGTCTGGCGGTCGGTGGGCTGCGCTTCGAGGTGCGGCACGCGCCCGGCCATTCGCCGGGAAGTGTCTGCCTCATCGGGCCGGGCGTCGCGCTCACCGGCGATGTGCTGTTCGCCGGCTCCATTGGTCGAACCGACCTGCCGGGCGGCGATTTCGAGACGTTGATCGGCAGCATCGAGCGCGAGTTGCTGACGCTCCCGGACCACACCATCCTCTACAGCGGACATGGACCCGAAACGACGGTCGGACGAGAGCGGCAGGCGAATCCCTTCCTCAAAGGGCTCTCCCGCATCGCCTAAGGCTGCACCGACGTGCATACGCTGCGGTGCCCAGGTCCGACCGAAGCCTTGGGGCTGCAGGAATCCGTGTCCGAATTGCGGCTTCATTTACCCACTTGGTGACTGCTCCGATTGAATCACGTCTTTGCCATTCTCCTGATTGGGGTGGACTCCGTCGCGCGGGCGTGGCGTATTCAGCTCGTGACGCGGGCAGCGGGTGGCAGGCTCGCGTTCCGTGATGCGCTGCGCCTGAACCTGTACGGCGAAGCCGCCTCGACCCTCACGCCCAATCGGCTCGGTGGCGAGCCGGCGCGGTTTCTCGGCATGACGTGGTCGGGCCTCCGGGTGGTGATGGCGTTGGTCGCGCTCGGTGTCGAGGTCGCCGCCGAATGGCCGGTGTTCGGCGCTATCGCCGTTGCGCTCGCGGCGTATTACGTCCCTGACTGGAGTCAGGCGGCGGACCGATTCCTGAGTCACAGTCTCGCGCGCGATTTGCTCGGCATCGAGCTGATCGCGCTGGTCGTGCTGCTCGTGATCTGGACACTGCAGCGCCTGGTGCGACCCGGCGCCATCCGGCATCGCGTGCGGCGGCAGTGGCGGGTCGCGCTCGCGCACGTGCGCCGGGCGCGATGGTGGGTCCTGTTTGTGGGAGCAGTGCTGACCGTCATCAGTCTCGGCGCTCGCGCGCTCATTCTCGCGGCGCTCGCGTGGGGCAGTCGGGATGCGCCGCCATTTGCGGTCATGTTCTTCGGGTCGCTCGCGCTGTTACACGCTCCCCTCGTGGTTCCGCTGCCGTCCGGCGGCGGTGGGATTGAGGTCGCGTTTCTCTCGGGATTCGCTGGCGATTTCGGATCGTCACAGCTGACCATGCTGCTGCTGTGGCGGTTCTACACGACCATCCTGCTCACCGTGCTCGGTTTCTATCTGCTCGTGCGGACGCACGGCGTCGCCGCCGCGAAGGAGCTCTTCACCGTCGGCTGGTTTCGAAGGCGTCGCTAACAAGCGGGGGCGGGGGGTGGGGCCATCGTGACCAAGACAATCGAGCGTTCCGAAACGCTGGCGACACCATGTGGAACGCCGGCCGGCGCGGGAATCAAGTCGCCCGAACGCGCGTCGACGCGCTGCGTGCCGACGATGAAAGTGGCCTTTCCGGTCAGCACCACATAGAATTTGTCGGCGCCGCCATGCGTGTGAACCGATTGGGCCTGGCCCGGCTCGAAACAGTTGAGGCCGACGAACAGCCGGTCCGAGCGGAAACAGTCGATCTTGGTCATGGCGTCGGGGCGAAACGTGGCGCGTTCCGGCAGATGCTGAATCAACTCTCGAGATTCCATGGGTGATTCCTGGTTGGAGACTGACGCGGGGTCTGGGACGCGCGGAATGAAACAGACGCGCATCGAACGCGATCCCCTCGGCGAGCTGCCGGTACCGGCGGACGCGCTCTGGGGCGTGCAGACGGAGCGCGCCCGCAACAACTTCCCCATTTCCAATCTGCGGCCGCTGCCCGCCTTCGTCGACGCGTGCATCTGGATCAAGAAGGCCGCCGCCCTGACCCATCGCGAGACCGGCCGCCTCGACAAGAGGCTCGCTGACGCGATCGTCCGTGCCGCCGATGAAGTGCTGGCGGGCCGACATCGCGAGCACTTCGTCGTTGATCCCTACCAGGCCGGCGCCGGCACGTCCCATAACATGAATTGCAACGAGGTGCTCGCCAACCGCGCCAATGAGCTGCTCGGCGGCAAACGCGGCGAATACAAGCCGGTGCATCCCAACGATCACGTCAACATGGCGCAATCCACGAACGATGTGATCCCGACCGCGATTCGTCTGGCCGCGCTGGCGCAACTCTCGCCCCTCGTCGCCGCACTCGATCGGCTGAGCGGCGCGTTGCTCGCGAAGGGTGAGGAATTCGACTCGATCGTGAAGTCGGGTCGCACCCATCTCCAGGACGCGACACCGGTGCGCCTCGGGCAGGAGTTTACGGCCTACGGCCACACGGTAGAGCGCAACCGCGACCGGCTCACGCGTATGGCCGACGATTTGCGCGACCTCGGCATCGGTGGCACCGCGGTGGGCACCGGATTGAATGCCGAGCCGGAGTATCCCCCGCGGATGGTGGTGCATCTTCAGGCGATGACCAGCCTCGAGCTGCGCGAGGGAAGCGACAAGGTGCAGCTGATGCAATCGATGGGCGATGCCACCGCGTTCTCGGGGGCGCTCCGCACCTACGCCGTCGACCTCGGGAAGATCGTGAGCGACCTGCGCCTGCTGGCATCGGGGCCGCGGACTGGCATCGCCGAAATCATGTTGCCGGCCGTCCAGCCCGGCTCGAGCATCATGCCGGGAAAAGTGAATCCGTCGATTCCTGAAATGGTGAATCAGGTCTGCTATCAGGTGATCGGCAACGACGTGACGATAGCGGCGGCCGCGGAAGCGGGACAACTCGAGCTGAACGTGATGATGCCGGTCATCGCGCACAATCTGCTGTTTTCGATGCTCATCCTGAGCAACGCGACGCAGGTGCTGGCCGAGCGTTGTATCGAAGGCATCGTGGCCGACGCGGCGCAGTGCGCGCATTGGCTCGAGCGCAGCCCTGCGTTGGTCACGGCGCTCGCACCGAAGATCGGCTACGCGGAAGCCGCCAAACTGGCGAAGGAGGCGGTCGCGAAAAATGTGACCGTCCGGCAGCTGGTGATGGAGAAGGGATTGTTGAAAGGGAAAGAGTTGGAGGAGGTGCTGGACCTCAGGGCGATGACGGAGCTCGGCGTGCCGGGAGAGCGGAAGTGACTTTCACTCTGGAGGCGCACGTATGAACTGGGTCGTCGTGGGACTGATTGCCGGAGCCGTGGCGTACCTCGTGGACTGGTTGATGTGGGGCAAGGTGTTCACCAAAGGCATGGATGCCTTCATGACGCCGATGACGCCGGAAGAGATGAAGCGGTTCATGGGACCGGCGATGGCGAAGTCCGCTGGTTTAGCGCTGATCTTTGGTGTGATCTTCGCGTGGTTCTACGGGCAGTTCCGGCCCTGTCTCTGGGTGCAGGGCGGCGGGCCGCTCGCAGGCATGGAATTCGCCACGGTGCTGTGGGTGCCGACGGTTCTGCTTTCGACGTTGGGGGGAAGCGTCTGGTATACCAAGGTCCGCCCGCTTCACATGGCGACGGCGTGGTCGTGGCTGGCCCGCATGAACGCCGCTGGAATCGTGGTGGGATTCCTCATGAAGTGACCGCAGTCACGGCACGCGCGAGTGCGATTGCGTAAAAAGTCTGCCATGCGGACTCTCACGATCCTCGCTATCGTGCTCGCGTGCGCCGCTTCCGGTCACGTCGCGGCGCAGCGGCGTGCGCGTATCGGTCCCACCGTTTCGTCGATTTCGATCGAAGACGGCTCCGGCAGTAGCCACTCCTTCACGTCCTTCGGCGCCAGCGTCGCGTTCCTGACCGGCGACGATGGCGAGCTCGGTCTCGGCGTGTCGCGCTACGGCGATCTCTCGAGCAACAGCTGTGTGCGTCAGATGACCTTCGTCGGCCTCGAGTCCAACTACTATCCGGTCGGCCCCAAAGGCATCGCGCCATACGCCTCGAGTGCCATCGGCCTGGCGCGCGTTACGGATCAGGACGTCGGCTTCCTGGGCATCTGCAGGTCCGCGCCGCCGACAAGTGAGATCGGGCTCGGGTTTGGTCTAGGGGTTCGCGTGAACTTTGGCGCGCAAGCGACGGCACTCGTTGAAGGCCGCTTCTTCCAGGTACCGAATAGCGCCATCCAGGCGCTCGAGGGTCGGGCGAATGTTTCCATTGCTTTCGGAAGTGCGCGCAAGACCGAGCTCCTCAACGGCACGCTCGGACCGGCCGTCGGTATTCTGACGCGGCTGGGCGGATCGATGGAAGGTCGGGGCCCGACACTGGGCGTGCGTTTCCGCCGCGACACCAAGAAGGCGGGGTCGCTCGGTCTGCAAATCGATTATGCGCCGCTGAGGTTGAGCAACTGCCCGAGCAACTGCCAGCCTTATGCGGTGCTGTTCGCCCCAGGGTACGAGCCGTCGCTGCGACCGTCCTGGGGTCGGCTGTACTTCGATCTGGGATTCCTCCTCGCCGGATTCCCATCGCCGGGGTCGGATCGCGGCATGGCGCAAGGCGCGCACGCCGGGCTGGGGGCCGACATCCTGAGCGGGCAGTCGATCATGTGGAACGTCAATAGCCGCGTGTTGTGGTTGCAGCGGAACACCGGCGAGAATGTCTTTCTGCTCCAGGCCGGTGTCAGCATCAGCCCGAGGGTTGAATCCCGATAACGGCTCTCGCATATTCACCCCATGCGCGTTACCACATGGGCGGAATACGGGCTAATCGTGTCGGTTCATTTAGCTAAGCGCGCGGGACAGGGTCCGGTCGCGGCCCGCGAGTTGTCCGGGCAAGAGCGCCTTCCGCACGACTATGTCGAGCAGATTCTGCTGCGCCTCCGGCGCGCCGGGCTCGTCGAGTCGGTGCGCGGCGCGCGGGGCGGCTACTTGCTCGCGCGTCCGCCCCAGGCGGTCAGCGTCAAGGACGTCATCGAAGCATCCGAGCACGTGACGTTGCGACCCGAGCACGCCCTGCAGCATTCGGCCGGTGTGGCGGTTGCTCGAGCGGCGCATCAACGAGGTCCTCGCCAGCGTCTCACTCGCCGATCTCTCGCATGCGGAGCCGGAAGTGTACCAGATCGCCGGAGTCGCCTTCGGGAATTGACTATGCTGTCGCATGAGGAGCTGCTGCGCTACTCGCGGCACCTCACCCTTCCTGATGTCGGTCTCGAAGGTCAATCGAAGCTTGGCGCCGCGCGCGTTCTACTGATCGGCGCCGGCGGACTCGGTTCCCCCGCTGGACTGTATCTCGCCGCCGCCGGCGTGGGGACACTGGGAATCGCGGACTTCGACGTCGTCGATCGCAGCAACCTGCAACGCCAGATTCTGTACGGCACGTCGGAAATCGGCACGCGGAAGACAGTCGCGGCGCGCGAACGATTGCACGACGTCAACCCGCACGTCCAACTCGAGACATTCGCCGACCGGCTGACCTCGGCGAACGCAATCGACATCTTGCGTGGCTTCGACATCGTCGTCGATGGCTCCGACAATTTTCCGACGCGCTATCTCATCAACGATGCGTGCGTGCTGCTCGGGAAGCCGGACGTGTACGGATCGGTGTTCCGGTTTGACGGGCAGGTCTCGGTGTTCGCCGCCAAGCGGGGTCCGTGTTACCGGTGCCTGTACAGCGAGCCCCCACCGCCCGATCTCATTCCATCGTGTGCCGAAGGCGGCGTGTTGGGCGTGCTGCCGGGAGTCATCGGGTCGCTTCAGGCGCTCGAGGTGATCAAGCTGATTGTCGGCTTCGGCGATCCACTGATTGGCAGGCTACTGCTCTTCGACGGCCGGAAGATGCAATTCCGCGAGCTCGCGCTCGAGAAAGATCCCGATTGTCCGGTCTGCGGAATTCATCCAACGGTCACGTCGTTGATCGATTACGAGGCGTTCTGTGGAGTTGGGGAGGAGGGAAGCGGGAAGCGAGAAGGGGAGGAGATCAGTGCCCAAGAGTTGCAGCGCGAGCGTGATCGCAAACCTGACCTCGTGCTCCTCGATGTTCGCGAACCGCGCGAAGCCGACATCGCCCGTATCGAAGGCGCCCGGCTCATTCCGCTCCGTGATCTGCCGCGCCGCATAGGCGAGCTACCGGCGCGCGCCGAGATCGTGACGCATTGTCATCATGGGCAGCGGTCAATGCAGGCGCGCGACATTCTCAAAGGCGCGGGGTTTTCGAATGTGCGGAGCTTGGCCGGAGGAATCGATGCGTGGGCTCGGGAGGTAGATCCAGGCGTGCCGAGGTACTGAGTGCCGAAGGGGGGACTCGAACCCCCACGGGCTTGCGCCCACTGGCTCCTGAAGCCAGCGCGTCTACCAGTTCCACCACTTCGGCGTGATTCTGAGGAGGGCAAAATCTAGATCGTTGTATAACCCCAAGTCAATGCTTATCTTGCCTTCAGTATCGTGGAAAAAATTTCCATCGCCAGAAATCCCCGCGCGCGGCACGATTACCATCTCCTGGAAACGTGGGAGGCGGGACTCGTCCTCACTGGGACCGAGGTGAAGTCGCTGCGCGATCGCAAAGCGAGTTTGAGCGAGGCGTACGCGCACGTGCGAAACGGTGAAGTCTGGCTTGAAGGCATGTCGATCTCACACTATGGACCCGGCAGTTATAACAACCCGCCGCCCGCCCGCTCCCGCAAACTCTTGCTCCACAAACGCGAAATCCGGAAACTGCTGGGCGCTACGACCCAAAAGGGATTAACCGTCGTGCCGCTGGAAGTCTATTTCAAGGACGGACTGGCCAAGGTGGCGATCGCACTCGCCAAAGCCAAGAAAGCCCACGATAAGCGCGAAGACCTGAAACGGCGCGTGGCGGAGCGCGAAATGGCACGCGTTGTAAAGGGGAGGCGCGCGTGAACATTCTGCTGCTCCTCGCCACGCTGCTGCCGCAGCAGGTGCTGATCGCGACGTCGCGCGGGCAGGTCAGCATCCCGGTATCAAGCGAGCGGGGCGCGGCGGCCGTGGCAGCGATCTTACTCGCACAACCGCTTGTGTTGGCGACCTCCTTTAATGGCTCGGCCATCAGCGTGACGCTGGGCGACCGCGCGTTCGATTTCGAGCTCGACTCGCCGTTCGTGCGCTATGGGGGCGTCGCGTATCCGATGGTGAGCGCTCCCTATGTCGCGCGCGATACGCTGTTCTTGCCGCTCCAATGGCTCACCGACTGTGTGCCGCGTCTGCTTGCGGGTCGATATCGGTGGGATCCGTGGCTCGCGCGGCTCGATGAGATCACCGTTGCCGCCACGGTCCGGCCACCCGTGCCGAGCGTTCCTTCAGCTTCTCCAACCACGACACGCGCGCCCAATCCGATGACGGGTCTGCGGCTCCCGCACACGATCGTGGTCGATCCGGGGCATGGTGGCGTGGATCCCGGCAATCCCGGCCTCCATTTTCCGCGCGGTCTGACCGAAAAGGACATCACGCTCGGAATCGGCCGGTTGTTGCGCGCGGAGCTGCTGCGCCGCGGGTTGACGGTGGTGCTGACGCGCTCCAGCGATACGCTCATCGACCTCGCGGATCGCCCGCTGTTCTGCCGCGCCGAGTGTGACCTGTTCGTCAGCATTCACGTGAATGCGATGCCGGCGGGACGGCGGCAGTCCCGGGTGAATGGGGTGGAGACGTACTTCGTGTCGGACGCGAAGACGGAGGACCAGAAGCGCGTGGCGCAGATGGAAAACGACGCCCTGCGATTCGAGAATACGGCGACCGTTCAGGGTCCACTCGCCTTTATTCTTCACGACCTGCAGTTGAACGAGTACCTGCGCGAGTCCGCTCGCCTCGCCGATCTGGTGCAAGCCAAAGTCGCGGGTATTCATCCGGGCGAGAACCGGGGCGTGCAGCAGGGGCCGTTCCTGGTACTCGCCGCTGCGCGCCGGCCCGCCATCCTGGTCGAGGCGGGCTTTGCGACCAATCCCGACGACGGCGCTTTTCTCGCCTCTGCTCAGGGACAGCACAAGATCGCCGCAGCCATCGCCGAGGGCATCGTCGCTTACCTGCTCGAATTCGAGCGCAAACTCGCCGTGGGCAGCGGGAGCGGAGCCCGATGAGGCGAGCGGGACTTGTGTCGTCGAGTGCGCTATGCCTGCTGACGGTGCTGTGCGGCTGTGCGTACTACAACGCGATGTGGAGTGCCGAGCAGCACGCCAAGGGTGCGCGCAAACTCGAAGCCTCGGGACGCGAGAGTGAAGCGCGAGCGGAATGGGCCCAGGCCGCCGCGAAGGCGGAAGGTGTGGTCACGCGTCATCCACGCAGCCGCTGGGCGGACGACGCGCTCGTCCTTCAGGCAGAGGGACTCGCGCGTTCTGGTGCATGCGAGGACGCGCAGGAACCGCTCGCTCGCGCGCGCAGCACGGTGAAGGATCTCTCGCTCCGTGAGCGGCTCGATCTGGCCGACGCGCAGTGCACGCTCCCCGGCCGTCCCGGCGATGTCCCAGGGAAGCTTGCACTCGTGCTCGCGTCCTCAGATGATGCGCGACGCTCACGGGCTGAATTGCTCGCGGGCCAGGCAGCAGCGTTGCAGCTCGATTATGCCTCCGCCGTCGATCATTTGATGCGCTCTCGCGAGTCAGCCGCCCTGCCGGCGCGCGCCCACGCGTTCCTCGAGCTGGGTCGATCACAGGAAGCCGCTGCCACTCTAATCGCCATAGGGGACTCACCGGTCTTTGAGATTGAACGCGCTGACTTGCTCGGCCGATTGGCCGCTGTTGGTGGTCCCGAAGTGGCGTCCACGGCGCTCGACCGCTTATTGCATAAGACGCGTATGCCGTTCGCCGAGCAAGCGCGACTGCTCATCGCGGACGGCGACCGGTACCTGGTGCATGGCGATCCAGCGCCGGCACAACGGAGTTACCAGCGCGCGACCGTAGTTGCGCCAGCCGGGACAACCGAAGCCGGAACGGCGCGCGCCCGGTTACAGCAATTGCTCGTGGTTGGAGCGAGGCAGCGCGGCGACCTTGCGCCGGTGATAACAGAGCTGACTCTGCAGAGCCGGGAGGAAGGCGGGAACGCCGCGGCCAAGAGCTTGCTCGATCTGGTGACGCAGGCAGCCACGACTCCAGAGACGCCGGGAGCGCGCTTCCGCGTCGCCGAGCTCGCGCGCGATTCACTGCGGGCCCCGGCCCTCGCCGGGCAGCTGTTTCTCGATATCGCCGCGGCCGACACGGCATCCCTTTATGCACCCAAGGCGCTGGTTGCCGCGCTGCCGCTCCTGACCGATCGCCGGGATTCGATCACGACCGTTCTGGAGACTCGGTACGCGACTTCTCCATACACACGCGCATTCCACGGTGAGCCCAGCGTCGCATACGTTGCCGCCGAGGATTCGCTGGCCCGGGAGCTGGGTGTCGAGGTAGCCCGGGCCGGGCAATCGATGAGCCCGCGGTTCGACGCGCCGGTACCGGGCCCGCGTGGTCCGACGCTCGATGGACCGGACTTCGGCGCCACCCCCGCGGCGACGCGCACGCAGGCGCGTCCCGGTACACGTCCGACGACTCCCCCCGACCGGCCGGCTCAGCCGGACCGGCCGTGAGTGCGGTCGAACTGTTCGGAACGACTTTCCAGAATCCAGTTCTTCTTGCCGCCGGCACCGCCGGATTTGGCCGCGAGCTCGACCACGTCATCGATCTCGATCGCCTCGGCGGAATCATTACCAAAGCGGTGACTCCAGAGCCGCGCCAGGGTCACCCCGCGTTGCGAGTGGCGGAGTTTCGTGGCGGCATGCTCAACGCCGTCGGCCTCGCCAATCCGGGTGTGGAGCGCGTCGTCGAGCATGAGCTCCCGTGGCTGGCGCAACGGCTGCGGCGCGCGCGGATCATCGTGAACGTCGCGGGCGCGACAGTCGCCGATTACGTCCACGTGATCGAGCGGCTCACGCCGTTCGAAGCGATCGCCGCTTTCGAGATCAACGCGTCGTGCCCCAACACGACCGCCGGCGGGCTCGAGTTCGGAGCCGAGCCCGGCGGGCTCGCGGAGCTGATCCGCGCCTGCCGCCGGGCGGCGACTCGGCCGCTCACGGTGAAGCTGTCTCCGGTGCTTCCCGACATTGCCGCGATGGCGCGTGTCGCCCGTGACGAAGGAGCCGAAGCGGTGAGCCTAGTGAACACGATGCCGGGACTGCTCGATAAGCGCCTCGGAAACGGCAGCGGCGGTCTCAGTGGTCCAGCCTTGCTGCCGATCGGGGTGCTCGCGACTCGGCGCGTGCGTGAGCGCGTCGGCATGCCCGTGATCGGCGTCGGCGGCGTGCGCAATGCCGCCGACGCACGTGAGTACCTCGCCGCCGGGGCATCGCTGGTCGCCATCGGAACCGCGGCGCTCGCGGATCCACGTGTGCCGGAGCGCATCGCCCGTGAGCTGATCCATGGCTGAGCTGATCGTCGCCTTCGACATGCCGAGCGGACGCGATGCGTTGCTGCTCGCGGCGCGGCTGCCGGGTCTGAAATGGGCGAAGCTCGGCCCGGCGCTCTTCGTGCGCGAAGGTCCCGCGGTGATCAGAGAGTTCAGACAGCGCGGAATTCAAGTCTTCCTCGATTTCAAATGGCACGACATTCCCAACGTCGTCGCCAAGGCGGTCACGGCGGCTGGTGAGCTCGGCGTGTCGATGGCGACAGTGCATTGCCTGGGCGGGCGCGCCATGCTCGGCGCGGCGGCGCGGGCAGCGGGTCAGGATCTCGCGCTGGTGGGTGTCACGGTCCTGACCTCTCACGATGCCGCCGAGCTCGAGAGCGTTCTGGGTCGCGGTGTGCCGGATGTTGGATTCGAGGCTGAACGGCTCGCGCGCGCGGCGATGCAGGCGGGGCTGCGCGGTGTCGTTGCGTCAGGTCAGGAGCTTGGGCTGCTGCGGGAAGTCTTGGGACCGGAGCCGTGGATCGTGGTTCCGGGCATTCGAAGCAATGGGGAGCCGGCGGGGGATCAGGTGCGCACGATCAGCCCGGCGGACGCCGTACGCCGCGGTGCCACGCACCTCGTGGTCGGCCGGCCGATCACCGGCGCCTCTGATCCCGCTGCGGCGTATCGCCAAGTTGTCGAAGCGCTCGGTTGAGGGTATTACCGAGCCATGCCGAACGTCCGGCGATTCGTTGCGATTTGTGGCCTGACGCTTCTGCCCGCGGCGTGGGCGGACGCGCAAGCGACGCTTCCGGACGCGGCGTCTCGCGCGAAGCAGGCGCTGCTCGCCCACGATCCACAAGCGCTGGTCGGTCAGAGCTCCAACCTGTTGCTGCAGATTCCCGGCGCCGATCCGTCGTCCCCGCTCGGCCGCGCCCAGGCCGTTGAGTTGCTCAGACGGTATCTGCGCGGCGCCGAGGAGCGGGGCCTCGATATCACGGCGATACGGGAAGTCGAACCCGGAAAGGGGTTCGTGGAGCTAACCCGTCGCTATGTCGTGTCGGGGACCGCCGAGGTGCGGCGGGAGACGCTATTTCTCGGCTACCGTTTAGAGAGCAAGGAATGGCGTCTCGCCGAATTGCGGAGTGCTCCGTAATCCCGCCCCTTGCGTGAACTTACGACCCCGTCTATTGTTCACGGCTCAACCAGAACACGTTCCACTTTTTCGGAGCCGCCTGTTGAAGGTACGTTCGAGCGTGCGCCCCATCTGCGAGCACTGCAAAGTCGTGACGCGTCGGGGCGTAATTCGTGTGATCTGTAAGCGTAACCCCAAGCACAAACAGCGGCAGGGTTAACGCATGGCTCGTATTGCGGGCGTGGATTTGCCGCGCGACAAAAAAATCCAGTACGCACTTCCGTACATCTTCGGCATCGGTCCCAGCAATTCCGTCAAAATTCTCGCGGAGACGGGCATCAGCCCCGACGCCCGCGTGCGCGATCTGCGCGACGCGGAAGTGGCGCGGCTCCGTCAGGTGATCGAGCGGGACTATAAAGTAGAAGGCGCGCTGCGGACCGAGGTCGCGATGAACATCAAGCGGTTGATGGACATCGGGACGTATCGGGGCGGCCGCCATCGCAAGAATCTGCCGGTGCGCGGCCAGCGCACGCACACGAACGCGCGCACCAAGAAGGGCCCACGGCGCGCCATCGCGGGCAAGAAAAAGCCCGTGCTGAAAAAGTAGAGGCACATGGCGGACGAAAAGAAACCGGACGAGAAGAAACCAGACGAAAAGAAGCCAGCACCAGCACGTGCGGCAGGCGCCAAACGCGCCAAGAAGATCGTCGAGGCGGAGGGCATCGCGCACGTCACCGCGACGTTCAACAACACGCTCATCACGATCACCGATCTGCAGGGCAACGCGATCACGTGGGGCTCGTCGGGGAAGGCGGGCTTCAAGGGCTCCAAGAAGTCGACGCCCTTCGCGGCCACCGTGGCTGCCGAGCAGGCGGCGCGTGAGGCGTTGAATCTCGGTGTGAAGCGCGTGCACGTGCGCGTGCAGGGTCCTGGTTCCGGCCGTGAGTCCGCGATTCAGGCGCTCGCCAGCGCGGGCCTGCAGATCCGTTCGATCCGTGACGTGACCCCGATCCCGCACAACGGCTGTCGTCCGCCGAAGAAACGGCGGGTCTAGCGAATGGCGCGTTACACGGGACCGGTGTGCAGGCTGTGCCGGCGCGAAGGCACCAAGCTGTTTCTCAAAGGCACGCGCTGCCTGACGGAAAAGTGCGCGGTCGAGCGGCGTGCGTACGCGCCCGGCCAGCATGGACAATCGACCGGCCGCCGTCGCAAAGCGTCCGAGTACGCGAAGCAGCTGCGTGAGAAACAGAAGGTGAAGCGGATCTACGGGCTCTCGGAGCGTCAGTTCCGCAACATCTTCGAGCGCGTGCTGAAAGAGCCGGGCGTCACGGGCGAGGCGTTGCTCGTCGCGCTCGAGAGCCGGCTGGACAATCTGGTGTACCGCATGGGTTTTGCGACTTCGCGCAAGCAGGCGCGCCAGCTCGTACGGCACCGCCACATTCTCGTCAACGGCCGCGTCCTGGACATTCCGTCCTACCGCGTGCGTCTCGGCGAGGAAGTGCGCGTGGCGGATGCGAGCCGTGAGCTCGTGCTAGTGAAAGTGGCGCTCGAGCAGTTCGGGCGCGGACAACCGGTTTCGTGGATCCAGGTGGACACTGACAAAGTGCTGGGCAGGATGACGGAGCGGCCCACCCGCGACGCCATTCCGATTGCGGCACAAGAACAGTTAATCGTCGAGCTCTATTCCAAGTGATTACGACTCTTGATTTGACAGGGCTGGTCCGGCCGCATCTGGTCGAAATGACCAAGCGCGAGGACAATCCGAACTCCGCCGAGTTCCGCCTCCAGCCGCTGGAGCGGGGCTATGGCTATACGTTGGGCAATTCGCTGCGCCGTCTGCTGCTGTCGTCGCTGCGCGGGGCCGCCGTGTGGGCATTCCGCATCGACGGCGTCGTGCATGAGCATCAGACGATTCCGGGCGTCGTCGAAGACGTACGTCCACCAGATCATTCAGCGCCTGAAGCAGCTCACGCTGGTGCTCGCTCCCGACGTGGACGAGGCCGTGCTGCGCTTCAAGGTCGAGAAAGCCGGTCCGGTGTACGCGCGTGACCTCGAGCAACAGGGCTCCGTCACGATCGTAAACCCGGAGCAGCTGCTCTTCACGGTTCAGGACGACCGCGACATTGCGGGCGAGCTGTACGTGAACAAGGGCCGCGGCTACGTCGAGGCCGAGCAGCATCCCGTGGACCGCACGCTCGCGGTGGACGTGGTGCGCATCGACTCGATCTACAATCCCGTGCGGCGCGCGAACTTCACTGTCGCCGAGACGCGCGTCGGACAGCGCACCGACTACGATCGGCTGACGCTGACCGTCGAGACCAACGGCACGATCTCGCCCGAGGACGCGGTCGCCTACGCCGCCGCGCTCGCGCAGGAGCACTTCCGCTTCTTCGTCGACTTCGGCAAGGTGCCGATCGTTGCGGGCGAGCCCGCCGGCAACGGTGGGACCGAAGGTGGCCGGTTGCGCGACGTGCTCAACCGCGCGATCGATGACGCCGGCTTGTCGGTCCGGTCGGTGAATTCGCTGAAGAACTCCAATATCCGCACCCTGGGCGACCTCGTCCGTTACAAAGAGGACGATCTGCTCAAGGTCAAGAACGTGGGCGAGAAAGCGCTCGGCGAAATCGCCGAGTTGTTGCGCCGGGAAGGCTTGAACTTCGGCATGCAGCTGGAAGAGGTGCCGGGTGGAGAGATCCGCGTGCTCGATCCCGGCAACGCGCCGCAGGCGCAGCTGACGGGCGGCGAGGAAGAGTAATGCGCCACCGCGCGAAAGGTCGCCAGCTCTCACGCACGTCGAGCCACAAGAAGGCGACGCTGAACAACATGGCGACGAGCCTGTTCCTGCACGGCGGCATCCAGACCACCGAGGCGAAGGCGAAAGAGCTGCGCCCGTTCGCGGAGCGGCTCATCACCCTCGCGCGCCGCGGCGATCTACATGCGCGCCGGCTCGTCGAGCGCCGGCTCAAGGACCGCGACGTGACGCACAAGCTGTTTACCGAAATCGGCAAACGGTTTGCCGCCCGTCCCGGTGGCTATACCAGAATCTTGAAGCTCGGCCATCGCGTCGGCGATGGCGCCGATGTGGCCCGCATCGAACTGTTGAGTGAGTGAGGAAGAAACGGAGAGGCGCGCGACGGGAACGAAACGACCAGGGGGACCTCGACGGGTCCCCCTTTTTTTACGAAGCTTTCGCCACCCGGTTCGACTTGATGCACTGCGTGCAGACGCGGATGCGGCGAACGACGCCGTTCACCACCACCCGGGCGTGCTGCAGGTTGGGGTACCAGCGCCGGGGCGTCTTATTGTTCGCGTGGCTGATATTGTGTCCCGTGATGGGACGCTTGCCACAGATTTCACACACTCGAGCCATAAACCCGTCCGACAAAAAATGAGTAAATCAGGCGCGGAAAAGAGGCCTAAACCTAAACTGGACACCGGGCCGCATCAACCCCGCTCGGGGGGTAGGCGGAAGACGGCCGTCATCACCGGCGTGACCGGGCAGGACGGCTCCTACCTCGCCGAGCTGCTGCTGTCGAAGGGCTACGAGGTGATCGGCGTGGTGCGCCGCACGTCGCACGATTCGTACGAGCGCATCGGCCATCTGCTCGATCGTGTGCACGTTGTGGCGGCCGACCTCCTCGACCAACATTCGCTCACGACCGTCATCCGCGACGCCCAGCCGGACGAAGTGTACAACCTCGCCGCCCAGAGCTTCGTCCCCACGTCCTGGAATCAGCCGGTGCTGACCGGCGAGTTCACGGCCCTCGGCGTGACGCGCTTGCTCGAGGCGATTCGTCTCGCGCATCCGCAGGCGCGTTTCTACCAGGCCAGCTCGTCAGAGATGTTCGGCAAGGTGGTCGAGACACCGCAACGCGAGTCGACGCCCTTCTATCCCCGCTCGCCCTACGGCGTCGCCAAAGTGTACGGCCACTGGATCACGGTGAACTACCGCGAATCGTACGACCTGTACGCGGTGAGCGGGATTCTCTTCAACCACGAGTCGCCGCGTCGCGGGCTCGAATTCGTGACTCGCAAGGTCACGGACGGCGTTGCCCGCATCAAGCTCGGCAAAGCAAAAGAGCTGCGCCTCGGCAACCTCGATTCCGGCCGCGATTGGGGCTTCGCCGGCGATTACGTGGACGCGATGTGGCGGATGCTTCAGCAAGAGAAACCAAGCGACTATGTCGTCGGGACTGGAACGATGCACACGGTCCGCGATCTCTGCGCGGCGGCGTTCGCACACGCGGGACTCGACTGGCAGCAGTATGTGAAGATCGATCCCAAATTCGTCCGGCCGGCGGAGGTCGACGTGCTCCGCGCCGACGCGAGCCGAGCGCGCAAAGAGCTGGGCTGGACGCCGAAGGTAAGCTTCGAGCAGTTGGTGCAGATGATGGTGGACGCGGATCTTGAGCGACTGTCGTGAAGGTTCTCGTGACCGGCGCCGATGGCTTCGTGGGACGGTGGCTGATCCGGCGGCTGCTCGATGATGGCCGGGAGGTCTACGGCGCCGTCCGTCCCTCTGAGCCGCAGCGGGAGGACGGGCTGACCGCCGACGAGCGCGCGCAGGTGCGATGGCTGCCGCTCGAAGTCACGGACAATGAATCGGTGCGGCGCTGCCTCGATCTGCCGTACGACGCGATCGTGCACCTCGCGGCGATAGCATCGGGCGCTGTCGCGCTTCGCGACCCTGGAGCGGCCTGGGAGGTCAACGCCGCCGGCACCGCCCGCGTGATGAATGTGCTCGCGGAAGCCCGCCGGAAGGATCGCGCTGATCCGGTCGTCCTCCACGTCTCGACCGGAGAGGTCTACGGGCGCGGGCAGTCGGTGGTGCGCAAGGAAACGGATACGCCGGCGCCCTGTTCGCCGTATGCGGCGAGTAAGCTCGGCGCGGAAGAGGCCGCCCTCGAAGCGTGGCGCCGGTCCGGTCTGAGGGTCGTCGTGACGCGCGCCTTCGCGCACACCGGGCCTGGTCAAACCACCGACTTCGTGATCCCGGCGTTCGCGCAACGGCTCCAGTATGCGAAGCAAATTGGGGCGCCGGTCGTGAAGGTCGGGAATCTCGAGCCGATTCGCGACCTGCTTCATGTGCAGGATGTCGCCGACGCGTACGTCCGCCTGCTGGCTCACGGCGATGCCGGAGAGGTGTATAACGTCGCCTCTGGAAAGGGGACCAGCCTGGAAGACGTGCTGTTTCGGATGGCGGAGCTGCTGGACGTGCGTCCGATTCCGGAAGCCGATCCGCAGCTGATGCGGCCGGCCGATATTCCCCATCTGGTCGGTGACTCCGCCAAGCTGCGGGCAGCGACGGGCTGGAGCCCGCGCCGGTCGCTCGACGATACCTTGCGGGACGTACTCGATGCCCAAAAGAACTGATCTCCGCCGGATCCTGCTGCTCGGATCAGGGCCGATCGTCATCGGTCAGGCGGCGGAGTTCGACTACTCGGGCACGCAGGCAGTGAAGGCCCTCAAGGAAGAGGGCTTCACGGTGATTCTGGTGAACTCGAATCCCGCGACGATCATGACCGATCCCGAGCTCGCCGACCGCACCTACATCGAGCCGGTCACGCCGGACTGGGTCCGCAAAGTCATCGAGCGCGAAAAACCGGATGCGCTGCTCCCCACCATGGGCGGCCAGACGGCGCTGAACGTCGCGATGGCTCTTGCGAACGATGGCACTCTGCAGAAGCACAACGTCGAGCTGATCGGCGCGAACGCGCGCGCGATTCGCATGGCGGAGGATCGCGCCGAATTCGGCGCCGCGATGCGGCGCATCGGCCTCGCGACGCCGGCTGGTCGGACGGTCACATCGGTGGCCGCGGCGCTCGACGCTGCCGGCGAGGTCGGCTATCCCGCCATTATCCGGCCGTCGTACACGCTGGGTGGGACGGGTGGCGGTGTCGCGTATAATCGCGCCGAGCTCGAGGAGATGGTCGAGCGGGCGCTGGAGCTTTCGCCGGTGCACTCGACGCTGATCGAGCGCAGCGTGCTCGGCTGGAAGGAATTCGAGCTGGAGGTGATGCGCGACAGCCGGGACAACGTCGTGATCGTCTGCTCGATCGAGAACGTCGATCCCATGGGTGTGCACACCGGCGACTCGATCACGGTGGCGCCGGCGATGACGCTCACCGACCGCGAATACCAGCGCATGCGCGACGCCGCGATCGCGATCATCCGCGAGATCGGCGTGGAAGCGGGCGGCTGCAACATTCAGTTCGCCGTGAATCCGGCGGACGGCGAGATGCTCGTGATCGAGATGAACCCGCGCGTCTCGCGGTCCTCGGCGCTCGCGTCCAAGGCGACCGGATTCCCCATCGCGCGCATCGGGACGAAGCTCGCCGTCGGGTACACGCTGGACGAATTGCCCAACGACATCACGCGCACCACGCCCGCGTCGTTCGAGCCCGTGCTCGACTATGTGGTCGTGAAAGTGCCGCGCTTTGCGTTCGAGAAGTTCCCCCGCGCGGACTATCGCCTCACCACGCAGATGAAGTCCGTCGGCGAGACGATGGCCATCGGGCGGACGTTCAAGGAAGCGTTCCAAAAGGGGCTGCGCGCCCTGGAGATCGGCCGGCCCGGATGGGTCACCGGCGCCACGCTCGCGGATGATCGGTTGACGAGCGCATCGCCGGAAGATCTACGCGTCGCGCTGCGCACGCCCACGCCGGAACGGATCTTCCAAATCAAGCGCGCGCTCATCGCCGGGCTCAGCGTCGAGGAAATCGCGCAAGCCTCGGGCATCGATCCCTGGTTTCTGTATCAGCTCCGGGAGCTGATAGAAGCGGAGCAGTGGTTTGCCGCCGTTGCCTCGATCGGGCGCGCCGAGCTCAAGCGGATGAAGCGGCTCGGCTTCTCCGACCTCCAGCTCGGGGCGTTGCGCAACACCACGGAGGCAGCGATCCGCGAGCAGCGGTGGAAGCTCGATATTCATCCCGCGTACAAGACCGTCGATACGTGTGCCGGCGAATTCCCGTCCGCAACGCCCTACCTCTACTCGTCCTACGACGAAGAAAACGAATCCGAGCCGTTCGGCGAGCAGGGCATCGTCATCCTCGGCAGCGGTCCTAACCGCATCGGCCAGGGCGTCGAGTTCGATTATTGCTGCGTCCGAGCCGGCCTCGCGTTCCGCGAGCTCGGCTTCAAGACGATCATGATCAACTCGAATCCGGAGACGGTGTCAACGGATTTCGACATCTCCGACAAACTGTACTTCGAGCCGCTGACGTTCGAGGACGTGTTGGAGATCGTCCGTTGGGAGCGGCCCAAAGGCGTCGTGGTGCAGCTCGGCGGTCAGACGCCGCTCCAGCTCACCAAACCGCTCGAAGCAGCCGGCGTGACGATCCTCGGCACCTCTCCCGACGCCATCGACCAGGCGGAAGATCGCGAGCGCTTCGAGCAGTTGGCGCGACGACTCGGCGTCGCGCAACCGAACAACGGGATCGCTCGCTCGGTCGATGAAGCGGTCGGTGTGGCGCAGCGCATCGGCTACCCGGTCCTGGTGCGGCCGTCCTACGTGCTCGGCGGCCGGGCAATGGAAATCGTCTACGACGACGACTCGCTGCGTGACTACTTCGTCAAAGCGGCGCGCGTCGCCCCGGAACATCCGGTGTTGATCGATCGCTTCCTCGAAGACGCGTTCGAGGCGGACGTCGACGCGCTTGCTGACGGTCCGGGAGGGCGCTGCCTGATCGGTGGCGTGATGCAACACATCGAGGACGCCGGCGTGCACTCGGGCGATTCCGCCTGCGTCCTACCGCCCTATCTGATCGGCGATCGGCAGGTCGAGGAAATGCGGCGCCATACCCGGGCCTTCGCGAAGGCGTTGGGCGTGATCGGACTGATCAACGTGCAGTACGCGATCAAGGATGGCGTGGTCTACGTCCTGGAGGTGAATCCGCGGGCGTCACGGACGGTGCCGTTCGTCAGCAAAGCGACCGGAGTACCCCTCGCCAAGCTCGCCGCGGCCGTGATCGCCGGGCGGACCCTGGACGATTTGGGCCTCCCCGATGAGCTTCCCGTCGCCGGGGTGGCGGTCAAGGAGGCGGTCTTCCCCTTCACCAAACTGCCCGGCGTAGATACCGTGTTGGGGCCAGAAATGCGGTCCACCGGGGAGGCGATGGGCCTGGCCGACAGCTTCGGCATGGCGTTCGCCAAAGCGCAGATTGCCGCGGAGGGGAGCCTCCCGCTCGAAGGTGCCGTGTTGGTGACGGTGAACGATCACGACAAACCGACGGTGCTGCCGATTGCCCGGCGCCTCCATGAGCTGGGGTTCCGGATTCTGGCGACGGAAGGCACGGAACGATATCTCCGCGGCCGCGGTGTTCCGGCGGAACGAGTGATGAAGGTGCACGAGGGGCGGCCGAATGCGATCGATCTGATCGTGTCGGGTGAAGTGCACCTGCTGATCAACACACCCCTCGGGAAGTTCACGCAGGCTGATGACTACGCCATCCGGCGCGCCGCGTTGGTGCACCGGGTGCCGTACACGACGACAATGTCCGCGGCGAGCGCCGCGTGTGATGCGATCATTGCGCTCCGCAGTCGTACCGGGAGCGTCAGGAGCCTACAGGAATGGCACGAAAAAGCGAACGGCGAAAGGGCGGCGCGCGAAGCAGTAGCGGGAGCGGGGGGAGCGGGGGGAGCGGGGGCGGCGGGGGCGGCGGGGGCTCCGCGCGCGGCGGCAAGAGCGTAGCGAAGGCCAAAGCGTCGGCCAAGCCGACGCCGAAGCCGGCGCCCGCTGCGCCACCCACACCCAAAATCAAGTTCCACGGCAAGCTGCTCGAGAACGAGCCGCTCGCGCGCTATACCACGTGGCGGATCGGAGGGCCGGCGCGCTATCTCGCCCTGCCCGCCGACACCGAGGACGTGGTGCGCGCGCTCGAGCTCGCGCAGGAGCGCGGGCTTCCGTGGCTTGTCCTCGGGCTCGGCTCCAACGTGCTCGTCAAGGACGGTGGCTTTCCCGGAGTCGTTATCCGGATGGGCAAAGGCCTCGATCGGTTCGAGATGAAGGGGGCCACCGCAATTGTGGGCGCCGGCATGCCGACACCGATTCTGGCGCGTCGTACCGCGGAGGCCGGGTTCGTCGGCATCGAACGGTTCGTCGGAATTCCAGGAACGGTCGGCGGCGGCATCTACATGAACGCCGGCTGCCACGGCGCCGAATTCGCGGAAGTCGTCACGGAAGTCACGGTGATGGACCCGCGCGGCAAGGTGAAGCAGCTCTCGCGCAAGCAAATCTCGTTCAAGTATCGGGCAAGCAACATCGAGGGCATCGTACTCGAAGCGAAGCTCGGTCTCGGCGAGGAGTCACCGGCCAAGCTCAAGGAGCTTCAGGCCAAGCTGTTCCGCTGGCGCAAAGCGGGGACCCCATTCGATCAGCCGTGCTGCGGATCCACGTTCATCAATCCGAGCGCGACCAAAACCGCGGGCATGCTGATCGACGAGGTCGGCCTCAAAGGCTTCACCATCGGCGGCGCGCAGGTGTCCACACTGCACGCGAACTACATCATCAACAAAGGCACCGCGACGGCCAGTGACGTGCTCAGAGTGATCGACCACATCCGCAAGACGGTGGCCAAGAAGACTGGTGTGACGCTGGAGCTCGAGTGCAAGGTCCTCGGGGTCTAGATGCCCGCGTCCGGCTACTTCGCGCACGAATCCAGCTACATCGATGACGGAGCGGTGATCGGGAAGGGCACCAAGATCTGGCACTTCTCCCACGTGATGCCGGGCGCCGTGATCGGCGAACGGTGCAATCTCGGCCAGAACGTCGTCGTCATGCCGGGAACCAGGATCGGCAACAACGTCAAGATTCAGAACAACGTCTCCATCTACGAGGGCGTCGAGCTCGAAGACGACGTCTTTTGTGGACCATCCTGCGTGTTCACGAACGTCATGAACCCGCGGAGTCACGTGCCGCGCAAGAACGAGTATCGTCGCACGCTCGTCAAACGCGGCAGCTCGATCGGCGCGAACGCCACGATCATCTGCGGTATCACACTCGGCGAATACGCGTTCATCGGCGCAGGCGCGGTCGTCACGGCGGACGTCCCGCCGTATGGGCTCATGGTCGGCGTGCCGGCGCGCCGCGTCGGGTGGATGTGCCAGTGCGGTGAGCGGCTGCACGTGAGCGGCGGACGCGGCTCTTGTGCCGTGTGTGGTGCAACCTATGAGGAGTCGGCCGGGACACTGCGGCAGACGAAGCCGTCGCGCGCGAAGGCGGGAGCATCGTGAACGTGCCGATGTTGGACCTCGTCGCGCAGTACGCCACAATCAGAGACGACGTGGTCTCCGCCATGATGAAAGTGGTGGAAACGCAGCAGTTCATCATGGGGCCGGCGGTGGCGCAGCTCGAAACGGAGATCGCGCGTCTCTCACACGCGAAGCACGGCATCGGCTGCGCGAGCGGGACGGACGCGCTGCTGTTGCCGCTCAAAGCGCTGAATCTGAAGTCCGGCGACGAAGTGATCACTACGCCATTCACGTTCTTCGCCACTGCCGGGACGATCTACAACGCGGGCGCCAAGCCGGTGTTCGTCGACATCCAGGCGGACACGTTCAACATCGATCCGCAGGCGGTGAAACGTGCGATCACACCGCGCACGCGTGCCATCATGCCGGTGCACCTCTACGGACAGATGGCCGACATGCTCGAGATCATGGCGATCGCGTCGCGCAACGGCATCAAGGTGATCGAAGACGCGGCGCAATCGATCGGCGCGCGGCGCAAGATGGACGGTGAGTGGCGGATGGCGGGCGAGCTGGGCTGGGTGACCGGGTATTCATTCTTCCCCAGCAAGAATCTCGGTGCCTGGGGTGATGGCGGCATGATGGTGACGTCCGAAGACGCCACCGGGGACCGCCTCAAGAAACTGCGGCTTCATGGTGGCGCGAAGCAGTACCATCATGAAGAGGTCGGGACCAATTCGCGTCTCGACACCCTGCAGGCCGCGGTGCTGCTCGCCAAGCTGCCGCATCTCGCCGCTTGGTCGGGCAAGCGGCGCGAGCACGCGGCGTATTACACCCGGGCGTTCAACGAATTGCCGCAGGTGACGCCGCCGGCTGTCGACCCGGCGAACGAGCATATCTTCCACCAATACACGATTCGGGCCGAGCGCCGTGACGGGCTACAGGCGCATCTAAAGAAGGAAGGGATCGGCCATGCGGTCTATTATCCGATCCCCCTGCATCGCCAGCCTTGCTTTGCGCAGCTTGGTTACAAGGATGGCAGCCTACCGGAGGCGGAGCGCGCTTCCCGCGAGGTACTGTCGCTGCCGATTTATCCCGAGCTTACGCGCGCCCAGCTCGACCGGGTGATCGATGCGGTTCGCGGATTCTATCGGTGAAGCGCCTCAGGGTCGGTGTAGTGGGCGCCGGTGCGTGGGGCAGGAACCACGTCCGGACGGTCGCCGGGCTGGCCGAGGCGGAGCTGGCGGCCGTGTGCGACACCGACCCCAAGGTGCGCGAGAAGGTCGCGCGCCAGTATCCGGCCGCGCTGGTGACGGCGGACGTGCCAGCGCTGCTTGCGGCCGTGGATGCGGTGATCGTGGCGTCGCCCGCCGCCACCCATGCGGCCATCGCACAACAGGCCGTGGAAGCCGGGAAACCAGTGCTCGTGGAGAAGCCATTCGCCCTGGCGGGACACCTGCTGGTCTATCACCCTGCGGTGGAGCGGCTGCGGGAGCTGGTGCAGACAGGCGAGCTTGGCAAGGTATTCTACTTATATGGGCTGCGGGTGAACCTGGGCCAGGTACGGAAAGACGAAAACGCGCTCTGGAGCTTCGGACCTCATGATGTGTCAGTGGCACTTTACCTGCTTGGAGAGCAGCCTGTGCGGGTCGCTGCGCATGGAAAAAGTTATTTGCAGCCCGCCATCGAGGACGTCGTGTTTCTGACGATGGAGTTCGCGAGCGGGGTGCTTGCGCACGTCCAGCTATCCTGGCTCGATCCCCACAAGGAACGGAAGCTCACCGTGGTAGGGGCGAAGAAAATGGTGGTCTTCGACGATATGGAGCCGCGCGAGAAGCTGCGGATCTACGACAAGGGCGTGGACCGTCCGCCCGAATACGGCTCGTTCGGCGAAAGCCTGGCGATTCGCGAAGGCGACATTTTCATTCCTCGTCTCCCCGCCGTCGAGCCGCTGGCGGCCGAGCTCGCGCATTTCGTCCGCGCCGCGCAGGGGCTTGAAGCTCCCCGCGCCACCGCGGAAGACGGCGTGCGCGTCGTCCGCGTGTTGGAAGCCGCTTCGCGCTCGCTGGCGCGCGGTGGCGCTCCGGAGGTGCCATGACCACGACTGCTGCCGTGCCGGCCGCAATCGATACCCTCCTGACGAAAGCCAAAGACCGTACCGCCGTCTTTGGCATCGTGGGTCTGGGCTATGTCGGGCTGCCGCTCGCGATGGAAATCGTGCGCGCCGGCTACCGCGTGCTCGGCTTCGACGTGAATCCGCGCGTCGTCGATTCGCTGAACGGCGGCCGCTCCCACATTCAGGATGTGCCGGCGGCCACCGTCGCCGACGCCGTCAAAGCCAAGCGATTCTCGGCAACCGCCGACCTCGCGCGCCTCAACGAGCCCGACGTCATCTCGATCAGCGTGCCCACGCCGCTTTCCAAGACCAAAGATCCCGACGTGAGTTACGTGCTCGCGGCCACCGAATCGGTGAAGCGCGCGCTGCGCAAGGGACAACTCGTCGTGCTCGAGTCGACAACCTATCCCGGCACGACGCGGGAGCTGATGCTGCCGGCGCTCGAATCGACCGGCCTCAAGGTCGGAGAGGACTTCTTCCTGGCGTTCTCGCCGGAGCGCGTGGATCCCGGCAACGAGCGGTTCAATACGCGCAACACGCCGAAGGTCGTCGGCGGGATCACGCCCGCCTGTCTCAAGGTCGCGATGGCACTGTATCAACCGGCCATCGACACGCTCGTGCCGGTTTCCTCCCCCGAGGCGGCGGAGCTCGTCAAGATTCTCGAGAACACCTTCCGCAGCGTGAACATCGGCCTGGTCAACGAGATGGCGATCGTCTGCGACAAGCTCGGCGTGGACGTCTGGGAAGTGATCGAGGCGGCGGCGACGAAGCCGTTCGGCTTCATGAAGTTCACGCCCGGTCCCGGCGTCGGCGGGCACTGCATTCCGCTCGATCCGCATTACCTCGCGTGGAAGATGCGGACACTCAACTACAAGACCCGCTTCATCGAGCTCGCCGGCGAGCTGAATGCCGAGATGCCCGAGTTCTGGGTGGGGAAGGTTGTCGACGCGCTGAACGAGCAGGGCAAAGCGGTGCGCAGCAGCCGCGTGCTGCTGATCGGCGTCGCCTACAAGAAGAACGTTGACGACATCCGCGAGAGTCCCGCGCTGGACGTGATCCGGTTGCTGCAGCGGCGGGGCGCGCAGGTTTCCTACCACGATCCCCACGTGCCGACGCTGAAAGAGGACAGCATCACCCTCACCTCTGTGCCCCTGACCGCCGATACGCTGCGCGGCGCCGATTGCGTCATGATCATCACTGATCACAGCTCGGTCGATTATCAGCTCGTCAAGCGCCACGCTCGCGCTACCGTCGATACCCGTCACGTCCTGCCCCGCGAGACCAGGGGAGGGCGCGCGTGAGGGTAGCGGTTATCGGCACGGGGTACGTCGGCCTCGTAGTCGGCGCGTGCCTCGCCGAGACCGGCAACGACGTGATTTGCGCGGACGTCGATAAGGCGAAGATCGGAGCGCTCAAACAAAACAAAATTCCGATCTACGAGCCGGGCCTCGAGCCGATGGTGGTCCGCAACCAGCGCGAAGGCAGGCTCACCTTCACGACCGACGTGCCGCAAGCCGTCGAGCGCTCGGAGGTCGTGTTCATCGCCGTCGGGACGCCGCCCGACGAGGACGGCTCCGCCGACTTGCAGCACGTTCTCGACGTGGCGCGCACGATCGGCGAGCACATGAACGAGCCCAAGGTCGTCGTCACCAAGAGCACGGTGCCCGTGGGGACGGCCGACAAGGTTCGCGCGGAAGTCGCGCGCCACACACGCACGCCGTTCCACGTGTGCTCGAACCCCGAATTCCTCAAGGAAGGGGCGGCGGTCGAGGACTTCATGAAGCCCGATCGCGTTGTCGTCGGCGTGGACTCGGACGAGGCCGCGCGCGTGATCGAGGAGCTGTACGCACCGTTCGTGCGCACCGGCAATCCGCTCATCGTGATGGACATCGCGTCGGCGGAGATGACGAAATACGCGGCGAACGCGATGCTCGCGACCCGGATCTCCTTCATGAATCAGATTGCCCGCCTGTGCGAGGCCGTGGGGGCGGATGTGACCCTTGTGCGGCGTGGCATCGGCAGCGACCGACGCATCGGGCCGGCGTTCTTGTTTCCGGGGCCGGGCTACGGGGGATCGTGCTTCCCCAAGGACGTCAAGGCGCTGATGCGCACGTCGGCCGAGCGCGGCGTGGACCTCGACATCCTCAAAGCGGTCGAGTCGGCCAATGAGACCCAAAAGCAGATCCTGTACGCCAAGCTGAGCCGGCACCTTGGGGATCTGAACCAGCGCACCATCGCGGTGTGGGGCCTCGCGTTCAAGGCCGAAACGGACGACGTGCGCGAGAGTCCGGCGCTGGTGCTGATCGAATCGCTCCTCTGCACCGGGGCGAAGGTACAGGTGCACGACCCCGCAGCCATGAAGACCGCAGCCCATCAACTCGGCAACCGCGTGAAGTACGCGAACCACGCGTACGATGCGCTCGGCGGCGCCGATGCGTTGGCGATCGTCACCGAATGGTTGGAGTACCGCAATCCTGATTTCACCAGGATCAAGAATCTGCTGAACCGGCCGCTGATCGTGGACGGACGGAATCTCTACGATCCTGTCAAGCTTGGCCGGCTCGGATTCACCTACGACAGTATCGGGCGCCAGCTCGGATGCGCGTCCTCGTAACGGGCGCCGCCGGATTCCTCGGATCGCATCTTGTAGACAAGTTCCTGGCGCTCGGGTACGACGTGCTGGGAATGGACAACCACATCACCGGCAATGCGGCGAACCTGGCGCACGTCACCGGGCACGAGCGCTTCCGGTTCGCCAACCAGGATGTCACGCGCTACATCGAAGTCGAAGGCCCGCTCGATGGCGTGCTGCACTTCGCGAGCCCCGCCAGCCCGGTCGACTATCTCGAGTTGCCGATCCAGACGCTGAAGGTCGGCGCCCTCGGCACGCACAAGGCGCTGGGCCTCGCCATGGCGAAGCATGCCCGCTTCCTGCTCGCCTCGACGTCGGAAGTGTACGGCGACCCGTTGGTGCACCCGCAGCCGGAATCGTATTGGGGCAACGTGAACCCCGTGGGTCCACGCGGGGTGTATGACGAGGCAAAGCGTTTTGCCGAAGCGCTCACGATGGCCTATCATCGATTCCACCAGCTCGACACGCGGATCGTCCGGATCTTCAACACGTATGGCCCGCGTATGCGGCCCAACGACGGCCGTGTCGTGTCGAACTTCATCGTGCAGGCACTGCGCGGCGAGCCGCTCACCATCTACGGCGACGGCTCGCAGACGCGCTCCTTCTGCTACGTGGATGATTTGATCGACGGGATCGTGCGTCTCTTCGAGCACGGCAATGGCGAGCCGACGAACCTCGGGAATCCGCACGAATTCACCGTGCGCCAGCTTGCCGAGCTGGTGCTGCGCCTGACGCGCAGCAAAAGCACGCTCGTCGAGCGGCCGCTGCCCGTCGACGATCCGCAAGTGCGTCAGCCGGACATCAGCCGAGCGAAAAAGACGATTGGCTGGGAACCGAAGATATCGCTCGAGGACGGTCTGCGTCGCACGATCGAGTACTTCCGGCAGGTCGTCGCGCGAGAACGCGCCGCAGTCTCATGACGTCCAGCCCGCGCTATCTCGTGACAGGCGCCGCCGGATTCATCGGATCGCATGTGAGCGAGGCGTTGATCGCGCGCGGCGCCGCGGTGACCGGCGTCGATAACTTCGACGCCTTCTACGCGCGCGATGTAAAGGAGCGCAATCTCGCCGGCGTTCTAAACAGCCCGTCGTTCGGGTTCGTCGAAGCGGATGTGGGGCGGGACCCGCTGCCGCTCGACGGCATCGAAGCGATCATCCACCTGGCCGCGAAGCCCGGTGTGCGGCCTTCTCTGGAGGATCCGGCTTCCTACATGGAAGCGAATGTCACCGCGACCGCCAGGATTTTTGACAGCGCGCGCCGTGTCGGCGTGACCCGGATCGTGTTCGGCTCGTCTTCCTCCGTCTACGGCAACGCCACGCCGGCGCCGTTTGCCGAGGCGGAGCCAGCGGTCGAGCCGATCTCGCCGTATGCCGCGAGCAAGCGATCCGGCGAGCTGTTGGCGCACGCCTTCGCGCATCTCTACCCGCTGCGCATCATCTGCCTGCGCTTTTTCACGGTCTATGGACCGCGCCAACGTCCCGATCTGGCGATTCACAAGTTCACCGATTTGATCGCCCGGGGCCGGCCGATCCGGATGCACGGCGATGGGTCGAGCGAGCGCGACTATACCTATATTACCGACGCGCTGGACGGCATTCTGGCGGGGTTGGAATGGACCGCGCGCGCGAAGCCGGGGTCGGTCGAGACGGTGAACCTAGGCGGGGGCGCGAGGGTCCGGCTCGATCGCCTCATCGCCCTGATCGCGGCGGCGCTGGGTCGGGAGGCTCGCATCGAGCGGCATCCCGATCAGCCGGGGGACGTCCGGCTGACCGATGCCGATCTCGCGCACGCGGGCCGTGTCCTTGGGTTCCGGCCGCGCGTCGGGATAGAGGAAGGCATCCGCAAGTTCGTCGATTGGTACCAGGAGGTTCATGGACGTCAGTCCCGAGCGCCTAGTCGAGCAGGCTAACGAGCGCTTTCAACTCCAGGACTACTACGGTGCGATTCACCTCCTCGAGGAGGTCATCGCGACCGGCCGCGCGTTCGCCGACGCGCATCATCTACTGGGCGTGTCGTATTCCCTCGCCGGACAACCGGACAAGGCGCTGGAACAGCTCGATCGCGCCCTTGCGCTGAATCCCAACTACGTCGAGGCGCTGATTCATCGCGCGCTCGTACTCAACGAGCTGGGCCGCGAAGAAGAGGCCAACGCCGTGTTGCGACGGGCACGCCAGGTGGGGGGGGAACGGCGGGCGGGCTTTCACGGACACATGGCCGCAAAGCTCGCGAATCAGCATGCGGCCCTGGGAGAGGCGTACCTCGAGGCGGGCGGGCTCAACGAGGCCATCGCCCAGTACGAAGCGGCTCTCGCACTCGGTCCCGCGTTCCACGATCTCCGCTACAAGCTCGGCCGTCTCCTGCTGGAGGCCGGCCGCGCGCTCGACGCGCACGAGCAGTTTCAACGGATCGTGCGCGAGCGGCCTTCGTTTCTCGACGCCGCCGCCATGCTGGGAATGTCGTGCTACCTCGCCGGTGACGGCCTGGCCGCACGCGCGGTTTGGGAGGAGCTGCGGGCCCGGCGGCCGGAGGATCCGCGCGTCGAAGCATACCTGGCGCTGCTGTCCCGGTCTGACGTACCACCGGCACCGGCGTCCGCCGGAGACGGCGAGCCGGCCGGCGCGGCGCCGCCCCGAAAGAAGAAAAAGAAGTGAGACGCGTCGCGCTCATTTTGGTAGCCGTTCTGTTCGCCTGTGCGCGTTCCGCCGCGAATCATGAGGAGCTGGGCGACCGCGCCTATGCCGCGGGCGCGTATGCGGACGCGTTGGCGGAGTATCAGCTCGGGCGCCTGGCGAATGCAGGGAGCGCTCCGTTGCTCGCGAAGCTCGCCGCGGCCGCGATCCATGCGGAAGACTACGATCTCGCCGCCGATTCGTACCGTAACCTGGCGCGGCGGGATCGCTCGCGCGCCGAAGAAGCGGCCGACGGTCTGGACCGCGTCGCACGCGCGGCGCTCGCAGCCAACGACCGCACCGCACTGGCGAGTGCCCTGACCGGCCTGCGCGAAGTCGCGCCGCGCCGGCCCCTCGGACGCTACGTGATCCTTGCGGCCCTCGACGCCATGGACCGCGGTGACACCGCCGAGGCAACGGCGCTGCTTCCGGTCGCTGCGGCGTCCGCCGTCGACGCAGCCCGGGCCGACTCGCTACTGTTCGTCTACGGCATGGCGCTGGTCCGCGTGCACGATTGCAGCACCGCCGTGCGCGTGTTCGAGGGAGTGCTGCGCCGCCAGCGCGCCCCGACGGTCGTCGAGCGGTCACGCGAGGGGCTCGGCCTCTGCGCGCTCGTCGAAGGAGATCGCGCGCTTCAGGCCGGACGCCCGGCCGATGCCGAGGCGTGGTACCGGCGCGCGACCGCGCCGGGCGCGTCGCCGGACGTCGCCCGCGGCGCCTTCCTCGGCCTCGGGGACGTGCGGCTGTCGCAGGGTGACATCGCCGGCGCGATCGAGAGCTACCAGCAGGCGCTCGCCGGCGGCACGCCGGGTGACACGATTTCGCAACGAGCGCAGGAGAAGGTCAACGCATTGGGAAAGGCCGGACCGTAATGAAGGTATACAAGACAGTGGCGCTGCTGGCGCTCGGCATCGCGTGCCATCACGGCGCCCGCTCGCCTGCCGCAGCGCCACAGATGCAGCCGAACGTCGAGCTGGAACGCGCCATGACGACCTTTCGTCATGGCGATTTCCGCCGCGCGCAGCTGCTGCTGCAGCGTCTGACGTTCGAATTCGGGCCAGGCCAGCCGGAGCTCGCGCAAATCGACTACTATCTCGCGGAGTGCGCGTTCCAGCTCGGCGAGCACGCGCAGGCGGCGACCGATTTTCGGAAGGTCGCGGACGGATTCCCCACCACCGAGTATGCACCGCTCGCGCTGCTCCGCGCCGGCGATGCGAATCTGCGGATGTGGCGCCGCCCGGAGCTCGATCCCACCCCCGGCGAAACCGCGCTGGCGATTTACCAGGAGCTCGCCGGCCGGTATCCCGATAGCGACGCCGCCGCGCGCGCGCGGCTGCACGTCGTCCGCCTGCAGAATCAATTCGCGGAGAAGACGTACAAGAACGGCATGTTCTATCTGCGGCGGAAGGCGTACGACTCGGCGATCATCTACTTCAAGGACGTGATTGCCAACTACCCCAACGCCGGCCGCACGCCCGACGCGCTGCTCCGCCTCGTCGACAGCTATCGCGCGATCGGCTATAAGGAAGAACTGCAGGAGACCTGCGCGCATCTGCGTCGCTTCTATCCGAACGCAAATGGGCTCGGCCGCAGTTGTCCGTCCCCCGCTGGGGCCGCCGACTCGACCGCGACGCCTTCAACTCCCTCGACTCCCTCCTGAGCGGCGTGGACGCGCTGTTCGGGGGATCGTTTGACCCCGTGCACATCGCGCATTTGATCGTAGCCGAGGCGGCAGCAGACGCGTTGGGAGAGAACGCCGTGATTCGTTTTCTCCCGGCGCGCGAGCAACCATTCAAGCGCGCGGCGCACGTTGCCAGTCCCGAGCAGCGGGCCGAAATGTTGGACCTGGCGGTGGCCGGCAATCGGCGGCTGCGCGTGGAGCGCATCGAGCTGGGCCTGCCGACGCCATCCTACACGGTGCGGACCCTGCGGGCGCTCGGCGCGCGGGAGCCGGGGAACCGTTTCACGTTATTGCTAGGGGCGGATGCGGCGCGCGACCTGGCCGCCTGGTGGGAAATTGAAGCCCTTCCAGCCCTTGCCGACATCGTCGTCTTCGCCCGGCCCGGATCGACCGTCCTGCGCCATCCACTCGTCAGCCGGGTTATTCCGGTCCCGATGATCGATCTGTCCGCCACGCAGGTGCGGGAGCGCCTTAAGCAGGGGCGTTCCATTCGATATTTAGTGCCTGAGCCGGTCCGCGCGTATATCGCGGACCAGCGCCTGTACCGTTAGGAGCGTAATGGCCAACCGTCTGTTCGCAAAGGTTTTCGGAACGCGATTCGATCGCGCGCTGAAGCGCATCCAGCCGATCGTGGATGCGATTCTGGAGCAGGAGAAGCGCCTCAAAGATCTCAGTGACGCCGATCTCCAGGCGCAGACCGCGAAATTCCGGGAAATCATCGCCCAGCGGACCGGCGCGCTGCATGCCGAGGTCGAGCGTCTCAAGCAGGCGAAGCACGACTGCCCCGACCCCGAAGAGCGTACCAACCTGAGCGATCAGCTCGCGAAGGCGGAGCAGTCTTTCGTGACGACGTTGCAGGCCACGCTCGACGACATCCTGCCTGAGGCGTTCGCGACGGTGCGCGAGGCTTCGCGGCGGCTGCTGGGGAGCGAGGTCGTCGTGACCGGGCACACGATGAAATGGGACATGGTGCCGTACGACGTGCAGCTCATCGGCGGCATCGTTCTTCACCAGGGCAAAATTGCCGAGATGGCGACGGGCGAAGGCAAGACGCTGGTCGCGACGCTGCCGCTGTATCTCAATGCGCTCGCTGGGCGCGGCGCCCACCTCGTCACCGTCAACAATTATCTCGCCCGCCGCGATTCCCAGTGGATGGGTCATCTCTTCAAGTGGCTCGGCCTGACGGTGGGGTGCATCGATGACACGCAGCCGTCGACGCCCGAGCGCCGCGCGGCGTACTACTGCGACATCACGTACGGCACGAACAACGAGTTCGGCTTCGACTACCTGCGCGACAACATGGTCTTCACGCTGGACCAGCGCGTGCAGCGCGGCCACATCTTCGCGATCATCGACGAGGTGGACTCGATTCTGATCGACGAGGCGCGCACGCCGCTGATCATCTCCGGACCAGTCGGGGCCGAGTCGGACGAGAAGTACGCGCAGTTCAACGCTCAGGTCGTGCAGCTCGTCCGCAGGCAGACCGCGGTGGCCAATGACCTCCTCGCGCGCGGCGAGCCCCTGCTCGAGAAGCCCGAGACACAGTACGAGGGCGCGACGCTGCTGTACAAGGCGCAGCTCGGCATGCCCAAGAACAAGAAACTGCTCAAGCTGCTGAACGAGCAGGGCGTGAAGCAGAACGTACAACGCGTCGAGCTCGACCGCCTCGCCGATCGCAAGCTGCCGGCCCGCGAGCAGAAGATGCGGGACATCGAGGACGATCTCTTCTTCGTTATGGACGAGCGCGGCCGCGCGGTGCACCTCACGGATAAGGGTGTCGAGACGATGTCGCCGTCGGATCCCACGTTGTTCGTGGTGCCGGACATCTCGCACGCCATCCACGAGATCGAGCACGACGAGCACCTCTCCGCCAACGAAAAGATCGAGCGGCGCCGGGCCGTGGAAGCCGAGTACGCGATCAAGAGCGAGACGCTGCACATCATCCACAAGCTCTTGCAGGCCCACGCGCTCTACGAGAAAGACGTCGAGTACGTCGTTCAGGACGGCCAGGTCTTCATCGTCGATGAGTTCACGGGCCGGCTGATGCCGGGGCGGCGGTGGTCGGACGGCTTGCACCAGGCGGTGGAAGCGAAGGAGGGCGTGACGGTGCGCGAGGAGACGCAGACCCTCGCGACGATCACGATCCAGAACTACTTCCGCATGTACGAGAAGCTTGCCGGCATGACGGGCACCGCCGAGACCGAAGAGACCGAGTTCCACGAGATCTATAAGCTCGAGGTTGTCGTCATTCCGACGAATCGCCCCGTTCGGCGCGTCGACAAGCACGATCTCGTCTACAAGACGCGCAAGGAGAAGTACGACGCGATCATGGACGAGATCGAGCGGCAGCATAAGCGCGGTCTCCCCGTCCTGGTCGGCACCACCAATGTCGAAGTGTCCGAGACGCTGGCTCGGCTGTTGAAGCGGCGTGGGCTCAAGCACGAGGTCCTCAACGCCAAGTTTCACCAACGCGAAGCCGAGATCGTCGCTCAGGCGGGGCAGCCGGGATCCATCACCATCGCGACGAACATGGCCGGGCGCGGCACCGACATCAAACTCGGTCCGGGCGTCAAGAAATGTCAGGTGTGCGGTATCAAATCCCGCGAGGCCCCGTTCGGCCAGAGGATCGAGCCGCCCGATCTCACGCCTGAGCAGATCAAAGAGCTCAAGTGCAACGAGGATCCCCCCTGCGGGCTGGTCATCATCGGCACCGAGCGGCACGAGGCGCGGCGCATTGATCGCCAGTTGCGCGGGCGCTCAGGCCGCCAGGGCGACCCGGGCCAGAGCATTTTCTTTCTGTCGCTCGAAGACGACCTCATGCGGCTGTTCGGCTCGGACCGCATCGCGCGCATCATGGATCGCACCGGCGCCGAGGAAGGCGAGGTCATCACGCATCCGTGGGTGACGGCGGCGATCGGGCAGGCGCAGAAGCGGGTCGAGCTGCAGAACTTCCAGGCCCGCAAGAAGCTGTTGCAATTCGATGACGTGATGAATCAGCAGCGCGAGGTCATCTACTCGCGGCGGCTGTACGCGCTCGAAGGCGGCGAAGAGCTGAAGGCCGAGGCCCAGCGCATGATCGACGGCGCAACCGAACGGCTGGCCGACAGTCTGATCGCCGACTACGACGATCCGGGTCAGTGGGACCGCGAGCTCATCGAGAC
>WNFF01000904.1_pt1 | contig 38742 bp, 33 predicted proteins | sample 5400441 | NCBI WGS metagenome assembly WNFF01 (sample SAMN13153345, study PRJNA577476) | soil metagenome | isolation source: 120 cm saprolite under Douglas fir tree site 2 hole 3 replicate 1 | place: USA:California | collected 2015-04-18
GCGCGCGTCAAGGTCGAGGGCCGCGACGAGGTCGCGCGCCTGGCCCAAAGCTTCAATCAGGCCGCCGCCCGGATCGAGAGCCTGGTCGACGCGCACAAGATGCTGCTCGCCAATGCGTCCCATGAGCTGCGGACGCCGCTGGCCCGCATCAGGCTCGGTCTCGAGCTGGTCGAGGCGCAGCCCGAGCGCAAGGCCGAGCTCGCGCGCGACATCGCCGAGCTCGACCAGCTCGTCGACGAGGTTCTGCTGGCGAGCCGTCTCGACGCCATCGATCAGCTCGACGTTCGCGAGGGGGTCGATCTGGCCGCGCTCGCGGCCGAGGAATGCGCGCGCTACGACGATTGCTGCGTCGAAGGCAAGCCGGTGACGGTGCGCGGCGACCCGATGCTGCTGCGGCGGATGATCCGCAAACTGTTGGAAAACGCCCATCTGCACGGCGCGCCGCCGGTCGCGGTGACGGTGGAGCGTAAGGACGATCGTGCCTTGCTCAGCGTGTCGGATGTCGGCCCGCTGATCGCCGAGAACGCGCGCGAACGGTTGTTCGCGATGTTCTATCGCATCCCCGGACGCACCGGCGCCAAGGGCACCGGGCTTGGCCTCGCGCTGGTGCGGCAGATCGCACGCCGGCACGGCGGCGACGTCACCTACAACCCCGAGCGCGGAAGCTGCTTCACCGTCGCACTGCCGGCGGTCTGAGGCTGGATCTCGGTCGCGTGACCAACAGCAAGTAGCCCGGATTGAGCGTAGCGAAATCCGGGGTTACCAGCGACGCTCGCCGAAGCTTCCTTGATCCTGACTGAAATCGCCGCCCCAGTCCTGTGGCAACAGCCCGCGTCGCACGTAACTGTGAAACGAGGAATGCGGCCAATCGCGCACGCGGGCGGCCAAGCCATGCCTAACCGGATCTTCAATCTAACCCGGATTTCGCTGCGCTCAATCCGGGCTACAAGGGCGCAAAGGTGATAGGCTCGATCGACACCGCACATCTGCGAAGGGAGGGCGCCGATGCAGGAGCTGGGAACCGCGACCGTTCCCGACGTCGCCTCGGTCAAGGTGCGCGACGGAACCGAGATCGCGGTCGCCGTCTACTCGCCCAACGGGCGCGGTCCGTTTCCGGCATTGTTCGCGCCCTCCCCCTACCGCTTCGACAACAACGTGCTGCCGGCGAGCCCGCAGTTTCTGTGGCGCGAGACCGGTCCGATCGATTTCTACGTCGAGCAGGGCTACGCCTACGTCCACATGGACGTGCGCGGCTCCGGCCGCTCCGGCGGCGAATTCGATTTCTTCGGCCGGCTCGATCAGCGCGACCTCTACGACGTCATCGAGTGGATCGGCGGGCAGCCGTGGTCGAACGGCAGGGTCGGGGGCATCGGACAGTCCTACTATTGCAATCCCGGCGGGGAGGTCGTCACCAGGGGCTGGCTGCGCGCCTCGCACCGCGCGCTCGATCCCGCCCGCAGCACGGAATTCGAGCCCTACCACACCCACGCCGCGCCCGAGCCGATCGTGCCGGGGGAAGTCTATCGCTTCGACATCAGCCTCGAGCCGATGGCGTTCCGGTTCCGGCAGGGTCACCGGATCAGGCTCGAGATCGTCAACGGCGATTCGCCGGTGACCGAGGTGCTGTGGACGCACTATTACCGCCCGGACAAGATCGGCCGCGACACGATCCATCACGATGCCCGCCATCCCTCGGCGCTGATCCTGCCGGTGACGAGCGGATAGTCCGTAAAGCAACGAGCTACGGGTCAGGCCTTCAGGCGCGGCAGCAAGGAGAGCGCGTTGCCGCGGTCGATCGCCTCGCGCTCGGCGTCCGACATCGGCGTGTGCCGCAACTCCTCGATGCCGATCGCGGCTTTCACGAAGGGGTAATCGGATCCGTAGAGGATGTGGCTCGTCGGCGCCATCATCCGCAAGGCTGCCATCGAGGCCGGCGAGGCGGCGCTCGCGGTATCGTAATAGAGCTTGCGCAATTCCGCCGACACTCCGTTCGGCATGATCGCGGCGGCATTCGGCCGGCGACCGACGGTCTCGGCCATGCGGCCCGCCAGCATCGGCGTCGCTCCGCCGCCGTGGGAGAAGACCTCATCGGATGTCGGGATTCCTGGCCAGGCTGCCGTTGATGAGCAGGCTGGTGATGGTCCGCGTGGTATCGAAGGGATATTCGATCGCCTGCGGCTGCAGGCCGGCAATCACGCTGCCGCAGCAGGCCGACACGGTCGGATGGACATAGACGATGGTCCTGCGGCGATTGAGCTCCTCGAGCACCAGCGCGAAGGCGGCGTCGCCGAGATATTTGCCGTCGTAGGAGCTCAGGAAGCCGATGCCGTCGGCCTTGAGCGTATCGAGCGCGTATTCGATCTCCTTGAGGCTGCCGTCGACGTCCGGCAGCGGCGCGACCGCGAACAGCCCGTAGCGCCCGGGATGATTGCGGATCTGCTCGGCGGCATACTCGTTCCACATCCGCGACGATCGGCGGCCGGCGGCGACGTCGCCGAACCAGACGCCGGGCGTGGTGATCGAGACGATCGCGGTCGCGATGCCGTTCTGGTCCATGACCTCGAGCGACTGGCTCGGAGACCAGGACAGCAGCTGGCTCGCTCCGACGCTGTGGCCGAAATTGACCCGCTCGTGCTCCTCCTTCATGTGTTGCGGCGGCAGGAAATGGTGATGCACGTCGATCCGCTTCCCGCTCGCGGGCCTCGCTGCCGGCGCCTGGGCAAGCGCGCGGCTCGCGGGAGCCACGGCCGCCACGGCCGCCGCGGCGAGACCGGCAAGGAACCGGCGGCGTCCGATGCAGCAGCTGCACGATGGAGCACCCTCGTCCGCCGCGAAGGCGCCGGGCTTACGGTCGGCAAAAGAAGGCATCGCGCTGTCCTCCGGTCTGCAATTCGGGCATGCGCGCGAAGTGTATGCGCGCTCGGGGGCGGGGACAACGAGCCGCGGTTCGCGGTCATGCGGCCGGCGCGGCACTCGTCGATTGCAGCGCTGGCGGGCGCGAGCCGCGGCGCGGAGGGCGGGCGGAGAGCGCGGCCGGTCGGGCGCCCGGCGGCGTCCTTCAGGAGCGGAGCACGCGCAGCGCGCGGCTCGAAACCCCGGGCGCGGACGCCGGCCGCACCCGCGGCATCGGCGGCGGCTCGGCATCGGCGGACGGCACGTCGCCGACCCGGAAAAGGCTCACGCGCTCGTCCATCGCCTGCGACTGCTGCTCCAGCGCCTTTGCCGCCGCCGCGTTCTCCTCGACCAGCGCCGAGTTCTGCTGCGTGACCTCGTCCATCTGGGCAAGCGCCGTGCTGACCTGGTCGATGCCGGACGACTGCTCGCCGCTGGCTGCCGCGATGTCGGACACGATCTCGGCCACCTTCTTGATCGATTCCACGATCTCGGTGAGCGAGGCGCCGGCGCGGTTGACCAGATCGACCCCCTCCTTCACCTGGTTCGAGCTGTTGGTGATGAGGCCCTTGATGTCCTTCGCCGCCTGCGACGAGCGCTGGGCGAGACTGCGCACCTCGGAAGCGACGACCGCGAAGCCGCGGCCGGCCTCGCCGGCGCGGGCGGCCTCGACCGCGGCGTTGAGGGCGAGCAGGTTGGTCTGTCGGGCGATCTCGTCGATCACGCCGATGATGTCGGAGATCTTGCGCGAGGATCCCTCGATGCGCGACATCGCGCCGACGGCCTGGGCGACCACCGCGCCGCCGCGGTCGGCGACCTCGCGGGTGCCGGCGGCGAGCTGATTGGCGTGCCGGGCGTTCTCGGCGTTGTTCTTCACGGTCGCGGAGATCTGCTCCATCGCGGCCGAGGTCTCTTCCAGGCTGGCGGCCTGCTCCTCGGTGCGCTGCGAGAGGTCGGTGGTGCTGCTCGCGATCTCGACCGCCGTGCTGGCGACGTCGCGGACCGAGGCCGCGAGCGCCTCGATCGTTTCCTGCAGCCGCGCGATGGTGGCGTTGAAGTCGTCCCTGATCTGCTTGTAGGTGTCGGTGAACCCGTCGCCGAGGCGGAAGGTGAGATCGCCCTCGGCGAGCTTGCCCAGTCCCTCGCCCAGCGAGCGCACCACCGCGGCCCGCTCCTCCGCCGTCTTGGCCTGCAAGGCGGCCTCGGCCTGCTGGCGCTGCGCCGTCTCCTCGGCTTCGCGGGCATGGCGGGCCATGATCTCTTCGGCTTCGCGATTGGCCTTCTCGACCGCCTTGAGCTTGAGCGCCCCGACGGCGGCAGCGATGCCGCCGATCTCGTCCCGGCGGCCGAGCCCGGGCAGCATCTGGTCGAAGTCGCCTTGCGCCATGCGCTCGATCGCGGCGGTGAGGCCGACCGCCGGCCGGGCAATGCCGCGGCTGACGATCAGCGAGACCAGGCAGCCGACGAGGACCGCGACCAGCATGACCGCGACCAGCACGACCGCCTGCCGGCCGAGCTCGGCGTTGGCGACGGCGATTTCCCGGTCGCGGACGTCGTTGCTGGTCTCGGTCATCTCGTCGGTGAGCTTCTCGATCGCTGCGAAGCCGCGTTCCGCGCCGGTCATGAACATCAGCGCCGAGGCGGGATCGCCATCGGCCATCTCGATGACGTTCTTCGCCTGCTTCATGTAGCCGGCGACCGCGGACTTGAGCTTGGCGAGATTGTCGGCGCTCTTGGCATGCTCGAACTTGACGGCTTCCAGGGCCCGCAGCTTTTCCTCGACGGCCGACAGCGCCGCCGACGTCTGCGACGCGACGGCTTTGATCTTCTTTTCGTCGGTCTCGTTGGCCGCGGTCGCGGTCAGCCGATAGAGGCGGGCCTGCGCGCTCCATGCCGCGGTGCCGAACGCCGCGATGGTTTCCGCCTGCAGCACCGGGCCGACCATGAGCGCGCCGACGGCGGCCTGGTTCGAGCGTTGCACGTGCAAGGCATGGCCGCCGACGCCGATCACGACCAGGATCAGGAACGCCGGCGCGAGCAGGACCTTCCAGCGCAGCTTGAGATGATTAAACCACCCGAACATGGATTCCGAACCGCACCGTTTCAATCGAACGCCGCCGCGGCGCATGCACGTCGGATGCCGCGCTCAAATCCGATGCCCGACGGTCAGAACTTGTAGATGCCGGAGCAGACGGCGGTCTCGTCGAGCCGCTCGCAGTACATCTCTTTCGGCTCGACCTTCTTGGTGGTCGGATTGACGAACTTATAGTCCTGCCAGAACGAGGATTGCTTGCGGGCGAGCTCGGTGCGCTCCTTGACGAAATACTTGCCGTCCACGTCCTGCGCCTCGAGCATGTCCTTGCCGACGAGCTTGGCGTTTCCGCCATGGGCCAGCACTTTTCCGTCCAATCCGTAGACGACGACATAGAGGTCGCGATCGACGAATTTGCCGGTGCGACTGGATATTTCGGGGTAGGCCTTGTCCGGGCCCTGGTCCTTGATGAAGGTGATCGCGACCTTGACCATCGCCACGGCTTCATCCTTGGTCCCGAACTCGCCGGTTGCGGCGAGGGCCGCGCTCGCGACAAGGGTGATCGCGGCTGCGACGTTGATGGCCCGCATGGTTCGTCTTCCTCCGTTAAGCGACGCGTCGCCTGGGCATCCGAGCGGCCGCGCGGGCGTTGCCGGCCATTCCTCCCCACCGTTCGTGGGCGAATGGATGGGCCGGTTTCGTCGTGCGCACCCGCCGCCGCGGCACGGGTCCGCCCTCGGCGCCGCGCCGGGCGGACCCGGATTCGCAGGGCTGACATTGCCGCAAACGAGATGCTCGCCCAAAAGTATGAAAAAGAAATTTACGCAAAGTCTATGCGGTTTCGTCGGCGTCGGTTTCGGGTGACCGGCGCCGAAGCTAATTCAACCCCGACGAGGGCACCGCAGCCCGCTCGCGCAGCCGATAGAATTGAACCGCCGTTTTTGCCGTCTCCGTCCGCAGCTTGTTGAATTTTGCCAGGGATCGATTGATCTCGTGGGTCGAGCTGACCCTGTGGCCCGCCTGCAAAAGCAAGAGCGCCTTGGTGGTGTCCCACGCCAGCCCGATCGCCTTGGCCACAATCAGAATCGGGTCCGATCGGTCCTGGGTCAGGAGGCGCTCGATGAGACCGATCGAGAGACCGCTCATGATCGACGGCGCGATCGCGGCTTCGTCGAACTTGCCCTCGGTGGCGGACGCCTCGAGCTGCGCCGCCGTGAGCTTGCCCAATTCGTCGAGCCCCTGCACGAAGGCGCGCGCCGCCGCATGCTCGGCCGAGCGCTTCCTGGCTTCGGTCTGGATTTCATCGGACGCTTGCGCGACCATGTCGCGAAGCATGTTCGCCTTGCCGCGATCGGCGGCCTCGAGCTTGCGGCGAACAGTCTCGGAGGCGTCGGCGAACGCTTTCAGCAGGTGCTGGCGCGGGAGGTCGCGCCGCGACAGGACGCGCAGCGCCAATTCCGGATCGTGCCCGGATCGCTCGACCAGCGTCGAATACCCGAACTCCGAGAATTTCGCGCCCGGATTCTCCGCCGTGCCCTGGGCGACCCGCTGGTCGCCGCGCTCGACGAGCACGTCGGTCACGACCTCCGCGAGCGTCTCGCGACGCGAGATCGCGAGCAGGTGGTCCTGGCTTTTCGTCCTGGCGCCTTCGAGCAGGGTCGCTTCGTCGAGCGAGGCGGATCGGGTCAAGACCGGACCGGCGACCTCGATCTCATCATCGAGCGCCAAGGCGCGCATGATTCGCGGCGGCGCGTTCGCGATCGGGGCCAGCCGCTGGCCGAAGAGCGCGCGCGCGGCACTCTCGATTTCGCGGGCGAGAAGGTTCATCACGTCGTCGAACAGAGCGATCTGATCGCCGGAAAACCCGGAACAGCCGGACACGAACAGATCGGTCACGCGCCGCAAGGTATCGGCGCGACGGCCGATCTCCTTGCTCGCGATGGCTTCCTCGAGCTCGTCGATGACGCTGTTGTGGGCAACCATCACGATCTTTTCGATGCCGGGCGTGGACACTAAGCGGCTCTCTCCGCCCCGCTATCCGCAGCGTCGGATGCGAAGCTGAGCTCGGATACCGGGCAAGGTCTGCCGAACAAATAGCCCTGCACCGTGTTGATACCCGTCGCGCGCAGCATCTCGAATTGCTGCTCGGTCTCGACCCCCTCCGCCGTGGTCGTGATGTCGAGGCTGTAGCCGAGCGCGCGCACCGAGGCGATGATCGCCGCGCATTCCGCGCGCTTGGTCAGGTTCTGCGTGAACGACTTGTCGATCTTGATCTTGTCGAACGGGAACTTGGTCAGGTAGCTGAGCGACGAATAGCCGGTCCCGAAATCGTCGAGCACCAGCGCGACGCCGAGATTCTTCAACTGCCGGACCACGGCGAGGATGTTCAGCTCGTTCTCGACCAGGATCGATTCCGTGATCTCCAGCTCCAGCCGGTCGGGAGCGAGCCCGGACTCGACGAGCGCGCACAGGATGACGTCCAGCAGATTGCATTTGCGGAATTGCACGATCGACAGGTTGACCGCGACCTTGAGGTGCGGCGGCCAGCGGGCGGCGTCGCAACAGGCCTTTTGCAGGACCTGCTCGCCGAGCGGAACGATCAGGCCGGTCTCTTCCGCCAGCGGGATGAACTGGTCCGGCAGGATGGTCCCGCTTTGGGGGTGGCGCCAGCGAACCAGCGCTTCGGCTCCGACCGGCTTGCGCGTCTTAGCGTCGATGATCGGCTGGTAATGGACCTCGAGCTCGTTGCGCGATACCGCTTCGCGCAGATCGTGCTCCAGTTGATGACGCGCGTCGGCAGCCGTCGTCATCTGGGCATCGAAGAAGCGATAGCCGTCGCGACCTTCCGACTTCGCTCGATAGAGCGCCAGGTCGGCCTTCTTCATGAGATCGCTGGCCTCGATGCCGTCTTCGGGCGCGAGCGCGATCCCGATGCTGGTGCCGATGGCGACCGTGCTTCCGTTTATGTCGTAGGGCTCCTTGACGAGATTGATGATCCGGTCGGCAAGCGCGGCGGCGGCAATGCGCTGGTCCCCCTCGCCGGCCTGCAGGATCGCGAATTCATCGCCCCCGAGCCGCGCCAGGACGTCGGTTTCGCGCAACGCCGACTTCAGCCGCCGCGCCGTCTCCTTGAGCAGGATGTCGCCCTCCGGATGGCCGAGCGAATCGTTGACGTTCTTGAATCGGTCGAGGTCCAGCATGAAGATCGTGAAGGTCTCGTTGCGCCGGCGCAGGCGCGCGCCGGCCTCCTCGATTCTCTCCATGAACAGCGCGCGGTTGCAGAGACCGGTCAGCAGATCGTGGTGCGCCAGATATCTCATGCGCTCGTCGGCCTGCGCGCGCTCGGTCACGTCCTCGACGACGCCGAGCAGGTATGCCGGCTTTCCGTCCGCGCCAACAAGGGCGATCCGGCGCGATTCGACGAGGTGCGCGCCGTTGTTGGGCGTTTCGATCCCGTGGGTGGTATGGAAGAGCTGCCCGGGATGCGCCAGGAGCTCGAGATCGCGCTCGAAGAGCACATCGGCGGTCCGCTCCGGAAACAGGTCATGGGCGGTCTTGCCGATCACGTCCTTGCGCGACACCCCCCACAGTTCCTCGCCCGCGCGATTGACCAGCACATAGCGGTGCTCGCGCGCGTCCTTGGCGAAGATCGTCACCGGCACGTTCTCGATCACGGTATTGAGGAAATTCTGCGTGCTCTCGAGCTCGGCTCGGCTGCGCAGCTGCTCGGTGATGTCCTCGTGCGTCGACACCCAGCCGCTGCCTGGAATCGACTGGTTCACGATGGAGATCATCCGTCCGTCCGGAAGCTCCATCGTCTTGGTCTCGACTCTTCCTTCCTCGAACAGCCTGGCGACTTGCCGGTCCGGATCGCCTTTGAAGGCGCCGTCGGCGTCGACAAGCTTGGCAATGTAGCGATCCGGATCTCCCTTGAAGGTCCCGGTCGCCTTGCGAAGCCGCAACAGACCGCTCAGCGTCAAGCCCGGTTTCACCGCTTCCGGCGACAGCCCGTACATTTGCAGAAAACGTTGATTGTAAAGGATCAGCCGGCCGCCCGAGTCGAACATCGCGAGACCCTGGCGCATGTTGTTGAGGGCGGCGTCGAGCTGCACCTTTTGGTCGTTCTGGGCCCGCGCCTTGACCAGGGCCTCGTAGCTCCTGATCTGGCGAACGCTGAGCCGGAGAATGACGCCGATCACGAGCAGCAGCAGGCCGGCCGCGCCGGCGATGTAGAGCGTGGCGCCGCGCCACTCGGCGAGCGCAGCCGCCTCGGTCCTGGCGACGACCGTCACCAGCGGGTAATGGGCGAGGGCATGGCCCGCGACCTGGCGGGCCGTGCCGTCGACGACGCTCACGAGCCGCACCGCGCCCCTATCCGCATGCGACAGCACTTTCGTGAACAGATCGCCTTTGGCGTAGGAACGCCCGGGCGAATGCGCCTCGACCGGCGGAGCACGGACCAGCAGCATGCCGTCACGGCGAAGCAGGGCAATGGCGCTGCCATCTCCAAGCGCAATGGATTTGAAGAAATTCTCGAAGTATTGCGGCGTGATGATGCCGAGCACCAGACCCAGGAACTCGCCGTTCGGGCCGACGAGCTTGCGCGCGAGAAAGAACATCCACCCGCCGGTGACGCGACTGCGCACGGGCTCGCTCACGAATGACGTCAACTGCGGGTCGGATTGCAGCGCGTTGAAATAATCGCGATCGGAGACGTCGATGTCGGGAATCGGCCAGTAGCGGGAGAAGTTGAGCAATTTGCCCTGCGCACTGATCACCGCGACGGCCTCGAGGTAGGCGAGCCCGCCAATCCTGTCCTTGAGCAGCAGGTGGACGTCATGACCGGACATTTCCCGTTCATGGTCCTCGCTGGAACGGATGCCGAGCTGTCGAAATCGCTCGATCAAGCTCGTCTGGACCACCTCGACGGCGTGAAAGGCGCGGTCGGTCTGCTCGGCGAGCACGAGTGCGGTGTTCTTGAGCTCGCGTTCACTGGCGGCGAGGGCGCGCTCGCGCAGATCGATCACCATCACCGCGGTCGCGGCGACGACGACGGCTGCCAGCGACAAGCCGCAGATCACGAGCAGCCCGACCGCGCGGGAGCGGCGCGTCGTCTCGCGCTCGCTGGTGCGAGCCGCGACCGGCGCCGATGCGCCGGCCGGGGCCGCCTGGCTCACGTCTTGGACTCGGGGTGGCGAAAATTCGCGCATCCCGGCATTTGATTAACATTGCCCATAATTTCCTGTTAAACGCCAAGCAGCGCAGAGGCTTAATCTGGGGCTTGCCTTAATCTCGGGTAAAACCGATCGCTCGCAATCGAGATGAAGAATCGAGCTTCACGCAAGCGGACGGGTCCGCTCGATTCGGGACGACTGCGTGTCGGAAAACGTGCGTGTCACGCCGCTTGCGGCGGCAGCGGCGCCTGGCCGGGAAACACCGACTCGATCTTGCGCTGCAGCGTCTGGGCGTTGAACGGCTTGACGATGTAATTGTTGACGCCGGCCTTCTTGGCGGCGATCACGTTCTCGGTCTTGGACTCGGCGGTGACCATGATGAACGGAATCCGGCCGAGCGACGGATCGGCACGAACCTCCTTGAGCAGCTCGTAGCCCGTCATCGGTTCCATGTTCCAATCGGAGATCACGAGCCCGTATTTCCTCCCGCGCAACTTGGCGAGCGCGGTGGCGCCATTGCAGGCGTCGTCGACGTCCTGGAAGCCTATCTGCTTGAGAAGATTGCGAATGATGCGGACCATCGTGTTGTAGTCGTCGACCACGAGAACCGGCATCGACAGATCAACGGCCATCGCGTGCTCCTTCAGGCGTCGAACGGCGCTTTCGCCCCGGAACGATATCTTTGCGGGGCAAGCACCGCCGACCGGCCCGCGGCCGGCGGCCCCTGCCCTACCCCTAGCGAAACCCGTTGAAAATCCGGTTAACTACGCAGCAATCAGGCCAAGGGGCACCGGCTCGGTTTCCGGCTTACATGTCGTTAATGATCCGTTTCCACCGCTGGCACCCTCGCGCCGTCCGCCGGTCGAGCGACCGCAGCCCATGAAGCCCTTCGTCGTGGTCCGCGGCGAACCGTCCGCCAGCCGCGCGCTCGACGGCGCCGTCGTCGCCATCGGCAATTTCGACGGCGTGCATCGCGGCCACCGCGCGGTCATCGCGACCGCGCTCGCGCGCGCCCGAGCGCTGGGGCGGCCGGCCGCCGCGCTGACCTTCGAGCCGCATCCGCGCAGCTTCTTCCGCCCGGACGAGCGGCTGTTCCGCCTCACCGACGAACGCGCGAAGCTGCGCCTGCTGGCGGGGACCGGATTGGACGGCGCAATCGTGCTGCGGTTCGACGCGGCGCTGGCGGGGCTTTCCGCGCAGGACTTCGTCTCGCGCGTTCTGCTCGCGCAATTCGCGGTCGCCGGCGTCGCGATCGGCTTCGACTTTCATTTCGGCCTCAATCGCGCGGGCTCCCCCGATTACCTCGCGGCGCAAGGGGCGCGGCTCGGTTTTGCGGTCGACGTCGTGCCGCGGTTCGAGGCCGAGGGCCGGCCGGTGCGCTCCGGCCCGGTGCGCGCGGCGCTCGCCGCCGGCCGGGTGGCCGAGGCGAGAGAGCTGCTCGGCTATCCGTGGTTCGTCAGCGCCCCGGTCGCGCACGGCGACAAGCGCGGGCGCACGCTCGGCTATCCGACCGCCAACCTGCGCCTCGACCCCGATTGCGGGCTCAAGCACGGCATCTATGCGGTCCGCGTCGGGGTGGGCGAGCGCCGCCATCACGGCGTTGCGAGCTTCGGGCGGCGGCCGATGTTCGACCAGGGCACCGTGCTGCTGGAAGCATTCCTGTTCGATTTTTCCGGCGACCTCTACGGCGAGGTCATCGACGTCGCCTTCATCGATTGGATAAGGCCCGAGATGAAGTTCGCGGGCATCGACGATCTGGTGCGGCGGATGGACGAGGATTCGCGGCTCGCGCGCGCGGCGCTCGAGCGCGCGCCGGACGCCTTTCCCCCGCTCGGATTGGTGGCGAGCCCGTGAGTCGAACGATCTACGAGCTCTCGGATTCCGTTTTCGGCTCCTCCTCGTCCGTCTCCGCGCGACGGAACCATTCGCCGGTCAGGCCGGCCGCCAGCACGCCGACGACCGCGAGCGAAGCGAGCCGGCGCCAGCCGATCGCCTGCCCGATCTGGAGGGCGACGGCCAGCAGCTTGGGATCGAGCCAGCCGGCGCCGGCGCTGCTGCGGGCCGCGAGCTCGAGGCGGGCGCGCTCCCGGTTGCGGCGGCGCGTGAGCAGGCAGGCGATCAACGCGATCACCGCGATCGCGGCGAAGCAGCCGGCCAGCACCAGGCCGGCGGTCAAGCCGTCGTAGCGGTCCGCCAGGAAGACGAAGGCGGCGATCAGGAGGAAAATCAGCGCCAGCGCCGCCGCGACCGCGGCGAGCAGCGTCCAGATCACGAGGCTGCCGCTCACGCCGGTGCGAGCCTGGGTGGTGAGCGCGAAGTGGCGGAGCCAGCCGCTCATTCGCCCAAGCTCGGCGACGCCACAAGCGGCCGCAAGGCTCGCATCGAGCGTCAACGCCTCCAGGTGGCGCCGAACAGGAAGCCGATCGCGACCGCGAGCGCGAGGGTGGTGTAGGGGCGCTGCTTGAGCGACTGGTCGATGGCGTCGACCATGTTGTCGCCGACCTCGCGCACCGCGTCGACGGCTTCCTGGCCCTTGGCGCCGGCTTCCGACATCGCGCCCTCGAGACTCGACTGGATGTTCGACTTGGCGCGGCTCCACGCCGCGCTGCCCCTCGCCGCGACGATATCGGCGAACTGCGAGGCGAGGTGCGCCACGTCGTTGCGCAACGCTTCGAGATCGGCCTGGATATCGCCGCTCGCCGCGGAGGCGGCTTTGCCGGCGTCCCGGGCGGCGTCCCTGGCGTCCCGCGCCGCGTCGCGAACCGTATCCCGCGTCCCTGAAGTATTGGACATGACGTGCTCCACATTGGTCGGGAAATCTTCGCTGTGGCCCCAACCGGACGCAAGCGGAAAAGTTCCCGCCGGCGCCGAAAACGACCTGCCAAGGCGGCAGCTTACCGGCATCGCAGTCGAAAGGGCGGGGAATCCATATCCCCGCCGGCTCCGGTCCGGGAGCACGGGCCTTTTCGGTCGCGCGACGATCTGCTAGGAAGCGCCATGACGGCGCATGTTTCTTTCGCGGGTCTCTTCGCCGCGGCCGCTCGGCGAATTATCGGCCCGGTCCGCGCCTGACCGTCGGTCGGCGGGACCGGGATTGCGTGCCGAGCCGCTCTTGCCATCGAATTCCAAGTAGACAGCCTTTGCCTCGATCATGACCGACGCCGCCCGCGATTACAGCGAGACTCTATTCCTGCCCAAGACCGACTTTCCCATGCGCGCCGGCCTGCCGCAGCGGGAGCCCGAAATCCTCGCGCGCTGGCAGAGGCTCGGCCTCTACCAGCGTCTGCGCGCCGCCGCGCGCGGCCGCGCCAAGTTCATCCTCCACGACGGCCCGCCCTATGCCAACGGCAACATCCATATCGGCCACGCGCTCAACAAGATCCTCAAGGACGTGGTGGCGCGCTCGCAGCAGATGCTGGGCCACGACTCCAATTACGTGCCGGGCTGGGACTGCCACGGGCTGCCGATCGAATGGAAGATCGAGGAGGACTATCGCGCCAAGGGCAAGAACAAGGACGCGGTGCCGCTGATCGAGTTCCGCCGCGAGTGCCGCGCCTTTGCCGAGCAATGGATCGACGTGCAGCGCGAAGAGTTCAAGCGCCTCGGCGTCGAGGGCGACTGGGCCCATCCCTACACCACCATGGACTTCGCCGCCGAGGCGCAGATCGCTCGCGAGCTCATGAAATTCGCGCAGAACGGCACGCTCTATCGCGGAAGCAAGCCGGTGATGTGGTCGGTGGTGGAGAAGACCGCGCTCGCCGAAGCCGAGGTCGAGTACGAGGACTACGTCTCGGACCAGGTCTGGGTGAAGTTTCCGGTTTTCGGTGCTGACACCAGCGCCAAAATGGTTCCAGCCGGCTCCAACATCGGCATGGATGATGAAACAGGAAAAACAGTCTTCGACGATGCGCCTCTCCATGCATGGACGGCACAGCACGCAAAAATCCTTGATGCTGTCGACGACTTAATCCGTCAAAAGGTTTCAATCGTCATTTGGACGACGACGCCGTGGACTATTCCGGGCAATCGCGCGATCAGTTTTTCGCCCAGGATCGACTACGGCTTGTATGAGGTCACAGACGCGCCTGCAAACAATTGGGCAAAGGTCGGCGACAAGTTCATCCTGGCCGAAAGCCTTGTCGTCGATATCTTGCGGCAGGCGCGAGTCACAGCGTTCAAACAGCTCTCGACAGTGTCCGCCGACCTGACTGCGGCAATCACCTGCCGTCATCCGCTTAGGGGCTTCGGCGGCAACTACGACTTTCAGGTTCCACTACTTCCGGGCGATCACGTCACCGACGATACCGGCACCGGATTTGTCCACACCGCGCCGGGCCACGGGCGCGAGGACTTCGAGGTCTGGACATCGAACGCGGCGAAGCTCGCCGCGCGTGGCATTAACACGGTAATTCCCTACACCGTTGACGAGAACGGCGCCTTCACCGAGCAGGCGCCGGGCTTCGCCGGCAAGCGCGTGCTCACCGACAAGGGCGAGAAGGGCGATGCCAACGACGCCGTGATCAAGGCGCTGATCGAAGCCGGCATGCTGATCGCGCGCGGGCGCCTCAAGCACCAGTATCCGCATTCCTGGCGCTCGAAGAAGCCGGTGATCTTCCGCAATACGCCGCAATGGTTCATCGCGATGGACAAGGACATCGCCGACCCAAGCGGCAAGGCAAAGCCGGGCGACACCTTGCGCGAGCGTGCGCTCGCCGCGATCGCGGTGACCCGCTGGGTGCCGGCGCAGGGGCAGAACCGCATCACCGGCATGATCGAGAGCCGCCCCGACTGGGTGATCTCGCGCCAGCGCGCCTGGGGCGTGCCGATCACCGTGCTTGTCCGCGAGCAAGGCGACGGCTCGGTCGAGATGCTCGAGGACGCGCGCGTCAATGCGCGCATCGCCGACGCCTTCGAGCAGGAGGGCGCCGACGCCTGGTACGCGGCCGGAGCGGCACGGCGTTTCCTCGAGCCCGACTATGACGCGAACGAATGGCGGAAGGTCGACGACATTCTCGACGTCTGGTTCGATTCCGGCTCGACCCATGCCTTCGTGCTGGAAGACCCCAAGCACTTCCCGAGCCTTGCCGGCATCCGGCGCCAGCACGACGGCGGCCCCGATACCGTCATGTATCTCGAAGGCTCCGACCAGCACCGCGGCTGGTTCCAGTCCTCGCTGCTCGAAAGCTGCGGCACGCGCGGCCGCGCGCCGTTCGACGTCGTGCTCACGCACGGCTTCGTGCTCGACGAGGACGGCCGCAAGATGTCGAAGTCGCTCGGCAACGTCACCGCCCCGCAGGACGTCATCAGGCAGTCGGGCGCCGATATCCTGCGGATGTGGGTGTGCGCCTCCGACTATGCCGACGACCTGCGCATCGGGCCGGAAATCCTCAAGACCACGGTCGAGACCTACCGCAAGCTCCGCAACACGATCCGCTGGATGCTGGGCTCGCTGGCGCACTTCCGCGACGAGGACCGCGTCGCGCCGGCGGCGATGCCGGAGCTCGAGCGGCTCATGCTGCATCGGCTGAGCGAGCTCGACCGGCAGGTGCGCCGGGCCTACGCCGAGTTCGACTACAAGCGCATTTTCGCGGCGCTCAACGCCTTCATGACCTCTGACCTGTCGGCATTCTATTTCGACATCCGCAAGGACGCGCTGTACTGCGATCCGATCTCGTCGCCAACGCGCAAGGCCTGCCTGACCGTGCTCGACCGCCTGTTCCGCTCGACCGTCTGCTGGCTCGCGCCCATGCTGCCGTTCACCGCCGAGGAAGCGTGGCTGGCGCGCCATCCTTCGCCCGAGGGCTCCGTGCACCTCGAGCAGTTTCCCGAGCTGCCGGCGGAATGGCGCGACGACGCGCTGGCGGAGAAATGGCGCAAGGTGCGGCTCATACGCCGGGTCGTCACCGGCGCGCTCGAGATCGAGCGCGCGCGCAAGCGCATCGGCTCCTCGCTCGAGGCCGACCCCTTCGTCTACGTGTCCGACCCCGACCTGTTCGCCGCTTTGGTCGAGATCGACCTGGCGGAGGTCTCGATCACCTCGGCGGCGACGCTGGTCGAGGGCGAGGGTCCGCCCGACGCGTTCCGTCTCGACGACGTCAAGGGGGTCGCGGTCGAGGTGCGGCTCGCGCGCGGGAGGAAATGCGCGCGCTCGTGGAAGATCCTGCCGAGCGTCGGCGCGGATGCCGCCTATCCCGAGGTCTCGCCGCGCGACGCCCAGGCGCTGCGCGAATGGGACGCGATGCGCAAGGCGGCGGAGTGAGGGTACCGGGCTTGGCGGGGAACGACATGCGCACCGACGCCGATGGCGGCCGCACGACCCCCGAAGGGGGCCGGCCGGCGGCCCTGCTATGGGGCTCGCTCACCCGATTCGGCCTGGCGGTGGCGGTGGTGGTGGCGGCGGCCGATCAGGCCGCCAAGCTCTGGCTGCTGCTCGGCCTCGACCTCGGCGCCCGCGGCAGTGTGACGCTGACCCCGTTCCTCGACCTCGTGCTGACCTGGAACCCCGGCATCAGCTACGGGCTGTTCCGCCAGCAGGGCCCGCTGGGGCAATGGGCGTTGATCGCGCTCAAGGCGATCGCGGTCGCGTTGCTCTGGATTTGGCTCGCGCGGGCCTCCTCGCGGCTCACCGCGCTTTCGCTCGGCCTCATCATCGGCGGGGCGATCGGCAACGCCGTCGACCGGCTGCATTGGCCCGGGGTGATTGGGCTCCTTTACGAGACCCTGATCGCGAACGGCGCCGCAAAAGCGCCCTGATCCTGGCCAGAATGCCCGCGGGGATACGGCACATTCCGCCGTCGCGGGAAGGGGACAGCCCATGCGGAATCGACATCCGATCGGGCCGCGCCGTTTGGCCGCGGCCGCGGCGTTCGCCATGGCAATGGCGTTGGGCGCCGGCAACGCGCTCGCGGCCGACGGCGACGAGGAGGATGTGCCGCTCGACACCAAGATCCTCCGGCAATTCCTCAAGGATCTCGGCCTGCGCAACGGCAGCGGCGAGGACATCGATTATCGCGAGCGGGCACCGCTGGTGGTGCCTCCGAGCCGCAATCTGCCGCCGCCGCAGGCGGAAGGTACGGCGACGGCGCGCAGCCCGGCCTGGCCGAATGATCCCGATGTCAAGCGTCGCAAGCAGACGGCGGAGAAGGCCAAGCTGAGTGGTTTCAACGCGGAAGAGCAACAGCGGGCGTTGCGCCCGAACGAGCTCGGTTACAAGACCGGCGACGTGCTCAGGTCGATTACCGGCAGCAAGAGCGCCGACAGCAAGACCGCGGACGGCGGCACTCCGGCGGTCGGTCCGGACGAGCAGCAAACCACCCGCCCGCTGAAGCCCTCCGAGCTCGGTTACACATTCGGTCAGGTCTGGAAGTCGCTCGGTCCGCAAAAGCCGGAATCGGCGCCGTTCACCGCGGAGCCGCCGCGCACCAGCATGACGGCGCCGCCGAGCGGCTATCAGACCCCCTCCCCCAATTTCCCCTATGGGCTCGAGCCGGAGCGCAAGACCGCGAAGCCCTCCACGCTCGAGGAGCGGGTCGAAGCCCCGAAGTGAACCGTCCGCGACAACACGCCGTCTCCCCATCGGGCTCCGGACGGCCGACGTTTGCCCTTGCGGCTCTGCCGCCTGAACCCGTGTCGTGGGGGCGACGTCGACTCGACGAGAGACATTAAGAGACATTAGGTGCCGAACAGACTGACGCTTGCCGTCACCGCGCTCGCCGCCGCAGCGCTGGCCGGTCCCGCTCGCGCCGCGAGCGGACCGCCGATCACCGACTTCACGCTGGCGAACGGCCTCGAGGTGGTGGTCATTCCCGACCACCGCACCCCGGTCGTGACCCACATGGTCTGGTACAAGGTCGGCTCCGCCGACGAGACGCCGGGCAAGTCGGGGCTCGCCCACTTCCTCGAGCACCTGATGTTCAAGGGCACGGCCAAGAACCCGGCCGGTCGCTTCTCGCAGGTGGTGGCGACCATCGGCGGCCAGGAGAACGCCTTCACCACCGCCGACTACACCGGCTATTTCCAGCGGGTGTCGCGCGGCGAGCTCAAGACCCTGATGGAGTTCGAGGCCGACCGCATGACCGGCCTGGTGCTCGACGAGGCGGAGGTGCGGCCCGAGCTCAAGGTCGTGCTGGAAGAGCACAACATGCGGGTGGCCAACAACCCGGGGGCCCGGCTCGGCGAGCAGATGGACGCCGCGCTCTATCTCAATCATCCCTATGGCCGGCCGGTGATCGGCTGGCGGCAGGAAATCGAGCAGCTCGACCGCGAGGACGCGCTCGCCTTCTACCGGCGCTTCTACACCCCCAACAACGCCATCGTGGTCGTCGCCGGCGACGTCACCACGGCCGAGGTCCGTTCCCTCGCCGAGGCGACCTACGGCAAGGTCGCGCGCGTCGCCGAGATCAAGCCGCGCCTGCGCCCGCAGGAGCCGGTGCAGGAGGCGGCGCGCACCGTCACGCTCGCCGATCCGCGCGTCACCCAGCCGAGCGTGAGCCGCTACTATCTCGTGCCTTCGAGCACCACGGCGCGGCCGGGCGAGAGCGAGGCGCTCGACGTGCTCTCGCACATCCTCGGCCGGGGCGCGAACAGCCGGCTCTATCAGACGCTGGTCGTCGACAAGGGCATCGCCGTGAACGCCGGTGCGAGCTACGACGGCACGGCGCTCGACGCCACGCGCATGAGCGTCCATGGAACGCCCAAGCCGGGAACGACCTCGGCCCAGCTCGAGGAAGCGATCGACGCCGTGCTCGCCGAGGTCATCGAGAAGGGCGTGACCGCCGACGAGCTCGAGCGCGCCAAGAGCCGGCTGATCGCCGATGCCGTCTATGCCAACGACAATCAGCGCATGATGGCGCAGTGGTACGGCGCATCGCTGGCGACCGGCGCGACCGTCGAGCAGGTCCGCACCTGGCCCGACCGCATCCGCGTGGTCGGCGCCGAGGCCGTGCACGACGCCGCCCGCCGCTGGCTCGACAAGCGCCGCTCGGTGACCGGCTATCTCGTCAAGGAAACGCCCCCCGAGGAGAAACGCTCGTGAACGCGCCCGCTTTCATCCGTCGCGCCCGATCGCCGGCGCTGCTCGCCGCGCTCACCGCCGCCACACTCGCCCTCGCGCCCCCGACGGCGCGGGCGATGACGGTCGAGCGTCTGGTGAGCCCGGGCGGCATCGAGGCCTGGCTGGTGCGCGATCCCGCGGTTCCGGTGATCGCCGTGGAATTCGCCGTGCGCGGCGCCGCCGACCAGGACCCGGCCGGCAAGCCCGGGGTCGCCAACCTGACGGCGAGCGTGCTCGACGAAGGCGCCGGCCCCCTCGATTCCGCCGCCTTCCATGATCGGCTCGAGCGCAAGGCGATCGAGCTCGGCTTTCGCGCCGGCCACGATTATTTCCGCGGCACCCTGCGCACGCTCACCGAGAACCGCGACGAAGCCTTCGACTATCTGCGGCTGGCGCTGACCGAGCCGCGATTCGACGCCGAGGCGGTCGAGCGGATGCGGGCGCAGATCGTGTCGCGGCTCAGGCGCGAGAGCATGAGCCCGAACGACATCGCCAACCGCAATTGGTGGGCGACGGCGTTCCCCGACCACCCCTACGGGCTGCCGGTCAACGGCACGCTCGAATCGCTGCCGCGCATCTCCGTCGATGATCTCAAATCCTATGTCCGACGGGCGCTGACGCGGGACCATCTCAAGATCGCCGTGGTCGGCGACATCGATGTCGAGACCGCCGGCAAGCTGATCGATCGCACCTTCGGCGGGCTGCCGGCCAAATCCGAGCTCGACGCGGTCGCCGCCGTCGTTCCGCGCGGGCTCGGCCGCCGCATCGTCATCAACCTCGACGTGCCGCAGGCGGTGGTGAATTTCGGCGCCCCCGGCATCGCCCGCGGCGATCCGGACTTCATGGCCGCCTACATCGTCAATCACGTCCTCGGCGGCGGATCGTTCTCGTCGCGCCTCTACCGCGAGGTGCGGGAAAAGCGCGGCCTCGCCTACGGCGTCCACGACAGCCTGCTCTGGCTCGACCGCGCCGCGCTGCTGCTCGGCAGCACCGCCACCCGCGCCGACGCCACCGGGGAGACGCTCGCCGTCATCGAGCACGAGATCCGCCGGATGGCCGAGGAGGGTCCGACCGAGGAGGAATTGAGCAAGGCCAAGACCTATCTCAAGGGCTCCTTCGCGCTCGGCCTCGACACCTCGAACCGGATCGCGAGTCAGCTGGTACAGATGCAGCTCGACAATCTCGGCATCGACTATATCGAGCGGCGCGGCGGCCTGATCGACGCCGTGACGCTCGCCGATGCAAGGCGCGTGGCCAAGCGCCTGCTCGACGGCGGCCTGCTCGTCACCGTGGTCGGCCGCCCGGTGGGCGTGACCTCGACCGAGGACGGCGAGCTCGGCGGCTCGTCCGGGCAACCGCCCGGCAAGCCGGGCGAGGCCGCCGCCGGGCGCCCCTGAACGCCACCGTTGAATTTCGGGTCGATCTGTGGTGATGCGTCCGCAGCGAGGACGCAATGCCGTTCATTCAGTCAATCGAGACCGCGCGCGCCGAGCGCATCGGCGCCGAGGGCGCGGCGGCTGCAGCATTCGATGAGGCGCTGGCCCGCACCGGCGCGGCGCTCGACTGGCTGCGCGAGCGCCACGCCGACGGCAGCCTGCCGCTCCTGCGCCTGCCGGCCGCGCGCGATGATCTCGCCGCGATCCGCGACGCCGCGCGGGCGCTGAGCGCCGGTGCGAGCGACATCGTCCTCCTCGGCACCGGCGGATCGAGTCTCGGCGGCCAGACGCTGGCCCAGCTCGCGGGGCACGGGGTTCCCGGCCTCGCCGCCGAGGGACCGCGCCTGCATTTCATCGACAATCTCGATCCCGACACCTACGGCATGCTGCTCGCTCGATTGCCGCTCGCGACCACGCGTTTCCTCGCGATCTCCAAGTCGGGCGGCACCGCCGAGACCCTGATGCGGACCATCGCCGCGCTTTCGGCGGTGCGGGAGGCCGGCCTCGACGGGCGGATCCCGGAGCTGTTCTTCGGGTTGACCGAGCCGGCGCAGCCCGGGCGGCGCAACGGCCTGCGCGCGCTCCTCGACGCCCATCGCGTGGCGATGCTCGACCATGACCCCGGCGTGGGCGGACGCTATTCCGTGCTGACCAATGTCGGGCTGCTGCCGGCGGCCCTGCTCGGCCTCGACATCGCGGCGATCCGCGCCGGCGCGGCGGCGGCGCTCGCCCCGGTGCTCGAGCGGCGCCCGCCTGCCGAGGTGCCGACCGCGGTCGGCGCCGCGCTCGCGGTCGCGCTCGCGCAAGCCGGCGGCAAGCGCGTCGCGGTGATGATGGCCTATGCCGACCGGCTCGAGCGCTTCACGCGCTGGTACGTGCAGCTCTGGGCCGAGAGCCTGGGCAAGGACGGCAAGGGCACGACGCCGCTCGCCGCGCTCGGACCGGTCGACCAGCACAGCCAGCTGCAGCTCTACATCGCCGGGCCGCGCGACAAGCTGATCACCATCGTCACCGCCGGCGCCGCCGGCCGCGGCCCGCGCATCGCCGCCGATCTCGCCCGGCTCGCGGGCGAGCCGGATTTGGCCGGCCGCACGATCGGCGACCTCGCCGCCGCCGAGGCGCGCGCCACCGCCGAGACGCTCGCCAACAACGGCTGCCCGGTGCGCACGATCCAGCTCGAGCGCCTAGACGAAACGAGCCTCGGCGCCCTGCTCATGCATTTCATGCTGGAGACGATCATCGCCGCCCGGCTCATCGGCGTCGATCCGTTCGATCAGCCGGCGGTCGAGGAGGGCAAGGTGCTGGCGAAGCGATATCTGGCGGCCGGACGGCGGTAGGTCGGTCAGCCAACGGAGCCGGCCGGGCGGCGAGATGATCCGCATCACCGAGACGATCAGCATCGACGAGGACGAGCTCGAGGAGCGCTTCATCCGCGCCTCCGGCCCGGGCGGACAGAACGTCAACAAGCTCGCGAGCGCGGTGCAGCTGCGCTTCGACGCGCGCCGCTCGCCGAATTTGCGCGCGGACGTGCGCCTGCGGCTCGAGCGCCTCGCCGGCAGGCGGATGACGCAGGCGGGCGTGCTCGTCATCACCGCGCAGCGCCACCGCACCCAGGAGCGCAACCGGCAGGACGCGCGCGATCGCCTCGTCGAGTTGATCGGGCGCGCCGCGGTGGCGCCGATCCCGCGCCGGGCGACCAAGCCGGGGAAGGCCGCACGCGAGCGCCGCCTGCAGTCGAAGAAGCACCGCTCGACGGTCAAGGGATTGCGCCGGGAGAAGCCGGGATTGGAGTAGGATCGCGGCCGCGAAAGGACGTCATGCGATCGGCATTCAAGCTCGCAGCCTTCATCGCCGCCGCGCTCGCGTCGCCGCCGAGCGCGGCGCAGGAAACCGTTGCGGACTTCTACCGGGGCAGGCAGGTCACCGTCATGGTCGGCGCCTCGTCCGGCGGCAGCGCCAGCCTCTACGCCCAGGCGCTCGCGCGCCACATGGGACGCCATCTGCCGGGCGGCCCGAGCTTCATCGTGCAGCATGCGCCCGGCGCCGGCGGGCTCGTCTTGGCCAACTCCATCGCCAACACCGTCGCGCGCGACGGCACCGCCTTCGCGATCACCAGCCGCACCACGGCGATCGAGCCGCTCCTCGGCAACAGGAACGCCAAGTTCGACGCCCGGCGGTTCAATTGGATCGGCACCGCCAACGTCGAATACACGACCTGCCTCGCCTGGCACACCGCGGCGGTCAAGACGCTGCGTGATGTGATGGTGAAGCCGCTGATCGTCGCCGGCACCGGAGCCGACGCGACCGAGGTAGTATGGCCGAAGACCGCCAACCGGCTGATCGGGACCCGGTTCAAGCTCGTGCTCGGCTATCCCGGCTCGACCGAGATGGTGCTGGCGATGGAGCGCGGCGAGGTCGAGGGCAATTGCGGGCTCGGCTGGACGCTGATCAAGCTGCGCCACGCCGACTGGGTCAGGGACGGCAAGATCAACATCCTGTTCCAATGGGCGCTCGAGAAGCATCCCGATCTCGCCGCCGTTCCGCTCATCGTCGATGCCGCGAAGTCGGCCGAGGACCGCCAGGTGTTCGAGTTCCTGCTGGCGCCGCAGGAGATGGGCCGTCCGTTCTTCGCCCCGCCCGGCGTGCCGGCCGAGCGGGTCGCGGCGCTGCGCGCCGCGTTCGCGCGCACCCTGCAGGACCCGCAATTCCTCGCCGAGGCGGAGCGGATGGGGCGAGCACGTGCAGCGACTGGTCGAGCGCATCTACGCGTCTTCCCCCGAGGTGATCGCGCGCGCCAAGGCGGCGGCGGAGTAGCTCTTCCCCAAGGTGGGTGTCAGGCGTCTGAAAACAATTGAGTGGCGTCCAAAAGTCGTTAATCTCAAGTTGAACCAAGGCATCTTTCAATCGCGCTGGACCGCCGCTCGTGCCGAAGTCTCTTACCCAATACCGCATCTTTATCGGGTCACCGGGTGGCCTGGAAAAGGAGCGCAAAGGGTTTCGCGATGAGCTTCACAGGTTTTCCGGGCTTCATGCCGAGCCTCGCGGCGTTACATTGCACCCAGTCGGTTGGGAGGATGTGCCGGGCGGCGCTGGACGTCCGCAGGCAATCATCAACGAGGAGCTCAAGCAGTGCGACTACGCGGTCTTTGTCCTGCACGATCGGTGGGGGACTGAAACCGGAAGCGGATACTCCGCCGGCACGGAGGAAGAATGGGAATTGACGGAAGCGCTCTACAAGGAAGCGAAGATTCGTAACATTGCGCTCTTCTTCAAGAAGGTGGCGCCGAGCCAGTTGCGGGATCCCGGCGACCAGTTGAAAAAGGTCCTCAGCTTCAAGAGCAAGATCGAAAAAGAAAAGAAATATCTATTCACGGCTTACGCGCGAACAGCCGGGTTTTGCGAAGCGCTCGAAGGATATTTGGCGAAGTGGTTGAGAGACCATGAGGGCGCGCCGAGCAGCGGTCTAGCTTCGATGAGTCTCGCCGCCGTAGCGCCAGCGGTGCCGTCGATCGATGCAGGACTTGCCGCTTCCACCTCAGCCGCGTCTCCCGGCTTCGATTATTGGATTGCTGAGGCCAACCAACTGCTCAAGGCCGGGGCCGGCGACACGCGCAATTACTCAGGAGCGCTCTTCTGCGCGGACAAAGCGGTCGAGGCGGCCGGCTCGGACATCGAATGGGCTCGAGCAAGAAATTTGCTGGGCACAATCCATTTTCACTCGAACAACCTCGCTGAATCGATCACCGCCTTCGCAGAAATCGCTGAACGTTTCGGGGACGCCAGCGATTCGGAGCGGCAACAATGGCAAGCCAGATCGCTCTTCAACAAAGGGGTCACGCTCGGCCAACTCGGCCGCAGCGACGAGGAGATCACGGTCTACGACGACGTGGTTGCTCGCTTCGGCACCGCGACCGAATTGCCGTTGTGCGAACAGGTCGCCATGGCGCTCTTCAACAAAGGGGTCACGCTCGACCAACTCGGCCGCAGCGACGAGGCCATCACGGTCTACGACGACGTGCTGGCTCGCTTCGGCACCGCGACCGAATTGCCGTTGCGCGAGCAGGTCGCCAAGGCGCTCTTCAACAAGGGGGTCACGCTCGGCGAGCTCGGCCGCAGCGACGAGGCGATCGCGGTCTACGACGACGTGATCGCCCGCTTCGGCACCGCGACCGAACTGCCGCTGCGCGAGCAGGTCGCCAAGGCTCTCTTCAACAAGGGGGTCAGGCTCGGCCAGCTCGGCCGCGGCGACGAGGCGATCACGGTCTACGACGACGTGCTGGCTCGCTTCGGCACCGCGACCGAGTTGTCGTTGCGCGAATGGGTTGCCAAGGCGCTCGTCAACAAGGGGATCAGGCTCGGTCAGCTCGGCCGCACCGACGAGGCGATGACAGTCTACGACGACGTGCTGGCTCGCTTCGACACCGCGACCGAATTGCCGTTGCGCGAGCAGGTCGCCAATGCGCTCTTCAACAAGGGGGTCACGCTCGGCCAGCTCGGCCGCAGCGACGACGCGATCACGGCGTACGACGGCGTGATCGCCCGCTTCGGCACCGCGACCGAATTGCCGCTGCGCGAGCAGGTCGCCACGGCTCTCGTCAACAAGGGGGTCGCTCTCGGCCAGCTCGGCCGCGGCGACGAGGAGATCACGGTCTACGACGACGTGGTGGCCCGCTTCGGCACCGCGACCGAATTGCCGCTGCGCGAGCAGGTCGTCAAGGCGCTCGTCTACAAGGGGGATCACATTCGGCCAGCTCGGCCGCAACGAGGATAAGATCAAAATCTACGACGACGTGGTTGGCCGCTTTGGCAGCGCCGAAGAGCCTACAATTAAAGAACTCGTCGATCGCGCGCGGCGGCTACGAGCAGCACCACAGGCTGCTGGCCCGTCCGCCAAACCCGGGCAAAAGCGTCCGAAGTGATGACCTTATGCTGAAACGTCACTGGGCATTAAACTGACCGCCGAAGGAGACCGATTCGCCCATGCCCGTTCGCCAGCTCCCCGAAGGCATCGTCAACCGCATCGCCGCCGGCGAGGTGGTCGAGCGCCCGGCGAGCGTGGTCAAGGAGCTGGTCGAGAACGCGCTCGATGCCGGGAGCTCGCGCATCGAGATCCTCACCGACGGCGGCGGCCGCCGGCTCATCCGGGTCGGCGACGACGGCGCCGGGATGCCGCGCGCGGACCTTGCGCTCGCGGTCGAGCGCCACGCCACCTCGAAGCTCGCCGACGACGACCTCCTCGCCATCCGCACGCTGGGTTTCCGCGGCGAGGCGCTGCCTTCGATCGGCGCGGTGGCACGGCTGGCCATCACCTCCCGCCACGCCGGCGAGCCGCACGCCTGGACGATCACCGTCGACGGCGGCGACAAGGCGCCGGTGAAGCCCGCCGCGCTTAGCGCCGGCAGCCTGGTCGAGGTGCGCGATCTCTTCTATGCGACGCCGGCGCGGCTGAAATTCCTCAAGAGCGACCGCAGCGAAAGCGAGGCGATCCGCGAGGCGGTGCGGCGGCTGGCGATGAGCCGGCCGGACGTCGCCTTCACGCTGGCGGGCGAGGAGCGCACCCCGGTCACCTGGGCGGCGGCGCTGCCCGGCGCGGCCGGCCGGCTCGCGCGCCTCGCCGACATCCTGGGCGCCGAGTTCCGCGCCAACGCGGTCGAGGTGCGCGGCGGACGCGACCGGCTCGCGGTCGAGGGCTTCGCGGCGCTGCCGACGCTCAGCCGCGCCAATTCGCTCGGCCAATATCTGTTCGTCAACGGCCGGCCGGTGCGCGACAAGCTCCTGATCGGCGTGGTGCGCGCCGCCTATGCCGACTACCTGCCGCGCGACCGGCATCCGATCGTCGCCCTGTTCGTGACGCTCGATCCGCGCGAGGTCGACGTCAACGTGCATCCGGCCAAGGCCGAGGTGCGCTTTCGCGATCCCGGTCTCGTCCGCGGCCTGCTCGTGCGCGCGCTGCAGGAGGCGCTCGCCCGCGACGGCCAACGGGCGGCGACGACCGGCGCGACCATCGCCGCCTTCCGTCCCCTCGCGATGCCGCGCCGCGGCCCCGCGGCCGCCGGGTGGGACTGGCGGCGCTCGCCGTCGCGGCCGGACCCGCGCGGCTTCCCGCTGCCGGGGCGCGGCGCGCCGGCGCAGGATTTCGCCAGGCAAGCCTTCGCGGAGGCGGCGCAGGCCGCGTTCGACGTCGGCGGGCCGTCCGCCGACGCGCGCGTCGAGGCGGTCGAGCCGGCGCCGGACCTGCTCGACCGGCCGCTCGGCGCGGCGCGCGCGCAGGTGCACGAGACCTACATCGTGGCGCAGACCCGCGACGGCCTGGTCATCGTCGACCAGCATGCCGCGCACGAGCGCATCGTCTACGAGCGCCTGAAGGCCGCGCTCGAGAAATCCGGCGTCGCCCGGCAAATCCTGCTGATCCCGGAGATCGTCGAGCTCGACGAGGCCGCGGTCGAGCGCATTCTCGCGCGCGCCGACGAGCTCGTCCGCTACGGGCTTGCGGTCGAGCCGTTCGGACCGGGCGCGGTGGCGGTGCGCGAGACCCCTTCCCTGCTCGGCGAGATCGACGCCCGCGCACTCGTCCGCGATCTCGCCGAGCACCTGGCGGAATGGGACGAGACGCTGCCGCTCGAGCGGCGCCTCATGCACGTCGCGGCGACCATGGCCTGCTACGGCTCGGTGCGCGCCGGTCGCCGCCTGCGCGGCGAGGAGATGAACGCGCTGCTGCGCGAGATGGAGGCGACGCCCAATTCCGGCCAGTGCAATCACGGCCGGCCGACCTATGTCGAGCTCAAGCTCACCGACATCGAGCGGCTGTTCGGCCGGCGCTGACGTGCATGACGCCGTCGCCCGGGTTGCGGTCCGTCCCAAGACGCTTGACCGTGACCTGAGGCGATCTATTCGAGCAAGGCGCGATGGCCGCGCCGGGCCGACCGAGGCCATATCTCGGCTTCCGAGCAATCCAGAAACGTACTACCATGACGTCAGCTTGGACGCATTATGGCTGCCCATCTTACGGCTGAGGAAATCAACGGATGCGTCCATGAGACAAGGGGTCACCGATGGCAACTCCATTCACAATGAAGCTCGCGGGAATCGCCCAGGATCTGCACGACCGGTTTCATCTGATGACCGAGAACGATCCGCCGCTTGCCAAACAGATCGAGAAGTTTTGGACCGGCATCGGTTTGGATTTTCCCGGTGTCGACACGGCGTGGTCGGCGGTATTCGTGTCGTTTTGCGTGAAGCAAGCCGGCGCAACCGCGGGGGAATTCAAATTCGACGCCGCGCATTCGCAGTTCGTCAACGCCGCCATTCGGAATGGGCTCGCCAATACCGGCGTCTTTCGCGGCCGTAAGATCACGGATCACGCGCCGAGTATCGGCGACCTCATTCACATGAACCGCGGCGGAACCAAGTTCGACTTTGACTTTGCGCGCACACACAAGAGCTACAAATCGCATTCGGCGATCGTGGTCGAGGTCGGAGTCGACTCCGGCGGCCGCTTTGCCCTGACCATCGGCGGAAACGAGAGCGATTCGATTCGCTCGTCATTGGTTCGGCTGAACAGCGATGGGCTCATCAAACCGCGCGATCGCAATCCCTATATCTGCGTCGTCGAAGATTTGAAATAGCAGGTATCCCGCAGGTTTTGTTGCCCACGGCGCTTTGACCTGCGGCCTGCCCGCCGCGACAACGTATGCCTTGATCGCGCCCGCGAGCGGCGCGAGTGTCTCACGGGCAAGGAGCGCGGCATGCAAAAGACGACGATCGCCGCGGCGGCGGCGCTGTGGGGGCTCGCCGGCGCGGCCGGCGCGCAGGACTGGCCGGCGCGGCCGATCACGCTCGTGGTCCCGTTCGCGGCCGGCGGCGGCGTCGACGTGAGCGCCCGCATCCAGGCGCAGCGCATGGGCGAGCTGCTGGGACAGTCGATCATCGTGGAGAACGTCGGCGCCGCGGCCGGCATGGCCGGCGGCCAGCGCGTGGCCAAGGCCGCGCCCGACGGCTACACGCTGCTGATCGGCAATACCGGCACCCATGCCTACAACCAGTCGCTCTACAAGCGGCCGCTCTACGATGCGGCCGCCGACTTCCAGCCGGTCGGGCTCGTCTCGGAATCGCCGCGCGCGCTCATCGCCCGCAAGGACCTGCCGGCGACCGACCTCAAGGAGCTCATCGCCTATCTGAAGGCGAACGAAAAGACCGCGCAGTTCGCCTCGGCCGGCGTCGGCTCCGGCACCCACCTTCCCTGCGTGCTGTTCAACTCGGCGATCAAGGTGAACGTCACCCACATTCCCTATCGCGGCGAGGGGCCGGCGCTGCAGGACCTGATCGGCGGCCGCGTCGATTACATGTGCGCCACGATCCAGACCGGCGCCGCGCAGGTGAAGCAGGGCAACGTCAAGGGCATCGCGGTGATGGCGGCGCAACGCGTGCCGATCATCCCCGATCTGCCGACCACCGGCGAGCAGGGGCTCCCCGGGGTCGAGGCGAGCGTGTGGAACGCCTTCTTCCTTCCCAAGGGAGCGCCCGACGCGATCGTGCGCAAGCTCAACACGGTGATGAGCGCGACCCTCGACGACCCGTCGATCCGCGGCCGGCTCAGCGAGCTCGGCCTCGAGATCGTGCCGCCGGAGCGCCGCAGCCCGGAATATCTCGCCCAGTTCCTGCCGCAGGAGATCGAGCGCTGGGCGAAGGTCGTGCGCGATGCCGGCATCAGCCCGGACTGACGAACCACGCCCGAGGGACCATGACCGCGCGCGCTCGGGAGCAAACCACGATCAAGGCCCTCGGCATCGCGCTCGCCGCGATGCTGTTGTCGTGCGGCGCCGCCTGCGCCCAAGACTGGCCGCGCCGGCCGCTGACGCTGGTCGTTCCGTTCGCGGCCGGCGGGCCGATCGACGTCGCCGCGCGCCTCATCGCCCCGCGCATCGGCGAGCGCCTCGGCCAGCAGATCGTGATCGAGAACATGGGGGGCGCCGGCGGCATGACCGGCTCGAACCGCATCGCCAAGGCGCCGCCCGACGGCTATCTCATGGTGCTCGGCAGCGCCGGCACTCACGCCTACAACCAATCGTTCTACAAGAGGCCGCTCTATAACTCCGAGACCGATTTCGCGCCGGTCGGCGTCGTGCTGGAGAACACCAAGGTCCTGATCGCGCGCAAGGACTTTCCCGCGAGCACGATGCCGGAATTCGTCGGCTACGCCAGGGTGAACCAAGGCAAGCTGCAATACGGCTCGGCCGGCAGCGGTTCCGCCACCCACGTCGCCTGCATGCTGCTCAACTACCGCATGGGAACGAACGTCACCCACGTGCCCTATCGCGGCTCCGGGCCGGCGATGCAGGACCTGATCGCGGGTCGCACCGATTTCCAGTGCGAGGTGATCTCGACCGCGCTGCCGCCGATCGAGAGCGGCCTGGTGAAGCCGATCGCGCTCTTGTCGACGCGGCGCGCGTCGGTGCTGCCGGTGCTGCCGACCGCGCTCGAGCAGGGAATGGCCGACGTCGACGCCGACGGGTGGAATGCCCTGTTCTTGCCGCCGGGAACGCCGGCGCCGATCGTCCGGGCGCTCAATGCCGCCGCCGGCGCGGCGCTCGACAATCCGGCGCTGGCGCGCCGCATGGAGGAGCTCGGGCTGGCCGTGCCGCCGCCGGAGCGACGCACGCCCGAGCACCTCGCCAGGCTGGTCCGGATCGAGATCGAGAAATGGGCGTTGCCGATCAAGGCGAGCGGCATCAGCGCGGATTGATGCTCAGGCGCGGTGGCGCAGGAGGATGAGCGCGCTGTCGTCGTAGCGGCGCCGCTCGAGCTCGTCGAAACCTTCAGGCGCGGCGAAGTCGACGGTCGCCGCCTCCTCGACCACGATCAAGGCATTGGGCGCGAGCCACTGGCCTGCGCGCGCCGCCGCGAGCGCCTGCCGCGCCAAGCCTTGGCCGTAAGGCGGATCGAGAAAGACGAGCGTGAACGGCGCGAGCGGATGCGCCGAGCCGAGCCGGGTCGCGTCGCGCCGGAAGATGCGGCTGACGCCGCCCAAGCCCAGCGCCGCGATGTTCTCGCGGATCAGCGCGCGCGCCTCCGCCCCCTCGTCGACGAACAGCGCGAACGCCGCGCCGCGCGAGAGCGCCTCGAGCCCGAGCGCCCCGGTGCCCGCGAACAGGTCGAGCACGCGCGCGTCGGTGACGGGATCGCCGTAGGCGTGGACGAGAACGTTGAACACCGTCTCGCGCAGCCGGTCGGCGGTCGGCCGGATCGCCGCCGAGCGCGGCGCGGCGAGCGCGCGGCCGCGCAGGCGTCCGCCGACGATGCGCATCAGCGCCGCGGGCGGCGCGCGGACCGCCGGCGGCGCCGCTTCTCCCGCCGCGCCCGTTCCGGCTCGCCGATGCGCTCGGAATCGCGCGGCTTTCGTTTCGCGGCGGCCTGCTGGGGTCTCGCGCCATCCGGCCGGCCGCGATGCCGCGGCGGGCGCCCCTCGCGCGCCGGTTCCCCGCGTCCGTTCGGCCGCGCTTGGCGCGGCGCCTCGGAAGCCGTCGCCTCCGCCTCGCGCTCGATCCGGGGTCCCGCGAAGTCCGCGGCGGCGAGCGCCGCGAGCCGCTCGCCGAGCTGGTCGCGCAAGGCGCGCGTCCTCACCTCCTCGATCGCGCCCGGCGGCAGCTCGCCGAGCCGGAACGGGCCGAACGACACCCGGATCAGGCGGTTGACCGCGAGGCCGAGGTGGCCGAGCACGTTCTTCACCTCGCGGTTCTTGCCTTCCCGGATCGCGACGGTGAGCCAGACGTTGCCGCCCTGCACGCGATCGACCGTTGCCTCGATCGGTCCATAGCGCATGCCGTCGATGGTGACGCCGCGGCGCAGCCGATCGAGCGCGGCCTGCTCGACGCGGCCGCGGGCGCGCACCCGATAGCGGCGCAGCCATCCCGTCGCCGGCAGCTCGAGCGCGCGCGCGAGCCCGCCGTCGTTGGTGAGCAGCAGCAGCCCTTCGGTGTCGAGGTCGAGCCGGCCGACGCTGATCAGGCGCGGCAGGCCCTTGGGTAGGGCGGCGAAGACGGTCGGACGGCCGCCGGGATCGGCATGCGAGGTCACGCGCCCGCGCGGCTTGTGATGGAGGAACAGCCGGGTGCGCTCGCGCACCGGCAAGGGCTTGCCGTCGACCGCGACCGCGTCGGCGGCGGTGACGTTGCGCGCCGGCGAGGTGATCGCGCTGCCGTTGACGCTGACCCGCCCGGCCGCGATCCATGCCTCGGCCTCGCGGCGCGAGGCGAGCCCCGCCCGCGCGATGACCTTGGCGATGCGCTCGCCCGGCTGACCGCTTTCGCTGCTCATTGCCTGCTCGTTGGGCTCGCTGCCCGGATCGCGGCGTGATAGCAAAGTCGGGGACCTTCGACGAGCCATGCCGACGCACACCTTCATGGACCTCGCGCTCGACGAGGCGCACGCCGCGGCCGGCGCCGGCGAGGTGCCGATCGGCTGCGTCATCGTCTGCGACGGCGATCTGATCGCGCAGGCCGGCAATCGCACGCTCGCCGAGCGCGACCCGACCGCCCACGCCGAGATGGTGGCGATCCGCCGGGCGGCGGCGGCGCTCGGCAGCGAGCGGCTCACCGACTGCGATCTCTATGTCACGCTCGAGCCCTGCACGATGTGCGCGGCGGCGATCGCGTTCGCGCGCATCCGGCGGCTCTATTACGGCGCCGCCGACCCCAAGGGCGGCGCGGTCGAGAGCGGGGTGCGCTTCTTCGCCGCCGCGACCTGCCAGCACCGCCCGGAAATCTACGGCGGCATCGGCGAGACCGAGGCGGCCGGGCTGCTGCAGAATTTTTTCCGGGCGCGGCGCTGAAGCGCTTATCCACAAGTGGGTGACGGCGCCCCGCGTCCCCCTCTAATATCCGCCCGCCGACGCGGGGGACGACCCGCATTGTGGAGGAGAGAGATCGTGAAGACATTCTATGCAATTGCGGTGGCGTTAGCGGCTTTCGCGGGCGCGGCGGCGGCCCAGGAGCAGCAATCGTTCAAGACCATCATCGGCAAGGGCTACGAGATCAAGAGCGTCACCTTCGCGCGCGGCGAATCGACCGACAACCGGGAAATCTTCCTGGTGACGCTGCAGAAGGAGAAGTCGGTCGCGGTCTGCTATTTTGCCGCTCCCAATTGGATCAATCTGAGCCCGGCCACGCTCGACGATTCCAAGCGCTGCGACGTGCGCTGAGCTTGCGTCGTTCCCCGCGCGACGGCAGAGCAACCCTCAGGTGCCGATGAGCGCGGCAAGCTTCTCCTTCAGCTCGGCCTTGGCCGGCTCCGCCGCCCGCAGGATCGCGCTCGCCTTCAGGAAGTCGAGCGCGCGGAACGAGCCGACCTTGGGACGCACGATGAGGTCGGGCGCGACGTGCTTGACCTTCTCGGCGGTGATGGCGCTGCCCATGACCAGCACGGTGGCGAGCAGGCACTCCCAGGGATTGGGGACGTCGCGCCGCTTCTCGCTTGGCACGCCCGATATGTCGACCGCGATCACGAGATCGGCGCGCCCGCGCAGCACGTCGAACGGCAGCGGATTGGTCGCCCCGCCGTCGATCAGGACCCGGCCCTCGACCACCATCGGCCGCATCAGGGGCGGCAGCGCGATCGAGGCCGCGAGCGCGGGCTTGAGCGCGCCGGACGAGAACAGCGCCTGCTGGCGCCGGTGCAGATCGCTGGCGACGACGATGAGCGGGATGGCGAGTGCGGCGAAATCGTCGGGGACCTGATCCGGCAGGAATTTTTGGCAGAATTTCTCCGGATCGACCAGCGTGGCGCTGCCGAAGCCGGCCCGGAGCAGATCGGTAAAGCTGCCGGCGCGCGCCGCGATCAGCCGGCGCCACACCTTGCCGGGGTCGTGCGCGAGCTTAACGACGAAGCGGCGGAGGTCCTTGCCGGACATGCCCGCCGCATAGGCCGCCCCGATCAGCGCGCCGATCGAGGTGCCGGCGATGGCGGCGGGCTTGCGGCCGATGTCGTCGAGCGCCTCGAGCACCGCGATATGGGCGAGCCCGCGCGCTCCGCCGCCGCCGAGCGCGAGCGCAAAGCTCTTCGTCATCGCGCGCCCGCTTCCGCCGCGAAGCCCCAGGCCTTGACCGCGAGCGGGCGCACCAGCGGCGCCATGGCGGCGGCGTTCTCGCTCGTCGCCGTGCCGTCGCGCACGCGCCCGACGATGCCCTGCAGGATCGCCGCCAGGCGAAAGAAGTTGTAGGCGAGATAGACCGCGAGCTGCGGCCGCGGATCGAGCCCGGTGCGCGCCACGTAGGCGTCGACATAGGCGGCGCGCGCGGGAATGCCGAGCGCGCCGAGATCGTGACCCGCGAGCGTGCCGACCCCGGCGCCGGTCTCCGACGGCGGCATGTCCCATTGCATGAGGTGGTAGGCGAGGTCGGCGAGCGGATCGCCCAAGGTCGAGAGCTCCCAGTCGAGCACGGCGAGGATCGTCGGCCCGGATGGCGAAAGGATGATGTTGTCGAGGCGATAGTCGCCGTGCACCAGCCGCACCGGGGCGGGCGGCGGCAGATGCGACGGCAGCCAGCCGATCAGCCGCTCCATCTCGTCGATCCGCTCGGTCTGCGAGGCGCGGTACTGCTTCGACCAGCGCTCGACCTGGCGCGCCACGTAGTTGTCGCCGCGGCCGAAGTCCGCTAGCCCGAGCGCCGCCGGCTCGAAGGCGTGCAGCCGCGCGAGCGTCGCGTTCATGGCGTCGTAGACCGCCGCCCGCTCGGCGGGGTCGGCAGCCGGCATGTGCGGCTCCCAGACGACGCGGCCCTCGACATGGGCCATCACGTAGAACGGCGTGCCGGCGACGCTCGAGTCGTCGCAATAGACGAGCGGCGCGGCGACCGGAAAGCCTTGCGCGGCAAGCGCGCTGATCACCCGGAACTCGCGGTCGACCGCGTGGGCGGAGGGCAGCAGCTTGCCCGGGGGCTTGCGCCGCAGCACGTAGCGGCGCGCCGGCGTCTCGAGGAGATAGGTCGGGTTCGACTGGCCGCCCTTGAACTGGCGCACGGCGAGCGGGCCCTCGAAGTCGGGCAGGCGCGATCGCAGGTAGCCCTCGAGCCGCGCGAGGTCGAAGGCGAGCGCGGAGGCGACCTCCCTGGTGCCGGAGAAGCTCGCCTGGCGGTCGATCGGGCTCACGTCACGTGATCCAGCATGGTGTCGTCCCCGCGAAGCATGTCCCCGCGAAAGCGGGGAGCGGGGACCCAGTATCCACTGACTTGGGCGCGCGGCACCAGAATGCCTCATCGTCGGCGCGAGTCTACTGGATGCCCGCCTACGCGGGCATGACAACGGCGAGGTGTGCCTTGGCGTTAGCGGGCACACAGCGGCGGGTTATGCCAAGCTCCCGCGCTCATGCCGGCGTGAAAAACTCGAGCAGCGCCGCGGCGGTCGCGTCGGGCGCCTCCTCGGCGAGATAGTGCCCGCAATCGATCGCAAAGCCGCGCACGTCAATCGCCCATTCCCGCCAGGTCGCGAGCGGGCCGTCGGTCTCGGCCGGGATGCCGCCCGAGCCGCCCCAGATCGCCAAGAGCGGCGCGGCGATCTTGTTGCCGGCGGCGCGGTCGGCCTCGTCGTGCGCGAGATCGGTGGTGCGGCCGGCGCGGTAATCCTCGCAGGTGGCGTGGATGCGGACCGGATCCTCGAAGCAGGCGTGGTAGTGGGCGAGCGCGCGCGGGTCGAACGCGGCGAGGCTCTTGATCCCGGTCCCGGCGGCGGCGCGCGTGTCGAAGAAGAAGCGCGGATCCTTGCCGATCATGGTCTCCGGAAACGGCTCCGGCAGCGCGAGGAACATCCAGTGCCAAGCCCTGTTGGCGAGGCGGGCGTCCATGCGGTGCCACATCGCCCAGGTCGGCACGATGTCGAGCACGGCGAGCCGCTCGAGCCGGCCGGGATGGTCGAGCGCCAGCCGATAGGCGACGCGCCCGCCGCGGTCGTGGCCGGCGAGATGGAAGCGGGCGTGGCCGAGCGCCGCCATCACCTCGATCATCGCATTCGCCATCGCGCGCTTGGTATAGGGCGCGTGCGCGGCATCGGCGGCCGGCGCGTCCGACCAGCCGTACCCCGGCAGGTCGGGAATGACCAGGCTGAAATGCTGCGCCAGCGCCGGCGCGATCCGGTGCCACATCACGTTGGTCTGGGGATAGCCGTGCAGCAGCAGGAGCGGCGGGCCCGCCCCGCCGGTGCGCGCGAAGACGCGACCAGAGGCGGTCGCAAGCCACTTCGAGGCGAAGCCGGGATAAAGGTCGACGAGATCGGGCATCACGGGTCTGCCTGTGGAGCATCGATGCTGGTTACAGTGTGTGCCTTCAATCAAGGGATACCGACCGCCGGGTTTTTTTCCCGCTCCACCGCCCGAAAGCCGATATCCCGCCGGCAGAAGCCGCCGTCCCACGCGATGCGGTCGACCGCCGCATAGGCGCGCGCCTGCGCCTCGGCCACCGTCTTGCCGAGCGCCGACACGTCGAGCACGCGGCCGCCGTTCGCGAGGATGCGACCGCCCTCGGCCCGGGTGCCGGCGTGGAAGATTTCCACGCCCTCGACCGCGGCGGCGGCCGCGAGCCCCTCGATCACCGAGCCCTTGGCGTAACCGCCGGGATAGCCCTTGGCGGCCATCACCACCGTCAGCGCGGCGTCCGGATACCAGCGCAGGTCGAAATTCCCGAGCATGCCGTCGCAGCACGCCAGCAGGGCCGGAACGAGGTCCGACATCAGGCGCAGCATCAGCACCTGGCATTCCGGATCGCCGAATCGGACGTTGTACTCGATCAGCTTCGGCCCGGCGGCGGTGATCATCAGCCCGGCGTAGAGCACGCCCTGGTAGGGCGCGCCCATCGCCTTCATGGCGGCGACCGTCGGCAGCACGATCTCGTCCATGGCGCGGCGCGCGATCTGCGGCGTCATCACCGGGGCCGGCGAATAGGCGCCCATGCCGCCGGTATTGGGTCCGCGGTCGCCGTCGAACGCCCGCTTGTGGTCCTGCGCCGAGGCGAGCGGGATCGCGGTCTCGCCGTCGCAGAGCGCGAAGAAGGAGGCTTCCTCGCCCTCCAGGAGCTCCTCGACGACGACCTCGGCACCGGCCTCGCCGAGGCCGCCGCCGAGCATCATGTCGATCGCGCCCTCCGCCTCGGCGACGCTCGCCGCGACCACCACGCCCTTGCCGGCGGCGAGCCCGTCGGCCTTGATCACGATCGGCGCGCCGCGCGCGCGCACGTGGGCCTTCGCCGGCGCCGGCGCGGTGAAGCGCTGGTAGGCGGCGGTCGGAATCCGGTTCGCCCTGCACAGGTCCTTGGTGAAGCCCTTGGAGCCTTCGAGCCGCGCCGCGGCCTTGCCCGGGCCGAAGGCCTTGATGCCGGCGGCGGCGAGATCGTCGACGATGCCGGCGCAGAGCGGCGCCTCCGGGCCGACCACCACGAGGTCGATCCGGTTCGCCCGGCAGAACGCGATCACGGCGGCGTGGTCGGCGAGATCGAGCGCGGTGACCTCGCATTCCCGCGCGATGCCGGCATTGCCGGGAGCGCAGACGAGCCGCTCGGTGAGCGGGCTTGCCGCGATCTTCCAGGCGAGCGCGTGCTCGCGCCCGCCCGAGCCGAGGAGGAGGATGTTCATGGGATGGCCGCCGGATCGCTGGGAGCAGGTTTTAGGGCTGGTGTAGCATGGTCCGACCGCCTCTCTCAGTTTGAATTTTCCGGCGGTAGTCGAAGGGACCGTGATCGGGCATATTGGGCGGGCCAGGAAAGGACTGCGCGATGAGCATTCAGCACCCGAACGTCAAGAACGCATATGTCACGCATGAGGGTCGGTTCTTCGAACATCCGCAACGAATGGTTTTGGTCATCGAGACCGACCTGCCTACGAACCCTCAGCACCCGAATTTCGACGCGCATGCGATTTCGCGCCTGATTGATGCGGTCCAGGGGTATGTAACCGCGCAGAACCGGCAGATATTGGAATTTCGGATCGTCCCGACGAGCGACCGGATTTAGCGATATCCGACTTCGGCCGGTCATTGAGCGGGCCGTTGAAGCGAGACGTTCACCGAGCGGAGGACCTGCAGCCATGGAGATCAAGCCGTTGGGCGCCACGCCCTCGCGCCGCGGACCGGCGCAATCGTTCACCGGCACGGTGTGGCAGGAGCCGATCATCGAGGCGCCGGCGCCGGCGCGGATCCGCGGCGCCTTCGTGCGGTTCGAGCCGAAGGCCCGCACCGCCTGGCACACCCATCCGCTCGGCCAGACGCTGCACGTCGTCTCCGGGGTCGGCCGCGTGCAGGTATGGGGGACGCCGGTGCGCGAGATCCGTCCCGGCGACACCGTCTGGATCGCGCCCGGCGAGAAGCACTGGCACGGCGCTGGCCCCGACACCAACATGGTGCACATCGCGCTGCAGGAGCACCTCGACGGCAACCACGTCACCTGGCTCGAGCACGTCAGCGACGAGCAATACGGTGCCAAGGTCGGCGGCTAGCGAACGTCCATCCGGACTTGCCCAATTGTCGACAGACATCGAATGACAGAGTTCCGGTCGGGCTATCTGCGCTAGACTGGGCTTCATGAGCGGGTCGGACCTTTTTCTGTTCGTCAGCCATGTGAGCGAGGATCGCGCCGCCGCGCTGCAGGTGGTCGCCGAGCTCGAACGTCGCAGCGTGCGCTGCTGGATCGCGCCGCGCAACGTGCGGGCAGGCAGGCCGTTCGATGACGAGATCGCCAATGCCATCGACGGCTGCCGGGCGATGCTGCTGATCTTCTCCGAGCGGTGCAACGACAGCGAATACATCCGCCGCGAAGTCACCGTCGCCGGCGAGGCCAACAAGATCGTCATCCCGTTTCGGATCGAGAATGCACAGCCGAAACGGGGCCTGCGAGTTCGGCTTGCGGACCTGCACTGGATCGACGCTTTCGTTGCACGCGAGCAGGCGATCGACGAGGCAATGCTCGCCAAGGTCCGAGCGCAGGCGGTCGAGGAGCTGATCCAGACCTTGGGGCCGGACGAGAACATGTGGGCTCGTCCCCTCCCCGGTGGCGATCAACCGCCTCCTGCCGCACCCGCTCGGGCCGAACAGGCTCCGGTCGAGAAAACCGCCGCTCGGGTCGTTCCGGCTGCCGAGCTCGGGCCGGCATCGACGCCATCGGAGGCAAGCGTCACCCGCGAGAT
>WNFF01000732.1_pt1 | contig 38648 bp, 36 predicted proteins | sample 5400441 | NCBI WGS metagenome assembly WNFF01 (sample SAMN13153345, study PRJNA577476) | soil metagenome | isolation source: 120 cm saprolite under Douglas fir tree site 2 hole 3 replicate 1 | place: USA:California | collected 2015-04-18
ACGCAATGCTACGATTTCGAGCCGATTCGGCAGCTAATTCAGCGCAAGCTGGCAGAAAACGCGGTTCCCTCCATCGCAGTTGCGGTGGCAAAGGACGGCAGAATCTTATGGGAGCAAGGATTCGGGTGGGCAGATCGCGAAAGCCGAACTCCGGCAACGGCGGACACAATTTATTCCCTCGCCTCGCTTACAAAGCCGTTTACGGCCACCGGAGTCATGGAGCTTGTCGGGGAGCACAAGGTTGACCTGGACGCACCAATTGACAAGTACATCGCCCCCGCCGTTCTGACGTACGAAGGAGAATGGCGAAAGGCCAGCGTTCGCGAAGTGCTGTCGCACACGGCCGGCTTGCCTACTTTCTATTATTTCCATTACGAAGGTGAGAACGACCCAATGGTGAGCATGCAGGAAACGATCCACCGCTACGGACTGGTTGCTCATCAGCCGGGAAGTGTCTGGGAATACTCGAACCTTGGCTACGGAATTCTCGACTACATGACTTCGCGAGTCTCCGGGTTATCCTGGGCAGACTACATGCGGAGTCGAGTCTTCCTTCCGCTTAAGCTGCAGCGCACTACAGTGGGAATAACCCCAGAGGTGCAAAAGCTAGTTGCTCCGCGGTATGACGATCAGACGCATCACAGGCTGCCGCCGTTTGACTTCGACCATCGTGGCGCCTCTGCCATTTATTCCAGTGTTCACGACGTCGTTCGATTCGGGATGTTTCAACTCAAGGATCACTTGCCAGACCAGCAGCGCATCCTCGCAGATTCCGCTATAGACGAGATGATGCGGCCCGCCAATGCCGAGGCGTTCTCTGGAACCCAGCACAAGACGCTTTACGGATTGGGCTGGCAAATCGAAACTGACCATGGATATGAAACCGTCGGACACGAAGGAGCCATGGTTGGTAGCACAACAATCCTAAAGCTCTTTCCAAACGAAAACCTTGCGATTGCGGTTCTGACAAATACCTTTAATGAGTGGGCTGTCGTTGATGTCCAACAACAGATCGCTGCGGCGGTGCTACCGAAGTACGCGGCGGCGCTCCATACAGCGACTCCTACACCGCCAACGTCCCCTGCGCCGACGAAGTTGCTCGGTGACCTGGTCGGGCATTGGGCCGGCAAGGTCCAGACGTGGAGGTCAACGATTCCAATTACTCTTGAATGCAAACCGGATGGCGATATTCATGTCAAACTCGGCGATCAACTCGAGAGTGTGCTCAACGAGGTCAAGTATCAGGATGGCAATCTGGTCGGCCGTTTTGCCGGCAACATCGCGACGGAGGACGCAATGCGCCATCCCCATTCTGTCGTCCTAAATGTTTGGCTCGAGAAGAACAGATTGCGAGGTAAAGTGAGCGCGGCCACTTGGGATACTGAACTGAACTACTTTGAGCTGCCCTCCTACGTCGAAGTGTCAAGGGCCGAGATTCGGAAATGAGAATCGCCTTGGCAGTCGTATTTCTCGCCTTTCTGATGTCAGTCGCGGCATTTCCTCAGGGGCCCCAGGCATTCGATGTAGTAATCGAAGGTGGCCGCATCGTGGACGGGACGGGAAACCCGTGGTCTGGCCGACGTTGGCATACGAGACGGCGTAATCGCAAAGATTGGCGACCTTTCAGGCACGACAAGGGAGCGCACGATCTTGGCGCACCGTATGGTTGTCGCACCAGGGTTCATCGACATGCTTGTCGGTAGCAGCATCCCGCTATTACTTGATCCCCAAGCTGCGGATAGCAAGCTCCTTCAGGGAGTTACAACGATAGTTGTTGGAGAAGGCGACTCGATGGCCCCCCAGAACGAGCAAACTCTAAAGGATTTTTCGGCTTCCGACCAACTCCCTGCGTGGCACACCTTTACGGAGTACTTTCAGCTTCTAGAGAAAGCCGGTATTGCAGTCAACGTAGTTCACAACGTTGGCGCAACCCAGGTACGTCGGATCGTTGTGGGCGATGCTGATGGCCAGCCTTCTACTGATCAGCTTGATCGAATGAAAGCGCACGTAGATGAATCTATGCGCCAGGGTGCGGTCGGGCTTTCATCGGCCTTAATCTACCCACCAGGCGCCTATGCGCGTACGTCAGAACTCGTCGAATTGGCTAAGACAGCTGCTAGCCACCACGGCGTATATTTCACTCACATCCGCAATGAAGGTCGAGAGCTGCTTCCATCTGTCGAAGAAGCGATTCAAATCGGGCGGGAGGCTCACATCCCGGTCCATATTTATCATCTGAAAGCTGCCGGGCAGGAGAATTGGAGCCTGTTCGGAGCCGCCCTGAAGCTAATAGAGAAGGCTCGTGACAGCCGGGTGCCCCAGTCATTCGCGCACGCTGCGAATGACTGGGTGCTGCGTGTTGCTGGAACCCAAAGGGTAGAGACAATCCGGGCGGCGAGTCAATAACCCACGGACAGGCCTGACCTACACCATGTTTCCCCGATTTCAGCTTTTCTGGGGGTACCCGGCGATATCCCAGAATAAGAAAATGGGATCGCGAAGATCAGTGCGAGAACGCGACTTCTGATTCAACACCCGCATAGTTGTAGTTTTCTCCATACACGTCCCGAAGAATCTTGAAGGCCAAGTTGCCTGTGCAATGTGCAGGGGCCACACGTCGGACGCCAAGATCGTCTTTCATAAGCTTGGCGATGTTTGAAATGTACGCTGCGTCATAGGGAAACAGATGAAACCCGCCTTCAACCAGGTCGATGTTTTGGCCCAGGAACTGCTTGGTGGCGCGGACGATCTCTTCGACCTTGCTGTGTGAGCAGCCGGTGATCAGAACGACGCCTTTTTCGGTCTTCAGCGCCAGCGAAAGCTCGGGAAAGCCTGCGAGGTCCGGATGGCCCGGCTCGCTCGGTGGATAAGCGCTGAAGTCTCCCATCATGACCGAGCGCGTCACGATCAGGTACACGCCGGGAGCGATCTCGCGGTTGGAAGGGACAAATTCCGCATTGGTTGCGGCATGAAACCGTTCGCCGGGTTTGTAGTCGATGGAATTTGTTTTTCCGCCGAAATATAACTGTTCGGGCGGAACACCGGCCAGAGACTCCTTGCTATCGCGGGAGAACGTGAAGTGAACAGGGGCCCCCAGGGCAGTGTCAGCGGGCAAATACGCCTTCACCGCAGGCTTTACTTTCAACATGTAATCGAAGCCGGAGATGTGGTCAAAGTGGCGGTGCGAGAGTATGGCGATATCAACCTGGTTGAGATCTACACCGAGCGCCTTGACGTTGTGCTCAAAATTAGCTGCGCTGTTGCCGGTATCGAAAAGGATCGTCTTGCCGTTGTAGCGAACCAGGGCGGAAAATCCCCAGTCGAGAACTGTGCCGCGCTTCTGATAGCCGAACGCGTCGTAGAGATTCAGAATGGAGTTCTGATCGGAGGCAAGTGTCCGGGTGACAGAATTTTGTGTCAGCAAGGAAACGCAGATGAGCGACAGGAGGGCAATGCGCAAAACGGTTTTCACAGAGCACCCATAAAAATCGAGCCATTTTATCAGCAGCTAAGCTCGATACCGATATTCGACAAGCAAACGGGAGAACTTGGGGGACAGACCGGACGTACACCGTTGTTTCCCCAATTCAGTAAGCGCGGTATTTACGCCCGCGCCGACTTCACATCCGTCCGCGAGAAGTCTTGTCCTTTGTACAGAAGCGGCTCTCCTTTAGTTTTCGCCAGCGCATAGGAGAAGCAATCTCCAAAATTCAGTTTGGCGGCGTGGCCGCTCGTTTTGCCGAAGTCGCGATAGGCCTGACGCGCTATGCGAGCTTGCGCTTCGGTGACCGGCTCAATCGCGATTTGCGCTTCCTCGATCAATTCATCAAAACGGCGGCTGGCAACGGGATCTTTGCTGCCATCAATCACCGCTCCGGCTTCCACATAGCTCACCGCCGAAATACGACGCTGCGCGGCGCGCTCAATAATTCTGGCGAACTCGGACGCTTCTGTTTCAAAGCGGAGAATGGCGATCACGGCCGAAGTGTCAAGAATCATTTCGGCAGCCCTTTCTCGTCGTAGAGAAGGTCGCCATGATCGGCCGAGCGAAACGGTTCCTTCAGACGCGTGGCGCAGTCCCGGCCGATTTCGAGCAGTCGATCGGAGAGCTTGGCAGCACGTTGGTCCTTCACCCTTTTGAGCCGCTCTCGGACCGCTTCAGTGACCGCCTCGGTCATGCTCTCGCCGGTGATCCGGGCCAGCTGCTGGGCGAGTTTGTGGGCGTCTTTGTTCTTGATGTTCAGGCTCATATTTGGTAGATATTCTACCACATGTCGCTACCATTCTACCATAAGTGAGCCGACCGCCTAGAAGTACCATAGAGCGAAGGAGTAAACGAGCCGTGGCCACGCGTCAACCCAGGGTTCACACTCAACTCGGCCGAGCCGCAGTCCAGATCTTTGTCGCCAATGATCGCATGAACCAGATTCTTATCGAACATCTTGACCCTACCGCCTGGAGAGCCAAACCGACCGGCAAAAACAAAGTCCGCACCATTGCGGCGATCTTCACGCACATGCACAATGTCCGCTCGAAGTGGGTCAGGCTTACAGCTCCGCATTTGAAGATTCCAACACAGCTCAACCGCGCGCACTGCACGCCGCAGCAGGCCCGTGCGGGATTGGCCGAGAGCGCCGCTCGTTGCGCGGAGATGCTCGCTGAAGCGCTCGGCGGTGGTGGGGGCCGCAGCGACATTGCAAAGTTTCGCAGAGACGGCTGGGCCCGGCCGTGGCCGGTTGGCGTGGAAATGCTGTGCTACATGCTTTCTCACGAAGCCCACCATCGCGGGCAGGTGTGTATGCTCGCACATCAGCTCGGATTCCCGTTGCCGATTGCGGTGACGTCCGGACTCTGGAATTGGGAAAACCTGTGGAAAGAGTGCGGGTCGCCTGGCGGCCCCGGCGACGATTCTTAAGGAATCGAGAGGTAATGAACTGTTGAGACGGTATCGCGCACTGCAAGAGCGGACCGGTTGAGAAAGCGAAAACAACAACGATAGGTGAAGTGCAACCGACGTATACGCTCCAGTGCTCATTTGGTGAACTGCTTGACAAGTTCGAGTGCGAAGCTTTTCCAGCGACAGCCCGCACTCTCTCGCCCGTGTGAACTAAGCGTTTTAAAGTTCTCGTAGGCTGTTCCCCCAACACTCCGGTTTCGGAGTGGAACCTTGACAACTCTCTCGCTTGTAGATACAATTACAGATCATAGTATAGCTTTAAGTATAGAGATTTATGGCCACTGCAGGCCTAAGTCCTTTGCGCTCTAGATTTTGCGCGTAAGTTCTTTGACATCAAAGATTTCAGCGACAGTCCCGCGCTAAATCCATGATTCCAAAAGATCAGGGGGGAGGGGGGTACCCCGATACCAAGTAGTCAATGGGCGAGTCGGCGGATCCCGCTTTTCCTGAGAGCGGAGAGCTGGAGGCCAGGAGCTGGCAGCCAGCAGCACATTTGACTTCCCCGCCCCGACTCCCGAGAATAGAAGTAGTTCTTTGATGGGCCATTCCCACCGAGTTGGGGGCGTCACGGTTTCGACGGAGATGCTTACGGCCAAGAGGCATGCCGGGGTGCACACACCCGTAATCGCGTGCAAAATGATAATTGCCAATCAACAGATGGCATACGCAGCCTAACTAGTTTAGGCAGCCGTCCCAGGAGGTTTTGCCCGTGGGCCTCCGACGGACGTCGCACAGCGGGCTGGTCTTCTCCGCCACGTCTGAGTGGAGAGGACGAGATCATCAGGCTAGCGGTAGCCGTTTCTTGTCCGTTCTGAGCGGACGCCGCGAACGTCCCAGGGTAATGCCTGGGGCATGAACGCGAATAAGCATGTAGTCTCTTGACCAGTAACGTTTTCGGACGCGGGTTCGACTCCCGTCGCCTCCACCACTAACTAATTTATTATCAATGGCTTACTGACACATTTTAGTTTCGTACAATAACTTTCTGCAAGGCGAATCCTGCGCCAGCGAACTCCGCTCCCTTGCGGAGGACTGAGCGGCCCGTTCCGAAAAATAGGTTCTTTACAAGTTGCTGCGTAATGGTTGAAGCTCCGCGAATGCGATCGCCTTCCAAATCGTCTTCAGCAGCGATTTGGATCTCGTGCCAATCGAACCCATGGTGCTGGTAGAAGCGCGCGTCCTCCGCGGCGATTATAGCGTGCTGGAGATCTGGCGAGATTTGGCTGAGCGGAATGAATTTGTAGCGTTCGTGATACGGAGTGTGGTGAATCCAGGCCTGCAAGTGGCGCTGAATGTGCACCGCGATTGACGGTGGGTCGATCCACCGGGCGGCCAGAAGGATCAGCGCCGTAAGCGACCAAACAAGCACCACGCCGATGGCAAGCCATCGAACAAAGGATCGGAGAAAACCCTTGCGAAGCGGTGTCTTGGGGTGTGTGTCTGGTTTTTCAGTCACATTTCAGAATAATAGCCTGGGCTGGGTTGCCGCTTATGGCTGATCTTGCGCGCGAACGCGGAGTGCGGCGTTCTGCTCAGGCCACTCGTGCCAAAGCCCCTTGGTCCTGAATCACATCGTTGGAGCGCTACTCCCTAGAAGCCCCACTTCGGGAGACTATTGCGTTGCACTTCCTCCCCGCAGTCATGGAACGTACAACCACTACCGGTGTGGAAAAAATCCCCATTGCACCAGCGATTCAAGACTCCCCAAGAAACTTGGGTCCAGTTTGGGTTCATTCATTGCCGCTGTAAAACCGAGGCCTGGGGACGCAGAACCCATCTTGCACCCAGCTGCTGGCATAACCGGGTGACCTGGATTTGGACATTGCAATACCCCCCGGACCTTTGATTACGCAAGGTCGCCAGACCGGCTGCTGTACCTTTCAGGAGGCAGGCGATGCACCCGCTTCGCAACCGCCGCTCGTGTTTGCTATTCCTTTCGTTGTATCCACCATCAGCCAGCACAGGCCGCTCGCGGCCGTAACGAGGGCTGCCAGCGTCAACGCAGCAGTCCAGCCAAACGCCGAAGCCAGATAGGCGGTGACGATGGGAGAGAGCCATCCGCCTAGATTCCCAAACGTGTTCATCAGTCCCGCAACCGAACCCGAGTACTCCTGGCCGATGTCAATGCACGCGGCCCAGAATGTAACCGAAGCAAACATGTTGAGTCCGGCAGCCGCGGCGAGGAGCAGGATGGCTGTGACTTTGTTGGAAGCGTGGGCTCCTTCCCACAGTAAGATCGCCGAGGAGAACATTCCAACCCAGACAGCCAGGCGCTGTCCCAGACGTCGTCCAAACTTGCGCACGGCAAAGTCCGAGAACAACCCGCCCAGAGGAGAGGCTATCGCGATGGCCAGATAAGGAGTTGCCCCGTAGAATCCGCCTTGAGTCAGCGAGAAGCCCCGCACCCGCACGAGGTAAATGAACAACCAGGTATGAAAGAAGTAGATTGGGAAACCCTGGCAGAAATATCCCAACACCAGTCCGATCACCGAAACATTCGTGAAGATCCGGCTCCAGGGGGCAGAACCCGTGGAGGCAAACTTTGTGTCACTGGAGCGATTCGAGCCCACGACGTCGAGTTCGAACTGATTTACTCCGGAATGCTGATCGGGCCGATCGGTAGCAAAGAAATACCAAGCAATCGCCACGAAAATTCCCGCCAGACCACAACAGTAGAAAGCGGGACGCCAGCCCCAGTGCTGCATGATCAACGTGATCAGGGGTGGTGTGAGCGCGCCCCCCAGGCCAATACCGAGCAGGTTGAAACTGCTTCCCAGACCGCGACGAGTATCCCCCATCCAATTCGCGACGATCTTCGTGTAGCTTGGGGAACTCGGAGCCTCCCCGATCCCGATCAAAAATCGAACGATGGCAAAAGACCAAGCCAGACCAAACCAATGCGCGAAAGGAAGCCGCGGAGCGATAGCCGTCGCGGCAGTTAGAACGGACCACCACGAGATTGCCACAATCAGGACTTTTCTCGGACCGTAACGATCCGCCAGATAGCCCCCTGGGATTTGTGAGAGAGCGTAGCCCAGCAGGAACGAACTGAGGATCCAGCCCATGGTCTTGAGCGGGATTGCGAATTCGCCCTGGATATAATTCCCTGCGATGCCCAGGTTCAAACGGTCCAGATAGGTAAGGATCGCGGAAGCAGTCACCATCCCCATCATCACCCAGCGTATTGACGTTGCGCGCGGTCGCGGTTGGCCGCGCTCGATGGCTTTCGGTATGGGTGCGTGCGCGTTCACACAATTTCCAACGATCTGGACAAGTTCCGAACACGGAACGTTCCGCGGACCGGACCCGGAAGTTTTACTCTAAGCCGCGACCGGCTTGGGTTCCGTGGCGATTTCCGCTACGTCACGGCTAACGAAGAAATGCACCGCCGGAGTGATGATGAGCGAAAGGACCATGGAAATCACCACTCCTCCGATCACAGCAATCGCGAGCGGCTGCAACATTTGCGAACCTGCTCCCAAGGCAAAAGACAGCGGCAGCATTCCCGCCAGAGTTGCCAGTGCGGTCATCACAATGGGCCTGAGTCTTCTGCGGCTGGACTGCAATATCGCTTCTTCTGGTGAAAATCCGAGATCGCGAAACTTCTGATCGGCATCGAGCAGCAAGATACCATTCTTTGCGACGATTCCGATCACCATGATCATTCCCATGAAGGAAGAAATGTTGAATGTGGTCCGGGTAATCAGCAGGGCGATAAAGACTCCGGACGTGGAGAGCAGGGCGGAAGCCAGTATCGCCAGTGGCGCCGCAAAGGTGCCGAATTCAAAAAGAAGAACGCAGAATACCAACACGATGGCGAGCACCAGAACAAAAACCAGGTCGCGGAAAGACTTCTGTTGTTCTTTATAGGTACCCCCGTATTCCACTCGAATGGCAGCCGGCAGGTGCAGCCCGGCGATCACCTTTTGGACTTCAGACATGGCGGTACCGAGGTCCGTACCTTCCAGGCGAGCAGTGACGGCTACTTGACGTTGCAGGTTTTCGCGCCGGATTTCAGTTTGTCCGGGAACAGATACTACATCCGCCAGTGCGCCCAGGGTCGCGGTGCGTCCGCTGCTGCTGTTCAGGAGAGTGTTGCGCATGGCTTCGATCGAGGCTCGGCTACTGGCCGGGAAGCGCACGCGCAAAGTAAAAGCTCGATCATTGCTTACGACCGGTGCCGACGCAGGCTCTCCTTCGACCATCGCGGCAGCGTCAATTGCCGCCTCTTCTAGAGTAAATCCCGTGCGTGCCGCTATGTCGGGACTGACCTGGAACGTAACCGCAGAACCGCTGATGGTGTTGTCAATACCGTTCAGCACGTCCACGATGCCCTTGATCTTGCTGATCGAATCGGCGACTTTAGGAGCCCAGTCGGCGAGAAGGTTGGGATCCTGGGCAAAGAGCTTGATCTGGACAGGCTCGGGTGCGCTCGTGAGGTCTCCGATCATGTCTTGCAAGACTTGGATAAACTCCACGTCCAGCGCGGGTTCTTCGGCTTTGATCTTGCTGCGGACCTCTTCGATTACTTCGTCAATCCCACGGCTGCGACCATCCTTCAGCTTTACCGTCACATCTCCCGTGTTAGCCTCGGTCACAGCGGCCAAGCCCAGCTGTAGGCCTGTGCGGCGAGAGGTGCTTTCCACTTCAGGGGTCTCGCGTAGCATCTTCTCGACATGCGTAATGACGCGGTTGGTCTCGGCAAGCGAGCTGCCGGCCGGCATGATGTAGTCCAGCACAAACCCGCCTTCGTCCATCTCGGGCAGCAAGTCGGAGCCCAGAAAGTGGTAACAGCCATAGGAGAGTGCGATCAGAGCGACGCTCATGAAAGCAAGTTTCCTGGGATGCTGTAATGCGCGGCGCAGCCACTTCTCATGGAAGTTCACTACCTTCAGAAAAAAGCCACTCACCGAAGCGTCTTCTGCGGCCAGCAGTTGGTTGATATCCTCGTCGTGCTCGATTCCCGTCTCCGCCGGAGTCTCCTGTGCCGGCTGCTTCCTCCTGATAAAAAACTGGCTTAGAGTAGGAGTCCACGTCAGCGCAAGAACGAGCGACGTAAATAGCGACACTGTCATCGTAACTGCCAGGGCCCGGAAGAATGTGCCGGTTACGCCTGTGATCGAGATCAGCGGCAGGAACACCACGACGGGTGTGATAGTCGAACCGATCAAGGGCTTCGTGATCTCAGCCAGCGCACTTTGGATAGCTTGCAGGCGGTTCTGCCCGGCGTCGCGATGCAGGACAACGTTTTCGACTACGACAATAGCGTCATCGATGACCAAGCCAACGGCGGCAGCCAGCCCGCCGAGTGTCATGAGGTTAAAACTCTCCCCCAGCAACTTCAAGGCAATGAATGTGACAGAAACTGTGACAGGAATCACCAGTCCCGCCACGATCGAAGTTCCCCAATCCCGGAGGAACACAACCAGGATAATCGAAGCGAGAATGAGCCCGAGCAGAATGGCGTCTCGAACGCTACTAATGGACTGATTGACAATCAACGACTGGTCGTAGAACGGCTGGATCTGGATGCCCTTGGGCAGCGTTTGTCGAATCCTGTCGATCTCTGCGTGCACTTCGTTGGCAACCTGAACGGTATTGCTATCGGGCTGCCGGTTGATGTTGATGAGCAGCGACGGCTTTCCATTCGCCGTGACGACCGTGTAGACCGGCTTGACGGCGGGCGTGACGGTAGCGACATCGCCGATGTGCACAGGGATTCCCGTCTGAGTCGTCTTGATCACTACACCGCCAATTTGTTCCGGAGTGCGCACTTGCCCGTTGATGAGGCCGAGAATAAGCTGATGATTTTCTTCCAGCAAACCGGGGGAATCGATCAGGTTGGTGCGTCGCACCGACTCCAGGATGTCGGGAACCGTGACACCGGCCACCAGCAGCTTGGCCGGATCGGGAACAATGTGAAACTCCGGCTCTTGCCCGCCCTGGATCAGCACTGTTGAAACGCCGTCCAGACGGTTCAAGCGGGGCTTGATTTCGTAGGTCACCATTTCCCACAATTTGGTTTGTTCCACAGTGTCGGAGGTAAAGCTGTAGCCGATGATGGGGAAGCTGGCGAAAGTCAAGCGATGAGCGTCGATTTTCGTGCTGGCGGGCAGTTCGCTTTGTACGCGTGATAGCGCAGCGTTCACGGATTGCAGCGTCTGGAACATGTCGACGTTCCAGTCAAAGAAAAGATCGATTTCCGCCGAACCGCGGCTCGTAATCGAACGAACGTTCTGCAGTCCAGGCACGCTGTTCACGGCTTCTTCAAGTGGGCGGGTGATCGTGACCATCATCTGGTCGATCGGCATCACGCCGTTATCCACCGCGATCAGGATTCGGGGAAAGTTCGTAGCGGGAAAAACGGCAACCGGGACGGTGAAGGCGATATACCCGCCAACCAGCGCCAGGGTGACGATCATGAAAATGACTGATCGCGCGTGACGCTCGAACCAGTACCGAGACTTCCTGGTGTTGGATGCCGCTCTATTGTTTCTCATCTTTGGTGGAGTCTTTGGAGGTTGGATCTTGTCCCGCTGCGGGTCTATCGCTCTGCTTTGCTGCCTCGGCCGGCGCCTCGACGGAAACCTTCGCGTTATCCGGCAAACCGTAAGCGCCGTCGGTCACGACCCGTTGGCCTTCTTTCAATCCCTCCGTGATCTGGGCCTTGTCGCCCTGACGTATCCCCATCTTGACCGCCTGCTGATGAGCATGCTGGTCATCGCCAATGACCATGACTGTTGTAGTGCCGTCTGCGCCAGTCAGCACCGCGGAGGCCGGGACAACCAGGGCATTGGGCACAGCTTCGGACACCATCGATAACCGGACACTCGATCCGGGTTTGAGAGTTTGTTTTGGATTCGTCGCCTGCACCCATACCTCGACCGTAGTGCTGTTCGGATCTAATGCTGGACTCACCAGAATCACCTTGCCATCAACGGGCTGTTCCTGTCCGGGAACGTCGATCGTGGCATTGTTTCCGACCTTGAGCAAGGCAGCATCATTTTGCGGGATATGAGCCCGCGCGGTGACACGTGAAATGTCCATGACCGTCATCAGAGGTACTCCCGAGCCGGCCAGTTCGCCCGGATAGAGCGGTCGATCCGTAACAACTCCGTCAATGGGACTGCGAATCTCCGAATAACTCAGTTGGGCCTGGGCGCCCTGGTACTTACCCTTCGCCGAAGACAGTTGCCCCTGCAGACCCTTAAGTTCCTGCTGCTTGACGACGGCGTTGAGGGAATCCAGGTGCCTTTTCGCAAGTTCATATTGAGCTCGCGCTTGTGTGAGGCTGACGGTGGCCTGATCCAGGTCCTTGCGAGGCAAGGCGCCTTGCTTGAACAAATCTTGTCGGCTGTCATAGAGCTTTTGTTGCGCATCGAATTGCTCTTTAGCAGACTGCGCATCGCTGGTGGCCTTCTGCAATTCTTCCGGGAGCCCCGCAGCGGTTCCGGTGACATATGCAGCTTCGGCCTGCTCAAAGGCTCCCTTGTTTTCTTCCTGGGCTGCCGCCAAGTCCCGATTTTCAAGGACGGCCAGAAGCTGGCCCCTCCGCACTCTAGTCCCCCGATTGACGTAAAACGTCTTCACCGGCGCACTGATTTTCGGAACTAACGCGGCCTGTTGCAGGGGGAACAACACCGCGTCAGCCGCTACGACGCGTTGAATCGCTATCTTTTGAACCGTAGCCACTTTGACAGGGACAGCGGCCTCTCCGACTTTTTCGTGAGAACAAGCGGTGAACAGGAACGCAATCGTGCTCGCAAAAATTAATGAGGCAGCACGGAGAGCGACTCGTCCCTGAAGGGCACCGTCGTCGCTCACTTTCGAAGGTACTAGTGGTTGAGTGTTCATCGGCCTCAGAACTTTCCAGTCAGGGTCTGAATGTTCGCGATCGCAACTCGGAATCGCACCAGCCCGTCGTTATATGCATTGTTGGCAAGCGTAAGCGTATTCTGTGCGTCCACAACTTCCAGCACGGTAGATTCGCCCCCTTGATAGCGCAGGGTGATCAGCCGCAGGCTCTCGGTTGCGAGTTGCACCGATTGACTGAGCAGGTCCAGTTCAGCTCGTGCGGCCTGGGCTTCGTCGTAAAAGGAGCGCAGGTTCGCTATCAGAGTGCGCTGCGCGGCGCTCAATTCGATCGCGACCTGTTTCTTTTGTAAGTTCGCCTGCTTGACCTTGCTGAAGTTAGATCCCCACGTCCAGAGAGGAAGTTGGAGAGTGGCAGCAGCCGCACTGCCCAGCGTGTTAACACCGTCATTTTTTGTGGCAAAGCGATTTGAGTCAATTCCGTACCAGTAATCCAATGAGATCGAAGGCAGAACGCCTCCCCAGGCGCTGGTCACTTCGTGACCGGCTTGCCGCAGAGCGGCCTGCGCGGCGCGGAGATCGGGATTGTTTCGAGTACCCGCTGCGGTGACCTCGTCCAACGACCGGAGGGGCTCGAGTGAGGTGAGGTCATCCGCAACGGTGAAGTTTTCATTGAAGTCTCGAAACAGCAGGACAGCAAGATCAAGGCGCCTCTTGTTCCTCCCTAACTCGGCTTCCCGCAGATCCCGCTGTTGTTGCTGAGTCTGTAGCTGGGCTTTGATGACATCGGAGTGCGCTACCTCACCGCCTTTTTCGAGTTTCTCGCTGATTCCCAGAAATCGCTGTGCTTCCTCGTTGGCGCGCTGCGCGGTTTCGTACTTGTGCTGGGCGGCCAAGTAACCGTAGTAGGCCTGGGCGACAGTGACGGCCAATCCGCGCAAGGCAATTTCAGACTTGGCTCTCGCCACAGCCTGTGCCGCAGTGGCTCGGCCGTAGTCCGCGAACGTTTGCAACGAAAGATTCTGGTGAACATTTCCTTGCGCAATGTACTCGCGAATTCCGTTGTTGGCGATAAAAACCTGGTTGTTGCTTCCCCGCGATGTGGGCTCCGTATAAATTGCCTGCATGTTGTAGTTAACGTTTGGCAGCAGGGTGGCCCGGCTTTGCACCAGATCCTCATGAGCGAGACCGAGTGCGGTGAAGGCCGCTTGCATTTGAGGATTATTCGCTCTCGCTCTCTGCAACGCGTCCGAGAAAGTTATGGTTTGAGGCGCCCCGAGTGTTGTATTTGCGTGGGGACTCTCAGGCGCAGATGACAATTGAACACTTGTGGCAGGTGCACCGGCCTGAGCATAAGTGCGTCCGACCGTCAGAAAGACGAGGGACGGTATGCACAGACTGGCAACAGCGACGGTTCTCCAGTTTGACTTACAGGTGCTTGCCAGATTCAACATGCTCTCCGGGCCTCGATAGAAGCAGACATACCAGAGTTACCGGGAGCACATTAAGGAGCTCTTAAAGAAAAGTGAAATTGTGTTCAGAGTGAGGACTTTGGAAGCACAGGCCTTGCGTCATCGCTCTCGGTGATGGCGATTAGGGGCAGTTCAATGCTGAAAACACTGCCCCTCCCTTCTTTACTGGAGACGCCCATTTCGCCGCCATGTGCGGTGCAGATCGCCTTAACGATGGCGAGGCCCAACCCGGCTCCGCCGGAGTTCCGAGAGCGTGCCTTGTCGGCGCGGTAAAAGCGTTCGAAGACATGGGGGAGGGCGTAATCGGGTATTCCAGCACCGTTGTCGGAAACCTCCAGGACTGCGGCGTTCGCTTTTCGGCGAACGCGCAACTCGACTTCGCCGCCTTCTTGCGTGTACTTGATGGCATTGGCAACGAGGTTCACGACCACTTGTTGCAAGTGTGAGCGATCTCCCTCGACATAGACTTCACTCGCCACCGCGCTTCTCAGCCGGATTGATTTTTCTTCGGCGAGCAGTCTCATTTGGTCGGCCGTCGAAGACGCCAGTTGGCCGAGGTCAAGACGTGTCATGTCCATTTTTGCTTCGCCAGCATCCAGGCGCGAAATGGCCAACAGGCTTTCCACGATGTGCGACATGCGGTGGGTTTCTTCCAGAGCGCTGCCGATCTGATCGGTGAGCGGGGGATTGAGACGGTGGCTCTGAGCGATGCCCTCCAGTTCCAATTGCAGAATGGTCAAAGGCGTTCGTAGCTCGTGGGAAGCATCCGCAGAAAAACGATTGATGTGCTGGAAAGCTTCGTCCAATCGCTCGATCATGCGGTTCAGCGAAACAGAGAGTCTTTCCAGCTCATCTCCGGTCCTGATGACGGGCAATCGCTCGCTCAGGTTAGTGGAAGTAATGCCCTCTGCCCTTCTGGTGATTTCATCGACTGGTTGAAGCGATCGCCTCATCAGCCAGTAGCCGCTGCCCACCGCCAGCGAAATGATGAACGGCATGTAGACAGCAAACGTCAATAGCAGTCCGTGCAGCACTACCTCAATCTGTTGATAGGGGACACCGCTTTCAACGATGAACCGGCTTCCGTCTGGCGTGGTGAATTCCATCGTATCTACCAGCAGTTGATGTCCTCCCTCGAGACGGATCTGTCTGGAGCGCCCCTTCTCGTCCGCGGACGGCAAGGGGACTTTGGATGGATCAAATGAACCATCCTTCGGCGCACCCGAAAGAAACACGATGCCTGCGCCCTCTCGAATCACCCTGATGAACTGGCTGTTCACTTCGGGCGCGTAAGCCTCATTGATTTCGGTCTCAAGCCATGCAGGGCGTTTTTCAGGAAGTTGTGAAAGCAGCTCTGTTCCGATCGTGCGGCAGTGGGAAGCAAGCGTTCTTTGCAGATTCCAGTACAGGTAGCGCTCAAGCCCGAGGTAGACCGATGCGCCAAAAATCAGCAGCGCACCTGCGAGTAGCCCGGCATACCAGGCCGTGATGCGAAAGCGAAGGGACCGGGTATTCACGATTGCGCTCCATTGCTGATCGTGTAACCAACACCGCGGACAGTGCGAATCAGCTTGTGCTCATAGGGGTCGTCCACCTTGTTTCGCAAGTGCCGCACGTAGACATCCACGATATTGGTGATGCCGTCGAAGCTCTGGTCCCACACATGTTCGATAATCATCGTCCGCGACAGCACCCGACCGGCATTCGACATGAGGTATTCGAGCAACGAGTATTCCTTCGACGTCAGATCAATCCGCTTGCCTGCTCGTTTCACCTGCTGCGAGAGGCGGTCGAGTTCCAAGTCTCCCACCCGCACAACGCTACTGCGGCTGACTGGCCCCCGTCGCAGCAACGCCTTCACTCGAACCAGCAGCTCCGCAAAAGCAAAGGGCTTTGTCAAATAGTCGTCCGCGCCCGCCTCAAAATTGCCGACTTTGTCAGCGACTGTGTCACGCGCGGTCAGTATCAATACCGGAACATGGACGTTCTGACTTCGAACGCGGCGTAGGACCTGGGTGCCGTCCATTTTTGGAAGCATCAGGTCGAGAATAATGAGATCGTAGTGATAGGTGGTCGCCAGTTCGAGTCCTGACTGACCGTCGGCCGCAACGTCAACCGCAAATCGCTCTGCCGTCAAACCGCGCGCGACAAAACTGGACACCTTCGTTTCGTCCTCGACCAGCAGAATGCGCATAGGCTCTCTCGCATAGTATATTGCCGTTTCAGGATGAACCGTAGGCGAAGTGGAGATGAAAAAGCGTTCAGAAGAGTAGAGGGAGTATCTCAGTAAAGGTACCGCATGAGCCGGAGCTGCAAGAGGGGCCCGACCCATGCTATCCATGCGGTTAGGATCCAGTCTGAACAAAGTTTCATTTGCCCTTCATGGGGCCTTAATGTTGACCAACCAGCATCAGTATCCCACCATGATCATCAGGTTCCTCGCCACAGTACTACTCGCCTGCACGTTCGCTCATTCTCAAACGCCCGCGCCCGACCACTGGATCGCCGTTCGCGCAGGCCGGCTTTTTGACGGAAAATCCGAAAAGCTCGCGACCAACCAGGTCGTGCTCATCAAAGGGGACCGGATCGTCGAGGTGAGTCCTGCCGATAGAGTGAAGATCCCCACCGGCGCCGAAGTCATTGATCTCAGCCATGCCACCGTACTACCCGGTTTGATTGACGCGCACACCCATGTGTTCGGAAATGGACCCGATCTGGAAGCGCAGATTCTGCGGGATTCCTACCAGTACCGCACGCTGACCGCGCTCGCGAATGCGAACAAGGATCTGATGGTGGGATTCACCACTCTTCGCGATCTCAAGACGCTCGGCGCCATGTACAGCGACGTGGACTTGCGCAACGCCATTGACCGCGGGATCGTGCAGGGCCCGAGGATGCAGGTTTCTACTCGAGGAATTCAAACTACTGGCGGCTTTCTCATGAACGGCTACTCGGCCGAGGTTCCGCTTCCGATGGCACTACAGGTGGTCGACTCGCCCTGGGCGGCTCGCGAAGCCGTACGGGAACAGATTGCGCACGGGGCAGATTGGATCAAGTTGTATGCTGCCTATGAATTCCGCTTCACCAAGGACGGGAAGATGGTGAATCCGCCCACCTTCACTGCGGAAGAAGTCGCGGCGATCGTGGACGAGGCTCACAAAAAAGGCCATAAGGTCTCTTGTCACGCTTTTGGCGGCGAAGGTTTGCGCAATTGCCTGAATGCCGGCGTGGAGTCGATCGAGCATGGAGTCGACCTTGACGATAGTGATATCAAGTTGATGGTGGAGAAAGGGACCTACCTTGTGCCTACTCTTTATCACTACCAACTTGATCGTGAGCACGATTTGAAGAAGTATGGCGGGCACAGCGTGGCCGAAGTCTCAGAACGCAGCTTCCCGAAGGCGGTAGCGGCAGGAGTCAAGATTGCGTTTGGATCGGGCGCCGGCCCTTTTCCACACGGAAGTCAAACGAAAGAATTCGCTTACATGGTGAAGTTCGGGATGACTCCGGTGCAAGCGATTCGGGCGGCAACCATGGGAGCTGCGACACTCATGGGATGGGAGGATCGTATCGGTTCGCTTGAGGCCGGGAAGTTCGCCGACATGGTTGCGGTCACCGGGGATCCGACCGCGGATATCACCGAACTTGAACGGGTCAAGTTCGTAATGAAGGGCGGCCAGCTCTTCAAGAACGAGTTGAAGTAACAGCGGATGAATAGCGCATGAGAAGACGCGACTTCTTGAGAACCGCCACCGGAGTGGGAGCCACACTTGGAATCCTGGGCAGCTCGGAACCGGCCGCGGGCAGCGACGCCGCGCCCCAACCGTGCGCGGAACCGGGCTTTCCTCAGGTTCAGAAGCTGACCGAAAGTGTTGCGCAGTTCGTTGTGAATACCAAGTATTCGGATATCTCTCCTGAAGCCCTGGAGCTGGGCAAGAAGTCAATCCTGGACGGACTTGGACTCGCGCTCAGCGGTTCAAGAGCTGAGACTGCGGGCTTGATCCAGGAGTACGTGAGGTCGTTCGGTTTTCAACCTGCCGGCGCGACGGTATTAGGGTCTGGGACGAAGCTCCCCGCGCGTTTCGCAGCTTTTGCCAACGGCGTTGCGATTCATGCGGACGACTTCGACGATACGCAGCTCGCGGTGGGCAAAGATCGGGTCTATGGCTTGCTCGTTCACCCCACAGTATGTGTACTTCCGGCTGCACTTGCCACGGCGGAACTGCAGGGGAAGAGCGGGAGAGATTTGCTCCTGGCCTATCAAATCGGCGTGGAAGTTGAATGCAAGATCGCGGAGGCGATCTCGCCGCGGCACTATCAGGACGGCTTTCATTCCACCGGAACCTGCGGCGTCTTCGGTGGCACTGCAGCATGCGCCCGGCTGAAAGGCTTTGATGTAGAGAAGACTGTGCGCGCTCTGGCGATTGCCGCCAGTCACGCTGCCGGGTTGCGCGAGAACTTTGGCACCATGATGAAACCATTCCAGGCTGGGCACGCGACGGAGAGTGGCGTGGTCGCGGCCGACTTCGCTGCGCTCGGATGGACCGGCGCCGAACAAATCCTGGAGGCTCAACGCGGCTTCTTCCATGCGTACGGCGGTGGATACGACCCGAGTGCGATTATTGACCGCCTCGGCAAACCTTGGACATTCCAGAACCCGGGAGTTTCTATCAAGCCCTTCCCCAGCGGCTCCCTGACGCATCCTGGGATGACCGAGCTGTTGCGGCTGGTCCGCTCCAACTCAATCCGTGCCAGTGACGTGGAACGGGTCGAGGTTGGCACCAGCCGCAATATGCCCAACACGCTAATTCACCATCGGCCGACCAATGGTCTGCAAGCTAAGTTCAGCATGGAATTTTGTATGGCCATTCTCCTTCTGGACGGCAAAGCTGACCTGACGAAGTTCACCGATGCAGTGGTGAACCGGCCCGACGTACAAGAGATGATCGGACGGGTTCGATTCTATGCGGATCCCGAAGCCGAAAAAGCCGGATACGACAAGATGACAACTATTATCAAGATCACCCTCAAAGACGGCCGCACGATTGCAGGCCGGGCGGACTTCGGCAAAGGAAGTCCCCTCAACCCCATGAGCTATGACGAAGTCGCCGAGAAGTTTCAGGGCTGCGCTGCCTTCGCGGAATGGCCCACTGCAAAGACAACGAAAGTCATCGATCTGGTACGCAAGCTCGAAGAGGTGTCCAAGGTGCGCGCATTGACGGCGCTCTTGAGTAAATGAGTTTCCAACCTTACGCAGCGTCACCTGACAGTGGGGCAAATTGAAAAGCTACAAGATTGCAGTGATCGAAGGGGACGGGATCGGACGCGAAGTTGTCCCTGAAGGAATTCGCGTGTTGGAAGCGGCTGCGCGCCGCTTCGATCTGTCTTTGTCGTGGCAAAACTTCGATTGGAGTTGTGAGACCTATCTCCGCACCGGGCGCATGATGCCCGAAGATGCCCTGGAACAGTTGCGTCCGTTTGACGCCATTTATCTCGGAGCTGTGGGATACCCCGGAGTGCCCGACCACGTGTCGCTTTGGGGTTTGCTGATTCCCATTCGCCGCGCCTTCAAACAATACGTCAACCTGCGGCCGATCCGTCTGCTGGAGGGAATCAAGAGCCCGCTCAGCGGCCGCAGAGCCGGAGAAATCGATTTTTGCATTGTCCGGGAAAATAACGAAGGCGAATACTCCGAAGTGGGCGGACGACTGCACCGCAACACGGATCTGGAAATGGCGATTCAGGAAACGGTGTTCACACGGCGAGGGTGCGACCGCATCATCACCTACGCATTTGCACTTGCCCGGTCCCGAAAGAATCACGTCACGTCGGCAACGAAGTCCAACGGCATCGTCTTCACCATGCCCTTCTGGGACGAACGCTTCGCTGCGATTTCAAAGAATTATCCGCAAGTTAAAGCGGACCAGTACCACATCGATATCCTGAGTGCTCATTTCGTAAGCCATCCCGACCGCTTCGATGTGGTAGTGGGATCGAATCTTTTCGGCGACATATTGTCGGATCTGGGCGCCGCCGTTGTGGGATCGATGGGGCTCGCTCCGTCCGCGAATTTGAATCCTGAGCGGGAGTTCCCTTCCATGTTTGAACCTGTACACGGTTCAGCTCCCGACATTGCCGGCAAGGGGATTGCCAACCCGGTGGCACAGATCTGGTCAGGCGCAATGATGTTGGAGCATCTGGGTGAGAAGGAGGCCGCTCACGCGGTCGAACAAGCTGTCTTTCGAGTAATTGCCCGACGCGATCCTCTCACTCCCGACATCGGCGGGAAAGCCGGAACCCAGGATATGGGAAAGGCAATCGCGGCTGAGGTCTCGGCAGTCGCAGCCGGAGTCTGATTACTACCTGCTGCCGTCAGTCCACGGGCGCATACACCAGGATTGCCGCATCTTCCTTGTCGTTTGCTGGAACAGCAACATAGTAGCGATTGAGTTCGGGCGACCAGAACGACGTACCCGCGCCTCCCCGCGTCGGAATCTTGCCTACGGTCTCGTATTGGTCAGCGCCCTTCTGCTGATACACATACACAAAGCCGCTCGGCAACTCTCTTCCGCCGGAAACATAGACACGCTTGTGCAGTCTGTCGAAATAAACTCCGTCCTGCCCCTCGGCAGTGGCAAGGTGCGCAACCTCCTTGCCGGACTTCGAGTCCATGACAATCATTTCGGCAGGTGTGCGAGTTCCAATGAACAAGCGAAAGTTGGATTCATCAGAAGCCGCATCTCCGGGTCGCTGGCTACTGACGGGCCAAGTGGAAAGCACTTTACGTTTGCTGGTGTCCACTACCTGCAGCTGGTTGGCGATGGAAATGAATACGAATAGAGTTGTCCCAGATTTATTCAAGAGCAGCTCTGACGGATGGGCGGTCACCTTGATGTCGCCGATGTGTTTGTCGTTCTTCGCGTCGATAATTCCGACTTCTCCGTAGTCCTTTCCTGCATCCTTGCCGCCGTAGCCAACATAGACCAGCTTGGAGTTTAGTTCGTATACGATGCGGTTGGGCCCAGACTCAAGCTTGATCGAGTCGAGAAGTTGGAGAGTATCGCCTCGAAACACTCGGACCATTCCGTCGTCGCCGCTCGCCAGAAATAGCCTATTGAATTCAGGGACATACAACGCGCCTTGCGGCTTCTTGAATCCCGGTATGCTCCGCATCCATTTCTCGGTTTGCAAATCCACCACTTCAAACGTGCCGTTCTCGAGTCCTGCCACAAACAGGCGTTTGCCCTGTACGTCCACGTCCATGTGGTCCAGGCGGCCCTTCAGATTTGGTATTGAAATCGTCTGAACGAGCTGCAGCGGCTGCTTTACGCTTTCCTGAGAACCTGCAAGCAGGGCGCACGCAAGGACGCAAGACACGACTGCCAGGAAAGGGACAGAAAACTTGTGCATCATGTGCACTCAATCCTCAGGTGCGTACACCCACAGCGCAGAACCCTGCTTCGAGCTAGCGGGCACCGCCAAATACAGACGGTCTCGTTTCTCGTACCAAAGGCCGGTTCGTGCTCCGACCGTGGTTGGGATCTTCGCGAGTGGTTGGTAGTGATCAGCGTCAATCTGTTGGATCACGCTCAGGAATCCCTCTCCTCCAGGTGCATAGATTCGCTTCCGGCCGGTGTCGTAATACACATCGTCGGAGTCGGCGACACAAGGCACGCTCGCAATCATGGAACCGTCGTCAGTATTGAGCACGACCAGTTGTGCGGGCTTTCGAGTAACTACCAAAAGGCGGTGGTTGGCTTCGTCCAGAGCCATCGGATAGTTGGCCTTCCCGGTTTGCAGAGGCCAGTCGGTGACCTTGTGGGTCGTCCGATCGATCAGCACGACCTTCGCTTTGGTTGCGATGTTGGCATAGATCACCGGCTTGGAGCTGGCGATCTGAAATGATTCCGGGTGAGCATCCAGCTTGGCGGCGTCGTCCAGTCGTTTGCCGGTTGTGGCATCCATGACCGCGATTCCGCCCACGTCGTCTCCGCCATAGGCGACATAGACCCGTTTTTCTGCTGGATCGTACCGGACATTGTCAGCATCTTCTCCGATATCGATCGTATCCAGGAGTTTGAAAGATTCCCCGTCGTAAACCCTCAGTTTTCCGTCCGTACCGTTCGCCACGAAGAGCTTGTTAAGCTCGCCGACATAGGCAACTCCTTGAGGCGCCGCCGCTCCTGTGATGCTGTGTATGTCTCGGCCGGCAAAAGTATCCACCACTTCGACCGTGTTGTTCCCCAAAGCAGCACCGATAACGCGTTTGCGTTTCGCGTCGAAGGTGAAATGGTCGATCCGGCCCTCCACATGAGGTAACGGAATTTCCTGGACCAGAAGGAGCGGCGCGCGTTGCGGCGGGTTAGGCTGGTCCTGCGAGAATGCGCGAGATCCCAGGGTTAGTGCTGCGAGGCTCAGAATCGCAACGTTCTTCATTTCCGCTCCAATCTAAGGCAGAACGTTATACACACGTACCTCGGCAATCTGGTTTTCGTGATGTGGAACGCCCAGGTAGTAGCGATTCAGTTCGGGCACCAGAATTGCGGTCTTGGCGCGAAATGCGGTCGGCACGTGGCCCACGCGATCGTAGTGATCGGCATCGCGCTGCTGGAATACGTCAATAAACAGTGTCCCTGCAAAGTAGATGCGTTTGCTGCCGCCGTCGTAGGCCATGTCGTCCACCATGGCCGCAGCGGGCAAGCTGCTAACCACTTTCCCGGATTCAGTATCCAGCACAACCAGCGTCCCCGGATCCCGGGTGCCGACAAACAGTCGATGACCACCCTCGTCGAGCGCGATCGCGGTCGGCTTCTTTGCTTCCTGCGCCAGCGACCACGTCGCGATCAGAGTGCGTTTGTCGCGATCAAACACTTCGACCGAGTTGTTACCGCGGATGTCGACAAACATTCGGGGACTCGATTTTTCAAGAGCCATGCCCTCTACGTCGTTCGAATCTACCTTGATTTCGCCAACGGTCTTGGCCGCGTTCGTATCAATGACGCTGATATAGGCGCTGGGAATGTGGGCATCTTTTCCGCCGTTTACAACGTACAGGTACTGGGTTTTCGGATCAAAGGCGCTGGCGTCGGCGCCCTCTCTTAGCTTGATGCTTCCGGCCGGCTTGTAAGAATCAGTCTCGTAAATCTTGATCTCACCCAGGTCTCCATCCACCACAAACAGCTTCTTGGCGTCGGCGCGGTAGAGCATCGAGTGCGGCGCCTTCAGGTCGTCAATGGAGTGAACCAGCTTGTTCGTCTTCAGATCAAAGACGAGGACTTTCGAGTTCTCTTCCGCGGTGGCGAACAGGCGGTTTCCGGCCAGGTCGACGACAAAGTGGTCGAAATCCCCGTCATGAAGTTCTGGTAGGGGGATTGAGTTCGAAAGCTCGAGCGGCGCCTTCTCCTGACCCCAGGCGCCGATTACAAACGTGATGAATACTGCCGAGACAATCAATGCTAACGATTTTTTCACCTTGACCTCCAAATGTGGTTACTCCGAATACGATTCAAAAAGAGAGCAGGCAATGCTTGCATCAGTAATGTGCGATGGACATGAAATACGCATTAAAGAAACATTAAAAACAATTCGTGCTTTCGGATCAGGGTGCGAGCGTTGCAGTCCCTTCATGAACATACGGATGCCTGGCTCCCACCGCCAGCATCAGCACCCCCGACACGAAAAGGCTCGCCACCAGGTACAGCAGGCCCGCCGCAAAGGAATGCGTACGCCCAGCCAGATAACCCATCACCAGTGGTCCCACAAAACCTCCGAGATTCCCTACTGAGTTGATCAAGCCAATCGAAGCAGCGGCAGCAGACTCGCTCAGGAAGAGAGTGGGAACCGCCCAGAAACAAGGCTGGAAACCATAGAAAGCCCCGCCAGCTGCGATGAAGAGCAGAATTGATACGGTCGGGTTGGCGCGATATACCACAGCGAGCGCGAGAGCGACTCCGCAGAGGAAAACGGGCAGTGCCGCATGCCATCGCCGCTCGCAAGTCCGGTCGGAATGCCAGCCGTTCAATTGTTGTGTGATGAATGCCGCAACGTAGGGCAAAGCAGCCAGCAGCGTCACTTTCAGATCGCTCTTTCCGGAGATGCGTTTAAGAATGGTCGGCAACCAGAACGCTATGCCGTAGCTCCCGGTCATGGCGCAGAAGTAGCACAACGTCAGCAGAACTACATCGCGGTGGCGGAGGGCTTCCCAAATGCTGTAGGAGTGAACGCGCTTCTTTGCCTCCTTTTCCCGCTGCAATTCGCTTGTGATCCAGGATCGCTCGTCCACGGGAAGCCATCGGGCCTTCTCCGGCCAGTCCGTGAAATAGAAAATGGTGATGACTCCGAACAAGACCGCCGGAATCCCTTCGATGATGAACAGCCACCGCCATCCCCTCAGCCCGAGCCATGAGATCCCGAGCAGCAGGCCGGCAAGCGGAGAACCGATAATGTAAGAAATAGGGTTCGCAGCATAGAAGACCGCGACCGCTTTTGCCCGATCCTGGTAGCGGAACCAATGGGTCAAATACACAATGACACCGGGGAAAAAACCAGCCTCAGCGGCCCCCACGAAAAAGCGCACGAGATAAAATTGGCGGGCTGTGTGGATGAAGGCCATCAACACCGTAATCATTCCCCAGGTAATCATGATGCGAGCGATCCAGCGTCTGGCGCCCCAGCGCTCCACAATCAGTGCCCCGGGGATTTCCAACAGGAAGTAACCGAAAAAGAAAATGCCTGCCCCAAAGCCAATCACGCCTTCGCTGAAGCCAAGGTCCCGCGGCATTTGAAGTGCCGCAGCCCCGACGTTCATGCGGTCGATGAACGCGATCACATAGAGTAAAAAGAGAAAGGGGAGAAGCCGCCACGCAATGCGATGTCGGGCTCGTTGAGCGACTTCGGCGTCGGGAGCCGACGAGGCGCTTTCTGCTGGGGCAGAAGTGGCCACGTGTTCAAGCATAGATCCTCACCTGTCTTGCCATCGCGTAAGCTCCATCTCAGTGAAGAACCAGCGTGTTCATTCGCTTCGGCACTTCTCCTACTGGAACCGCGGCCACTTCTTTGAGAGTCCTCGTGTCAATGACCGACACCATTCGAGCGGCGGAGTCCGACACGTAGACGAGCTTGCTGTCCGGCGTGAATGTGATCCATTCAGGTACTGCCCCGGTCGACGGACGCCCCAACGAATGGACCTCGGGCAGTTTTGCGTGCCCGATCAATTTGAGATCGGGCAGCGAATACTTGAAGACGGCATTGGCAAAGGTGCTGTTCACCCACAGCGACTTCCCATCTGGAGTTCTATCGAACCGCTGACCGCAAACTTGCCGTCGGGCGTGACGTACACGTTGTGCACGCTGCCGTCGACGGCGATGCTCTTCGTCCGCTTTTGGGACGCGGCGTCGATCACATCCACAACGCCCGGTTCCGACCGGATACCCACCAGCACTCGAGCCCCGTCTTTGGTGATGGCGATATTGTTCGGGCGTCCACTGAGGGGTATTTTTTGCAGGATGTCGCCGCTCTTTCGATCCACGAGGTCGAGTACACTCTCCGACTCGTTGCTGATGTAGAGTCTCGTGCCGTCGGAGGAGAATGCAATACCGTGCGGCAGTGCGATTCCGCGTATCACTTGCACGACCTGGTTCGTCCCAGAGTCGATCACGTCAACAGTGTCGCTCGCGCTGTTCGTAACATAGATCCGAGCGGTCGGCCCCGACGAAGACTCAGAAGTAATCTCCGTGCCCGCGCCGCGTACCCATTCCGCAATCACCAGCCAGTCGGCGTCATTCTGAGAGTCAAATTGCCTGCCGCCGGAATGGAACGGATCTCCTCCCGCTTCGGGCGCAAGGGGATGCGTGAGAAGGCGGCTGGCGAGAGCATCACCCGGGACGACCTGATCGAGAGCGCTCTTGAAGTTCAGCTGCGATTGCTCGTTGGTCCAGGCCGAGCTTCCGGCTGTCAAAGTAGCAAGATAAAAACCTCTGTTCGGCAGAATGTGACAACCATAGCAGCGTGCGTGGCCAGGCCGCTCCTTCAGAAAAATCGGCTCGACTCTGGTCTCGAAGAACTCGAAATCAAGTGCGGTGATTTTGTTGGAAGGAGGTGCCGAGGAGGCTGCGCGGTGCGTCGGGCCTCCCGCAGCTCTTACGGACGCCGGCTGTCCCTGTGCCCCGGTATAACAGGTATTCACAACGGCAACAAACAATAGCGACAGCGCCGCTCTCTTTGTTCCCAGCATTTCCAGCGAATCCTCACGATCAAATCTGCACGTGCGTCGATTTAGTTATACGGATAGCTAAACTTGGAACTCCGCAGGTGCACTTCGCGGATGACGAAATAGTTCTGAATGATCAGGTCCGTGCAGCAAGGGTCGAAGTTCTCGGATGTCCTTCACGTCATCGAGCCCAAGCACGCGCTCGATCAAGTTCGAGCATACTTTGACGCCGAGGACAGGCGCCATCAACTCGCGCGCCTTCGCGACCACTTCGTCGCGACTCATCGGGTTCTCAGGAGTGCCTCGCACATGCTCGACGCGCTCGCTAAGCTGCGTCCCGTCGGTTAGCGTAATTTCAACAATGGCCACCCGTACCGGAATCAGCCGCTCAAGTTCCTCGTCAGGAACGAGTTGCACCTTAGCGCGTTCGCGGAGCACAGCCGGGTCCTGCATGCGTGCCTTATCGTGTGCGGCATCGAAGGAAACCGTTTTGTCGATCAGCATCACCGCGACCAGGTGCTGAAGACAGATATCCGGCATGTCGCGGTTGTTCACGGTGTAGGCTGCGCTGGTGGCGGCACGTACTACCACCTTCTGCACCCGATCCCGCTGAAAGGGGTGTCGCTTATGCAGATTCTCCAGCGCATCGAGCGGCGCCTGGATTGGTCCACCGGTAGTCCACTTCTTGAGGGTCGTCAGCATCACTCCGTAGAGCTCACCGAGCTGCTCGATCATCCCTGCCGGATCGGCCTTAGGGTTGTAGGACTCCACGAAATTGTTAGGGCCGGACAGAACATCGTTGACGCCAGTCCATCCCGAGTGAACCACCAGGGCTGCATTAACCCCGTTGCGAGCCCCCATAGCGCCGAACAAGAAGGCCTTCTCGATATGTTCGGTGTCGCGCCGCCATGCGCCGATGCCGGCGCCAGCCTGCTGGGCGGCATAGTCAAGCAGCCAGCGCATCTGCTGGGCATCGAGACTGGCGACGCACCCGGCAGCCGCCGTCGCGCCCATGGTTCCAACCAGGTTGTGCGTTTCTTTCATCCCCGGACCGACGGTCTTCATGGCGCGCATGGCGATGTCGTAGCCAAGTGCCACGGCCCGCAAAAAGTGCGTCCCACTGATGCCGAACTGCTCTCCCGCAGCGAGCGCAGCGGGCACCACCGCGCAGCCTGGGTGCGCTCCTCCGGTGGTGAAATCGTCGTCGCTTTCGTCGGAGTGAGCGAGCTCCCCGTTTGCGAATGCCGCCTCGATGGGTCCGCAGAGGATTTGCGAGGCGACTACCGTGGCAAGTTTCTCGCCACCATAGGCGCGAGCGAACTGGATCGCCATGCGCCCGGGGGACAACTCAGATCCCGAAACCATGGCGGCGATGGTGTCGAGGATGTGGTGCTTGGTCTCCCGTACTACATTGTCCGGCAGCGCGCGGTTGCGGGCCTCGGCCATGTAGGTGCTGAGCTTCGCCATGACCGGGCTGACGTCCTGGGCGACGGCCCTCGCCACCTGTGGAAGCGCTGCAGCAGCGGTAATCCAGGCCGCGTGCTGCAGCCAGGTGCGCCGGGTCAGGCTTCGCGTGCAGGTTTCACGCCGCATGTCCGCGTATCGATCTTCTCTATCCACTCTTCACCCATGCGACCCTGACTAGAAGATCACTTTGACTGCGAACTGAATCTCGCGGGCCGTGGTGGTCGTGCGGGAAAGCAGGCCCGCGACTCCCGTTGGCGCTCCCGTCCCATCGAAGATGTCTGAGTTGTCAGGCGTGACGGGAGGGGCAAAGTTTGCATGGTTCAGGATGTTGAAAATCTCCGCGCGGAATTGAATGTTGAATCTCTCCGAGATCCGCTTGATGTAGTTGTTCTTGAACACGGAGAAGTCCAGCTCTGTGATGCCTGGACCAATCAGGATATTGCGACCGGCATTCCCGCGAAGGTTGTAGCACAGTGGAAATTGGGCTTGGACTGGGGGTTGCGCTGGATCGCTCGGCTGGATGCTTGGGGGATAGGGATCGCAATTCGCATTCCAGAAATTCATGTCGGGCGCGGTGGGAACCGCGAAGCACTGGGTCTTGATGTAATTGTTGGGGTTTCCGGGATTCGTGAGCGTTTTGCACCCAGGGCCGCCGAGGCGGTTCGGGAAGGCCCAATCATCGCTGCTGTTTGTGTTCGCTGGGTCCGACCCAGTGCCCCAGGTTGGCGAGAACGGTATACCGTCGCTGGCTGTAAAGATGAGCCCCAATTCCCACCCACCCAATGCCCATTGAGCAGGCGAGGAGAGAGACTTGGGCGTTGGAAGCTCCCAGGTGCCATTCACGACTAATGTGCGCCCAACGTTGAAATCAGAGAGGCCGCGGCTCAAACTCAAATCGAACCAGTGGAGGCTGGAGATCGAATTACTGAAAGAGTCCCCCGCGCCTGTTGCCGAGCTAGTGTCCATGCTCTTGCTCCAGGTGAAGGTACCTTGCAACTGGAAGCCGTGACTCATGCGCTTCGCCAACTGTGCTTCCAGGGCATTGTAGTAAGAGTGTCCCTCATAAAACATTGCCCGAATTGAGCCGAAGTTGGTGTTCAGCGGGTCGAGCGGGCCCCCGAACGGACCATCGGGGGGAAGGGGGAGGTTGTGATCGTAGGGCCAGACGTATCCGGCTGACGTTTTCGTCGGGAGAACGAGATTGGCTTCATCCACACGGAAGGGTTGATGCACGCCCCGCGATCCCACATAGGCAACCATTGCAGCCAGGCTTGGGGTTAGCTGTTGCTGCAGATTGAGGTTCCACTGCATAACGTAGTCGCGCTTAGGGTGCTGAACATACGTTGAGCGCAACGAATTCGCAGATATGTCCGATGAATCTACGGTAAAAAACTTAAGGGGTACTGGAAGAGAGGGATCATTCGCGTTGATCGAAGTATAGGAGAAAAAAGGAGCTGCCTGTGTAGTCAAGAGTATGAACTGGTAAAGCAGGGGCTGAACATCAAACAGCCCGATGCCCCCGCGGAGTGCGGTTTTTCCGTTGTGCGACGGGTCCCACGCAAAACCGATGCGCGGTTCAAAGTTGCGAAGGGTCGGATTCTTAAAGAAGGGACCGGCGCCCGAGCACCCTCCCGTCGGTGGTACCCTGCCACAAACCGGCAACGGGTCCACCAGATTTTGAAGATTGACAATCTTGCCGTCTTTTTCTGTTGGTACCGTGGACATCTCGTAACGCAGACCCAGATTTAGGGTCAGGTTCGGCCGCCAGCGCCAGTCGTCCTGCACATAAACACCGAAGAGCGTCTGTCGAAGATTGCGCGGTGAAAGCGTGTTGGCGATGCCGCCTTGGAATTTAGTGGGATTGTTGGTAAGAAAATCCTTTAGCGTATTGAACCGCCAGATTCCATTTGGATCGGTGTCGGCCAGCACATTGAGCATCATGCGTTCGACGGCGACCCCAAATCGGATGGAATGGGTGCCTTTGGTCCAGAATGCGTCGTCATACGCCTGAACTGAATTCCAATGGTAGAAGTAAGTCGGGCTTCCGCCAATTCCGCCGGTAAACGGAGTAACTCCCTCCATGAAAACCTGGGATGCTGCCCGCCCTGCGAACTCGGGGCCGCCCGCTGCGCCCGCTCCCAGATCTGTCCTGGTGGCGTCCGGATTGATCGCCTTCAAGCTTTGGTTATTGTTGACGGCTTCGTGGTTACCACCAATGCGGATTGAATTCGCAAAACTGGGAGTGAAAATGTGAGTCTCCTCCACGGCCACGAACTGCCTCGAGGTGAGCGTGTCGAACAGAACGTTGTTCAACCCGTCGGGAGACGAATAGGGGGTCTTGTCGAACATGTACGTCCCGAACAGATTGTCCTTGTCGGAGAGTTTGTGATCGACGCGCGTCGTAAAAAAGTTCTCGTTGACGACCTGCTGACCCGCGAAAGTGAATATTCCCAGGTCTCCGTTACTATCGGGAGCCGGCTTTTGGGGAAGAGGGTAGAAGGTGAAGTAAGCCGCCGCGTTCGGATCTACGATTACATTCCCGGTGGAAAGAATCCCATTGCGCGCGTCCTGCGACGGCACGGTCGTAACCGTCGTAATGCCCTTCGACTGCCGGATGCCCTCGTAGTCTGCGAAGAAGAACATTCGGTTCTTCAGGATGGGTCCGCCCAGCGATCCCCCAAACTGGTTCCGCTTGAAGGGTGGAGTAGAAAGAGTGGGATCATCGAAGAAGTTCCTCGCGTCCAGGTGGTTATTCCGGAGGAACTCATAAGCGCTCCCGTGTATTTGATTCGTCCCGGAGCGCGTAATGGCATTGACGACCCCGCCGGAGGTCTTGCCGTACTCCGCGGAGTAGTTGCTCGTCAGGACCGAGAACTCTTGAATCGCGTCCACGCCGAGGTTCCCTCCCAGGACACTGCCGGGCGCGCCATTGGCGTAGTCGTTGAGGCTCACGCCATCCAAACGATAGTTGTTCTGCTGCGGCCGCGCGCCCGAGATGGTCAACTGCTGGCCGAAACCGCGATTGCCTCGATCCGTTCCCGCCGCGAACGTTGGCTGAGTCTGGATCGCATTCACCCCGGGTTGTAGTTCCGCCAGATCCGTCCAACTGCGGCCATTCAGAGGCAGTTCGCGGACCGTGGTCGCATTGACCACGGCGCTGATGTCTGACGTGGTGAGCTGCACGGCGGGGGCTTCAGCCTGGACCTGAACCCTCTCGATCGTCGTGCCGATCTGCATTGTCAGATCCAAAACCGCCGCCGCTCCCACCGTCAACGTGATGCCCTTCCTCACCTCGGTCTTGAATCCGGGAGCGGTGAAAGTCAGATCGTAGCTTCCAGGCAACAAGTTGGGCGCCGTGTAAAAGCCGTCGGTGTTCGTGGTGACGGTCCGGCTAATACCAGTATCGGTGTTCGTGATGGTAATGCGAGCATTGGCAAGGACTCTGCCGCTGCTGTCCACCACCGTCCCTGAGACTGTTCCACCCGTTACTTGGGCTTGGAGGTTAACTTGTGTCGCACTGAAGATGAGCATCAGCGCCAGGAGACTCGCACTGAGTGTTTTCAAAGCCGAGGCACAAATCATTTGGGGGGCCCCCTTTGTGCGCACAGAGCTTAACTCAGCGGTCAGGAATCAAAACACATTAATTTCCATTCATCTATGAAAGGTCCATGAATTTTCGTTCATGAATAGATCATCCACGCGCGCTAGGTCCCAGAGTCTCGAGTTGCGGGAAGAATTTCAGAAAGCAAAGACGATCGTAGTGCGAGACGTCGTGGCGCAAGAGCGGGTTGGACGATACGAACTCGAGCTACCGTTTTCTGTCCTTGTTGATCGTGTTCACGTGTGCTACGGTCCGCTCCCACAACCTTCCGATCTACCACCGCGTTTGAGGAGCGATCGGGCAGCGAAGTTCCTGCAAGAATAAATAATGGAGGAAGAGGCGGCTGGCTGAAGTCAAAACTGTCCAGCATGTCATTCGCCTTTAGATCTCTCTCGGTGAGCGAAGGAAGGCCGAATCTGCGCTCCACAGATTTTAGAAACGAAGAGTACTCATAAATCGTGTGAGTGATGTGGCCTTTTCGGGAACACGGAGAAATCATGATGAGAGGCACGCTAGGGGCTACTACATCGAGGTGAGCGGCAGCTCGGCAGGGCACGCTGGCGGGGCCTACACGCTCTCTCTGCCAGCAGGGGTGCCGCCGGGCAATCCGATCAACGTGGGACAGACGCTATACGGCAACCTGAGCACGGCAGCCAACGGCGTGTGCAACGGGGGCAACCCGGTGGACCATTGGCAGTTCACTCTGTCGCCACGACCAGGTTACGATGGAACCGGATTCGACAGCGCATCAACCCAATTGTTCTTTCTCGTGGGTGGGGGGCAAGAAGCAAGAATCGTTTCGTATGGGCGCTGATTACTGAAATGTCGTGGCGCATCGGTCCGTGGAGCTTCGCGAGGGAACAGGCTACGGAAGAAAAAATCACCCTCCGGACAAAACCACACACTTGATCCTGCAGCAGCATCGTCGGCCTGAGAGGCGAGCAGTTCACTCATCTGCAATGCCGGGGATTCCTTTACGTGCGATTCCAAAACCAAGTCTTTGTGGAAGGCTCGGATCTGCCATCGGCGTCGCTGACGAATCAATCAGTTAGGAAAGTGCCGGCTGGGGAGGCTTTTCGAAAGCCCTGGGTTGTGAGTGTAATCGCCTGTAGCTGTTGAAAAACTCGCTCGCAGAACTTCCGCCGAAAATGCGTCGCGTCAGGATGCCCTATAAACGATTTTCTCCGATCTCCGATACATTTCTGGTCACTCCTTTTGGGTCGGTTTTCAGACAAATCGAGTTTTTCAACAGCCACGCCTGTTAACGTCAATTGACCTTGGCACCTGGCTGTCCTGAGCTTATTTTGATCCTATGATCAACGCCTGGTCCCGATTGCTCTTCGCGGGTCTCGTGTTCCCCGTGGTTGTGGCACTGAGCATGTCGGGGAAATCGAAGCCGAAGGAGACAGTGATTGACGAGAGGGCCTTTCGCTTCACTCTGCCCGGCCAGTGGAGCCGCGAGCCGTCATCCGACCCAACTCGTTGGGCGTATCAAAGCGACCATGGTGACTATCTGACGGTTTCCCTCTTGGGTTTCTTTAGCGGGATGGGCGCAGAGGAGCGATCCAAGGCTTTTAACCGTTTAGTGGAGATGCGGAAGCTCGCCGAGACTGCGCTGCCCGGCTTGACCGCAGTGACGACTACCCAGACCACGTTTGGCGAGTCAGGAGGTATCCTTGCCGCTCGGTACAGTGGTATTCAGTCGGCGGTACATCGCCGTTTCACATGCTTGATGCTTGGCAGCTCCTCGGCTTTCACGGCCTTCTATTATGAAGCTGTTGGCTTAACCAAGACGCAATCTGAGGACAGAGCCAAAACGATAATGAACTCGATCATTGTGCCCCGCTAAACGGTCGTGAGTGAAATCGCCTGATTTCTCCAACTACCTGTTGCAAACAGGTTGTGCGGGCACTATCTGGATAGCCAAGACTCCTCCCATGTGGCAAGCTTGCTCATGGCAAAGAGCAAACTGACCGAGCGTGAGAAATCCCGCCAAGAACACGAACGGGCCAAATCCCTCGAAGACCGCTCCCGGCAGCTAATGAGGAAAGCGGCTCAACTCCAGCAAAAGGCTCATCACGAGGACATCCGCCGAGCCGCTGCGCGGATCGCGAAGCAAGTTATTGAGACGAAGTAGTTCGGTGGGGACTCCGATGGGATTCAGTACGTCAGGTCAGCACTCCTAGAATCACTCCTTCGACGGATTGTAGCGAAGGAATTCGTCCGGCAAAACGAGAAGGCCGCCGCTTGTCTGAACCTTTCGCTTGAACCGACGCAGGGCGTTCTCTATCGACTCGCCCTCTTGCAGTCGAACTTCTGCCAATCTCATCACCCCCAACCCAGTACCATGTTTGGACACTTTAGAGCTTATCCCATTTGTGCCACGCTCCGTCGAGCCAATTGCCAAACGACAGGGCGGAGCAGCAATCCAGCGATTGGATGAGGATCATGCAGAAGATTGATGGCGTCTTCGGCCCGAGGGGAAACTGAGCAACTTGCCCCACAGTGCTATCCCCCCTCACTCTGACGGGCCATTTCGCCCCTGGCGTTTCCCGCCTACTCTGTCCAAGACGGGATCGCGCGGCTCGCAAAAGAGGGGTGTAGACGGCGAACGTTTCAGAGCTGCGCTTCCCGTCACCAGGACCCTAAACTCGTTTTCCTCTGTCCGGGTCCGGCCTGACCTATTTCCTCTTCACCAGCCGCAGCTTGGCCCATCGTTTTCGCTGTGCGGCAGCGATCCGTCTGCGACCGGCAGCCGATATCTCGCCTGCGCGACCGGCGTCCAGTACGTCCCAACCGCTCTAGCGCCAGGATGGCGTGGTGCAGTCGGTCAATGGTGGCCTTGGCTTCACGGAGTTGCTGTTTGAGGATGGCTACTACGTTGAGTCGTGTAGGCATGCGGAATAGTCTATCCCACGGATAGTGAGTGTAAACGCCTGTGGCTGTTGAAAAACTCCCTCCCGGGAAAATCGTGAAAACAAAATCGCGTCAGGATGCGTTATAAACGATTCTCTCGAGTCTCCTGGACATTTTCTATCCCCAAATTTCGGCAGTTTTTCAAGGAAAGCGACTTTTTCAACAGCCACGCCTGTTTACGACAGTTGAAGATTCGTGCCGAAAGACCCGGGGTTGGTAGAATGGACGCGCTAAGATTCGGAAGGTCGATGCTCTTGACACAGACCGCCAGAAGAGCGCAGGCTTGTTGAGCATCAGAAGCACAATCCTTGCATCACTCGTCTGCGGAGCAGGCTGTCCATACCAAGTACTTCGCAACGTCCCAGCAGTTTTCTGGCCGAAGGAGTCCAACATGAAAAAGCTGATCCTGGTTTCTATAGTGCTGGCCCTGTTGGTGTCCCTGACGGCTCTCGCTCAGGACACCACGAAACCCAGCGACGACCAGGCGAAACAGGACAATACCAAGGCTGCCCCACAAGAAAGCCAAGAAAAGTCTGCGAGCAAGACAAAGACCGTGACCGGTTGCCTACAGAAAGGCGACCAGCCGGACGAGTTTTCCATCACCGGCGAAGACGGCAAGAGCTGGGACTTGCGCAGCAGCACCGTTAAACTCGCCGAACATGTCGGCCACCAGGTGACGGTCACCGGTTCGCCCACCCGCGAAGCGAAGGCAGAAGAAAAGAAAGAGGGCCAGGTTGAAAACGCGGCGCGAAGAGAGGAACTCGGCGAACTGCGCGTCACCAGCTTGAAGATGGTCAGCCAGAGTTGCACCAAGTAACGATTTCGGAAGCAGATTATTCCACGGCCAGCACAGCGATGATGCTGGCCTTTCTTGTTTCTCAGCCCAGAGTTTGCAAACTCCCTTTCCGATTTGTTTTATATAGCCAGCGAAGGCGTTCGGGGCTCGAACCCCAGACCTCTACCGTGTCAATTTTGATGTCACCAACCTAAAACTTTTTAGCTGCCTATTGCTTTTCCGTTTTCACAACCACAGAAACAGAAATGGCCTATTTGTGGTGACGAATTGGTAACGAGTTTTCTTGGGCTCAACCAATACAAATCGCATTTTCCGCAAAAGGGCTTTTGGCACACCGTGCAACACGTAACACGCAATTTGGGGCTCGGGTTACCCAGCGTGTCGAAAAACAACCTTTTTGTCAAAAGTGTTGCGTAGACGTAGATTAACCTTTAAGCAGCGCAAGTAAAATCGGCCTGACGACGGTCGGCGGGCCGCATCCGGAGGTGTAGGTATGCCAAGGAAGGCCAGGCTCTTTGCGTCGAGTTCCGGTTCTGCGGCTCGTGGATTTTTGAAGTTCCGGGCGAACATCCCACCTCGATGGATAAAAAATGCTCAGAAATCACGCAAGAGAATTGAGCCAGAGATTGTTGAGGCACTGCACTCCCTGATAAGCATGAGGAAAGATCGCCCGCGGGCGCAGGTCGCAATCAAGAAAGCCAATCACGAATTCAAAGCGATATTGAGCCGCTGGGAAACGGCTTATAACAAAGAACATTTCTATCGAGGAATACGGATCCTACTGGAGCTTCAGCGCAACGGTTCATCAAAGCTGTGACTCTCCAGCCCCTTATTTCAAGTGCTTGTTGACCGCTTTGGTCATCTGAAACATGTCCAATTTCTTAGTGCCAAAAATCGGCTGCAACTTTTCGTCGGCCAGGATTTCTCGTTTGTTCGTTGGGTTCTGAAGATTGTGCTTCTTAATGTGCGCCCAAATCTTTTTTGTGACTTCACTTCGAGGCAGTGGTTCTGTGCCGACAATTTTGGCCAGGTGCTCTGAAGGCTGCATTGGCTTCATAAAAGCGCTATTCTTTGTTGTTTTAGGCGTTGTCTTTGCCATTTTTTAGGTCTCCATTCTTGCGCAAGCGTGCCCAACTCCGCGATCACCGGAATTGTAAAGGATCAGGCTGGTAGATGTGCGTAAACTCAACACATCTGGCACAATGACAGGGGCTTGTTGGCCGAATGGATCCGATACGGTTCGTTGAAACGCACGGTGTCGTACTAGAGGGAGGTCAGGGACCGCGACCAAACCTGGCCGAAGCCATAGCCGGAGAGCCGATCCGCGGCAGTTGGTGGGGACACAAACAAGGACGGCCAATCTTCAGGGCGACCCGTGCGGTGCGTGATTGCGATGAGATTCTTGTGTGCCGCTTGATCGACAGGAAGATTACCTACGTTCATCGGCGACTCTGGCCAGCAATAGTGCGGCTGTCGAAGTTGCTCGACAAGAACAGCCTGGCCGCAGTACACGAGAAGCACATGCCCTCGGGGGCACACAAAGTTTATACGGTCCCCTTCCCACGGTGGGTACCACCCGACATCCGGCGTGTGGCCGAGAGGCTCTCTGAAGAGGAGGCACGGTGTGCAATTGGGCGAGTGGATTAACGCCCACCTGCGCAGAAGCACACGACGGGACTGAGCCTGAGGGAAATCAAACGATTCTGGCGCAAATACACAAGGCGATCGCTACGGGCGACCGCCCTCTTTTCACACCCACCCAACTAGGCCGCCCGTACGTTCTCAGCTTGCCACCCCTTCGGTCCTTTTGTGACCTCAAACTCCACCTTTTGGCCTTCCTGTAGGCTCTTGAAACCGCCTGCCTGGATAGCCGAGAAGTGCACGAAAACGTCTTCGCCATTCTGGCGGCTGATAAAACCGTAGCCTTTGGCGTCGTTAAACCACTTTACTGTACCTTGTTCCATGTTACTCGTGTTCCTTTCAATCGATTTTACGCTGGAGGGGAGTCGGAGGTAGTACTGGGCAGGAACTGGCTGACAAGCGAGAGCTGCTCACACCAATTCAGGTCTGGCGCGCATTCATCGTACCCCTTTCGACCTCAAAATGCCATGTTGGCAATTGCTCAGTGGCTACAACGCTGGACTCTGGCCGTGCTTTCGCCGGAAGCGAGTGCGCAACATCATCTCGTCAATCATTACATACGATGGGCCCGATGATCCCTGATGGCAAGTGACTCGTGTTCGCGATTTCGGTAGAGCTTGGGACGAGCTTCATTGACAAGCAACGCGCGCCCGCCTTGGACCGAACCCCTAAGCGTGCGAATAGCATCTTGCGCCTGACCAGCACTGGTCATCTCGACGAATGCAAATCCGCGCGGCTGACCGGTGTCGCGATCCGTGACAATCCTGACTGTCTCCACTGCTCCGTAGGTTGAGAATACTGCCCGAAGCTGGTCTTCGGAAGTGGTGAAATCCAAATTACCGACGTAGATGTTTGTCATGGCCTACCTCCACACTTGTCGATGGTGTTGAGCATCCTTCCCGGAGCGGATTGCTTCCGAGTAACGGACAGCGGGGCGCTGTCAGTGTTGACAGAAAATAAACGAGTTGCACGTTTGTTTTCTGGAGAGTGACCTGATCCGCCAATGTGACGTGCGGATCAGATCTACGCTTTGCGACCGTTGGTGCACTGAATCGAGTCATGCGACGTGGTTCGCGACCCCGCTACGTTCATCGGAAGGCGACAAACGTTCCACACTAGCAGCCCAAGAATCTACGGTGCGATTTTGAAAAACCGTCCCACGAACCTGCTCTTCTCGTACTAGTCGGGCTGCGGTGAGCAGCTCGTTGCCCACCTGCGGCAGTCGATTGGGCGGCTCGTACCCTTCGGCATAGACGACTGCGTTCAGCGCGCTCTGTCCACAGGCGGACCCTGGAAGGTACGGCTCACCATTGGAAATCAGATACATACCATCCATCACTAAATGCAGTGCAGGGGCTGGGTCATTGTTCTGACCGTAACTTCGTGTGTGCTGCTCTGCCGCGAGAGCGTGCTGCACCAGCTTCTCGACCTTCTTGGCATTGAACGTCAGTGTTGCCATCGCTCGTCTCGCATTCTTTGCTGTCAATGTTCATAGTTTGGTTGTCTTGATCCAGCCGTACTCAGCCTCAAGCCTCCGCTTTGCGCCGTCTGCCGTTCTTGGACGCCACCCAGCACGCAGCTCTGTTGGATATGGCGTGAGTGTCCGGAAACGGTGGCATACGGCACGCCCAAAAAGCGCTTTGCGACTATCCCTGTGACTTCGAAACAATTGAAGTTTTGCTGTCTCACCTTTTCCAAAATCCGCTTCAATGCGCTGTGGATGTTCGTTGCTCCAATAGCACCGAAGATCATTACTTTTACTTCAGTGGCAATGAAGA
>WNFF01000305.1_pt1 | contig 38542 bp, 40 predicted proteins | sample 5400441 | NCBI WGS metagenome assembly WNFF01 (sample SAMN13153345, study PRJNA577476) | soil metagenome | isolation source: 120 cm saprolite under Douglas fir tree site 2 hole 3 replicate 1 | place: USA:California | collected 2015-04-18
GCTGACCTGGCCGGTACAGCGCCAGGGCGGCAGCTTCTGCGTCAGGCCCTTACGCCCCTGACGGGTTCATCAGGCCGTGGTGGTGGCGGCCGATCCGGTGCCCTCGAACTGGCGGCGCCGTCGCCGGCGTCGTCGCCGGCGTCGTGGGCGGGGCGGCTGTCGCCCCCGGGTTGGTCGCTGTCTGCTGGGTGGTGTTGAAGGTCGCGGCGGTCGCCACGCCGTTGGCGTCGAGGGTGACGGTGACCGGGTTGGTCAGCCCGAAGTTGGCGCAGTTGAGGTTGGTGAAGGACATCAGCTCCCGGTTGGCCAGGAAGGTGAGCAGGTTGGTGCCCACCGCCGGGACCGGCGACGCACCCGTGGCCAGCAGCGCCTGGTTGGCGTTCAGGAACGCGGTCTGGATGTTGGCCATGTTCTGGCAGTAGTTCGCCGGGCTGCTGGCCGCGTCGTTCGCCGCGGAGATGGCCGGCTGGCCGACGTTAGACCGGTACAGGTTGGTTTTGTCCGCGCTGAACGCGTTGTTGACCAGCGTCATCTCATCGTTTTCGGGGACCAGCGCGACGGGCGCCGCCTGGGCCTGAGCCTGGATCTCGTTCAGCGCCTGCGACGGGCCAGCTGCCCCCGCCTGCGACAGGTCCGGCGCCGTGAACGGCGCGCAGCCGAGCGTCGGATCCAGGAACGCGGCGAGCAGCTTGTTGTCGCTCCCGTTGACGATCGTCGTCGCGGCGGGCAGCGCGGCCACGTTGGCCGGGTTGAACTGAGCGGTCTGCCCGGTCGCGGTCAGCAGGTACGTCGTGGTCACGTTGTCGCTTTGATCCTGGTCGATCATCGTGAAGCTGCGCGTCGTGGGACACGGCTGACCGGTCTTCGGTGACACGCCCAGCGCCGGCACCTGGAGCAGGCCCGCGGCTTCGGCTGTGGCAACAGCCTGGAAGAACGCAGCGCCGTTACAGAACGACACCTGCCCGAAAAGCGACCCGTTCAGGTTGTCGGCGCAATTGCCCTGCTGCAGCGCGGCCGGCGTCGCGCCGACCTGGGTCAGGTTGGTGCCGTTGAACCCGAAGTCGATCGTGACCACCGCATTGGCGGGCAGCGCCGGCACAACCGGCGCGGCCGCGGGCGCCGTGCCCTGCGTGATCACCAGGGGCGAGTACACCGACAGGGCCCCGGTAGCCGGATCCAGGATCGTGGCCTGCACGAAGGCCCCGAGGTTCGCCGAGTTGGCCGTGGTACAGCCAGACGCCGCCGCGGACATCCCACCGGCGCCGGTGAGCTGGTACGCAGTAGCCAGCCCCGCCGCGCTCAGCGGATCCGCCGGCACGATAATGTCGCAGCTCACATTCGCCGCCGCCACCGGAGCCGTCGCGGTCGCACTCGGCGTCACGCTCGGGCAAGGCGTGGCCACCGCACTCGTAGTCGGCGTGGCCGACGCAGTCGTAGTGGCGGTCGCAGACACGGTCGGCGAGGCCGTCGGGTGCGGCCTGTGCCCTCTGTGGTGGTGCCTTCTGTGGTGCAACGACAGCCTGGTCGCGGACACCGCCTGCGTGGTCCCGGCCGCAGCGGTCGCAGACGACGTGGCCGACGCCGCCGTAGCGGGCGTGGCCGACGCCACTGTAGAGGGTGTGGCTGTCGTGGCCGCAGCGGGCGTGGCCGACGCGGGCGTGGCCGACGCGGTGGTAGAGGGCGTGGCTGACGTGGCCGTAGATGGCGTGGCCGACGCGGTCGTAGACGACGTGGCCGACGCCGCCGCAGATGGCGTGGCGCAGGCGCCCTGCGCTGAGAGGCTGAGGCTGCCTGGCCCGCCGATCAGCTTCAGGCCCAGGATCAACCCCACCACCAGCGCGAGGGCCACGGGAACCGCGACTTTGGCCGCACGAGCTCTGCGAGGCCGTGCGGACCAGTGCGCTCTGCGCATTCAATCCACCTCCGTGTTTGCTGTGGTGCTCTCAAACGGTCACCGTAGACCTCTCCGGTGCAGATAGAAGGGGGAATTGGATGACAAGCAGAGCCGCTTCAGAAGATCTAGGCAACGTAATATATTGCCAATTTCTAACGTCGCAGGTAACAGGCCTATCTCGGCCGACGGGCGGCCGGTGGCGCCGGCCACGCCATCCGCATCGCCCGCCGGCACGTCATGGCCAGGCCACCACCCACAGCTGAGCAGCCCGGACGCGTCCTGTCCGCAGCCGGGCCGGGCATCGTTCGGTCTATGTATTAGCTGGTGCCGCTGACGGCAGATATTACCAATTCCTAACGTCGCAGCTAGACAAGTGAATTTGCCCGGAGCGTAGCCGGATGGTCGCCTCCCAGCCCCGGGGCGGAGTTCTCAACATGGCGAGACCGATAACGCTCAGGCGTGCTCGTAGCTGTTGCGGAACCCACCTGGTGGCCTGGGACATAGTGGTCCTTGTTTCGATGACCCATTCGCCTCTGACCGGTGCGGCGAGGGCAGTGGCGCCGACGTGGCGCAGCCGTAGCCGTGGGCGCTGAGGTAGTCCTGGACCGGGCCGTTGGCGATCCTGGCCGCCTGGCACGAACGCCAGATCACCCGCCACCTCCAGCAACTCGCCGGCGGCGCTGGCGGGCGGCTCGAAGCAGTGCTCGAGGCCTACGCGCTCATCCAGCATGAGCACCACGGCACCGAACTTGCCGCACTCCTGCACCGGGGTGAACATGTCGCCCGGGCCCAGCAGCAGCTGCACGCCTTCATCGGCGACCTGCTCGCCGAGGGCGCGAAGACCGGCGACCTGCGCGATGACGTCGCGCCTGGCGAGCTGGCCAGCTACTGCCTCCACGCCCTCACCGCAGCCAGCGGTATGCCGTCCACCGCTGCGGTCCGGCGGCTCGTCACCGTCACCATGGCTGCGCTTCGCCCCCCGCGCGTTTCTGAGCAGCCGAAGGCGGCCCCCGGGAGGTAGCGGCGCGTCAGTGGGCGGATTATGCGGCGTTCACCGGTCTGGTGGGATTGGTGCGCGTGTGCCACCACTAGTCACGAACTCGCTGCTATCGAGCTTCCCGGGATCACTGCGATCGCCTCCGTTCCCCGGACCTAGCCAGGGGCCGTCAGGGCGTCCAGTGTGCGACGAAGCCCAGGTACCGCTCGGCGATCTTGCTTTGCGCGTCGGCGGCTGCGATATCACCGTGATCGGATGCCTCGTGCTCGCGCACGATGTCCTCCCAGATGCTGCGTCCGATCGCGAAGCCGACGAACGCAGGTACCTGGCTGGCCACCTCAAGCCAGTGGCCGAGCCGCTCGGCGGGCGCGTCGCGGCCCAGAACGATCAAGTCTGCCAGGCGGCCGCCGGCCTTGGCCTGGCCGGCTACCTGCTGCCCCGCCTCGACCGTCTCCAGGCCTTCGACCTTCCACAGCGCCGGTTCGACGCCGTGCGCCTGGTTGTCGGCGATCACCTTCACCACGAGGCCCGGACGGATGTCGCGGTCGTAGACGTCTGCGTCCTGGCCGGCCAGGCCGGCCTGGCCGGCCTGGCCGAGCTGAGCATCGGTGGCTGGCACGAGCAGTTCGTAGAGCAGCGGCACGCCGACCCTCGCCAGCCCCGCGCTGACCTGCGCGAGCTGGCCGAGTTGCCGCTCACGCCGCGCAGCATTGAAGTCCGGGTTGTCACGGACGAGGACCTTCGCGTAAGCGGGCTTGATCCGCTCAACGTGCTCAAGCCACTGATCGGCCCACTCCAGGGTGAACCAGTCGTGCCCGCTGGCCTCGACCGGCACAGCCAGCACCACCGGCGTCCCGCCAGCGGAAACCTCGTCGATGACCCCCTGGCCGTACCGCTCGTCGACGAGCACCCCGGCGCGGCCGGACGCCAGCATCGGAACCGCTTCCTGCAAACCCTCGAAGATCAGCTGCTTGGCGGATTTCATCGCCGCCAGCTGGGCATCGTCGGGATTGTCGTCCTTGACGTCGAACAGGGTTTTGCCGAACGACTCGCGGTGGTCCATCGCCATGATGAAAAGCGGATCGTCGTGACGCGGCTGCCAAGCCGAACTGCCTGCCATGGCCAGGACGCTACCCACCCCCAGCAGGTGCCGAAACCGCCCGCCAAGCCAGACATGCCGTGGCTTCACACACCTCCACGTGACCTGTGGCCGGCCGGGTCCTGACCGGAGTGACGTCAGACCCGGAGCGACTGTGCGGGGCGGCTGGGGTCAGTGTGCCGTTACCACGACCGTGGCCTGGAGCGGTAGATCGCGGGAGGAAGGCCCGACGTAAATGGTCCGCGGGCCGGTCCCGGTCACCCATGCCTGCTGCGTGGATGACCACGATGACAGGTCATGCGCCGTCACGCGCAGGGTCAGGCTGGCGGACTCGCCGGGGGCCAGGTCAACGCGCCTGAACTGCACGAGCTTGCGCACCGCCTGCTGAATGCCGAAGGGCAGATTGGGCGATGGGCCTGCGTATACCTGGGGGACGTCCGATCCCGCGCGGTCGCCGACATTGGTGATGCGGAAACTTACGTCGATCCCGCCGTCGCGGGATGCCGAGACGTCCAGCCTGGAGTAGGCGAACCGGGTGTAGGACAGGCCGTACCCGAAGGGGAACAGCGGTGTCACATTGTGCTCGTCGTACCAGCGGTAGCCCTCGAAGATGCCATTGACCGCCATCCCGGTGATGGTGCGGAAGCTGGTCGTGGCACCGGCGAGGAACGGGCTCGGACCCGCGACACCTGGGTACAGCGGGCAGTTCCCAGTGGCGGAGGTGTCGGTGCAGTTCGGGTCGTAGCTGGGGAAATGGGTGGCGTCGGCTGGGAATGTGACCGGCAGCTTGCCGCCGGGGTCGGCCTGGCCGAGGAGTATGTCGGCGGTCGCCTGGCCGCCTTGCTGGCCTGGGTACCACATTTCCAGGATCGACCTGACGGCGGGCGCCCACGGCATCAGCACGGGGTCACCGGTGTTGAGCACGACCACCGTGTTCGGGTTGGCCGTGGCCACCGCCTGGATGAGATCGTTCTGGTAGCCCGGCAGCAGCAGCCCGGCGCCCTGGTCGGAGACGCCCCGGTCGCGGCCCTCACTGCCCTCGTCGTAAGCGAAGATGATCACCGTGCGGGCGGTCTTGGCCGCCGCGGCCGCCTGGGCGATCGACTGGGCCTGGTCGTCGGGCGGCACCCAGCGCAGCTGGATCTGGGCGGGCGCTGTCGCGCCGGTCACGAGCCGGAGGTCGAGGTGGACCTGCTGACCGGGATTGAGCGTGGCCGAGAAGGTGGCCTGCTGCAGGGTTTCGTTCGCTGGGTCGTGCGAGCGGGCGCTTTCGGCCAGCGCCGCGTATGACGACGACGGCGCCGCGGGGTACGCGCCGATATTGATGTCACGCGCATTGCTGCTGCCGCCGACGGCAAGCCCGTCGATGAACAGCTGGGCGCTCGCCTGGTTGTTCACGAATACCTTGAGCTGCCAGCCGGTGCCGCCGGGGTTGGCGGGCGCGGTCAGCAGGCCGCTCCACCGCCACGCGGTGCCGGCCGGAAGGGATTTCGTGCCGGTGTAGCCGGCGGCCGGGTCGAGCTGGTCCGGCGCGGCGCCGGGGCCGGTATACAGCACCGGCTGCGCGCCACTCGCGACGGGGTTGGTGGTGGTCTGCTGGCGCAGCAAGCCGGGCTGGCCAGCGAACGCGGCGTCGGCTGGTGTCAGGGTCCAGTTCGGGTAGTTCGCCGGCGGGTCGGGCGCGGACAGCGCAGAGGCGGCGATGACCTGGCCATCAAGGTCGTAGCCCGGCACGTAGGAGAGATCCGCGCGGCGGCCGAGGGCGGCCGACAGGGCATCGTAGGGGCCCTGCGCCGGGTCGTAGGGGGTCACGTGCGCGCTGCCGCCGCCACCGATGTAGGGAGCGACCGCGGTGGGGCCCATCACCACGAGCCCGCCATTGCCGCGTCCCTGGTGGTCACCCCGGGACAGCGGCAGCGCACCGTGGTCGTTCTTGAGCAGCGTCGCGCTTTCCTCGGCGATCGAGCGGGCGGTCGCGAACTCGCCCGGCTGCAGGCTGGCCAGGTCCGGCCGCGCTGGCACGTAGGGGGCGGGCGTCCCGGTGAAGTGGGAACCGTACTGCGTGCCCTCGAGCAGGCCGGCCTTGTTCATCGTGTTGAGGATGTAGAACACGGCAGTGTCAAGCGCGCCCTTCCACTGGCTCGCGCTGATCGCGGGGTAGGCGGGGAAGTCGGCGGTGGCCGCGACCGCCGGCGTGCCATTCGTGACCGCATCCGCCAGCGCGGTTCCGAAGTTGCTCGTCCCCGCGGCGTTGCCGGGCTGCTCGATGTCGGTGCCGTAATACAGGTCGGTGGTCTTGTGCACCGCCCCCCAGTCCGACTGCACGAACCCGGTGAAGGCCAGCTGCTGGCGCATGGAAACGAAGTGTTAACATCTTTCCAGTAACGTTAAAAAACCATTAACGGCTACAACTGAAAGGCATGGCATGACGCGCCAGACCGGGCTGCGGCGCATTCGCGCAACCGTTACGAAGAATGTTTGAGTAGCCTTCGCGCATCAGCTTCCTGTCACGCGGGAATGGAAGATGGCCGATGGGGCACTGGAAGCGCAGCCTCCCCGGCGGTGAGCGAGCGAACTCCCAAGGCGTATGTGGAAGGCGCCCCGTTGCTTTGACCCGGGCGGAGGCCAGGACATGACATGCACTACCTGCCGGGGCGGCCATGACAACCCCGCGCCAGCCGCTGACCTGCGGCTCCGCGGTAAGAGCAAGCGGCCGACCACCACTCCCCCACCTGCGGCCTGTTCCATCACCTCAGGTCACAAGCAGCAGGACCGAGCACAACGAAGCGTGAGGGAGCCTGGCTGAGCAGGGCGGGCTCCTGTCGCAGGCGCACCCGGACGGCCGGGTGGGCCTGCTGTACCGGCGAGCGCCCAGATGCGTCGAAAGGAGGCGAACCAGCTGGGCTGGTGTTCCCCGCACGGGTATGGCAGAAAGTTGCCAGCCAACAAGGCGAACTGGCTGGAGAAGTGAGGTCCTCATGGGGAGCAGGCTGTGGAAATGGCAGTAATCATGATCGCCGGGTTGGAGGTCACGGGGTTAGCCGGTAGAAACGCCAGGTTTGCGTTTCGAGCGGGAGGACTTCCACGCTGCGGAAGCCGGCTTCCTCGGCGTAGCGCCGGAGTGTGGCGGGGCGCATCACCGCCCCGGTGGCCGATGTGTGGGGGTCACCCATGGCTGCCGGCAGGCACGAGACCACACTCCAGCCATAGTGGTAGCGCTCCAAGTCGGAGGCAGGAGCGGTGAACTCGTCGGCGACCAGCTCGCATGATGCTCCAGCCATTCCCGGATATACCGCTCAGCGGTGCCGGTCCGCCCGGCCAGCTCCGAGGAGGTCGCGGGGCCATCCCTGTCGAGCGCCTGATACAGGCCCAGCCGCTCACCCAGGTACACGGTGAAAAGCTCAAGCGCACCGACCATGTCATGAAACAGCCGATCGACCAGCGCTGCCGCCGGATCCTCCGGACGGGGCCGGCCAGCCGGGCTGCTGTCGGTTTCCATGCGGCTCAAGTTACAGCTGTCCGAAAGCGGGGTTAGACGGTGGTGCCGATGCCGCCGTCAACGGGGATAACGGCGCCGGTGACGTAGGCGCCCGCTCGTGAGGCTAGGTAGATCGCAACGCCGGCCATGTCGTCGGGGCGGCCGATCCGCTTCAGCGGAGCCGCATCGGCGATTGCGTCCCCGAACGTCTTGAGGGTCGCGGCCATCATCTTGGACTCAAACGGTCCAGGGGCTACGGCGTTGACGGTGATCCGCCGAGGGCCGAGTTCGCGGGCGAGCACCCGGGTCAGGTGGTGCAGCCCAGCCTTGCTGGCCGAGTAGGGATACGTCGGGAACGGCGGCACCCGGAGCCCGTCGATGCTGCCGATGTTGATGACCCGCGCCGGGTCTTCATGTGTCCCGCCGGCCTCCAGCAGCGGCAGAAACGCCTGGGTCAGGAAGAACGGCGCCTTCAGGTTGAGATCCACGACCTTGTCCCAGGCAGTGGCAGGGAACTCCTCGATCGGCGCACCCCAGGTGGCACCTGCGTTGTTGACCAGTACGTTCAGGGCATGTTCGCGCTGGCCGACCTCACCCGCCAGACGCAGGCATTCTGCCTCCACTGACAGGTCGGCAGGGACAGCAACAACCTTGCCGTACTGGGTGAGTTCCCGCTCGGCGGCGGCGCAGGCATCGGCTTTGCGCGAACTGATGTATACCCGGGCCCCAGCCTCCAGCAGGCCACGCGCGATCATGAGCCCGATCCCGCGGCTGCCCCCGGTGACGACGGCTGTCTTCCCCGACAGGTCAAACAAATCCATGATCTCCCCCATGCAGAACCTGAGCAGGGGCCGACGGCGCCACTGGCCAGAAGGGTACGCCACCGCAACGATCACACACTCGTTGGGAAGAGCACGCAACAGTCCTTTGCGGGCCGTCGAACCCGGCCGGCGACCGGGTGAAGCCACGGGGAAGCAGGGCGCCGGTTTCAGGGCTGTCCCGCGGTGGGCTTCCCGGATCTGGCGTGGCTGGCGAGCAGCTGGCGGTAGGCACCGGCGTACACCGCGGCCGCCGCGCTAGGGGTGAACTGCTGTGCGTAGGCCCGGCCTGGGACCGGGTCGGGGTGCTCGCCGCGCAGGACGCGCGTCAGGGCCCCGGCGAGGGCGTGCGGGTTCTCGGGCGGGACGAGGACGCCGCGGCCGTCGCCCAGGGTGCGCGCCAGGCCATCGATCGCGGTACCGACGACCGGGACACCGAGCCCCAGGGCGAGCACGGCGCTTTGCGACCACGACTCCTCACGTGAGGGCACGACATGCACGCTGGCCCCCGCGATGTAGCCGGCCGGCTCATAGGACCATCCGGGAAGACGCACCACAGCGTCCAGCCCGCGGGCCCGGACCAGCCGGATCAGCGCTACGCGCAGCGGACCGTCGCCGACGAGGTAGGCGGGCGGCGGCTGGTCGAGGAGCGCGAGCGCCTCCACGAGCACATCGGGTCCCTTGTCGCCACGGAGCCGGCCGGCGAAAGTTAGCCGCGGCGAGGGAAGTCCCGGCATCGGCCCCGCGGACAGGCCCTCCACCGACGAACGCCCCTCGCGCAGCCGGCCGTCGCCCAGGCCGATCCGCGCTGCCCAGGCACGGGCCGCGGGCCCGTGGGCGAAGAACATGCCGACACGCCTCGCCGCATCGCGGGCCTGCGGCGTGTAGTCGCCGTCCGGCCAGGACATCTCGTTGTGCTCGCTGGCCACCAGCGGCACGTGCGGCGGCAGCGCTCGTGCCGCCGCCCACCATGCGCCCACCATGTGGGCGTGTACTAGGTCGGCCCGGGCAAGCCGAGGGCCAAGCCAGCGGGCGAACCCGGGCGCGGGCGTCCACTGCAGGCTGTCCGCGGCCAGGACCTCGCTCACCCGGTACGCATCCACGGGCAGGCCATAACGGCCAGCCAGCACCAGCCCCGGCGGGGTCGCGTCACCGGCCAGCAGGGTCGTCACGACCCCGTGCCGGCGCAGCGCCACCGACAGCCGCAGCGCGGACAGCTGCGCCCCGCCGGGTTCCAGCGCGCCCAGGATCCGGACGACCCTCATCCAGCCTCCCGTCCCGGCGCCGCTGGCCGCCCTTCTCCCGCCCGCCGCAGCCCCTGCCCCGTCATGGCGGCGAAGGAAGCCGGGGCAGCGCACCATTCCGGCGCGGACGAGGCCACGAAGCGATACCTGCTGGCCGCGGGAGCGGCCGTCGTTCCGCAACTATCGTGATCTATGGCATCAGCAGCGTCCCACGGCGAACCCGCCGCCCGCATGCCGGCAGGCCGGGTGCCCGCTCCTGACCATCGAGCGCCGCCATCGCAGACGCGGAACGAGCGGGCGGGGCTGCGGCCTTAGCTCATGCCAGGCAAGGGGCGCATCCTTTAGTGTCAGACGGTGACGCACGTGCCGGCCACCGGGGCCCGTGCTGACCTGCCTGCAACGTGAGCTGGCAGCAGGCTGGCGCGGCTCCGGTTGATCGTGCGCGCAGCGAGCGACTGGGGACGACGCGGGCGGGCATACTGGAGGAGTGTCCTCCTTCGCCGCAGAGGCGCTGGCCGGGGGTGTCTGTGCGCTGACGGGGGATCCGGCGCGCGCGGCTGTGTTCCGCGATATCGACGGTACGCCCGCCTCGGTCATCGACCAGGCCCTCGACGCGCTGGTGGCAGACGGCCGACTCGACAGCGCGGTGCGGGCGGGTCTGCGCTCCGAGGAGGAGCCGCGGAACATCGTCATACGCGCCGACCTCCTGACCGGCGGCGTAGAGCGCTTCGCACGCGTGCTCGAGGGCCTGCTCGGAGCAGCTCGGTGAACGGCTTCTCGCTCATCTACGAGGGTTTCGATCCTGCCGAGGAGGGGCTTCGCGAGGCGCTGACCTCGACGGGCAACGGCTACCTGTGCACGCGCGGCACGGCGGAGTGGGAGGACGCCGACGGCGTGCACTACCCGGGCACATACGTGCACGGCGGCTACAACCGCGAGACGACGATCCTAGGCGGCGTGCCCGTGCTCAACGAGGATCTCGTCAACCTGCCCAACTGGCTGGTGCTCAAGCTGCGCATCGAGGGCGAGGATCCGATCCGGCTCGCCGACGTCGAGCTGCTCGGCTACCGGCACGAGCTCGAGATCCGCACCGCGACCGTGATCCGCGAGCTGCGCTTCCGCGACGGCGCTGGCCGTGAGACGGCGCTGCGCAGTCGGCGGTTCGTGAGCATGGCCGACGTCCATCACGCGGGCATCGAGTGGACACTCACACCCGAGAACTGGTCAGGCCGGGTGGAGGTGGTGTCCGGCCTCGACGGGCGCGTGACCAATAGCGGCGTCGCGCGCTACCAGCAGCTCGAGGGCCGCCACCTCGACCCGGTGTCACCGAGGACGTTCGGGCCCGAGGTGATCGCGCTGAAGGTGCAGACGCGCCAGTCGAACCTGTACATCAGCGAGGCGGCGCGCACGCGCATCCTCGACGACCGCGGGGAGCCGCTCGCTGTCGACCGCAGCCTCTACCAGATGGAGGACTACATTCAGCAGGTGCTCGCGTTCGACGTCCGGCAGGGCGCCGCAGTACGGGTCGAGAAGATGGTGGCCTTCTTCACCTCGCGTGACCCCGCGATCAGCGACACGCTGGCGAAGGCTGGGACGTCGGCGCTGCGCTACACCGGCTTTGAGGAGGCGCTCGCGCGGCATGCGTCGGCCTGGGACGAGCTCTGGCGGGTGTGCGACGTCCGCGTGCCGGGCGACGACCGCGTGCAGCTCCTGCTGCGGCTGCACATCTGCCACATCCTCCAGGTCTGCTCGCATCACACCGCCGACCTGGACGCCGGGGTGCCGGCCCGCGGCCTCAACGGCGAGGCTTACCGGGGGCACGTGTTCTGGGACGAGCTCTATGTCTGTCTGTTCCTGAACTTCCGCATGCCGGAGGTCACCCGAGGTCTGTTGATGTATCGCTACCGGCGCCTGGGCGAGGCACGCGCGGCGGCCCGTGAGGCAGGGCTGCGCGGCGCGATGTTCCCGTGGCAGAGCGGCAGTGAAGGCAAGGAGGAGACCCAGCGGGTCCACCTCAACCCGCTCTCGGGCCGCTGGGAGCCCGACCTCAGCCATAACCAGCGGCACGTCAACGCGGCGATCTTCTACAACATCTGGCACTACTTCCAGACCACCGAGGACCTGCCCTTCGTGCGCGACCACGGCGCCGAGATGATGCTGGAGATCGCGCGCTTCTGGGCCTCGATCGCCCACTTCAACCCCGAGCGCGAGCGCTACGAGATCCACGGCGTGATGGGACCGGACGAGTTCCACGAGAAATACCCCGATGCCGCTGAGGGCGGCCTGCGCAACAACGCCTACACCAACGTCATGGTGGCTTGGCTGTGCGACGCCGCCCAGGAGGTCCTCGCGCTCCTCCCCGCGACGCGGGCCGACGCGCTGCGCGGGAAGCTGGGCCTCGGCGACGAGGAGCTGCGCACGTGGGCGGACATGAGCCGCCGGATGTTCATCCCGTTTCACGGCGACGGCATCATCAGCCAGTTCGAGGGATACGAGGATCTTGAGGAGCTCGACTGGGACGCCTACCGCGCCAAGTACGGGAACATCCAGCGGCTCGACCGGATCCTGCGTGCCGAGGGCGATGACCCCAACCGCTACAAGCTCACCAAGCAGGCCGACACGGTGATGCTGTTCCTCCTGTTCTCGCACGACGAGCTGCGACGGCTGTTCGAGCGGCTGGGCTACGGCTACGGCCCGGACACCGCGCGCAAGAACATCGCCTACTACGACGAGCGCACCTCGCACGGCTCCACGCTGAGCTTCGTCGCGCACGGCGGCGTGCTCGCGCGGCTGGACGTCGAGGCCTCGTGGGAGCGGTTCCTCGTCGCGCTGGAGAGCGACGTCAGCGACGTCCAGGGCGGCACCACGAAGGAGGGCATCCACATGGGCGTGATATCTGGGACGCTTGATCTCGTCCAGCGCAGCTACGCCGGCACGGAGATCCGCGGCAATGTCTTGTACTTCGACCCCCGATTGCCCCCACGGCTCGACGGGCTGTCGTTCGCGATGCAGTTCCGGGGGACTCCGATCCTCGTGACGCTCGCCGACCGGAGGCTGACGCTGACCGCCCATCGGGAGGGCGTGCGGCGACCGATCAGCGTCGGGGTCGGCGACGAGGTCCGCGAGCTGCGCGCCGGCGACCAGTGCACGTTCGAGTTCCGGCCGGCCACGCACGTCCAGCACCAGCACGGTCACGACTGACTTAGGAGGACGTGTGCCGGCGTTCCAGGGAGCGATCTTCGACGTCGACGGCGTGCTTGTCGACTCGCCACACGAGAAGGCGTGGCGCGAGTCGCTGCGCGAGCTGATGGAGGGCGAGTGGAGCGACATCCGCGACCGGACGACCTGGTCGCCGGAGGCGTTCACGTCGCAGGTCTACCAGGAGGAGATGTCGGGCAAACCGCGCCTGAGCGGCGCGCGCGCGGCGCTGGAGTACTTCCACGTCCCTAACGACGACGCGCGCCTCGCGGTGTACGCCCAGCGCAAGCAGGAGATGGTGGTGCGGCTCATCGAGGCCGGGGACTTCACCGCGTACCCTGACGCGCTGCGGTTCATCATCGCCGTCAAGGACGCCGGTATCCGGGTCGCGGCGGCGTCGTCATCGAGGAACGCGAAGCTGTTGCTGCGCAAGATCCGGCTCGACACGTTCGCCCAGGACCAGCGGATCACGTCGGCGTCGCTGCGGCCGGGCCTGACGCTACTGGACTTCTTCGACGTCGACGTCTCGGGCCGGGACTTCGCCCACGGAAAGCCGGACCCCGAGATGTTCCTGACCGCGGCCCGGGAACTCGGGGTCGCGCCGGAGCGCGCGATGGTCATGGAAGACGCCGCGGCTGGCGTGGAGGCCGCCAAGGCCGGCTACATGGCCGCGATCGGGATCGCGCGGGCCGACGACGCCGACCTGCTGGCCGAGGCAGGGGCCGACATCGTCGTCACGACGCTCGACGAGGTGGATTTGACCGCCGTGGGCGACGGGCGTCTGGAGCGGACGGCCTCCTGATAGCAGCTCAGCGGCCGGATGCTGAGCAAAGCCGGCCACGAAAACCTTGAGTGACCTGTCCGGGGGCTGGTAACGGAGGCCCGGCCCATCGGCGAGGTCCAGCCGGCCCGGTCGTCACCCGCCGGATGTGCCACCCGCGGCGATCAGCGACACGGCCGCTGCGGCCAGGACGAGCCCGCCGAGCCGGGCGCGGGTCAGCCGCTCACCCAGCAGCGCCCGCGCCAGCACGATGGTGACGACTGGGTACAGCGACGTGATGACCGCTGTCACGGCAAGCAGGCCCTTATGGACCGACAGGAAGTAGAGAATGGCGCCGCCCGCGCCGGTCACACCGGTGATCAGCGCCAGCCTGCGACTGCCTGCCGTTGGCAGCTGGAACGCCCGCCTGGCCGCGGCGAGCGCGGCGAGCACCGCAGCCGCCGCCGCTTCCGAAACTGCCACCGGCCACAGGCCGCTCCTTGCACCTGCCTGGCTCAGCGCGATGAACAGCAGGGCGAACCCGGCCCCGGCGGCTAGCCCCCACCCCACCCCGGCCCACGACCGGGCGGCCCCATGGCTGCGGGTCCCGGCAGGAGCGGCGCTGTAGGACACAGCGGCGATCGCGGGCAGCGCGAACCCGATACCTGCCAGGGCCAGCGGTACGGGCCGCTCACCCAGCAGCACACCGGCCAGCACCGAGAATCCCGCCGCGGCGACCGCGCTCAGCGGCCCGGCCACGCTGAACGGCGCCCGCTGGAACCCCGCATACAGCGCGAGCGCACCCGCCGCCTCGCCCAGACCGCTCGCCGCTCCCCACACCAGCGCCCCGGCTGAGGGCGCCGGGGCATGTGGCCACGGTAGGACGGCCGCTACCGCGGCCAGCACGATAACGGCGCTGGCCGCCTGGGCGAGCAAGGCGACCCGCAGGACATCGGCACCGCGAGATGCCAGCCCGGCAGTAAAATCCGAGCTGCCATAGCCAAGGGCAGCCACGAGAGCCAGCGCGACTGCTAGCACCGGCCGCCCGCCCCGCGGACGGCGACCGCCAGCAGCGGGCCCGCCCGCTCCGGCCGCACCCGAAAACGCGTCGGCTCTACCGTTTCCACCGCACCTGCCTCCTGTTTCCATCCAAAGCATTCCTGCAACACATGAGCGGGCCCGCGATCGAGTGGAAAGAGGGCATCAGCCGCGCCAGGGCATCTGCTGCCGGGCCCGCAGGAAGTTCCCGATCTGCCCCGGCCGCTTCGGGAGTGCCCAGCATCAGCTGGTAGACGTGCGGCAGACCACTCCTTCTGCAGCAGGGCCACTGCCTTCGCCTAGCCCGATCCGGACACCGGGAAGCTGCTGTTGTACCTGCTCTTAGCCGTGCCGCCAGCGACAGCGAGGACGGCCAGCGCGGCGGCCCGCAAGGCAAAGACGGCGAAACGGTGCCGGAAGCACCAGCGGGCTACCGCAGCCACGGTGCCGCCTCTCCAGTCGATGGGTCTGGCCCGGCCCCGGCGGTTGTGGTGCCGCGGTCGTGGTAGCACGAGCATCACCGGGAACGCTTGCCGCCGGGAAGCACAGGACGCGCCAAAACGGTGCCGGATGCGCCAGCAATCCGTGTCACGGCAGGAAAGCACACCGGAAGAATCGGCAGCCGGGGCCTAAGGCGCCTGGTCGCGCCATCGTCGCAGTGTGCGGCTCGCGGACCGGGGATCGGCGTAGCCGAGCTGGCGGGCCAGGCCGGCGATGTCCGCGGTGCCGTTGTGGCGGGCGGCCTGCGCGCGGCGCCGGCGTTCGGCGGCCAGTTCGGCGCGCCAGGTTCGGACTACGCGGCCGGGCTGGCAGCACGCCAGGCGAGCGTGGTGCCGGTAACCGTTCTTGCTGAGGTAACCAGCGTTGTCCTGCTGCTGGCCGTCGTCCCGTTCATCAGCAGCCAGGCCCCTCCTGAGGCGTCACGCGTCCGGCGCGCATGAGCATCGCCGCCAGGAGAATCTTCTGCCGAGCCGGCGGGACAGGCAGCGATGCCTCGCCGGAATCCAGGACCGTCAGGGTGCCGACCGTCGCGTCGCTCGCTACCCCGGAGCCCTGCTGGCTTACACGATGGCGTTGAACCGGCGAGAGCCACCTGTGGGTCATGGGGTGATCTCGCGTGACCTGACCCAGGCGGTGAAGGCCTCGATCGCGCCGACGACGGTGTCGAAGCGGAGGGAGTGGAACCGGTCGAACCCGTGCTGCCCGCCGGGCAGTTCAGCGTAGATGACCGGGTTGGCTGAGGTGGCCGCAGCTTCCCGGCGAACAGGCGGGCGGCTTCGACGGGGATCAGTGTGTCGTGGTCACCGTGGGCGATGAAGAACGGCGGGGCGCCTGTTCCGTCGTAGGCCAGGGGCAGGAAGGGTGACTGCTCTTGCGCGGCGGGATCGCCGTAGTAGCCGTGCAGGCAGATCGCGGCGGTGACCGAGGTGTCCGCGTCCTCGAAACCGGGCTGGTAGGCCGGGTCGCCGGGGGTGAGGGCGGCCAGAGCGGCCAGGTGGCCACCCGAGGAGCTGCCCGCTATGAACACCACCGCGGGGTCGGCGCCGTACCCGTGGCCATGCTCTCGCACCCAGGCGATCACCTTCTTGACGTCGATGAGGTGATCAGGGAACGTGGCGGCCGGGCGCAGCCGGTAGTTCGCGCTGATGCATACCCATCCCTGGCTCGCGAGCGAGTACAGGAGGGGCAGCGCCTCGCGGTTCTTCTTCCCCATGAACAGAAATCCCCCGTGCAGATGCACCAGGACGGGGCCGCCCGGCGGATGGGCGCGGTGGCGGTAGAGATCGAGCAGGTTCTTCCGGCCCGCGTCCCCGTAGCTGATGTTGGCCACTCGCTCGACATCGCGCCGGCGGAAGAAGAACGGCCCGAACACGATGCGGGCCAGCGGGAGGCGGCGGCGCAGCCGGGCTGCCACCCCCGCGTTCTCCAGGTCGGTGCGCCACCCGGCGCCCAGGCCCTCGCTCAGCGCGCGGCCGGCCGCCGGGCCCGCCCGCAGCCCCCGCCACGCGACGACCGCGAGCCCGGCAGTCGCCGCGACAGTCAGGCCAGCCGCCGCCCAGTCGGTGGGCGAGTCCAGACCGCCCGGGCCGATGCCCAGCAGCGTCGAGACGAGGAGCAGGTAGAAAACAAAGAACGGCAGCTCGTTGAGCAGGGAGCTGAGAAACCAGCTCATGACGCCCAGGGCAAACGGCCGGCGCAGCGGCGCCAGGGCCAGCAACGTGCAGCACGCAACGACCGCCGCAGTCACCACGGGTAATCAGCTCCCAGCGGCGTCGAGGTGCTGGTGGAGCCCGGCTGACTCCGCCGCCTCCTCGACGCGCGGCCAGACCTTGCCGCCGTCGCTCAGGAAGTCGTTGAGGGGGTCCGCCAAGACCATGACCGTTTTGCTGCTCTTACACCCGGCCATCGCGATCACACTGCCTTTCCGGTAAATGGTTCGGAACTCATCCGCACGCGGTTATCAGGACTGCCCGCCGTCGGCGATCTCGCCTTGCTCGGCGCTGACGAGCTCGTCGATCGCGTCAAAGAACGCCTTGATGCCCGGAAGGTTGGCTCCCTTCGCGCGGGAGGCGGCGAAATCCTGCGGCGAGCGCCACGTGACGATATCCAGCCGCTGGTCATCGGGCAGGCGGACCAACTGCGCACCGGCGAACCCGGCACGATCCGCGCGGAAGTCCGCCAGCATCCCCGGCCGCGCCGCCAGCAGCGCGCCCGCCCGCTCCGGCCGCACCCGAAACCGCGTCAGCTCCACCGTTGCACCACACCTACCTCCTGTCGGCTGCGCACCCGGGTCTGCAGGAAGTTCCCGATCTGCTCGGTAGCCTCGGCGGCTTCGGGAGTGCCGAGCATGAGCTGGTAGACGTGCGGCAGTCCGTCGCCGACCTGCAAGGTAACGTCCACCCCGGCGTCGGCCGCCGCCGCGGCGAGCCGCTCGGAGTCGCTGAGCAGGAGCTCGGCCGAGCCCACCTGGATCAGCAGCGGCGCAAGCCCGGCCAGCGATGCGAACAGCGGCGAGGCAAGAGGCGTTGTGGGCTCGGCCCCGGACAGGTACTGGGTGGCCAGGAGACGAAACGCCGCAGGGACGAAAATGGGGTCTTCGGCGGCGCGTTCGGTCATCGAGGCCCCGGATGCGGTCAGGTCGGTCCACGGCGACATAACCACCGCCGCCGCAGGCAGCGGCTCCCCCTCGTCACGCAGGGTCACCTGCAGGGCGAGGATCAGTCCCCCGCCTGCCGAGTCTCCGGCCACCGCTATTGATGCGGCGTCCAGGCCCTGATCGGTACGAAGCCAGCGCCATGCTGCCAGCACGTCGTCAAACGCGGCGGGAAACGGGTGCTCGGGCGCGAGGCGGTAGTCGACCGCCAGCACCCGCATTCCGCTGGCCCGTCCCAGACGGGCCGCCAGTTCTCCATGACTGCTCAACGACCCGAGGTCGTAACCTCCCCCGTGCACGAACAAGAGAACCCGGCCGGTGTCGACCCCGGGAGCCACGATCCAGTGCGCCTGCACGCCACCCGCGACCATGTCGGTCACCTGCACGTCGTCGGGAATTGGATAGATCGCACCGCCGGGGGCAAAGTCGGCGCGCCTCTCCGCTAGCGTGCGCGGAGCCTGGCCGGCGCGGTTGTCCCGTGCCTTCCTCAGGCCGGCTATCACATTCTTCATCGCCTGGCTTGGCATGATGTCAGCCTCCTTCTCTCGTCACCCGGCTCGGCTCGCCGCTCTCCCCTCGCGAACTCGAGCAGCTGGAAACGACGATCGTGAAACTCCGGGCCGCCGGCTTGCCGCCCGTGGTATGCCCGGTGAGCGCCCTCTCGCTATCTCAGCCCCGGAGGGCTCTGGGTGGAGCCGTCATCGCTGGACGAGCATCACCCGGAAACGCTTGCCGCGGGAAGCACAGAACGCGCCAGAGCGGTGCAGGATGCGCCAGCAAGCACGGATGCAGAGTTAATGGACTGAATCGGGGGCAACCGGAGCCGGGCGTGCGGTCCTCTTCCCGGAGCCGCATCCAGCGTGAGGCCAAGTGCCGGCGAGATGCCCTTGGCGTGGGTTCTATTCCACCGTCCTCCACCATGACCGTCTTACTAGAACCGGTGACCCCTAGGGCCAGTTCTAGCAGGTCGGTCGAGGTTAGACCATCGGCCAAGACGCCCTCGTGGAAGGCCACCCCGCTCACAGCTATGGGTGGTCTTTTGCGTTGGTAGGACTGCCGGGCGTAGGCCCGCGAGCAATGCTTGAAACCTGTGGATCGGCCGGGAAGGGGGTGTACCTTCCCGGTGATCTAGTCGAGGTCTCAAGCAAGATCGGCGGTGCAACGCCGGTCGGGAAGGTACAACCCGATGCTCACCGTAGTCCCAGACGACTGCCCCGGCCAGCGAGGCGGTAAGGATGGCTCGTCGTCGCTGATCGATGAGATCGTGCGCGAGGGTGCCCGGCGGATGCTGGCCGAGGCGCTGCAGGCCGAGGTGGAGGCCTACATCGCCCAGCTGGCTGGCGAGCGGGATGAAAACGGCCGCCGGCTGGTGGTGCGCAATGGCTATCACCAGAGCCGGGAGGTGCTGACCAGCGCGGGCGCGGTGCAGGTGACCGTGCCGCGGGTCAACGACAAGCGCGCCGACCCCGGCACCGGGGAGCGGATGCGGTTCTCCTCGGCGATCTTGCCCCCGTGGGCGCGCAAGACCCCGAAGGTTACTGAGGTGCTGCCGCTGCTGTACCTGCACGGCCTGTCCTCCGGTGACTTCGTGCCCGCGCTGGGCCAGTTCCCCGGCTCATCAGCGGGCCTGTCCGGCCCGGTGATCACGAAGCTGACCGAGACCTGGCAGGCCGGGCAGCGGGCCTTTGCCGCCCGGGACCTGTCCGCCGTCGGCTATGTCTACTTGTGGGCCGGCGGGATCCACGTGAACATCCGGCTGGAGGAGCACAAGCTCTGCCTGCTGGTGATGATCGGGGTCCGCGCTGACGGCCGCAAGGAGCTCATCGCCCTCGCGGACGGGTACCGCGAGTCGTCGGAGTCATGGTCCGGCCTGCTGCGCGACTGCGCCCGGCGCGGCATGCGCGCACCCATGCTCGCAGCCGGCGACGGGGCGCTGGGATTCTGGGGCGCGCTGCGCGAGGTGTTCCCCGAAGCGAAAGAGCAGCGTTGCTGGTTCCACAAAACGGCAAATGTCCTGTCCGCGCTGCCCAAGTCGGCGCACCCGGCTGCGAAGAAGGCCCTGGCGGAGATCTGGGGCGCTGAGGACAAGGACCACGCCGTCGCCGCGGCGACGGCCTTCGACAAGGCGTACAAGGACAAGTTCCCCAAGGCCGCCGCGAAGATCAGCGATGACCTGGATCAGCTGCTCGCGTTCTACGACTACCCGGCCGAGCACTGGGTGCATCTGCGGACGGCTAACCCGATCGAGTCGACCTTCGCGACAGTCCGGCACCGGACCAAGGTCACCAAGGGCCCGGGGTCGCGGGCGGCGGGCCTGGCCATGGCGTTCAAGCTCATCCAGGCAGCGCAAGACCGCTGGCGGGCCGTGAACGCACCCCACCTCGTTGCCCTGGTCAGGGCCGGGGCACGCTTCGAACGCGGTGTCCTGGTCGAGCGGCCCGAGGCGGCAGCGGCATGACGGAGCAGACCGGCACACCGCCGGAAGAGTCCGTCCGTGAGGGTAAGTACGCCAGGGTCGAGCGGGAGAAACGCTTCTTGCTGGCCGGACCGCCGTCGGCGTCGGCCGTGACCGCCAGCCGCCGGATCACCGACCGGTACCTGCCGGGGACGCGCCTGCGCTTGCGGCGGGTCGACTACTCCGGCAGCGGAGCCTGCGAGCTCAAGCTCACCCAGAAGGTGCCCGCCGGCCGGCCGGGCTACGTCCAGGGACTGATCACCAGTACCTACCTGTCCGCGGCCGAATACGACCTGCTCGCCTCACTCCCAGCAGAGGTGCTGTCCAAGAGGCGGCTCAGCGTCCCGCCGCTGAGCATTGACCTCTTCGATCCGCCGTTGCACGGCCTGGTCCTGGCTGACGCCGAGTTCAGCACAGACGAGGCGGCACAGTCCTTCCTCCAGCCTCGGGCGGCGATCGCCGAGGTCACCGATGACGCCCGGTTCACCGGAGGCAGCCTCGTCCGGACTCGCCGCCATGACCTGCTTGCCTGGCTCGCCGAGTACGGCATCGAACTCCAGCAGACCGAGTGAATTCAACCATCCACAGGTATTGACAATTACTCTGACGCAACCGGTCTTGTGGCCTAAGCACCAGCGGCTGACCAGATCGCCCTGGGTAGTTGCTGACCGCGATAACGGTTCCGCCCCGGCCCGGCACCTGTCCGGGCGGAAGCTGCCGTGACCGTCCGAGCACTAGGCCCGGAACGCTCAGACTCTTACCGAGGGGGACGCCGACCAGCCCGGCTGCTTCGTGCGTGTTGATGCTCACCGGCCACACGGTCAAGGGCCAAGCCCGCGTGAGCAGCCGACGCATCACCAGCCTTGCAGGCACCGACCGCCGCACCACCGCCACCCCCGGCGCGTCGAGTAGCCGAAGCGTCCCACAGGTCCGGCTAAGCAGCGCTCCCGCGCGCCCTGGTGCCGCCTTAACAGCCACTCGGCCAGAGGCTTGCAAGAGCGGCTGAGCATGCTTGACCTTCTCCGCTCGCGCCAGCTCGCGTGCCGGATCATTGGCCGCCCTAGGCTTTGGTGTACGCATGCCCGCGAGTAGCCTATTGGACGTACACCGTTTCATTCGGCCCAAGCTGCCCGAGCGCCCCGAGAAACGCCGCCGTGGCCGCCTCGGCCCGATCGGCCGCGAGCTGATGTGACAGGTGCGTGATCCTTAGCTCGCTCGCCACTCGCCACGCCACCGGCTGACGGTCCACATACTCTGGCGCGTCTTCCAGTCGCAGCCGAGGGAGCACCGCGCGTGTCCCAGCCACGAGGTCGGCCCGGCGCGTCTTCGGCACAAGCAGGTAGTGCGCGATCTGCTCGCTCGTGGCGACGGCTTCCAGCGCCACCGGAACCCGCAAAGACCCAAGCATGCCGAGCCAGGCGCTAACCTCGTCGGCCTTCAGTCCACGCGGGAACCGCAAGCTAAGCGCCACGAGCGACCGCCGCCATGCTCGCGCGTCTAGCCAACGCCAGCCCATCACCACACCGAGGATCACCGCACCGCCGAGCAGGATGCTCAAGACCGCCGCCATCACGAGTCCCTCCCCGTGTTGGCCGTTACCCTCGCCCTCGGCCTGCGTATCTTCCTCCGCCCCGGCTTGCGCTCGGCCAGCTCCCTACCCCAGCGCGATTACCGCCTGCGTCATCAACTCCACGTCGATGCTCCGCCGCTGCTTGCCGCTGATCTTTACCCGCACTCCCTTCTTGGACATCCCTGCACCCTCCTCCGTTAGCTACTTGCGGGGTACGAAACGGGCGGCTCGCCGTGGTCACGAGCCGCCCGAAAAGTAATGACCCCCCTTTCTTCGTTATCCGTCGCATTGATGCGACAGTCAAGACTTTTATTTGCCCTGGCCGCGACGACCAACGAGCGCTATCCACAGCACCGTCAGCGCCACGTTTAGACTCACAAGCAAGGGCACGGCGGGAGCCACGAGCGCCCACGCTATTCGCATTCCTGCCGCTACCAAGAGCAGAAGAAGCACGGCTCGGCGCGCCTGCCCCATCCAGCCTTTGATCGAGTTATCGCTCACGGTGGCCTCCGAAGTCGGTTGGCCGCTCGTGCGGTGACAGGTTGCGCCGGTAGTACGCCTCCAGCCGCTCGACTTCCTGCCGTCCGCGCTCCATGAGCTGATCGACAAAACGACCGTCGTCACGTTGTAGCTCACGGAGTTCGTTCCGGAGCCGAGCAAGCTCGTCGCGTTGCTCCTTCTTATCGGCCGCCATACCCGCGATGACCAACAGCTCGACGATGGCCACGAGCACAAGAATGACGATTACGGTGCCGTTCATTTGCCCGTGTGCTCCATGTAGAAGGCCAGGCCCTCGCACCCGGCCACGAGGAACGTTGCCTCGATCCGATGGTGGAACTGGGCGAGCACCGGGTCATCGCCCCGGCTCGCGGCGTTGTCTTGGTGAAGCTCACTCACCCCATCCGACAGCCGCGCCGCGATGTCCTTGCCCTTCATCACGGTGAACTCAGTGCGGTACGCCAAGTCCTCCTCGATGTGTTCAGTGACCCGGCTCACCGGCAGTGGTGGCAGACGCCGGACGGTCTCGCCGTGGCGTCGCCGCTCGATCTCCCCACTCATGGTGGGTCTCCTTTCTGATCTTGGTCGGTTACTTCGGAATATAGGAAGGGGAGCGGCCACCAGGCCGCTCCCCTTCACGAGCTACACCGTGCGCATCTTCTTTCCAGTGCCAGCACACGCGCCCAGGGGAGAGTCGGCCTCATTGCCCGTCCTTCGGCTCTGGCTTGACCACGGCGGTCCTGCTCATGGCAGGTACCGACTGCCGCGTCGTGTTGCGCGAACAGGTTGATCACCCTCCCTGCGCCTCCATCAAACGAGTGGCCGTAAAGCGAACTACGTCATAGTTGCTCTACGATCTGATAGCTGTCGAGCCACCTGAGTGGACAGCATTGGACAGCTTCTGGACAGGGGGCGGCGGGGGATGGTTCGCGGTGACGAGGACAGCAAAGTTGCTCGGCTCAGCCGTGAGCTAGCCGACGTGAGCGCGGGTCGCGGCCTGCGCGAGGCAGGGCGGCTCAGGGAGTGCCGCCTGCTTATCGAGACTGCCGCCAGAATCTGCCATCCCAAAGGCGAGAAAGGGGAGCCATTGCTCGAAGCCTGGCAGGTCTTGATGGATGCGGTTCGAGAACTCCCCGAGGACTCCATCAGTATTTTTAACAATATGTTCGCGCTTGGTGAGGATAATTGGCCCGAAGACCTTATGGCGCGGCGCTACGATCTGGTAGAGCCGCTCGGCGTCGGTTATAAGACCATCTATCGACGAGGAAAAGAAATTCTGACCACAGTCGCCCTCTCAATCGTTAAGCGCGAGGAGCAAGTAAGATCGGCTGAAACTGACGGTCAATTGAAGGAGTCCGAGGCAACTGGTGCCGAATTGGATATTTCGGTTGATAACATCGGAGCGACTCTGGTGCTCGATAACGATGATAGGCCGATAGGTCGCGAATCCGTCTTTGCCGTGCGTCCCCTTCGCCCGGCAGCCTCAGTAGATGTCTTCGAGTCCAGCGATGATGAATTCGAGGTTAGCGATACAGTAAATTGCACGGCTATAAACCTTGCTTACGACTACGCCGAAACTATACACAGCTTGGAGCAAGCTTCGCAGATTGCTAGAGAGATAGAAGCCGTGCCCATCCCGGAAGATGATCAGCTCCGCCAGCTGAAAATGATTATCCAAGGCATGGATGAGGTATTGAGTGAAGTCCAAACACATATGCAAAGCGCGAGCCAGGAACAAGCTAAGCTAAGCCAATTGGGGTTGGCTTATGTATGGGCAATTGACTTGCCATCATTGAAGGTTGGCGAGCCTCTGGCCTTCTCTTACAACACGTCATACCGACGCCCGATAAGTAAGACTACTCTCATTTCCACTGCATATCTGGGTGATTCCGGCAGCTGCGGGCTAGGCTACATGTCTGAATCTCGCGCGAGGGCGTTTTTCATTGTTTCGTCATCGTCCCTGCCACGAGTCACTCTGCGTATAAGGGCTCAACGACCTTTGAGGGTTATGCCGTTCGTGCAAACGCCCGAAACCGCGCACCTATTGTCCATGCCATTCATACCATTGGGTCTCCTAAACCTCATAGCTCGCGCATCGGATGGCAGCTACAAGCACACTTTCCACGATCTCCCACCGGGTGGCCGCGCGTTCCTAATATGGTTTGAAGAATAATTGGCTCTGCTCGCTAGATAACAACGAAAGTCCCCAACCGGCAGGGGGACTCCCGTCGCCTGTTAGGGACTCGACTTGGAACGCAGCTCTGGCGGAAGCCGCCGCTCCGCCGCTTGCTTTTCGAGTTCGAGGCGTCGCTTATCCTCCTTGGCAGTCGGGCCGTCTTGCTGCTCGTGCGGCAAGCTTTCCCAGCCTTCTGGCCTGTCCTCCGCGCGGAGGATTTCCCGCACCACGACGTCTACCAGCTCGTTCAGGATGCCCTCCAGTTCGTATTGATCCTCCAGCATGCTCCTGACATCTCGATCGCTGGTGTCGAGGTATAGGAACTCGCCGAAGTTCGCCTCTGCGATGTCTCGCAACAGGTCGATGGAGCTGAGTTCGGAGTGTTCGCGCCTCACCACCTCTGCCGCTATCAGGAGGTCATTGGCGTCCGCGAGGGCATTGACGTCAGGGTCATCTGGGTAGTCGTGCGACCAGAACCACTCCCGAACCTCGTTGAGGAACGCGCGCAAACGTGCATTCATGTCAGCCATGACTCTTCACCGCTTTCTAGGAAGAAAGAACAATCGCGTGAATGCGCGCTTTTTATAACGCAAAAGGTCAACAATTGCAAGCATAAGAGTTTAGGGCCACGCTATAAATCAAACTGGACGAGAGGCTTGATAGAAATGTTAGGGAGTAGCCAGCAAGTTATTAGACCCGTAGTTCCGCCCACACCACCTTGCCACCCCACTCCTGCGTGGCGTACCAGTTCCACCTGGTACTCAGTGCGTCTACGAGCATCAGGCCCCGTCCACCGTCTGCGTTCGTGTTAGCGTCCGTGAGAATGGGCAGTTGCATGTTCCCGTCCCACACTTCAATCAGCACCACTGCCCGATCCGAGGACAAGCGCAGCCGGATCGGTGGGATAACCGGGCCAGGTATCAGCTCACTGGCCCGCAGCGCGTTCGTCACCAGCTCCGACACCAATAGTTCGACCGTGTAGCTCAGATGTTCCAGTCCCCACTCATACACCACGTTCTTGGCATGGAGCCGTCCGCATGAGGCCGCAGTCGGCAAAGCGCCCAGCTCCAAGCCGCTCGACAGCGGCCAGTCCACTCCCACCCGCGTGGCCATGACGGGCTATCCCGCTCTCGTGTCGTGGAAGGCAGGACCGACACCGGAGTGACCCTCTGGGGGGCCATATGCGGCCGGTCCTCGTACAGTGCCGGTCCCGCCGCTCGTGGGCGATGGCCACCAGTTGTAATACGAACAAGCAGGACCGGCGCCGGAGCTGTGCTCGACGGACTCTCTTCGTGCGACAGAGGAGCGCCCGCCCCGAACGACGCCGGTCCTGCGTCCCTGTGGCTGGCCCGATGAGCACGGCCTTACGGCTTCAACCTCATCGGTCAGCCATTTCCACCCCCTGAGCTGGCCGCCTGCTGTCTGAACCTCTGGCCCTTGCCCACGATCCACGGCTACACCGCCTCCAGCGCAAAGGCCGCAAGAAGCGCGCGCTCGCAAGGGAAGACGCACCCGCAGATCGCGCACCTCCCTCCCCCACTGCGCTCGGCTCGGTGCTGGTCCAGCTCCTGACGGGCCGTGTCGAGCATCGAGAGCATCACGGCCGGGAGCACGTCCGGTCCGGACGTGGCTGACGCGCGTTCGGTCGAGGCAGTAGCGGCCACGGGGGCCAGCGTCTCTCGTCCCATCCGGATCACTCCACCCGTCCCACGCCGCTATGCTTCCTGGCAGGCCACGAACTCACACCTAGGCAACTTACACCGTGTGACTTGCACAGTGCATGTATCCGAAAGGATCGGGAATGCCTACCCGCCCGTACCGCAGCCCCACCGTCCGCCACAAGCGCCTGACCGCCGAACTCCGCCGTCTGCGGGCCGAGTCCGGGCTGACCCGCGACGATGTGGCCGCCCGGCTCGACTGGCATCCCACCAAGGTCACCCGCATTGAGACCGGCCAGTGGACCCGGCTCAACCTCCGCGACGTGCGCGACCTGCTCGACATCTACGGCCTGACCGACGAAGCCCAGCGTGACGCCCTCGTCCAGCTCGCCCGCGAGTCCAGGCAAAAGGGCTGGTGGCACTCCTACGGCGACGTGCTGCCCAGCGAGTACGCCCACTTCATCGGCCTGGAGTCAGACGCCACGTCCGTCCGGACGTATCAGCAGGTGCTCGTGCCCGGCCTGCTCCAGACCGAGGGCTACGCCCGTGCCGTCATCCAGGCCTTCCGGCCCCACGACACAGCCGCCGACATCGACCGCCGCGTGACCGTTCGCCACGAGCGACAGCGGCGCGTCACCGAAGACCGCTCGCTCCAGCTCTGGGCCATCCTGGGCGAAGGCGTCATCCGCCAGGTCGTCGGCGACCGAGAGGTGACGGCCGACCAACTCCGCTTCCTGGCTGAAGTTGCCGCTCTCCCCAATGTCGTCATCCAGGTCTTGCCCTATGCCGCTGGCGCGCACAGCGCCATGGTCGGCGCGTTCGAGATCCTCGGCTTCCCCGAGCCCATCGACCCCGACGTGGTCTACCTGGAGAACATGTCGAGCGCCCTGTTCCTGGAGGAGCCAGACGACATCACCCGCTACGTACAGGTGTTCGACTACCTCCGTGCTACCGCCCTCAGTCCGCAGGCAACAAGGGATATGCTGGGAGCCGCGACAGAGGAGTTAGCATGACCAACACGAGAGAGGAGCGCGGGACACCGGACATCGACCTGTCTCGCGCCGTGTGGCGAAAGAGCACCCGAAGCGGCGGTAATGGGAGCTGTGTTGAGGTAGCTGAACTCGGCACCCTAGTGGCCGTCCGTGACTCCAAGGACCCGGAAGGTCCGAAGCTCCAGTTCACCCCTGGCAACTGGCATACTTTCCTCCGGAGCGTGAAGGCCGGGATTTACGAGCTGTAAACATGTAAACCGCTAGGCCGCTGGCAGCGCAGTAGCTCATTGACCGGTCTGTTGCCCGCTACGCAGAGACAACCTTCCTGTACGAAAGCTCCCGCCTTCCATTACGATGGTTTCGTCTTAGTTCTGAGGTAGAATCAGGTCATGTTTCCAAAGCTGCGAAGAGTCACACTTACCTCAGGCGAATCCATTGAGATATCGAATGGCGTGACGGCCATTGTTGGACCAAACAACGCGGGGAAGAGTCTACTCCTCGCAGAAGTTAATAGATGGTTCTCGCTCCCGCAGGGCTTCCAGCTAAGTCCTCCGAACCGCGTACTGCGAGAACTGTCGGTTTCGGAGTCTGCGCCTATGACCGAGCTTCTTGAGTGGCTTGGCACAAGGTACCCCCATAGAGGGCCTGGCACATATCCGCAGGGCGAAATACTTCAGCCTCACCTTGTGCTACCAAATAACAACTACATCCCTGATATGCAAGTCCATCAGCACATCAACACCTCAGGCCGCTTTGGTCCTCTCGGCAGCATCTATGCGCTACATGTCGTCCCCGGTGGTGCGCGTGATATCGCTAGTGCTAGCGGTACCTTCAATACACTGACTGAGCAGCCGCAGACTCCCGTGCAGCGACTTTGGGCCAGTAGGGATCAAGAGGAGCAGATAAGCGCGCTCGTCAAGCGCGCGTTCAATGTACGCCTCACTGTAAATCGACATGGCGGCAATCAAATCACGGTCCATCTTGGAGCCGTATCTACCCCTGCGCCACCAATGCCACCCACGCAAGAGTATCTGGAAGAAATCAGGTCGCTTCCTCAGGTACAGGACCAAGGTGATGGAGTTAAAGCATTCGTCGGCATGCTGCTATCAATTATGACCGCCGACTACCCGCTGCTACTTATCGATGAACCCGAGACGTTTCTTCATCCACCGCAAGCCTACTTGCTCGGGCAGATTCTAGCGGAACAGCATGATCGAGATGGTCAAGTCGTGCTAGCGACGCATAGCGCTGACGTTATCCGTGGGTTGACTTCAACCAAAGCCAGCAGTGGTGCGGTCAGCATTGTTCGACTAACGCGCAACGATAGCATTAATCACGCCGCGCAGCTCTCAACCGCTACGATGCGCGGCCTGTATGACGACCCCCTCATTAGGTATTACAACATACTAGACGGCCTGTTCTTCCACGGTACTGTGCTTTGCGAGGCTGATTCTGACTGCACCTACTACCGCGCGGTTCTTGATTCAAATGAATCGCTCGACGATGGGACTCCGATAGCTTCTATTAGTCTTCATTTCACTCATTGTGCCGGTAAGGCGCGTCTGGCCAAGGCAATCATGGCGCTTCGGGCCGCAAAAGTTCCGGTAGCCTGCGTTGTTGATATCGACGTCCTACATAATGACTGGGAGTTCAAGGATATAGTAGAAGCGTGCGGCGGCAATCCCGAAGATTACATGGCGCTCCGCAACAACGTGGTCAGTGCAATTAGCTCAAGAGATGCGAAGTTGGACAGAACGAAAACGGAGCATGAGCTTACCCAGCTTCTCAATAGTAAGAAGAGCGACGACCTCAGTTCAGCCGAGGTAAATAAGCTAACCGCCGTGCTCAAGCCTAAAAGTGGGTGGAAGGAATTTAAGCGTGCTGGCCATCATCTTCTGTCAGGTGACGTGCGGGCATCATTTGACGATTTGAACGCCAAGCTCCGTCAACTCGGAATCTTCATAGTGGAGATAGGTGAGCTAGAACGCTTTCATCCGAATGTCTCCGGTGGCGATAATAAGGCTGACTGGTTGCGCATTGTGCTTGAGCAGAGACTGTATGAGAAGTCAGATGAAGCGAGTAAGTTTGTTACGGCTATCGCATCAAATATTCTTGGCCGACAGTAGGAGCGTAGGGAACGGCAATCCGCCACAAAGTAAATGCCCCGGCCCGAAGATCGGGCCGGGGCAGCAGGAGCCGAAGCTTGATGCCTCAGCCCTGATCTTTACGTCTGGCGCAGTGCTCTCGGAGCACCGACTTGACACTACTGTGGCTAATCTTGAACTCCTCGGCCAGAACTCGGCCGCTTGTTCCAGTCCTGTAGCGCTCGATGAGCTGACAAACATCGGCGTCCGTCAGTCGTTCCCGAACCCGCCAAACGCCGGAAGATCGACCTCTTGCAGTATCTTCGTGCGGCTCGTCCACTAGGTCGGTCTGCTGATCTGCCCTCAGGTACGCCTGTTGAAGCCGCTCTTGCAGGTCAGAGCGGTTCGAGTAGCGCCTGACAAGCTCCACCGAACGGTGCGGACAGTCTTCGCCAGCCCGCCCTCGGAAAATGCATGCCGGCATCGACCCGGCCCAGCCAGCCAGCGCCGGCCAGGACCATCCATATCAGTGCAGCCAGCACCCGCCCGTGTTGCCTGACGTTATGGGCGGATTCATCGGGTGGCGGGCGGGCGCCGGGAGCGCCGGCCGTAAATCCGAAACCCGGGAAGGCCGTGGCTGCCGCCGTCTGGCTCGTGCCGGCCACGCGGGCATCGGTTGCCCGCCGCGCCATGCTCACTGGCGGCGTGGTCGCGGCCGTCGGTGTGATGATCGCCTTGCTTTTCATGCCCAGCCGGTAAAAGCAAGGAGCGAGCGGCCCAGGAGGCGGGTGCATGAGCCGGGTAACGAAAGCGGATCTCCCCAGCACGGCAGCCCTATTGGCGTCGTCGCTTTCGCAGACCGCGCGTCGGTGTCCTCCCTCACGTACCCGGCCCATTGGTGGGTTCCCGTCAGCTAGTCGTGTCGGAGCCTCACCGTTAGCCTTCAAGGGAGTGCAATATCGGCCTGTTCTGTGTGAAATAGCGCATATTTCATCGAGTGGGAATACGCGTTGCCAAGGTGATCATCAGCGAACAAGGTCGCAGCGGGTCACACGCACGAAGCAGTTGAGGGAAATGACAGACCGGCAACGAACACTGGGCGCCCAGTAGGTGCGGCCAGCCAGGCGGTGCGGCGGTTGTCTCTGGGTGGCGTGGCTGGGTTGATGCTCAGAGTTCGCCGCGGAGTAGGTCGCCGATTGCGGCGATGCCCCAGCGGATGGTGTTCTCGGTGAGGTTCCCGAAGCCAATGACCAGCTCTGGCGGGTCGGCCGCCCCGCTGAAGCGCCATTGGCTCATGCCGTGCAGGCCGATGGAGCGTTCCCGCGCAGCGGCCACGACCGCCTGCTCTGTGGCCGTGTCGGGCAAAGGGGCTACTGCTTGGAGCCCCGCGGCCAGCCCGCTCAGCGCTAGGCCGGGGACCTGCCGGGCGAGGGCATCGGCAAGCGCGGAACGCCGGGTGGCGTAGACGGCGCGCATCCGGCGCAAATGCCGGTCATAGCGCCCCGACTCGATCAGCTTGGCCAGTGCCAGCTGGTCAAGGCCTGGCGACCCGCGGTCGGCGATCTGCTTCTCGCGGGCGACCGCCTCGGCCAGCTGCGGAGGGCAGATGATCCATCCGAGCCGCAGGAAAGGCGCCAGGGACTTGCTGACCGTGCCCACCGCGGCGACCCGGTCCGGGGCCAGGCCCTGCAATGACCCGACCGGCTGGCGGTCGTAGCGGAACTCGGCGTCATAGTCGTCCTCGATGATCACGCCGTCTGCGCCTGCGGCCCAGGCGATGAGTGCCTGCCGGCGATCTGGTGCCAGCACAACTCCGGTCGGTGCCTGGTGGGCAGGGGTGAGAACCACTGCCCGCGCGCCGCTCGCCGCGAGCGCCCCGACGTCGACGCCGCGGTCGTCCACCGGAACCGGGACGGCCCGCAGCCCGGCCCGCTCGGCGACCGTGTCGTTGTCCCGGTCACCGGGATCCTCGATAGCCACCCGGTCCACCCCGCGGCGGGCGAGGGCGCGCAGCAAGATGTTGATCCCTTGCGTGAACCCGGCGCAGATCACCGTGTACTCGGGATCGGCTGCGGCGCCCCACACCCGGGAGTGGTAGGCAGCCAGGACCTCCCGCAGCTCTGCGCTGCCGCGCGGGTCGCCGTAGTCCGCCGCCGCCGCCGGCGCCCGGCGGCCGGCCTCCCCCAGCGCCCACAGCCAGTCCCGCATCGGAAAGCTCGCCAGGTCGGGCACGGACGGGCGGAAGTCAGCCGCGAGCCGCCCAGGCGGCGCAGCACGCCGGGCCGGAGCCAGGAGCCTGACCTGGGCGGCCGCCACCCGCGTAGCCGAGCCCGCCCGGGTGCTCAGGTATCCCTCGGCCTCGAGCTGCCCGTAGCAGTCCGTGATGAGCCCGCGCGAGATACACAGGCTGCGCGCGAGCACCCGCGAGGAGGGCAGCCGCTCGCCCTCGCTCAGGCGTCCGGAGCGGATCGCATCCCGCAGCGCACGCCGCAACTGTGCCCAAGCGGCTCGCTGAGCTGCCGATCGAGCCGCAGCAGCACCTCCGGCCCTGAACCGGTCCACTCAACTGGCACGGAACTGGACCATACCACCAGACCAAACGCGCCCTACCATCGTGCCGACAAGCGCCGCGGGCCGCATAACACATTGGGACACGGGAGCCACAGCTGATGCCGAGCAGATCGAAGGTCTGGTTCATCACCGGAACGTCCAGGGGCTTCGGCCGCATATGGGCAACGGCCGCGCTCAAGCGCGGGGACACGGTCGCAGCAACCGCCCGCAACACTTCCACGCTCACCGACCTGGCGGAAACCTACGGCGGCAGCCTGTTGCCAATCGAGCTGGACGTAACCGACAAACCTGCAGTCGACGCGGCAGTCGGTCGGGCCCGCGATCATTTCGGCAGGCTGGACGTGGTGATCAACAACGCCGGATACGGCGTGTTCGGTATGATCGGGGAGGTCAGCGAGCAGCATGCGCACGCGCGGCGTTCACACTCGCGCCGCAACCGCGAAACTTCTCCGCACAGCCGCCGTCCACCGCCGTCTGGCCTCGGCGCTGCCACGAGCCCGGTGGGCACCCACGGAGCGCACGCCTCGCCGGCGACATCATGACCGAGGCGCCCATCGACCCGGGACTGGCTGACGGGGGGAATAGTGCTTTCCCTGGCCCTCACGATTCCGTGGTGGTGGCACGGTTCCTGCTCCGCGCGGCGGCGCGCGGCGGCGGCGATGCCCGGCAACTGGCCCGGGATGCGCGGCTGCCGGGATGGGCACTTGCTGCCGGCCAGGCGATGATCCCATCCCGGCACACCACGCGGCTGTGGGAGCTGATCGAGCACTCGCTTGAGGATCCGCACGCTCCGCTGGCCATCGCCCGCCGTCACCGAGCCGGCGAGCTAGACCTCTTCGACTACCTGTTCACCACTGCCGCTACGGTCAGGGCGGCGCGGCAGTCCGCCCAGGACTTCATGTACCTGGTGAGCACCAACTACCAGCTGCGCGTCGAGGCCGAGACCGACTGTGACGTCACCTACTCCCACCGGGACGCCGAACCTGGCGGCCGCGGCGAGGCACTCGCTCATCAGTTTGCCATCGCGCTATCCTGCGCCCGCGCACAGGCAGCCGCGCACCGCCGGATCATCCCTGCTCACGTCGCATTCGCCCACCAGGCGCCCCCGTCTCATCGCGTGCTGGCGGAGACACTGGGCACCCGCAGGATCGACTTCGGTGCGCCCGTTACCACGATTACCTTCCGCTCCCGCGACCTTGACCTCCCGTTGCGGAGCGCGGATCCGGCGCTGTCCCGCATCATGCATCGGTTCGCGGCGACGCTGTCTGCGCCACCGATCGCGACCTGGCATAGCCAATTCCGGCGCCTGCTGGCCGAGACCATCGATGAGGGCGCCCCGTCCCTGGATGTGCTCGCCCGGCGCCTGGCGGTCAGCCGCCGGACCCTGCAGCGGAAACTAGCCGAGCACGGTACTTCATGGCGTGCCGAACTGGCCGCGGAACGCCGACGCCGCGCTGAGGCCGCCCGCCAGAACGGCACCGCGGACATAGCCCGCCTGGCCCGCCAGCTCGGCTACGCCGATCCCCGGTCCGCGAGCCGCACGCTGCGACGATGGCACGACCAGGCGCCGTAGGCCGCGCGGGCTGCCGATCTTTCCGGTGCGCTTTCCTGCCGTAGCGCGGGCTGCTGGCGCATTCAGCACCGTTTTGGCGCGTCCTGTGCTTCCCCGGCGGGGCGCGTTCCCAGTGATGCTCGTGCTGCGACGACCGCAGCGCGCCTAAAAGGAGGTACAACAGCAGCTTCTCGGTGCCCGGATCGGGCTCGGCGAAGGCAGTGGCCCTGCTGCCGTAGGAGCGGTCTGCCGCACGTCTGACAGCTGATGCCGGGCACTCCAGAAGCGGTCGAAGCTTCCGAGCGGATCGGGAAATTCCTGCGGGCCCGGCAGCAGATGCCCGGGCGCGAACTGGTGTCCTCGTACCACCTTCAATCGCGAACCCACTCATGTGCCGCTGCCGCGCCATCGGTACTCGGCGCGGTGGGCCTCCATGAGGGCAAGTCGTTCCTGCTCGTTGCCGGGCCCGGCGGATACGAGCTGGGCGTAGCGCCGGATGGTCTTGATGGGCATGCCGGTGGCCCGTAGCCTGGTGCAGACGGTGATCCAGTACAGGTCTTGCTGCTGGTAGCGCCGCCGGCCGCCGGCAGTGCGGTCGACGGCGGTGACGACCAGGCCGGCGCGTTCGTAGTAGCGCAGGGTGTGCACGCTGACCCCGGTGCGGCGGGCGGCCTCGGCGATGCTCAGGCCCGCCTGAGGGTCGGAGCGAGCGGACCCGGGGACCTGCCGCGGCTTGACTTCGAGCATGCTCTAAATCCTAACGTTGAGGCATGACAGCAACACTGATCACTGGAGCAAACAAGGGTCTCGGCTTCGAGACCGCCCGCCGACTCATTGCCGCGGGCCATTCCGTATACATCGGAAGCCGGGACGCCGAACGCGGGCGCCGGACCGCCGAGCAGCTAGGCGCACGGGCAGTCCAGCTTGACGTCACCGACGACGCATCGGTGGAGGCCGCGGTGAAGGCCATCGAGGCCGGCGGAGGGCTGGACGTGCTGGTCAACAACGTCGGCATCCAAGAAGAGATGGGTGACAACAACGTCGTGATCGGCGCCGCGGACGTGACAGCCGACTTGATGCGGCAGACATTCGAGACGAACGTCTTCGGCACGGTGCGCGTCCTCCACGCGTTTCTCCCGCTGCTGCAGCGTTCCACCACCCCGGTCGTGGTCAACGTCAGCAGCGGTCTGGCCTCGCTCACGCGGGTCACCACCCCAGGCACTCCGTCGTACGCCTACCCGGGCGTCGCCTACCCGGCGTCGAAGACCGTGGTCAACATGATCACCGTGCAGTACGCGAAGGCGTTCCCGAACATGCGCATCAACGCGGTGGAGCCCGGCTTCACCAAGACCGACCTGAATGGGAACACCGGCCTCCAGACCGTCGAGCAGGGCGCCGAGATCATCGTGCGCATGGCGCAGGTGGGCCCTGATGGCCCCACCGGAGGCTACGTCGACGCCGAAGGCACCCTTCCCTGGTAGTCCGAACCAGGCGCCATCAGGTGCAAGGCTCTACGCCCGTTCAGCGGCCATGTCCTCGATCCAGTACCGGACCTGCTTGATCGTGGAGGCCTTCGACCAGCACCAGCCGGAGACGATCGTCAGCGGCTCGGGCGTGCCGGGCCCGGCGTAGATGCCCTCACCCGACCAGGTGCCCCCATGGTTGCGCCGCACCTGGGCGCTCCAGGCTCGGCGGCCGACAGGCCGCGCACCTCATCGGTGCTGGCGTCGAAGTAGAGCAGTCCTGGTCCGCCCCTGTTGCGTGGGCACCTGAGACACCGCGCGGAACGACGACTCCGGGGTGTCGTCGCGGTGGTGGATGGCGACGCGGATGGTCCAGGGGGTCTTCCTCGGTCACGGGGTATGGGGGCTGAGCAGCCCGAGCGGGCTCGGCGCGGCGAATTCGATAAGGAGGACAGTCTGGCCTCCGGTGTGCTGCACGATCTCGACGTGCGCGGCAAGGTATGGGGTGCGCTGCGCGCGCAGGAGAGGCGGAACTGCCCGTACGAGCCGCGCCGCCGGTGTCTGCCAAGCCGGCGGAACGGAGCGGGCTGCCCGCGCCAGCCCCCGGAGCGGAATCGCCGAACGCCACAATGTCTACTGGCTGAAGCGCGGTCATGCCCGCGATCGTGGCCAGCAGCCGCGAGTCAACCCGCCCAGCGGCGAGTTGCCTTCTGGCTGTGGGCGAGGCCACGATCCGCGGGTTGCGCAATAGCTGGGCTCCGGACGCCTTCCGGGCCAGCAGGTCCGCGTTGAGCGCGGACCTGTATGCGGCGGCGCCGTCCGGAGCGATCGCCCGGATGGTGATCCGCAGGTTTCCGGAGCCGAAGCTCGCAATGACTGCGGGCGCATAAATGGAGCTGAGGCGGCCGCCGAACTGACTGCGGACGGTTGCGGTCGCAACGATGACGTCTGAGCCGAGCGGATCACTTGTCCCCGTCCTCAGCTCAAGCAGGTCGCCATCCGGAATCCCGTGCGCCTGGAGTGCTTGGCACATCGCGGGATCACACGACACGATGGCGTCTCGGCTGACCTGATCGGCAACCCAGGCCGCCGCAAGGTTACGAGTCGCCACCTCAGCTGCAAGCCCGTTACCACCGTGTGCAGGCGCCGCTGCGGTATGCCGGGACAACGCGAAGGCCAGCAACCCGGCGGTGATGAGAATCACCGAGGCGGACACACCAGCCAAGCGGAAGCCCCGGCTGGCCAGCGCCTTCCGCCCGCTGGCCCGGCGGGGGGCTCGCTGTTCTGCGGGGGCCCGCATAGCGGCAGGCGGCCTGTGGCCGGCTCCCGGCTCCGCGGCACGATCCCGCTCCACGCGGATCGTGCCGGCCGCCGGACCCACGATATCGCTGCTCGCAGGCGCTGAGGTGACTTCGGCCGACGCCGTCACGGCCCCCGGACCTGGCACGTGCCCCAGCAGGGAGGCCGGCAGCCCCGGCCGCGCTATCCGGGCCGGTGGCCTCGGCCTGTCATTCGCACCCGGTACCCGCCGGGGCAAGGGCGCTGGCCGCTGGGAGGACGCTGCCTGCTTCTGTCCTGCTACCTGCTCCGGCTCGGCATAAAACGCGGCGCGTATGCGTCGAAGCGAAGACTCCGACAGCACCGGCGGCGCTACCCGCGCCGCGGCCCCCGGCATGTTTCCTGCACCTCGCACACGCCTGGGCAGCGGCGGAACGCGATTGTCTTCTCCCATGCGGCCAAACCCCCTGAGACCCGCGCAGGATGACGCGACCCCCAAGGACAGCGCAGCATACGATGAGCCGCTATTCAACCCCGAGTGGCCCATTGGCCCGAAGCTACTACGCAACACACATGCGGCCGCTGCACTGCGCGACCTGACCGGGAGGCGCGGCACGGGCAGTCAACTACGAAGCGCCGCGACCAGGAGGACAGGGCTGGGATGGGCCGCTCTGTGAACCGCCCCCCGGTGAATCCGGAGGCTCTGGAAACCCTGGGCGATTCATCCACGCCGGTGAGTCTGGACCTGTCAACGGCTGGAACCCTCAACTCCTCACTGCCGTGCTTTCGTTCGCTTGCACGCCGGTGGATGCTCAGGTGAGCGGAGGGAGGGGCGCTGCGGCAGGTCACCCGGTCATAGCCACCGCTATCGGCGGCGGGTGTATCAGCCTCCTGCTTTGGATCCTGACGATGGCGGCGGTTGTGGCCCTGACGGACAGGCTGATTCCCGCACGCGGATCGGCGGACAAGGCGCTCCATTTCCCGTCCCAGGGGATGTCGCCGGTGATCACGGCGCCGCCGAGCGTGGCACTGGCCCCCGTGGCGTCCCCCGGTTCCCCGCTGGCGAGAGTCATGATCTCCGCGCCCTGCCACCCCGGGCCAGGCGGGACGACCGTTACGGCCGCATCCGCAGCCCCCGCCCCCTGTGTCTTGTTGATGATCGTGACGTAATGCACGCCGGCTCCGCCGACGCAATAGGCGGTCAGGTTGATGCCGTCCGCATTCCCGATCGCAACAGGCTTGACCTGCCCCGCCGAGCCTAGGGTGAACGCTTTGATGCCGTACCCCTTCGGGGTGATCGCATAGCCATCGGCGGGTGCGGCAGGATCCGGCACGATCGTGTCGGTGTAAAGCCACTGCTTGTTGTGGAAATTCACGCCCGCGGCCGCGTGTACCGCCCACCAGTGCAGGTAATCCAGCGCCCACAGCGCCGAGGCAAACGCATTGCTCGCTCCCGGGACGCCGGTGAGGTAGTCATTCGATTCGGTGAGCCGGTAGCGCAGGCCAGCAGCGACCACCGGAGCGAGATGGCTCGCGTAGAGCCAGGGATAGGGGATGTAAGTGGTGCGCGCCGGCTGACTCCCGATCGCGGTGCCGTTCACCCATTCGGGGGACAGCATATTGCTGATCGCCTGCTGAGCGGTTGTCTTCCCCGGGCCTCCCCCCACGTAGTAGTGCTGTGTGATGTCTGCTATCCGGCCAGAGCCCCGTTCATCGCTGGCGAACTGTTCAGTCCACGACACGCCGTTTTCAGCGTCGGGGGTGTAGGTCAGCGTGCTGTAGGCCCCGGTGTCTGGCCCAGCCAACGGCGCCCCAGGGGCCGCGTCCCCGACCGCGTCGGCGAAGCTCCGCCAGTTGGCCAGGTAGGACGTGTACGCACTGCCCGGCACCCCCGGGATCTCCTCGTAGATCGCCGGGTCAAACGGATGGCCCGCGTAGGTATGAAATGCATGCCAGTCCGGCTCGTTCCCGATGGCGAAGCTGGCTACATTCTCCCGGTAGTGACGCCAGATGTACCCGGCGGCCTGGGCATCGACCGATTTCAGGTCAATTATTGGCTTTGAGCTGGGGCTAAGCAGGCGGAGCGTGTAGATGACCTTCACCCCGGCCACGGCGGCAAAGGCAAACAAGTTGTCGATTCCGGTGAAGCCATCGCTACCTGTACCCGCAGGAATAAAATCATCCACCGACCCCCCGCCGATCCGCAGGTTACGCAGCCCCAGATTGCGAAAGAGGGCGACAAGCGAATTGTTTACCGGGCTGAACAGGTAGCCTCCCACACCAGCGTTGCCGGGATTGAGCGGCCCCCGTTCGAAACTCAGCCCGGCGAAATCATCCGGGACCACCGGCCCGGGATGCTTAGTGGGCGGGGCTGGAAGTTCGTCGGGGGTTGATCAGCCGGCTTGCGGTGTGAGCCGCTGTAGTCACCGGCCGATGCCCGCGAGGTGAACGGTGCAGGCGGTGTCCAGGGCGTCTTGAGGGGTGCCGGAGGTGAACCCCGAGAGCAGGGCGGCCTGCTGGTAGCGGTCGTGGGCGGCGGAATAGATCGCGAAGCCGAAGGAGTGA
>WNFF01000675.1_pt1 | contig 38540 bp, 41 predicted proteins | sample 5400441 | NCBI WGS metagenome assembly WNFF01 (sample SAMN13153345, study PRJNA577476) | soil metagenome | isolation source: 120 cm saprolite under Douglas fir tree site 2 hole 3 replicate 1 | place: USA:California | collected 2015-04-18
TCGGTAATTCCGCTTTCGGAAAGATCGACAAGGCAGCCCGAGCCGAGGTCTTCAACGAGCGGCAAGCCGCTTCGCCGGCTGAGCGCGACTAATTTCTCGAGCGACGGCTTTTCGGCGAAGCCCGTGATTTCAAAATTCGAGGGATGTACGCGCAGCAGGAGGCGCGTTTTTTCGCTGATGGCGTTTTCGTAGTCCGCAACGCGCGTGCGATTGGTGGTGCCGACCTCGCGGAGAATTGCGCCGCTCTCCGCCATGATTTCCGGAATGCGGAAGCCATCACCAATTTCGATGAGCTCGCCGCGGGAGACGATGACCTCGCCGCCCTTGGCCAGCGCCGCGAGAACAAGGAGCACTGCGGCGGCACAGTTGTTGACGACGATCGCGGATTCGGCGCCAGTGAGCCGCTCCAGCGATTGTGCTGTATGCACGTCGCGTTTGCCGCGCGCACCGGCCTCGAGGTCGTATTCGAGATTGCTGTATTGCGTTGCAGTGCTCCGGAATCTTTCGACCACCGCAGCAGGAAGCGGCGCGCGGCCGAGATTGGTGTGGAGGATAACACCGGTGGCATTGATGACCGGCCAGAGAGAGTGCGCGAGGAGGCGCTCGACCATGTCAGCGACGAACTCCTCGATCGAAGAGGAGGCAAGAGCGAGCGCGGTGAAGTTTATCTCGCCGGTGATGCGCGCGCGCAAATCTTCGAGCACGGCGCGGGTCACTTCCACCAGCAAGCCGCGATCGACGCGGCTTGCGAGGGCGGCGAGACGCGGCTGAGTAAGAAGCTCGTCGACGGAGGGAATTTGGCGCAGGAGCTCGGCTTGCTCCGATGAAACGGTGCGTTTGGCGCGTGCTTCCATGGCGTAATTTCAACACACCCGGCGGCTGGGGGCAATGACGGCGCTTGTCCGTGCCGAGCGCAAGCCGCCCGCTGCGGCGCGGTATACGATGCGTAGCGCGGCGCGCTCCCCTGGTTGACGGCCCGCCTTCATACTCCTAGCATGATAAGCTGAGGATTCTCTCCCTTCATGGCAACCATCGACGAAGAGCTGGCGCAGATGGAACGCGATATCCGTCAGCTCAAGATCGAATACGACCAGTATTTCGGTGGCGGGAGAAAGCGTCCGCCCACGGAAATCGAATGGCGCATCGACCTGCTGGTGAAGCGCTACGCCGAACGCGGCGGGGAGCTGAAGTACGGCCAGCGATTCCGCTTCAACAACCTCACGCAAACCTACGCAAAGTACAAGGATATTTTCCGGAAGAGGACGCAGCAAAAGGAAGAAGGGAAAATTCAGCGGCATTTTGGAGCGGCGGCAAAAAAGATCGAAGCCGAGCGCGCGCAACAGCATGCCGCGGCGCCGCCCCAGAATGAAGCGGCGTCGGGATTGGGCACTTTTCGCGTGACGTGCTCCGAGCCGGAGCGCGAGACGGAGAAGGTCGACCTGCTCTACCACGCATTTCTGCAAGCCAAGCTGGAGGCCGGAGAGCATACCGGCAAGCTGTCGCGGTCCAGCTTCAATGAATTTGTAAAGAAGAAGACCAAAGACCTGCAGAAGCAGAACAATTGCCGCGACGTCGAATACATCGTCGAAGTCGTGGAAGGACAAGTTAAGTTGAAAGCTCTTGTCAAAGCCTGAGCAAGCCTACAGTTCACAGTCGACAGTTGACAGTCCCCGAACCAATCCTTTCCGATCTCTGAACCGTGCAGTGAGCTCCCGAATTCCCAACGCTTGGCTGGATGACCGGCTCGTTTGAGCTTTCGGAAATTCCTCCATCCGCTTACACTGGAGGGCCTTTCCCTTGCGTGGAGGAACGACATGGCGGTGGAGCGCGCGCTGATCAGCGTGTTTGACAAGACAGGAATCGTGGAGTTTGCGAAGCGGCTGGAGGCGCTGCGTATAGAAATTCTTTCGACGGGTGGAACGGCGAAGCTGCTGCGCGAGGCGGGCGTGGCGGTGCGCGACGTTTCTAATTTCACGGGCTGGCCGGAGATGCTGGGCGGGCGCGTGAAAACGCTGCACCCAAAGGTGCACGGGGGACTGCTCTTCCGGCGAAACCATGCCGATGACCAGAAACAAGCGGCCGCGCACGGGATCAAGCCGATCGATCTGTTGGTCGTGAATCTGTATCCGTTCGAGGCGACGGCGACGAAGAGCGGGCTGACCGCGGAAGAATTGATCGAGAACATCGACATTGGCGGGCCAACGATGCTGCGGTCAGCAGCGAAGAATTTCGAGAGCGTGACGGTGGTGACGGATCCCACGGATTTCGAGCGCGTGGCGAAGGAGCTGGAGAGCACGGGAGACACCGCGCTGACGACGCGGCTCGAGCTGGCGCGAAAAGTGTTTGCAACGACGTCGCGGTACGACGGGATGATCACGACGGAGCTGGAGCGGCTTTCGGCGGCAGGCCACATTGCGCTCGGGGAAAAACCCGTGTTGCCGGAGCGCGTGCACATCGCCCTGCGGCGGCAGCAAGAACTGAGGTACGGAGAAAACCCGCACCAGGCGGCGGCGTTGTACGTGCCTGCGGGGCGCAAGCCGGAGGGATTGGCAGCTGCGAAACAGCTCCAGGGGAAAGAGCTGTCGTACAACAATTTCGTTGATTTGGAAGCGGCGCGAAGCCTGGCGGCGGAATTTGAAAAGCCGGCGACGGTGATCATCAAGCACAACAATCCTTGCGGTACGGCGGAGCAGAACACGCTGCTCGACGCGTATTTGAAGGCCCTGGCGTGCGATCCGGTTTCGGCGTTTGGGGGCGTGCTGGCGTTCAACCGCGTCGTGGATGCGGCAACGGCGGAAGAAGTGGCGAAACTGTTTGTGGAATGTATTGCCGCGCCGGGATTTGATGAAAAGGCCAAGGCGCTTTTCGCAGCGAAGAAGAACTTGCGATTGCTGGAGCTGCCGCCGGGCGGATTGGAGCCGGAACGGGAATTGCAACTCAAGCGAATCCTCGGCGGAATGCTGGTGCAGCAACCGGATCTGGGCCAGATCAAAGCGGGCGAGCTGCGCACGGTAACCAAACGCGCGCCGACGGCAGAAGAGATGCGGACGATGCTGTTCGCGTGGAAGGTGTGCAAGTACGTGAAATCGAACGCCATCGTGTTTGCCAAAGACGGCGCGACGCTGGGTGTGGGCGCGGGGCAGATGAGCCGCGTGGATTCGGTGAAGATCGCGGTAATGAAGGCGCAGACGCCGCTAGCGGGAAGCGTGGTGGCTTCGGACGCATTTTTCCCGTTCCCGGACGGGGTGGAAGAAGCGGCGAAGGCGGGTGCGACGGCGGTGATCCAGCCGGGCGGATCGATGCGCGACAACGACGTGATCGCTGCGGCGGATCGATTGAACTTGGCGATGGTGTTCACGGGATTGCGGCACTTTCTGCACTGAGACTCTTGAAGAAGCAAAGAGAGGTCGCTCGTCGCGATGCTCCTCGAGATTGAGTATTCCCGCCGGATGCGAAGAGAGAGACTTCCGCGCTGCGCCCGTCAGGACAAAGCCCCTAGTCGGGAATGAAGAGAGATCCCTCGCTCCCGTTGGTCGCTCGGGACAGGCACGCTTAATCGGGTGTGAGGAGGGGTCCCTCGTCGCTGCGCTCCTCGGGACAAATATCCTTTACGGCGCTGAGCGCTTTGGTATGGGCAAGATAGCGGACTGCCTGATTGAAGATGCTCGCAAGGAAGGTTCACCGTCTCGCAATCAACGGAAAAGCTGAGAGGGTTTGAGCAGAATCCAAACTAGCCTTAACTTTCCTGAGTTCTTCGAGCAGCCAGGCATGCCGCATCCTCAGTTTTGCAACGTGGGCCTAACCTCCGCGGGAGCGGCGGCGAACAAAGTGTTTTAGCCGTTTATTCGTAACTACAAATATGGTGTTATAATTGTGTCGGTATGATGGAGTTCGAGTGGGAGGAAGCGAAGGCGCGGGCGAACGAGCGAAAGCACGGCATCAGCTTTGAAATCGCCATGCGCGTCTTTGATGATCCGAATGCTCTGTCCGAACAAGATCGCGTGGAAGGCGATGAGTTGCGGTGGCAGACGCTTGGACTTGTGCACGGCGTGCTCTTGGTGCTGGTTGCGCACACGGTCCGGCAAGATGCCGGCGAGGACGAAATCATACGCATCATTTCAGCGCGAAGAGCCAACGGGAAGGAGCGGAATCGTTATGAAGAAAATCGTGAGAAGAGCGGGCGCCGGTAGCCCGCTATCGGCCAGGCAGAAGCGAGAGATTGCCAAGATTGCCGGCCGTGCTGATAGTGAAATCGATTATTCCGATATTCCGCCGCTTACGGAGAAGTTTTGGCAGAATGCCGTGCGAAACCCGTTCTACAGACCGGTCAAGCGGCAGCTCACCGTGCGATTGGACGCTGACGTCATTGCCTGGCTCCGCTTGCAGGGCAAGGGTTATCAGACGCGGCTCAACAAGCTCTTGCGCGCGCTGATGATCGGAGAAGTCACCGGGAAGCGGCGCGGAACTGGTTCGCGCGAATAGCACCGAGGACCGGTACTTCTACTTCACGCGGCGGTAGGTAACTTCGATGGCTTTGGGTTTGCCATCGGCGTCGGTGATATCACCGTGGGAGATGTAGGTGTCGCCGTCAACGCGCGTGAGGATCGCGTCTTTCAATTGGTTCACGACGGAATTGTCAAAGCGGAAAATGCCGCCTTCCGATTTCATGAGATTCAGATGGTAAGCTTCCTTCTCTTCCCAGGGTTTTAACTCCGGAGAAAAATGGCGGAAGTAAAACTCGATGCCGCCGGGCGTTTCGCGAATCGTGAAAAGCTCGATGACAATGGTTTTTTCGGTGTCGGTGAGGCGGAAGAAGCCCTGCATCGTGCCGTTCCTGGGGGGCATCCACTGCTGCTCGGCCGTCATTGGGCCGAGCTTGCCTTCCCAATGGCCCGCGAGCCAGGAGAGATCCGCGAGGGTGGCGAGCGGCGTGGCGGAAGATTTATCCTGCGCGGATGGAGTGGCGGGAGAAGCGACAAGGGTGAGAACGAGCAGACAAGTGCATAGGAGCGTCTGAGCGACCGGGACTTTATTCATGCCTTTCATTGATCTCAACAACCTCCTATATTTCCTTACAACATTTCCGCCAAATTCTTTAAGGTTTCGCAGCGGGGTTAATTGATTATCGCTGACCGATCCGAGCGATTTCCTTCTTGATGGCGAGTGAGTCCAGGGTCTCGAGAGGGAGGCTGAGGAACAAGGCGATCCGGCGATCGAGAACCACGAGGGCGTCGCGAAAGGCGCGCTCGAGCTGTTCGGGCGTCCCCGCTACCGCGGCGGGGTCGGGAACGCCCCAGTGAGCGGTCATTGGCTGACCCGGCCAAATGGGGCAGGCCTCGCGCGCAGCGCTATCGCAGACTGTAAAAACGAAATTCATCCGCGGAGCACCGGGCTTCGCAAACTCCTCCCAACTCTTGCTGCGCAGACCCGTGGTGGTTAACCGTGAGGCTTCGAGTTGTTTGAGCGCGAGGGGATTGACTCGCCCGGCGGGATGGCTTCCAGCGCTATAGGCCGTGAAGTTGGGCTTGCCTTTATGGTTCAAGAGGGCTTCGGCCATGATGGAGCGGGCGGAGTTTCCAGTGCAAAGAAACAGGACGTTGTAGCGCACTTCCACGGCGTTCCTCTCCTACGCGCAGCAGGTCGGGCCGCAGCAGGCGGAGTTTTCCACGGGCTTTGCAGCGGGCTTGACGGCGCGGACGAAGGCGCTGATAAACTTGCCGTCGATCTGCGGACCGACGGTATCGGCATTGAGGCCAGCGGCGGTGAGGAAATCCTTCGCTTCTTCGGATTTGTAGACGCGCGTTGGTTCAACTTCAATAGAGTCAAAGCCGACCTTTGCCAGTTTTTGCTGGTATTCATTTTCTTCCAGTGCGCCAGCGATGCAGCCGACCCAGAGCTCCATGCTCTTGCGAATGTCGGCGGGGACATCGCCGCGGACGACGACGTCGGAGATGGCAAGGCGGCCGCCGGGCTTGAGGACGCGAAAGGCTTCGGCGAGGACGCGGTCTTTGTCGCCAGAGAGATTGATGACACAGTTGGAGATGATGACGTCAACGGCATTGTCGGGAAGCGGGATGTTTTCGATGGCCCCTTTGAGGAATTCGACGTTCCTGACGCCAGCCTTACGCTGGTTTTCGCGGGCGAGGGCGAGCATCTCGTCAGTCATGTCGAGGCCATAGGCTTTCCCGGTGGGACCGACGCGGCGGGCGGAGAGAAGGACATCGATGCCGCCACCCGAGCCGAGATCAAGGACGGTTTCGCCGGGCTGCAGTTTGGCGAGGGCCGTGGGATTGCCGCAGCCGAGAGAAGCGGCGACAGCTTCGGCGGGAAGCGCGGACTTCTGCGATTCATCGTAAAGGTTTTTTGTGATGGGGTCGCAGCCGGTGAGTTCGGCTCCGCCGCCGCAGCAGGCGGTGGAACCGCTGGCGACTTGTTTGGCGACGGCGCCGTATTTTTGTTTTACGGCTTCCTGGATGGTTGGGTCGGTCATGGGTCAGCTCCTTGAAAGGTGAAAGTGGTTGCCGAGAAGGGCGCAACATGTTGCGCCCCTATAAGGGAAGGAAATCCGTTCCGGGCGATTGGGAAAGCGATGCATCGCTAGGTTGCCTTTCCGATATGAACGAGGGCTTCCGGCGGGAGGGCGCGGCTGCGAGTGCAGCATTCCTCATAGAGAAAATTCATCACTTCACGGAGTGAGTCCGTGTCCGCAGCGTACCAGAGGTAGGTGCTTTCGCGGCGGACAGTGACGAGTCCAACTTGCTTCAATTTTTCCAAGTGATGAGAGAGCGTGGAGGCCGGAATTCCGAGCTCTTCCTGAACTTCGCCGGCAACCATCCCTGTGGGGTGGGCGGCGAGGAGGAGGCGGAGGATTTGCAGGCGGGGCTCAGCGCCGAGTGCAGTGAAGCGTTCTGCGGCGCGGGTCACGAGGCCGGGATCGACGCGTTTCATATTTCCATGTTTGCGGTAATATAGAAATATGTCAAGTCCTTTTTCCCGTTAAACGAATTCCCCGCTCCGCGCATCCTAATTGGAGTTGGGGGCGCCTTCCGGCCCTGGAAACGGCATCCTTTTCGGTTTTGACCGCGTTCCGGCCGCATGGGATACTTTTTGTTTCCGGGGCATACATGAACTTACGAAGAACGACGTACCTCGCAGTTATGGCCGGCCTGTTTGGCGCGGGCGCCGCCGCAGAGACGCTGCAAGCGCAAAGCTCCGAGAAAAAGCCTGAGGCGGCTGCTTCGCCGCAGGACCAATCGGGCGGAACATCATCCGCCACACTCGCGTCCCCTTCCGCACGATCCGAGGCCTATTACAACTTCACGATGGGGCACATGTACGAGCAGCAGTATGAGGCGACGAGCCGGCCGGAATACGCGACGCAGGCCATCGAAGCTTACAAGAAAGCGTACGCGCTCGACCCGAAGTCGCCGGTGATCGGGGAACGCCTGGCGGAGATGTACTGGAAGGCGCAGCGAATCCACGACGCGGTGGCGGAGGCGCAGGAAATTCTGAAGCGTGACCCGCGCAGCCTGCAGACAAGACGCCTTCTGGGGCGAATCTATCTGCGGAGCCTGGGAGATTTGAGCAACAGCAGCCAGGCGGACATGGCGGAGAAAGCGATCGAACAGTACCGGGAGATTTACAGGCTGGATCCCGCGGACACGGAGTCGGCGCTGTGGCTCGCGCGGCTCTACCGGCTGCGCAACGAGCACGACAAGGCGGAAGAAGTGCTGCGCGGTGTGCTGAAGGAGGACCCCGAAAACGGCGCGGGAATCGAGCAGCTCACGCAACTCTTGCTGGATGAGGGCAAGTCGGGGGACGCCGTAACGCTGCTCGAAGGCATTACCAGCAGAACGCCTGCGCCGGCGCTGCTGGATCTTCTGGGGGACGCCTATACGCAGACGCATGAACTTGCGAAAGCGGAGCGAGCATACCGCAAGGCGGCGGAGCTGGATCCGTCGGAGCTGAGCCACCAGCGGGGACTCGGACAGACGCTGCTTTCCGAAGAGAAATACTCGGAAGCGCTGGCGGTGTACCAGAAACTCGCCGACCTGATGCCAGACGATTCGGACATTTATTTGCGGCTGGCGCAGATTTACCGGGAACTGCACCAACTCGATAAGGCGGAAGAAAACCTCGTGAAAGCGAGGCAGTACGCTCCGGGCAGCCTCGAGGTGATGTACAACGAGGCCATGCTGTATGAAGCGCAGGGGCGCTTCGAGGATGCGATACGCGTGCTGTCCGACGCGGTGACGGGGCTGAAATCGCAATCCACGGTGCTGCCGTCGCGGCGGCGGTCGATGGCCATTCTCTACCAGCAGCTTGGGCAACTCTACCGGGATATGCAGAACTTTCAGGCGGCCATTTACACGTATGAAGAACTGGGGCACCTCGGTGACGAAGAAGACCGCCGGGCGCGGCTGCTGATCATGGACACCTATCGCGCGGCCAAGGATTTGACGAGGGCGCTGCAGACGGGAAAGGAAGCAGCCGCGAAATACCCGAGCGACCCTGCGATTCGGACAAGCCATGCGCTGTTGCTGGGCGAAAATGGGCAGACTGACGAGGCAGTGAAGATTCTGCGGGCGCAATTGAGGAAGAACGAGACCGACCGGGAAACGTATCTGAATATCGCGCAGGTCTACGAACGAGGAAGGCGGTACAAGGAGGCCGAAGAGGCGGCGCTTGCGGCGGAAGTGCTGCCGGGGCAGCCGCGCGAGAAAGGGATGGTGTGGTTTTTGCTGGGGGCGATTTACGAGCGGCAAAAGTTCTACGACCGGGCTGAAGAGGAGTTCAAGAAAGCGCTGGCCGCCGATCCGCGCAACGCGCCGGTCCTCAATTACTATGGATATATGCTGGGGGATCTAGGAATCCGGCTGGACGAAGCGGAGGAGCTCGTGCGCCGCGCGCTGAAAGAAGACCCGTATAACGGGGCGTATCTGGACAGCCTGGGCTGGATTTATTTCAAAGAGAACAAGCTGGCCGACGCCGAGGCCACGCTGCGCAAAGCTGTGGCGCGGGAAAGCCATGACGCGACAATTCGGTCGCACCTGGGCGATGTTTACGCCAAGACCGGCCGGAGCGAGCTTGCGGCGGCGGAGTGGGAGAAGTCGCTGAACGAATGGCGGCGCTCGCTGCCGGCGGACGTCGAGAACGACAAAGTCGCAGAAATAGAAAAGAAACTTTCGCAGGTAAAGCACCGCGTGGCGCAAAAATCCTCGCCGCAAGCCGCGAAGCCGCAGTAAGCCGCATGCGCGAAGTTCGAATCCCAGCGTTCGCCAAAATCAATCTGCGTCTGGAGATTCTTGGGAAGCGCGCGGACGGCTATCACGAGCTGCGCACAATTCTCCAGACAATCTCTCTCCACGATGAATTGCGGCTGCGGAGTTCGCGGCGGCCGGGGATGGCGCTGACGATTCTGGGCAATACCGCTCTTTCGCAGGAGCCGGTTCAAAAAAACCTGGCCTATCGCGCGGTGGCGGCGCTGCGCCGCGAGTTGAAGGTTCGATCCGGCGTGGAAATCGAGCTGCGAAAAGCGATTCCGGCGGGGCGGGGACTGGGAGGCGGGTCGAGCGATGCGGCGGCCGCGCTGATCGGGTACCTGCGGCTGACGGGAAGGAAGCTACCGGCGCCGCGATTGATGGAGATTGCCGCCTCTCTCGGTGCTGACGTACCTTTTTTTCTTTTTGGCGGGTGCGCGCTAGGGGTGAGCCGCGGCGACGAGATTTATCCGCTTCCCGACATCGTGAAAATGAATTTGCTGATTGTTTCGCCGTGGGATATTCATGTGGCAACGCCGGACGCGTACCGCTGGGTGAAGGCCGGCAAACTGTCTTCCGCCACGTTGACAAAAGGGGCCGCAAACCGTAGACTTTTTGAGTTCTGTACTCTGTGCTGGAGCGGGCGGGGAAGCGGCCTTTCGAATGATTTCGAGCGGGCGGTTTTCCGGCGACACGCGCGGCTTGATCAAATCAAGCGGGCGTTGCTCCGGGGAGGAGCTTCAGAAGCCTCGCTGGCGGGTAGCGGTTCGGCGGTGTTTGGAGTTTTCCCGAGCCCAGCGATGGCGCGCCGAGCCGCTGTCGGGTTTTCGAACGACCAGACCTTCGTTTGCGAGACGATTTCGCGCGACAGGTATCTCCGTCTGGTAAAGGGTGCGCCTTGAAACGCGCACGTGTCGTTGGGTGAGCCGCAGCGTCTCTGCAGAAAGTAACCGCCGACAGTTTGCAGTGGAAAGTGGCAAAGAACCTTGAGCTGGGTTTTTGTGTTTTCAGGCTCCTCAGGCCACAGGGTTAGTGCCGGGTTTTCCGCGTAAGCTTTTGACTTTCGGCAGCAGACACTCAATCGGGACCGTGTGAGGGCTCAGGTACTCGAAGGCCAAGGAATTCAAACGTTGCGTGGGGGCGCGCGCGTCGTGAATGACGACCGATTCAAGATTTTCTCGGGGACCGCGAATCTGCCGCTGGCAGAGAGCATCTGCCGGCACCTGGACGTGCCGCTAGGCAAGGCGAGCCTAGGGCGTTTCAGCGACGGCGAAATTTATTTTCAGATACTGGAGAACGTGCGCGGGGCGGATGTCTTCGTGGTTCAGCCGTGCTGTTATCCGGTCGACTGCCACTTGCTGGAGCTGCTGTTGATGATCGATGCGTTCAAGCGCGCGTCGGCGTGGCGGATCACTGCGGTTTTGCCGTACTACTGCTACGCGAGGCAGGACCGGAAAGACAAGCCGCGGGTTCCGATCTCCGCAAAGCTGGTCGCGGACCTGTTGGAAACGGCCGGAGCGAGCCGGGCGCTGACGCTGGATTTGCACGCGCCGCAGATTCAAGGCTATTTCGATGTGCCAGTTGACCACCTGTTCGGGACGCCGGTGCTGGTCGAACACTTCCGTCACCTGCACCTGCCGAATCTTACGGTGGTATCGCCGGATGCGGGAGGCGTGGAGCGGGCGCGATTTTTTGCGAAAAAGCTGGATGCCCCGCTGGCGATCGTGGACAAGCGGCGAGTGGACGTGGACGTCAGCGAAGTGATGAACCTGATTGGAGACGTGCGCGGACGCAGCACGCTGATTGTAGATGACATCATCGACACGGCGGGGACGCTGGTGAAGACTGTCGAGGCATTGATTCGAGAGGGCGCGACGCAGGTTTATGCGGCTTGCACGCATGCGGTGCTATCAGGACCGGCGATCGAGCGGATCGCGAAGTCGCAAATCAAGGAGGTCGCTTCAACGGATTCGGTGCCGATCAGCGAGGCAGCGAGGAAGATGGGGAAGATCAAGGTGTTGAGCGTCGCGGATTTGCTGGCGCGCGGGATTCGGTCGATACACGAGGAGACTTCGATCAGCGAGCTGTTCATTTAGGGTTGCGTGGGACAGAAAAGGTTGTCCCGCAAGAATTCAGGGAAGGATAGAACGTATGGCTCAGACACAGATTGTGGTGGAAGCAGCGCCCCGGTCGGACCGGGGAAAGAACGAAGCGCGGCGCTTGCGGCAGACGGGCAAGGTTCCGGCGGTGCTCTATGGCGGAAAGGGCCAGGCGATCACGCTGTCCGTAAATGCCAAGCAGGTAGGAGCGATCCTGCGTTCCGAGAGCGGACATAACACATTGTTTCAGGTGGATCTTGCAGGAAAGCACGAGCCGGCGATCTTGAAGGACTGGCAAGTAGATCCGCTTAGCGGAAAGCTGCTGCACGTGGATTTGTTGCGCGTGGCGATGGACGTGCGCATGCGCGTCAAAGTGCCCGTGCACACGTTCGGCGAGCCTGCGGGCGTGAAGCAGCAGGGGGGGGTGTTCGAGGTGGTGACCCGCGAAGTGGAAATCGAATGCTTGCCCGCAGACATTCCGACGGAGTTCAAGGTGGACGTGAGCGACCTGATGCTGGGCAAGCAGCTTCGCGCCAGTGAGCTGACAATTGACTCGGCGAAGATGAAGTTGCTCACCGATCCGGACCGCGTGCTCGCCCACGTGGTGGCGCTCAAGGTTGAAGAAGAGAAGCCCGTGGAGGCGGTGGCTGCGGAAGCTGCGGCGCCAGCCGAGCCGGAAGTCATCAAGAAGGGCAAGAAGGAAGTGGAGGGTGAAGAGGGCGCCGAGGCCGAGGTCAAATCGGAGAAGAGCGAGAAAAGCGAGAAGGGCGAAAAAAAGAAGTAAGGCCATAAATTACGAGGCAGGGCGGCGCGCGATATGCGGGCTGCCGGACAGAGACCTATGCGGCTCATTGTCGGGCTTGGGAATCCTGATCCGGAGTATCAGTGGACGCCGCATAACCTAGGATTCATGGCGGTGGATGAACTGGCGAATCGGAATGCGATTCGCGTGGAGCGGCCGGAGGGCAAAGCGCTGGTCGGGCGCGGGAAAATCGCCGGGCTGCTGGTGATGTGGGATGAAGTGCAATTGCCGTTCGGCACGATTCGGCTGGACCGGAGAGGCAGCGGCGGCAGCCACAACGGGGCGAACTCAGTGATCAGCTCGGTTGGGACGCCGGAATTTGCAAGGCTTCGGCTGGGCTGCGGGCCAGATCATTCGCTGAGCAGCCGCAAAGAATTCGTGCTGCGGCCGATGAAAAAAACTGAACTGGAAATTGCAGCCGAAATGATTAGCGAAGCGGGCGACGCCGTGGAGACGATCCTGAGGCAAGGGATCGACCCGGCGATGAACAAATACAACCGGCGGAAGGAAGCGCAGCCGGAAGAGCCGCCAAAAGAGCAGTGACGATTTTCCCGAACCTGGGTCCGGGACGTCGTTTTGAGGCAACCGCAAAGCGGTCAACAGGAAAGAGGTCATCATGGAAGAGCGTTTGTACGATCTGATTTTCATCGTGCGTCCAGCGACGCCGGAGGAAGAGATCAAGAAGGTTCTCACCGGCATCGAGCACACCTGCGCGGAAAAGGGCGGGAAGATCGAGAAGACCGAGCATTGGGGCACGCGGAAGCTGGCGTACCGCGTGGCCAAGCACCGCGAGGGGATTTACGTGTACCAGCAGATTCGCACGAACCACGGGGAGCTGATGGCGGAGCTGGAACGCCGGCTGCGCGTGCAGGACGTGGTGATCAAGTATTTGACGGTGCGGCTGGATGAAGATTTGAAGCGCCAGAAAAAGCTCGGTGGAAAGCGCGAACGGCGCGCGGCGCGGCGTCCGCGCAGGGCTGCGGCTCCGCCCCCGGCACCGGAGCAGACTGCCGCAGCGAGCTAAACCCGCTTGCAGGAATCGATTTTTTCGAACTGAGAGAAAGGTAGGAAGTCATGGCAGAGGAACCGAAACAACCGCCCGCGCCGAGCGGGGCTCCGCCGCGCGAAGGTGGGCATGGTGGACCGGGAGGCGGCCACGGCGGACCGCGCCGTGAAGGCGGACCCGGAGGCGGACATGGCGGTCCGCGCCGCGAGGGCGGGCCGGGAGGTCCCGGAGGACGCCCGCGGGGCAAGCGGCAATATTTCCGGAAGAAGAAAGTGTGCAAATTTTGCGTCGAGAAGATGGATTTCATCGACTACAAGCGCGCGGACATTCTTTCGCAGTTCGTACAAGAGCGCGGCAAGATCCTGCCGCGGCGCATGACGGGAGTTTGCTCGCGGCACCAGCGCTGGCTGGGCGTGGCGATCAAACGCGCGCGCAATATCGCGCTGCTGCCCTTCGCGGGCAGCGCGGCGGGGACGCAAGCGCCGCGCGTGGTGGTGGCCGCGGCAGCGGAAGCGCCGAAGGCGTAAAGCATCGAGGAGCTAAGGGAATACAACATGCAGATTATTCTTCAGGAAGATATCGACAAGCTGGGGCACCGCGGCGATGTGGTTACGGTCAAGCCGGGCTACGCGCGGAATTTTCTTTTGCCGCGCAAGCTGGCGATCGAGGCGAGCGCGGGAAACATGAAAGCGCTCGAAAGGATTCGTACGGCGCTTTCGAAAAAGACAGCCACCGAGCTGGATGCCGCGCACAAGCAGGCGGAGCTGCTCAATGGCGTGTCGATGAAGTTCACGCGCAAGACGGGAGAGAACGACCAGATGTTCGGGTCGGTCACAACCGCTGACATTGCGGAGGCGCTCGCGGCACAGAACTTCAAGATCGACAAGCGACAGGTACAGCTCCCGGAGCCGATCAAGGCGCTCGGGGAGTATACGGTCACGATCAAGGTGTTCCGCGACGTGACGGCCGCAGTGAAGGTCCAAGTGGAAAAGGAATCGTAAGGCTCACAGACCGGGGATGCGGCGGGTGTTTGCGAATCGTGCTGGTAGCCGCTGTTACTTCACGCGCAAAAGTTATTCAACGATTTCCGAGACAATCCACAGCCAACGGATTGACGCTGGCGCTGCTTCCGCGCACAATGCCGCATCGCTTGGAGCGGGGGAGCGCCCGGCCCCGAGGTGAAGAAATTCTTCACTTGCCCTCCGGCGAAACCTATAGTAAAAACAGGCGAAGGTAAGGCGAATACAAAGCGAAATCTCTATGCCGACTGACGCAAGCCTGGAAAAGCCCCTTCCCAATAACCTCGATGCCGAGCGCTCGGTTCTCGGAGCCATTCTGCTCGACAACAACGCGCTGAACGCGGCGATTGAGAACTTGCGGCCGGAGGATTTCTTTCTGGACCAACACCGGCGCGTGTACACGCAGATGATCTCGCTGGGCGAGAGCCAACAGGCGATTGACCTGGTCACCTTGACGGAGGAATTGCACCGGCGGGGCGATTTGGAAGCGGCAGGCGGAGCGCCGTACCTGGCGTCGCTGGCGGATGGCATGCCCAAGGTTTCGAACATCGAGCACTATGCCCGTATCGTCAAAGAGAAGGCGCTGCTGCGCAACCTGATCCATGCGACGCACAACATCCAGCAGCGCGCATTCGAGGGCGAGGATGGCGCGGACGCCATCCTCGACAACGCGGAATCCTCGATTTTTGCGCTCGCAGAAGACCGCGTGAAAGCAGGCCTTATCCCCATCAAAGCTATCGTTCGCGAGAACTGGGAGCGCCTTGACAAGATAGCTAGCGAAGGAAAAAGCGTCACAGGAGTGTCCACCGGTTACGGATATCTCGATCGGCTGACTTCCGGATTTCAATCTTCGGAGCTTATTATTCTGGCAGCGCGTCCCTCACAAGGAAAAACTGCCCTGGCGTTGAATCTGGCTGAAAACATCGCCATTAACGCCGGTTTGCCGGTGGCAATCTTTAGCTTGGAAATGTCGAAAGAGTCGCTGCTGCAGCGTCTTGTTAGTGCCGTAGCTAGAATTGACGGCCAAGCGTTTCGTAGGGGAAGGATGGAGAGAGCCGTGCGGAACGAAATGAACGATGCTCTCCAAAGAATTGAAGCAGCACCACTATGGATCGACGACTCCGGCTCAATCAGCGTTCTCGAAATCGGGGCAAAAGCACGCCGTCTACAACGAGATAAGCCTCTCTCTCTGCTAATAGTGGACTATCTCCAATTGATCACCGCGCGCGGAAGGTTCGGCAACCGCCAGGAGGAGGTTGCGAGCATTTCGCGTGCCTTGAAGGGTCTTGCCAAAGAGCTACAGATTCCCGTGCTGGTTCTGAGCCAGCTTACGCGCGCGCCAGAACGGGAAGAGCGCGGCCCGCAACTTTCCGATTTGCGCGAGTCGGGTGCCATTGAGCAGGACGCCGATGTGGTGATGTTCATTTATCGGCCTAACTTTTACAAAGAAGGCGCCGCTCCTGACGAGCGAGAAGAAACGGAGCTTAGAATTGCCAAGCAGCGAAATGGCCCAACAGACATGGTGAAGCTGAAGTTCCTGAGTCGTTTCACGCGGTTCGAAGAAGCGGCGCCGGATGCCTTCTCGCACTTCGCCCCAGAGGACATGTAAGGCTTGCCACAGCGCGGAAAGCGTTCCACAAGAAGCCGGGAGCAGGCAAGTGAGCCGCCGGCGAGTCGTGCAGTCCGCATTCCTCGTAAGTCTTTATAAACTAATAGGTTAGACGTGAGTGTGGGATCCGCTGAGGCGGGTCCGCGACGGCAATGCCGGTGGTATGCGGCGTGCCTACTTGACTGGTATTGTCATTCACGCTCCAGCGGCCGGGGGAATCGGTCCGGTTCGCGCGAATGTCGTACACTATTTTCTTCCCGGGAAGGCTATGGCGCAAACAGAGAAGAGTCCTGCGAAAATGAAGAGCCGCCCTGTCTGGGCTGAGGTTTCGCTTTCCGCCTTGGCACACAATCTACGGGCCATCCATGCGTACGTGAACCCTCCTGAAGAGAAGCGCAAGACGCCAAGAAAAATCCTGTCGATTGTGAAGGGCAATGGCTACGGCCATGGCGGTCCGCAGGTGGCGAAAGCGCTGGAGAAGGCCGGCTCGCAATGGTTTGGCGTGACTTGCACGGAGGAGGGGATCGCGCTTCGCAAAGCCGGAGTCAGGAATCCGGTGCTTGTGCTGACGAGTTTCTGGCCGGGGGAAGAGTCACGCATGCTGGAGCACGACTTAACGGCGGTCGTTCACCGCTGCGAGCAGCTCCAGGCACTGGAGCGGGCGGCCGGGCGAGTCTCTGGCCACAGGGGCCGGAAGCGGGTTTTGTTTCATTTGAAGATGGACACGGGCATGAACCGGCTCGGGATCGCTCCGAGTGACGTGGACTGCTTTGCGAGGCAGCTCGCGAAGTGCCGGCGCCTGGAGCTTGGCGGAGTCATGACCCACTTCGCATCGTCGGAAGTTTTCACGAATTCGCGAGTCGGCGACCAGACGCGGCAGCAGGAGGAGCGCTTTTATGCAGCGCTCGAGCGCCTGAAGTCGCTGGACATCGATCCGGGCATCGTGCACCTCGCCAACAGCGCCGCGATTGTGACACGGCCGGAAACCTGGGCCGACATGGTGAGGCCGGGAGCAATTTTGTACGGCTACCACCCGGGCTACGAGCCGGTGGAAAAGCGCGCCGAGCTGGAAGCGCGGTTGCCGCTGAAACCAGTCATGAGTTTGCGCACGCGCGTCATCAGCCTGCGGAGCATCCCCGCGGGTGCGGGCGTCGGATACAACGAGACCTTTGTGGCGAAGCGTCCCTCACGGATTGCCGTGCTCGCCGCGGGCTACGGCGACGGCATCCACCGATCGCTGGGGAATCGCGGGAGCGTGCTTGTGCGCGGTGTGCTTGCCCCAATCGTGGGAATTGTCTCGATGGATGTGACGATGGCTGACGTGACGGATGTGCCGGAGGCGGAAGTAGGTGACGTTGCGACGATTTACGGCAGCGACGGAGAGCACGCTCATCCCGCCCATCTGGTCGCGCGCAGCATTGGCACGGTGACCTCCGATCTGCTTTGCGCCGTGAGCCAGCGCGTTCCTCGTATCTATTTGCGCTAGCAGAAGATTCATCATTCTGTTGTACGCCAAGTCTGGCGCCAATTTGCCGTCCCAGATTCACCTGGCACTCCCGCTTGAGGTACACTCTGAGGTTTGCGAATCGTTCTTTGACCTGTGTGGGGCGGGGGTAGCGCCGCACAGGGCCCGCTTCGCATTCACGGACACGCAATGGGCCGCATAGCCGCCATTCTTCCTGCTGCTGGCCTCGGCACGCGCATGGGCGCCGAGACGCCCAAGCAGTTTCTCGAGCTGGACGGCACCCCGATCGTGCTTCACAGCGTGCGCCGCATCGCGTCCTGCCCACTTGTGACGGACATTATTGTGGCCACGCGCGCGGACGTTGTGGCATCACTCGAAGAGCGCATCCGCGGGGAAAGATACACGCAAACCGTTCGCGTGGTGCGGGGCGGGGATTCCCGGCAGGAATCGGTAGCGCTAGCATTGCAGGAAGTATCGAATGACACGGAGATCGTGCTGGTGCACGATGCGGTACGGCCTTTCGTGACGCCGGAGCAGATCACCAGGGTGATTGAAGAAGCGAGGCGCTGCCAGGCGGCCATTCTGGGCATTCCGGCTATGGATACCGTGAAAGAAGTGAAGCGCGCGAGCCTGCCCGAAGACGTGGCGCTGATTATCGGAACGATCCCGCGCGAACGCGTGGTCCTGGCGCAGACGCCGCAGGCGTTTTCGACCAAGTTGCTGAAAGAGGCATTTGCGCGCGCGCAAGCAGACGGCGTCACTGCCTCGGACGAAGCTGGCCTCGTCGAGAGGCTGGGCCATGATGTTCACGTGGTGCTGGGCTCGGAGCGCAACATCAAGATCACCAAGCCCGCAGATATGGACCTCGCCCGGTTTTATCTCGAGCAGGAGCGGCGGAAAGCATGAGCATGCGCTGCGGTCTCGGCTACGACCTGCATCGGCTCGCGGAGGGGCGAAAGCTGATCGTTGGCGGCGTCGAACTGCCGTTTGAAAAGGGACCCGTGGGCCACTCGGACGGGGACGTGCTCGCCCACGCGCTGTGTGACGCGCTGCTGGGCGCGGCAGGGCTTGGCGACATTGGCACGCATTTTCCGGATACGGATCCGAAATGGAAGGGCGCGAACAGCCTGCTCTTTCTAGAACATGCGAGAAGACTGCTCGATGAAAAGCACTTCGCGATTGAGCACATTGATGCCGTCGTGATCGTCGAGAAGCCCAAGCTGGGGCCACACTTCCCCAGGATGCGCGAAGCACTTGCGAAGGCGCTGGGCGTGACGACCGATAAGATACATCTCAAGGCGAAAACCAACGAGGGCGTCGATGCCATCGGACGCGGTGAAGCCATTGCCGCTCAGGTTGTGGCAACGCTCGTGCCGCTCTGAGTGCAGCGGGTGAAACTCGGCCGGCCGGTTTGCGATACAGTTTCGTAATGCCTCCCGAACAAACGCCGAAGACTCCCTCTGCCGTCAACCCCTTTACAAGCGCGGACGTTGCCGGCATTCTCCGCGAGCGCGGCTGGCTCACTGGCGAGCCTTCACGGGAGCAGCTTGCGTGGTGCGAACGCGCCGCATCGATGCTGGGCGCGCATGCTGCGGACCGCGGCGCCCTTTCTGAATTGTTGAACCTAGTTTTCCACTACGATGCAGAGGAGATCCTTGCGAGAGTGGAAACTCACGCGGTGCTTTCCCGATATGCCGCGCGCGAAGTACTTCGTCAACTTGCTCTGCTCTTGCTCGATGGCGCACCGCTTACCTCCGAGCGCTTCAAACAAGTTGTGAATTGTCTGAAAGACGAACTCGATCTCCGCGGCCGGGAGCTGTTTCATCCTATTCGCCTCGCGCTGGCCGGGCGGGCCGGCGAAGGTGAACTCGATCGAGTGATCTTGTTGCTCGATGAAGCGGCGAGTCTTTCGTTTGCTGCTCCCGTCAAGCCGGCGCACGAGCGCATCCTGGAGTTTTGTGCGGCCTTGGATTGAGTGTTCCCCGCAGGGGCGCAGCGTGCTTCGCCCCTACACAGGCGCCCGCTCTCGCTTTCAACTGTAGGCTCTCAACTGTAAACTGTCTCCCCGATGGATCGGCTCACTGGAATTCATGCGGTTCGCGAGGCGCTCGAAGCGGGACAAGCGTTTGACCGCGTCGTAATCACGCGCGGGCGGCAAGACACGCGCGTCGAGGAGATTGTCCAGTTGGCACGGGAACGAAATATCCCCGTGCGTTTTGAAGACCGTGGGCAGGTCGACCGGCTGGCAGGATCGAAGGATCATCAAGGTGTCGTTGCGCTGGCAGCGGCACGCGCGGCCGGCACGCTCGAAGAAATTCTGGCGGCCGCAAACAAGAGCGCCGGACGCGGCCAGAAGGGCCTGATTGTTCTGCTGGATGGCGTTGAAGATCCACACAATCTGGGGGCCGTGATTCGAACCGCGCTCGCCGCGGGAGCACACGGCGTGATTATTCCGGAGCGGCGCGCGGCGGGCCTGACGGACACGGTCGCGCGTGCTTCCGCGGGAGCGCTCGCGCATTTGCCGGTCGCAAAAGTGACCAATCTCGCGCAAACAATGGAAGAGTTGAAAGAAGCTGGGTACTGGCTCATCGGCCTCGACGAGCGCGCCGACAAGAGCTACACAGAGGCGGATTACACGTCACCCGTGGGAATTGTGCTCGGCGGAGAAGGCAAGGGTTTGCATGATCTCACGCGGAAGCGTTGCGACTTCGTCGTCTCGCTTCCCACAACCGGGCCGGTGAAGTCGCTCAACGTTTCAGTCGCCGCAGGTGTCGTCCTTTTCGAGGCCCTTCGACAGCGCAATAACCGTTCACGCTTTGTCTGAAACGAGAAGCGTCACCTTTAGGGCATCAGCTGCGTGGCGCGACCAGTGCTCACGGAATTCAAAACGCCAATCAAAATAAATATCCTCCAAGGCTGCGCCACTTGTGAGAAGCTTCAGCGGGTCCTGCAAATCCAAGTAAATCTCAGCGATGTCGTTGGAAAGAAAACACTGAACAGGATCTTCCCTTTGAGTGGGATCAAAAACTTCCCAGTACTCGTCCAAACTGCCAAATCTTTCCCGGAGAATTTCCGCAAGACGGTTCCACGCGTCGGTGTGCGCGGCAATCGATTCTGATTTCGTATCTTCCCCTCCGGTCGCGGGCTTTACCCATGGCAAGCGTGCCGCAACTTCACAGAGACTCGCCAAGAGTACGGAGAGTCCCTGCATCAGAGACTTGCGTTCTTAGCTGTTGCAATTGTCGATGAATCGGCAGAATTCCCGCGCCACCGAAGGGAATCTTGCGACTGCATCCCTCTCATTTTCGGTCATCGCTTCGGTCATGCGGAGACCTCAGGTGACAAGAACTTATTTGTCGTATTGAATCAAAGAGAACACGTCGACCCCGTTCAGCTTGGAGCGGCCCTTCAAAAAGGTGAGTTCGACCGCGAACGCGGCGCCTTCGACTTTGCCGCCGAGCTTCTCAACCAGCTTTGCGGTGGCCGAAGCGGTTCCGCCCGTGGCCAGAAGATCGTCGCATATCAACACGCGCTGGCCCGGCTTCACAGCGTCCTCGTGAATCTCCAGCGTGTCCGTGCCGTATTCAAGCGCGTAGGAAATGCTCGCCGTTTTTGCGGGAAGTTTCTTCGGTTTTCTAACCGGAACGAATCCGGCGCCCAGGCGGTAGGCCAGTGCCGGCGCAAAGATAAAGCCACGAGCCTCGATGCCTGCAACGACGTCGATCGTCTGACCATTGTAATGCTCGCAGAGCCGGTCGATGAGCGCATGGAATCCCTGCTTGTCTTTCAGCAGCGTCGTCAGGTCGTAGAACAGAATGCCGGGTTTCGGATAGTCCGGCACTTCGCGGATCAATTTTTTCAAATCGTTCATTCGAACGGCTCCTCTTTTCACTCCGGCGCTCTAATCAATCACGAATCCCTTTTCATAAAGCGGATCCGGATGCGCAATCTCTTCCCGGACTTCGCTGACGCTCGAAAATCGCGGCCCGCGTTCGAGCGCAGTCTTCAGCTCCGCAAGCTGGCAAGGCGTTCCCATGGCAAACACCTCGACGCGGCCATCGGCCAGGTTTTTCGCGTACCCGCCGAGGCGCAATTTCTCCGCAACGCGCTGCGCGAAGAAGCGGTATCCCACACCCTGCACGAGTCCCGAGACAAAATAACGTTTTGCTTGTTTCGCGTCGCTCACAAACCCACGGAATTGTAGCAGAGACTTGGCCGGTCGTCCCGGAGGCTTGCCGTGGCCGCGCGGCAGGTAGGGCGGCGCGGACGAAGTGCGATAGACTGGATCGTCTTTGCGTGGACATTCGAGGCGGCTTTCCCGCGCGGTCCTCGCATCTTATTGAGCATGAATCAGGAAACCAGCCAACGGCGCTTGCGGCGCTTCTTCCCCGTGCTTCGGGACGTGGCAGTTGCCTGCGCATTTTTCTTCGCTGGAAGCGGGGTTAGCGCACCGGAGGCCCAGCAAGGGCCGCTGACGCCGCCGCCCGAGCACGAGGTCAAACGCATCGGCACGGAACCTGTGCCGGAAGCACCGCCGTCTCTCCCGCCGGAAGAAATCATTCGGCGTTTCTCTCAGAAGGAAGACGAATACTTGCTCGCGCGTTTGCGCTATAACTACCGCAAGACCATTCGTCTTGAAGAGTTCGGACGCGACGGAAAACCATCCGGACAGCTTCTGCTGGTGACCGAGCCGAGACTGACGAGCGACGGCAAGGTATATGAAAAGACCATCGAGAGGCCTCAATCGACCCTGCAATATCTGGAGCTCGGCCCGGAAGATTACCAGAATCTGGCGCGCATGCCGGCCTATCCCCTGACGACGAGCCAGCTCGCGAAGTACGACCTGAAGTACTTGGGCAAAGAACTTGTCGATGAGATTGACTGCTACATTTTCCAGGTGAAACCCAAAGGGGTCGAGCGCGCCCATGCCTATTTTGACGGGATCGTCTGGGTGGATGCGAAATATCTGGAAGTGGTGAAAACCTACGGAAGCTGGGCAAACGATCTCGGCCCCGTGCGCTCGCCGACGATGCCCTTTGCGTTGTTCGAAACGTATCGCGAGAATGTCGATGGAAAATACTGGTTCCCCAGCTACACACGTTCCGACGACACTCTGCATTTGCAAGATCGGGAAGTTCCCGTGCGCCTGGTGATCAAGTGGACGGATTTTAAGCCGCTAACGGCGGCGGCGACCGCTTCTGCGCCTCCTCAACCAGCGGCTCCCCCGAAGCCTCAGCCCTAAACTGTGCCGCGTCGCTTTGCTCAACCACTCAACGATCTCAGCGCTTCCGGCAATTCCGTGATGGAATTCAACAAAAGTTCCGGCCGCGCCGCGCGCAGGCGCTTTTCCGTCGGAAACGGACCGAGCACCGCAATAGCGCGAACGCCTGCACTCCGCGCCATTTGCAGATCTTCCGGCGAATCGCCTACGTAGATGCAGGCGGAAGGATGCAAATGCATTTGTTCGATCGCCAGCCTGAGCGGCGCGGGATGCGGCTTCCTTTGTGAAGTATCACCGCTGCAGACGCGCGCAGCAAAGAGGCGCGTGAGCCGAAATTGGCGCAATTGCTGCACCACCCTGTCGCGGTCGCCGCTGGTGACCAATCCCAACCGATGCTGCCGGCCGAGGCGCGAGAGCATGTGCCGCACTCCTGCAATCAACCGAGGAGAATGCTTCGCATATTGTTTGCGCCAGGCGCGGTCGGCATCATCCCATCGAGCCCGCGGCAGCTTGGCGGAACGATATACGTGGTACCAGTTCGGCGAATAGTGCCGGGCGAGATCCTGCAGGCCCCAGGGGATTCCCATTTCGCGGAACATTGCGAGGTAAGCCGCCGTATCCGCCTCGTAGGAATTAAGGAGCGTGCCGTCCCAATCGAACAGCACGCCCTGGATCGCGCTGATTCTTCGTGTGGCCATCACTGGTCAGCTTAGCAGAGATTAGTTTCCGTTGATTTTTCCAAGGCAGGGCACAGAAACAGATAGAGGAGCGCGATCGCGCTCCTCTGTCTGGAAAGTGAATTGAAGTTTGAACGCTAAAAGAGGAAGCGTATCGAGAGTTGCGCCTGGCGCGGGTCCCCGACTCCGACGCGCAGGAAACCGTCAAAGTTAAACAGTGCCGGCGTGACCAGCGGGTTTACGTTGTTCTTGTTGTTGAAACTGTTGAACATTTCAATCGCAGGAATCAACGTATAGCGGTCCCCAAATTTGAAAGGCCGCGTGGCGCGCCAATCGAAAGAGATGTAGTCATTGTCCTTCCAGATCGAATTGCGCTTGCAGCCGGCAGGACAAATCGCGGGTGTGATGGGTTGCGGGGAATGCGCCTGAAGGCGACCGTCGAAGTTGAATCCGCCGGGAAGCTCGAAATAGCCGAACAGATTGAACTTGTGACGCTCATCGCGGTCCGCGAAGCTGTAATCCCGCGCCGGGTTGCGGGGATCAAGGCGTCGGTCGGTAAACGGATCGCGTTCGTTGGAGTCCGAGTCAAGATCCTCAGACAGCACGTAGTTCCATTCCAACTGGAAGCGCTGGCTGAAGCGTTTTCTCATGCCGATGGTGAGGCCACGGTAGAGCGATTTTGCCGTGCTTCCGGTAATCATCATGCCGCCGAGTTGCGGGCCAAAGGTGTTCGGGGCAACAAAAGTCCCGTTGTCGGCAAAATAGCCGTTAGCGTTGCCGTCGATAAACGTCGTCAGGTGAACTCCCTTGGACAAAGTGAAATCGGCGTACGCCGACAGATTCGGGTAGATCTCCTGTTCGTAGGCCACGTTTGTCGTGTAAATCCGCGGGTTGGCGTAGTGCTTGCTGAAAAGTCGTACACCCGTAAAGCATGGAAAGGGATTTACCGGCGTTCCAAGCGTACAAGACGCGTTGCCCGTGGTCGCCGGAAAGGCGTTCGGCCAAACCGGACCGCTGCCGAAGTTTGAAGTGGTGAAAATAGTACTCTGCTGCACGCCATTGGTAGTGATAGAGCCCACCTGCGAGAGCATGTTCTGGCGTCCATTATAGATTCCCCAGCTGGCCCGCAGCAGGGACTTGTGGTTATTCAGTACGTCCCACGCGAAACCTATTCGCGGCTGGAACTCCTTCTTCTGACTGTGAAGCAGTCCATCCGATGGGAACAGTGGGTTGCTCAGGAAGATGCCGTAGGCAGTCTTGCTCGGAGCGGTGATCAAATCCGGAAGTATCTGCGCTTCCCAGCGAAGTCCGTAACTCAAGGTAAAATTGGGGCGAATTTGCCATTTGTCCTGCGCGAAGAGCGCGTAGTCCTCATTGTTGATACTGGACGCGCCGGGCGGGATATTGATCAGGCCTGTGGGCACGCCATCCTGCAAATAGAAGATCAGCGGGCCGACAACTGAGGGACCCGTTACCGTATTGCAATGACGCGCGTTGTTGGGGTTGGGATCAGGGACGGTCTGGGAAAAATCGATAAATGCACCATTCGCGCACTCCACGGCCTTCGGGCCGAACCCATTCCCCATTGATGCAGGCGAGGCGTAGCGCAGGAATCCCACGACGCTGTCGAAGAGGTACCGTCCGGTAAAGAATCCTCGGAAAACCTGGCTGTTGTTGGTGTGCAGCCAGTCGCCGCCAAACTTGAAATTATGTTTCCCCTGGATGACGGTAAAACTATCCCGAATTTGAGTGCGCCAAATCGTCTCGTCGACGGTTGGCTCAAGGAAGAAGGGGTTCCCGAAGCGGAAGGTCGTGCCGAAACCCATCGCCGTGTCCGCGGGGATCTTGGAAGCAGTGGCGGCTCGCGGCCTGAGCTCGCGCTGGTAACTGAAATGTGCCTCGTTCAGCTTCGTCGAAGAGAGCGTGGTGAAGTGGTTGACGTTTATCACGTTGATCTTCGATGGTCCTTCGATCCCGTTCGCTGAAGTGCCGTAGGTGGGCACGTCGAAGGTCTGGTTCGTGTTTTTGGAATAGTCAAAATTGTAGGACAAGGCAAACTGGTTCTTGGCATTGACGTTCCAGTCGAACCGCCCCAATGCGGCCGAGTTCCGGATGGGATGTTTTACCGGCTGTCCGTCATCCTGGCCCACTCCATTCTTCAGGAAATTCAGCAGCGCCACGCGCTGGCATTCGGCGCTGCCGGCGATTAAGGTGTCATCCACGCCCACGACCGGGGCTGCCTTAGAACACGCCGCTCCGAGGGGCGCACTCAAATTGGGGCGATTCAATTCCGCAATAATCTGTTCAAAGGCCCCAAAAAGAAACATCTTGTCCTTGATAATGGGCCCGCCGACCGTTCCGCCGAACTGGTTGCGCCGGAAATTGTCGAGCGGCTTCCCGTCGGACGTTGCGGCCGTTAGCGCTTCCGTCCGGAAGTATTCGAATAGACTGCCGTGCAGATCATTCGTGCCAGATTTGGTGATGACGTTGATCACGCCGCCGGCCGTGCGCCCGAACTCGGCGTTGGCGCCGGAGGCGACCACCTGAAACTCCTTGACCGCGTCCAGAGTGATGTCGATCGCCGCGCGCTGCCCGCCCAATTGTTCGCCGAAGAACCCGTTGTTATAATCCCCGCCATCCAGGCTGATATTGTTGAATACCCCGCGCTGCCCGTTGAAATTGATCTCGTCTCCGTCTGGCCCTTGGGTGATGCTGACGCCCGGCGTCAAGGTCAGCAGGTCCTCAAATTTACGGCCGAGCACCGGTGTTTGGCCTACCGTCAGCTCGTTCAACGTGGAAGAAGATTCGGTCTTCGTCGTCTCCACCACTGGAACGTCGCTCACGACGATCTGTGTGGCAACGGCAGAGATCTTCAGCGAGACGGGAATGGAAATCACTTGCCCGACCGTGAGATTCACATTCTGCTGCAGGACTGTGGCGAAACCCTGTTTCGTGATCGTAAGGGTGTAGCGTCCGGGAGCTAAATTCAGGAAAGCAAAATGCCCGTCAGCACTGGTGGTTTCCGAGCGGACATAATTGGTATCCAGGTTCTTGGCTTCCACGGCCGCGCCCGGCACGCTTCCGCCCTTTTCGTCAAGAACATCTCCTTGCACGGTGCCCGCGGTGATTTGCGCTTGTCCCCGCGCTGAGGAACCCCACGCCAGCGACAGCGCCAGCACAAAAAACGCACACACAAGCTTTCTCATTTGCCCTCTCTCTTACAGCATCCCCCTTTCCGCAAACGCAGAATTTCCCCGGAGGTCGGAGAGGTCTGCGGAAAGAAAAGCTGAGGGGAGTTTAGGCTAATCTCCGGGAGAATCGCAAGAGTCCGGTCTGTGGAAACTCTGCGCCGTTCACGCAAAGTTTTCGATACATCGAATTGTCTTTTGCAAGGGCGGCGGTCTACGGATTCAGGAAGCGGGAGGGCACGCGATCGTCACGGTCGAACTGCACGTCGTCGAACGAAGCGGCGATGCCGTACCAGCCCGGAACGGCCGCAGGCTCGACGCGCTGCACGCGCGCCAGCGTGGCGAGAGCGACGTTGCCCCGTCCCAGCGGGCGGCTGACGAGCACAATTTCCAGCTCCACGCGCGCGCCGGCCTTGAGTTGCTTTGGGCAAAGGAAATAGACGCCCGTCGAGCTGATGTTCCGGGTCACCAGGGTCACGGGAAAATCCTCGAGCACGTTGTCCACACCGCGCAGCCGCAGCGGGAGTTTCAGCGTGGCGCGCGGATACTCGCGGTGTTCTGGGTGCACTCCGACCGTGTGTGTCGGCACTCGCGTAAAGCGCCTCGGCTGTTCCGGACAAAGCAGCGGTTTCATTTGCAAAACCGGCGCCCGAGCGCGCTCGACCGGCGTTTGTTTTGCCGCCACCGGATTGGATTCTGGAAATGGTACGGCTGCAAACTTTTCGAGCGGTATTGCGCGGTTCGTAGCGTTCATCTCGCCCTCAGAGATGCCACTTCGTTGTTGCCAGCTTTGGCCCAACTACTCTTAATTTCTAAATTTCCCCGGGTTCCCGATACTGCAGAGTGGGCCGCTAAAATGCCATCTTCGGCTGCGTACGTCAACCTGTGGAAAACGCCCGAAGTGTCTTATCCTCAAACACTTGGTAATAGTACCCACTCTATTTCTCTGCCTTGTCGCTTCTTTGTGAATTCTTCATCCAATATGGTGCTCGACAGTTCCGAGGACGGCTTCTACCGTTGATTTCTAGGTCTAGCACAATGGGCTCCACCATCATCGAACCGACCACAACAAATGGTGCTCCGGTTCCAGAGCCGGATGCCATGGCAAAACGCACGGCGACGCTGCTTATTGCCGCTTTTGCCGCCGTTTATGTCATTTGGGGGTCCACCTATCTTGCCATGGCGGTGGGCATTGAGTCCTTTCCCCCGCTTCTCCTTCCCGGCTCGCGGCACTTGCTTGCCGGGCTCATCCTCTTCCCCTTGTTGCGCTGGAAAACCGGCATTCGTCCGACTGGCGCACAGTGGCGCACGGCTATCGTTACAGGTGTGCTTCTCCTGTTCATTGGCAATGGAGGCGTCTGCGTAGCAGAGAAGACCGTTCCGTCCGGTGTAGCTGCGTTGCTCGTCGCGATGGTCTCGTTTTGGATGGTGCTTGTTGATTGGCTGCGGCCCGGCGGCGCTAGGCCCCTGCCTCGCGTGGTGGCCAGCTTGATCCTCGGGTTTGGTGGACTGATCTTGCTGGTGGCCCCGGCGCACCTGGGAGGTTCGGGGCGCGTCGATCCCGTTGGCGCTGGAGTGCTCGTCGTCGCTTCCTTTGCCTGGGCCTGCGGTTCCATCTATTCAAAACACGCCGAGCTTCCCAGCTCCCCTCTCCTCGGCGTGGCGATGCAGAGTCTCGCAGGCGGGGTTGTACTCTTGGTGGTCGGGCTGCTCATTGGCGAGGGCCGGGATCTGCATCTCGCCGCGATCTCGTTGCGTTCCTGGCTGGCACTCGCTTACCTCATCGTTTTCGGAAACGCCATAGGTTTTACGGCCTACATCTACATCCTGAAAAGGAGCACGGCGGCGCGCGTGGGCACCTACGCCTTCGTCAATCCGGTGGTCGCGCTGATTCTTGGCTGGCTCCTCGCCGGCGAACCCCTCACGGTGCGCACGATGCTCGCGGCGGCCATCATTCTAACGGCCGTGTTGCTGGTCATTACCGCGCCGCAAAAGGATCCCGCCCACCCCGTGGAAGCCATTCCTGAGCCTGGCGAAGCCTAAGCAGACTCCGCTGGAAAGGTTTTTCCCCGCTCAGTTTGAAGAGCCTTTCCGGATAGATTTCGCGCCAAGCCTGCGCTATTTTTTTGGTATGCAAACCATGCACAATCAGGGCATTCGAATGAACCCGCAAATCACATCTCACATGGCAAGGCGTTATTGGCGCGCGACGCTCGAGCGCGATTCCCGCGCGGACGGCACTTTCTTTCTGGCTGTGCGCTCGACCCACATCTACTGCCGGCCATCCTGTCCGGCGCGCCGTCCGCTTCGCCGCAACGTCATCTTTTTCCGCACACGCGAAGAAGCGGAGAAAAACGGCTATCGGCCGTGCCTTCGCTGCCGGCCGAATGAATTGGCCGCATCGGCGGCGCTGGTGGCCAGAGCCAGCCGCCTCTTGGCTGAGTATTCCGATGAAAATCTCCGCCTGGCCGCACTAGGCGCCAAGTTGGCCACAAACGCCGCTGTGCTTCGCCGGGCGTTTCGTCAGGTGACCGGACTTGCGCCCCGCGAGCTGGCTGAGGCCCTGAAGGTAGCGCGCTTCAAAGCCCTGCTCCGCTCCGGAAAAAGCATTACCGATGCGCTCTACGAAACCGGCTATGGCTCTTCGAGCCGCGTCTATGAACGAAGCAACGCGCAGTTGGGCATGACGCCCGCAACTTATCGAAAGGGAGGAAAGGGCATGAAAATCGAATACACGATCGCGAAGTCACCGCTCGGCAAAGTCTTGGTCGCCGCCACGGAGCGCGGCGTTTCCGCGGTTTACTTGGGTGACGCAGAAAGCAAACTGCTTGCGGAATTGCGCGAGGAGTATCCGCGTGCGGAGATTTCCCCGGCGATCGGCAGTGCGCAGCGTTGGGTCCGTGAAATCATCCAGCGCATAGAAGGCAAGCCCGCGCATGCGGATTTGCCCCTCGATCTCCAAGCCACGGCCTTTCAGCGGCGCGTGTGGCAGGAACTGCAGCGAATCCCGCGCGGCACGACGCGGACCTACTCCCAAGTGGCACGCGCCCTGGGCCGCCCGAAGGCGGTACGTGCCGTGGCTCGGGCTTGCGCGACCAATCCGGTCTCAATCGTCGTGCCTTGCCACCGGGTCATCCGGGAAGACGGGACTCTCGCCGGCTATCGCTGGGGTCTCAACCGAAAGGAACAGCTTCTCGCCACTGAACGCGCCACTGTTTCCTAACGTCCGAAGCGCGCGTCGCTGCGGGTCTAAAACGTTGACATGTGGGGGACAATCCAAAGCGGGCCGCGTAGGGCGAAAGCCTATGCCCGAGGCTTTACGCGGCTCACACCTTTCGGCCAATCCTGCTTGAACTTCGATTCACTGATCTTTAGGTTTTTCATCACGTTGGTGTAGTGGAACAAGAAGTAGTCGCCCGACCCGGCCTCATAAAACTTCTGCTGGATCGGCAGCCATGAAGCTTCGTCAATCCACATCTGAATCCTGGTGATCTGGCTGCGAATTTGGTCCGATTTGGGGGTCAGTTCAAGCACCACGGTCTTCTTGTGGTCAAGTTCTTCTTCGCCCGTCACCGCCACCAGGTAGCTTTTCTTCACGTTTTCGCCCTTGGTGCCAAAACCCAGCAGAATGTACTGGTCGACCATCGAGCGATTCTTTCCCAGGTCGTACTCTTCCACGCGATTGATCTTGGGGTTATACAGAAAAAGCGAATCCCCGGTGCGGAGAATCGTCCGCGGGTCTGGTTTCACGATTTCAATCCGCATCTTTTGGTCATGCCGCACAAATATCTGGCCCGTTTCCGTCGATATGTCTTTTACGACATCCGTGTACTTGCTGTGCTCGATGTCGGCCGTGAGGCTGCGGAAATCCTGCGCCGACTTGTCCATCATGGTCAGCACGCTTTCAATGGTCCAGCGAGAGGTCGTTTGTGCGGCGGGCGCCGCAAACACAAAAGCGGCTGCGCCGAGCCCCAGAAGGGCGAAAAAAAATGGCCGTCGTTTCAATAGAAGCCCCTGTAATAACCAAGGTCGTTATTTCGTTAATATATCTTAAATCGTAGCACATAGAGAGAGATGCGCGAATGCCGAAGCACGTTTCCCACGGTGGTTTCGCGCTCCGGGAAAATCGTGGCTTTAGTGCCGGACTTCCACCTGATATGCGATGACCGAGCCCTGAGCATCACGCACCGGCTCTATCTTGGCGATCGAAAAGCGGCCGTTGCGCAGATCAGGCAAGGATTTCTGGAGCGCGTTGTGGAGCTCGTTCTCGAGGGCCGGGGTTTGCGCCGGAGGCGCCAGCACGCGTGCGTCCACGCGATACGTTAGCCGCTCACCGTCGTTGGAAAGCAGTCGCACTTGCCCGGTGTCGGCGGGAAGATCCATTTGCGGCTGGTCGTGGAACCACCCGCGTGGCGTGAGCAGCACGAAAACCACAATCAGGATGACTGCGGCGTCGTACTGCCACGTCCCCCGTTCGTATGACCAGAAAAGCGTCCGCGATAGGATCCGCCCAAGACTCGCCATCTCAGTCCGCCGGCACCCCGTCGACGATCACGCCGTCGCGCATGTGTACCACGCGATCAAAATACGCCGTGGCTTCCGGATTGTGCGTGATCATCACGATCGTCTGCCCCAAATCCTTGTTGAGCTGACGCAACATCTGCAGCACGATTTCAGAGTTCTTGGAATCAAGATTCCCGGTTGGTTCATCGGCGAGCAGTATCTTCGGTTCGTTGATGATGGCTCGCGCGATGGCCACGCGCTGCTGTTCCCCGCCGGACATCTCCGAAGGCTTGTGTTGCAGCCGCCCCTCAAGGCCGAGCATCTTGGTTACGACATCGAAGCGGTGGGGGTCGAATCCGTCCCCGTGGATGAACTGGGCGATGGCAATGTTGCCCTTGGCCGTCAGCGTGGGCAGGAGGTTGAACCGCTGGAAAACGAAACCGATCTTATGGCGCCGGAGCTTTGTCCGATCCGCGTCGCTCATGGCCGTCAAATCGTTTCCGTCGACAAGAACCAGGCCCTTGGAAGCTTGCGCGAGCCCGCCAATCACGTAGAGCAACGAGGATTTTCCGCAACCCGAGGGGCCCATCACCGCGACGGACTCCCCCGGCTGCACTTCGAAATTCACCCCGCGAAGCGCAGCGACTTCCACTTTGCCCGCGCGGTAGAGCTTCCAGAGGCCTTCTGTTTTGAGTATTGGCTCCAAGCTCTTTTTTCCAAGGACAATCAGCTCTTCCGCAGGTTCCCGTATTGTAGCCGCGATTGCCATCTCTGCCTAGCCGCCGCTCCAGCCCTCGGTATATTCTCTCTCTGAATTCACCGGTGCTTCCACCACCAAGCAAGCCCGCTACCGGAAACTTCTCAATCGTAAGACAGCGCTTCCACCGCATCCTTGCGGCTTGCCAGCCACGCAGGATAGCTCGCGCCGAGAATGGCTCCAGTCAGTGCTATGGCCCCTGCTCGAAATACCCACCCAGCCGTAATCAGGATGGACAACGTGGGAAACAGTCCGAGAAACACAGCCCGCATCGCATAGCTTAGGCCAACACCGGCGGCAATGCCGAAGATGCAGAGCCAAGCCGACTCCGTCAAGAGCGCCCTCACGATAAAGAATCGGTTTGCCCCCAGCGACTTGAGCACGCCGATGTCGCGCGTGCGCTCGATGACCGTGGTATACATTGTCAGAAAAATGACCAGGAGGCCGATGGCTACAGCCAGCGCAATCATTGCGTTGATAAATGTTTGCAAACCCGGAATATTTGTTGAGGTCATCAGCGACAGAAAATCCTTCAGCGGGCGCACCGTGTAGCCCGGCAGGACGTGGCGGATATCCTCCATGAGATCTGCCGTATGCTCCGGGCGCGTGCATTTCACCAAAAAGATGGACGCTTTCCCGTGCGCTCCCACAAGGTCCTGCAGCGTCGCCAGCGGGACGAAGAGCCGCGCGCCTTTCCCGTGCTCAATGATGGCCGCCACGTGCCAGTCATGGTTTAACAAGTTGTAGGTGTCGCCGACCTTGATACGCTTGGCCTTTGCCGCCCAGTCGTCCACCAGAAGGTCGTCGGGGCCTTCCATGTCGTGTCCTTCCAGGAAGACGAAGCCGCCAGAAACATCCCGGAAGCTTTCCGGGTCGATGCCGTAAACAACATCGACGCCGCCCGTAGAATTGAACTGCAGCAACGCCGGCGCGACTGATTGCACGTATTTCAATTCCTGCAGCTTCTCGCCGATTTTGATGGGCATTGGCGAGCCGCTGAATCCCAGAAAGATAGATGCCGCCGGCGGCTGCACCATCACGTCCGCACCGATTCCTTCAATGCGCTTGGCCGTCTCTGTCAGCAATCCCGATGTTAGCCCAACAATCAACACCACCAGCGCGACCTCCACGGCAACCGCCAGCACACCAATCAGCGTTCTGAGCGGACGGTGCAACAGGTTGCGGGCGATCAGTTCGCCCATCATGGCTGCTTCTCCCCCGTTTCTTCGCCCACGCGAACCAGTTCCGAGCCCGCAGGTTGCTCCAGCTTGAAGCGCTCTGCTGGAATTTCTTCATTCAGCGTGATCTTTGTGATTTGCAATTCCAGCCGGTAATCGTCGTGCGGCCGATCGATTCGGATGGCCCGCGGAAACGCTGTAAGCCCGGCGGGGCTTCCCGTCGCGTGCTCCTGATCGCCGATCAGTGGCTGCCAATCGGATACGCGCACGTCGGAAAGCAGGGCGCCTTTTGGTCCAAACGTTTGCAACCGCGCGACCTGTAAATCTGCGCGGTCGAACCAGATCTCGCGCAGCACTTCCGTTTGATAACCCCCGCGGAGAACCGTCAACACGTAATACCGGGCGGTCTCATCATTGAACTCCCTGCCATGCACGGCTTCCTCTTTGCGTATCTCTGGCCAGAGCAGCGCGTCCAGCAAATGGTGTGGCCGCAAATTCTCAATAGGCTTGCTGCTGGCGCGTTCGAGGGCTACCGCGCCGACCAGGAACTTGTTCTTCGAAGGAATCGAGATGCGAAACGTTTCTCCGTCGCTGGCCATGTCAAATACCGTTTTGCCGATCACCGGTGCTTGCCCGATCATGCGGATATTCGCCGGACGCGCAGCCAGAAGAAAAGCCTTCACTTCATGGTACTCCTCGATGACACCGCTGTATTTCGATCCAGCCGTCGGTTTCAGTTCTACAGTCGCATTCAAAGTCTTCACGCCGCGCGCCATGAGGTTGTATCTTTCGATCAGTTCCTCGCGCGTGGCATCTTTCGCGACCGCAATTTGTAAGACAGCGACGTTATGCGTTCGCTTGATCGCGCCGCGACAGCCGCAGGATATCCCCGCCACTGTCGCCAATACCATCCATGCCGACACACGGTGAATCAATCGATTCCTGCCCTTCCTGAATGATGCTGCAATCCAGCAACCACTAGAACACTCGTCAATGCACGGTGGATGTGGCCGGAATCCGCGCTCAGTGCGGCCGTGCAATGTACACATCGAAGCGCTGCAAAGCAGGCCGCACGCGGCGGATGACTTCGCTGGCCCAGAGCGTCGCGCTCAAAAGCGTTACCCATCCGTCCCCCGGCTCGCAGACGGCGCAAAAAATGTATCGTGCGTAAGCCTGCTGGTACGCGTCCAGCCCGCGTTTCGAAAGATCTCCCTCGAGTGCCGCATCCGCGCTCTGCGCCGCGGTGCCTGCGCGCACGCCAAACGTCTCCCCTTCGAAGCGCTCAAATAGTTGCCGCAATTGCTCTTCATTCGGCTTCTCCAGGACGAGGCAACGCTCCCCCGCTTCGCGAAACACGATCTCCCGCATCTTGCAAAACTCCCGCACCCGATCGATGTGGCTGAAAAAATCGGCCACGTAGAATTCATCATTCGCCAAAGCAGGGAAAATCGCGGCCCAAATTTCCGCCGCCTGCACTCCCCTTACGGGCTCGCGGCTTTCGGTTTCGAGAAGCTCGAGCCCGACGGCTTTTACGCCGACGCCAAGGTCCAGCACTTCGACGTCCAAGGAGAATGGAGGCAGTTCGAGCGGTCCCCCCGCGGGCGCGTTCCCCGGTGTGCTCACTCCGCGAGCTCCTCTTGCGGAAACTTGGCCTTGAATTCCGGCGATCGTTTCCGCAAGTCCACCCAGTCGAAGAATGCGTCCGGGGTTTCCAGCCAGATGCGGAACCAATTGGCAATCTCTACTTTCTCCCTGCGCTTTTGTGGTTCCACCTTCGGATTTCGCGCGATCATCTCCGCGCGGCGCTTGCCCAGCCGCGCCACGTTCAGCACCCGCTCCACCGCGGCGTGCTCTCCGTGCGCCCGGAACTTCCGCATCAGCTCGTCCAGCCGCATGATGCTGACTTCTGCGTCTTCCAGAGTCTTGAAGTGCAGCAGGTCCTCGAATTCCTCTTCGTACTGTTCCTCCGCCTCTTCCTGCAGCGTGAGCAGTACTTTCCAGCCCGCGCCCTTCAACACCTCTGCAATGTAGTCGGAGCCGGTTTTTCCTCCGTCGCCATGCTCGGCGACCAGCCGCCGCCGCAATTGGTCGATTTCCGCTGGCGTCCATTTCGACGCGGCGATTTGCCGCGCCGCCTCGAGGATCATGTCTTTTTTCGTTTTCAGCGTTTCATTCATCGCGCCGCACCTTTGTGGTGCTTTGCCTGCGGTTTCTTCTTTTTGCTGGGTGGAGTCGGCGGGGGCGGCGGAGGATCTGCCGGGAGGCCCGCGAGCAGCCGGCGGTACTTTGTCACATTCCGGTTGTGTTCTGCCAGCGTGGCGCTGAAGAAATGTCCTCCCTGGGTGTTGGCCACGAAGTAGAGATAGTTCGTCTCGGCCGGCTTCAGCGCCGCGCGCAACGAGGCTTCTCCCGGGTTGCCTATCGGTCCCGGCGGCAGACCTGTATGCTCGTATGTGTTGTAAGCGGAGTGTACGTGCAGGTCTGTGGTGGTCAGCGTCCCCTTGTAGCGGCTCTCCTGTTCCAGAGCGTAAATCACCGTCGGATCGCACTGCAGTGGGATGTCATGGCGCAAGCGGTTTTCGAAAACGCCGGCCACCAGCGGCCGCTCTTCTTTCTTTGGCGTCTCGCGTTCGACAAGCGACGCGAGCGTCACAACCGAAGACACCGGATACCCCCCCGCGAGCCCTGTTTTGTCACCCCCAACGGGTGGTGGCGCGACCCGCGCCCACTCTTCCTTGAATTTACGCACCATGGTCGCTGTCAATTCCGTGGCGATGGGATGCCGCGGCAATTGATACGTGGCCGGAAACAGAAATCCTTCGAGAGTCAACGCGTGTGGCGAAATGTTGCGAATCAACATCGGGTCGGTGGCCGCCTTCAGAAAATCGTCGGCCGGAAGAAAATGTCCTGCTTCCAGGTCGCGCGCGATGTCGTAGATGGTCTCTCCCTCGCGCACGGTGAAGGGCAGCTGGTATACGTCACCGCTCGCTATCTTCCAGAAAACGTCGCGCCCCGTCATTGGCTTGTTGAAAAAATATTCGCCGGCCTGCAGCGTCCGCTTCGGGTGCCGCCGCGCATAGATCTCAAACGCCAGCGCGCTTCGAATCACCCCATTTCTCTCCAGCAAATGCGCCACACCGCGTCGCGATGCGCCGTGCGCCACGTCCACAAAAACCCCTTCCGTTTTGAATGCCTGATACGGGTGCGTCATCCCATACCACATCCACGCCGCTGCGCCGCCTGCCGCCAGCACAATCAACAAAACGATTGTAAGAAAGAATTTCAATTCACCCTCGCGAATACTACTCGTTTAGCAATATTTTCAGGTATCTCCTACAGTCTGCCGTCGCTCTAGGTGCTCTTGCAAAATCACCACCGCCGCCATCGCGTCCACCGTGATCCTCGCCGCCCCTTTCTTCGGCCTCTTGCTGCCACTCTTGGTTTCCTCGTGCATGAATCTTCCCTGCAGCTCTTCCAGCAGCCGTTCCGCTTCCCAGCTGGTGAGCCTCTCGTCCGCCATCTCCACCGCCACGCCGATCTGCTTTCGAACGCGTTGCGCGAAGCGCTCGGCCTCTTCCGCCATCTCCCCGCGCGTGCCGTCCAGGCGCAGTGGCAATCCGACGACAACGCGCTTCACGCCATGCTCGCGGATGACTTCCCGCAGCCGCCGCATATCCTCGTTCCGGTTGATGCGCTCCATGGTGTTCAGCGGCCGGGCAATTCTCACTTCCGCGTCCGCCAGTGCCAAGCCCATCCTCGCGCGGCCATAATCGATGGCCAGGATGCAGGAGCGATCGGCAGCGCCCGATAAATTAGATGTTTGCTTCACGCTTCCAGTATACCGGGAAGCAATTCTCGAAATGTAGGACGCACCTTAAGAATGACGCGCCTTAAGAATCTAGGGGCGCTGGAGAATGCGGCTCTCTCTGTCGCCGTCCGCGAATCAGGCTTATGGTTTGCGGCCGCGTTGACCGCCTTCCCAGGCGGGCCAGTAGCCCAGCAGCTTCAACTGCTGGTCGAGGGCGGTTTCTTTGACGAGGAGGTCGAGCTCCGCGCGGGAAAGCCGCTTGCCGAGCGGCTCGCTGCGGTCGGCGATTCCCCAGGCCGTAAGCGCGGCCAGCGCGGTGTGCAGCTTCAGCTCACGGATATCCACTTTGTCCATGGTGTCCGAGGCGGCGTGATAGTTCGGCAGGTAGTTCGCTTCTTCCTGGTTGGCCACCAGCGTCGGCACGCCTTCGAGCAGGAAATCGAAATTGTCCGTTCCGAAAGACGCGTCGTAGGTGTGGTTGTTTGCGCCCCAAGACTCCAGCGGCTTCAGGACTTCGCGCACGCCGGCCTCAATGTCGCGCCGCCCGCCCAGCGAATAGCCCGTGACCCGCCCGATCCCGGAGTCATAAACGATGACTGCGCGAATCTTGTCGAGTTCTGCGCGGTGCGTTTTCACGTATTCATAGGAGCCGATTGTGCCCTGTTCTTCTCCGCTGAACAGCACAAAGCGAACCGTCCGGCGCGGCAGCAGGCCCGTCGCCTTGATCGCGCGCGCCGCTTCGATCACCAGCGCGGCGTTACATCCATTGTCCAGCGCGCCCGTGCCCAGCTCCCAGGAATCGAGATGCGCGCCGAGGATCACGGCCTCGCCCGGCTTTTCATAGCCGCGTATTTCGCCGACCACATTTTCCTGCTCAATCGGCCCGCCAATTTTGTTCGGCATGGTTAACCGCACGCGCACTTTGCCAGGATACGCCGCGACGCTACGAGCGAGCCGCATGGCGTCCTCGCGCGCCACGACTGCCTGCGGGATTTTGTCCACTTCTCCAAGGAGGGAATTAGTGTGCCTGTAGAGCAGCAGTCGTTCTCTTGCACCCATCCAGAGAATCGCCGCAGCCCCGCCCTTCAATGCATGGCCGATTATGTCCGGCGGCCGCAAATATTCGTTGAAGAGGTCCGCCCACGTCGATCCGATGTCGCTATGGACCAGCAGAAGCGCGCCTTTGATCGCGCCTGCCCGTGCAAAATCGTCTCCGGTGCCGTAGCCCACGTCGACGAGACTGGCCTCGACGCCGCCCGTGGGCGTCGCCGGCGACCAGCCCTCGGCTTTGAGGCGCACGGGAAAACTCACCGGCCCGAGCAACTCCAGCCGCGTGTCGCCCTCGCTCCACGTCACCGGCAGCATGTACTTCTCCGTGTGCACATCCACGCCCGCGGCGCGAAACGCCGCCACTCCCCATTGCACCGCCTTGGCCATCTCCGGCGATCCGGTCACTCGCCCGCCGACTTCGTCGGTGAGCCGGCGCAGATTCTCTTCGAGCGGTGAAGGCCCCATCACTTGTGGCAGGATTTTCGCCGCGGCGGCCGCGCACGGCGACGCTTCCGTCGCCGAGCACCCGCTGGTTGCTTGAGCTCTCCCGCCAGCTTGGAGTGGATCCGTCTTGGTAGATGGCAATTGTGCCGACGCAGGAAGAAAACAAACAATGAAACAAAGTAGCAACGAAGCAAGGAAAATCGCTCTGCGCCGCATGAAGTCGCACCTCAAGAAGGAATTGTTCCGACGCCAATTGGCAGGTGACGAAGGAGCGGGCGAATTATAACTTAGAGGCAGAATCCGCGCTTAGTTGCTTGGGACGAGGCGAGGATTGAGAAGGCAATCGGCGACGCGGACGACCTGCGCCATTTCTGCGACATCGTGCACGCGGACGATATGTGCGCCGCCGAGGACGCAGGCCGTCACCGTGGCGGCACTGCCCCAGATGCGCTCA
>WNFF01000920.1_pt1 | contig 38311 bp, 36 predicted proteins | sample 5400441 | NCBI WGS metagenome assembly WNFF01 (sample SAMN13153345, study PRJNA577476) | soil metagenome | isolation source: 120 cm saprolite under Douglas fir tree site 2 hole 3 replicate 1 | place: USA:California | collected 2015-04-18
TCGTCCTTGTTGATGGCGTGAAAAATATCCGTAAGAATCGAGCGGTTGTCGCCGTAGTAGGAATGCCCCAACAACCCGGTGTCGACGGCGGTTGCGTCAATGGTGTCCACTCCCGGAACAATGGTAAGAGGGAAGTCCCGACCTGTTGCTGCTATTCAGTGAGGGAATTAGTGTGAAGCCTGGTGAAGACCCATAGCGGCCATGAAAAGATAGAAGCAGTTGATCAGTCCGATGCCAAGACTCACCCATCGATCCTCCCGACTGGTCTTCAATCTTGGGTCGGAAACCGTGATGCCATAGACGACCGCGCCAACAAAGAGAGAGATGAGAAAACCGATGTAGTTGTGATCCTGCAGGCCGAGCGCATTGGCGGCTTGCCAAATGCCCGCAACCAGTCCCGAAGCAAACGGAAAAGCCATTAGCGACTGGGGGGTGATGAACGCCCCTGTTGTCGTTCTAGGGGAGGATGCCCGCACTGTTCTGGACCGAGCGTGCGTGTCGCAATTCTCCGTCTGGTTCGCTTCAGGAAACCTTATCGGTACCTGCTTCACGACCGCAGAAGAGTTGACGAGGCTATGCAGCTGCATGAGTGCTCCTTAGGCGCCAAATCGAAGCTTGTTCACCAAGTCTTCTTCGGCTTGGGTTAATTCCCGGCCCGTGCGATTTTCGATTGCGAAGACATACCAACCGGCACCCTGAACACCCGCGCACGCAACGGCTTCGGGAATAGTAGGGTGCTTGTGCAGGCAGCGGCGGTTGATTCCACTCTCGGTCCAGCCTGCTTCGTAGTGGAGGCGGCTCGGCGCGGGTTTGGTTGCGGCTCGCACAGGGTAGGGTCTGAGCGATTACCGAGCAAGGTAAGAATGCGCTCGGATAAGGATGAACCTATATCTAAGCACTAATTACGTCAACAAAGTACACAAGGTGTAGAGTCCCAAGAAGTCGGCACAGACAAAACGGGCGGGAAGTCTTGGGCGTCCCTCGATAAGAGCGAAGGGACGGATGGGAGGAAAAAGTGGCGAGCGGAGAACAATGAATCCGAGGCACACTCGATTTTGTTTTGCGTGATAGAACGATGGGGGTGGTTGTGCAAGCGGTGTACGCAAACGCAAAAAGGAGGGATGGAGATGAGGATTCACGTCCGCAAAGAGAGGCCCGTCGCCTGGGGACAACGAAAAGAAGGCATGAAGCACACCTGGACCGTGCCCTTCCTTGCCCTGGAGTGGGTGTGGGAGTGGGTGGCGTACGCGTTGAGCAACTGGACGTTCTTGGAAGTGCTGGATTACCTAGAAACGTTCAGCGTGCTGATCGCGGTGATATTTTATTTTTCGGAATCGGGCGACCGGGTGAAGCAGAGACACTACCAGGCGTGGCAGGTGATGAATACTTCGCAGGGAAAGGGCGGAAGCGGAGGGAGGATTGAGGCTTTGCAGGAACTGAATGCGGATGGAGTTGCGCTAGTGGGGGTGGATGTTTCCGGGGCATTCCTGCAAGGAATCCGGCTGGAGAAGGCGCGGCTTGCGAGAGCGAACTTCAATGCAACGGACGCGCGGGACGGCAATTTTCAGGCGGCGGACTTCACGGATGCGGACTTGGGCTCGGTCAACTTTCGAAAGAGCAACCTCACACAGGTTTCGTTTCGCGGTGCGAATCTGGACGATGGCGATCTTTCTGGAGCGGAACTGACGGGCGCGGACCTTTCCGATGCGAGTTTCGCGCGCGCGGATTTAAGCAATGCCGATTTGCGTGATGTGCGTTGGGAGCACATCGAGGATTTGGAGAAGGCGAACATTTATGGGGTGAAGAATGCGCCGCAAGGATTCGTGGAGTGGGCTTTGCAACATGGCGCGGAAAGAGCCGGTCCCGGGACGCGATGAGCGAATACATGGCGACGGGAATTCGGGCGGCGCTTATTTGATTTTTGCGACGCGGCCCTGGGTGGGGAACTTCTGGAATTGGAGGGCGTCGTGGCCGGGCACGACGCGGTCGGCGGAGCCGGCGAGCTCGATCATGCGCGACTGCGCGGCGATGTTCGCCGCATGGTCGGCCTCGCTGAACGTGGCGCTGGCCTTGTGCTCGGCGAGGTTGCGGTACAAATAGCAGTTGTCCGAGGCCAGCACGAACGGCGGGTTCCCCTCGATGCGCAGGTACTGCGACGCGTAGGTGTGCCGCGCGCCGGTATAAGCGCGAATCCCCGGAATGATTTCGACGTTGTCGCCATCGACCAGGCGCAGCCGGCCCTCGGTATTGAGTTGCACTAACTGCTTTACGTCTTCCGGATCGATACCGCCGTGATGGCCGCCTGGCTGCCAGGCTTCTCCCGTGTAGTAGCGGAACTCTTCTTTCTGAATCCAAACCGCCGCCTTCGGGAAAAGGTCGATTCCGCCCATGTGATCCCAATGGGCGTGACTGATGGCGATGTCGGTGACTTCTTCCGGTTGCACACCGGCGAGCTTCACGGCTTCATCCGGCCGCATGTATTCCGTGGTGTCCGGGAAATACTTGAACCAGACTTCGCGATGGAAGCCGCTGTCGAAGAGGATGGTGCGTCCCCCGCCGCGAATCAGCCAGATAACCATGGCGATTTCGAGCTTCTCGTCCTTGGGTGCACCCATGACCAACGCGGCAACCGGCTCGTTTACGGCGGAGGCGTAGCGGATGGCCTGGATGGAGTATTCGGGCGTAGAAGGCCCGGTGAAAAAGGCGGCCAAGATGGTTGCGAGAAGGAAGTGTTTCACGCAGGGTTCTCCCCGGTAAGCGAAGAGATTCTATTCCGGGTCCGCTTCGGAGGCGAGCCCAATCGTTACCATCAAAGCTAGATTTGGGAATCCAACAAGGCGCAGCCGGATCTAAAGCGGCTGCTTGGAAGAGCGGACAAAATCGCGCAGGACGGTGACGTTGGGGCCGTAAGCACCAATGCGTCCGGCATCCACCGGCAGGCCCAGACTCTCGGCAAGGTCCAGATCCACACCGGCATCATCGAGCTCGGACAAACTGAACTCGGACAAACTGAATCCGGCAGCAGGAAGCACGCGATTGAGTCCCGTGGGATAGACGGGGCGTGGCGGGCGGCGACGCTGCCAGGGGCGGCGCGCCAGCTCATAAAACTGTTGCCAATCGCGTTTGTGCCAAGTCGTCATTTCTATTTCGTACTACGTTCCCTACAACCTCTTGGATGCACAACCAGTCCAGAAGGTTCACTTTCTTCCGGCACGTGTCGTTCCTTGCGTGGAAGAAAGCCAGTCAGGCCCGGTGCTCTCATCGCAGCGCGACCACCAGGCCGACAACATACTTCACAATTGGCCCGGCGCAACATATTCCTTGTCTATTGTTTCAAACACGTTACCGGGCGATTTGTTGCTCTGGTGGCGCGGAGAGCCACCACGCAAAGCCGCTACAACGCGCTTCACGGCCAGAACGAGCCACTCTTTTGGACGGATTGAAGTTAGCAAGGTTATAGGAGAGAAGGCTGAAGTCCGGCACAGACTTGTTCCATCGGACTTCTTGAGAAGAGAGAAGCGGCGCAACGAATGGTTCGGGCCACCGCCCTGCAAATTTCGAAGGACTGCTTACCAGCGGTTGCCGCGGTCGCCACGATCCCCGCCGCGCCCGCCACCACCGCCGCCGCGCCCGCCGCCGCCGCCGCGTCCGCCGCCATATCCGCCACCGCCGCGCCCGCCGCCACCGCCACCGCGTTCTGCCTGCGGCCGCGCTTCGTTGACCACCAGGTTCCGCCCGCCGAAATTTTGCCCGTTCAGGGAGTTGACGGCGCGGTCGGCATCTTCGTCATTGGTGACTTCGACGAAGGCGAACCCGCGCGATTGCCCCGTAAAACGGTCACGGATCAAATTAACGCCCGAGGGAGTAACACCGACCTGCGTAAACCATTCCTGAAGCTGCTCTTCCGTCGCGGAAAACGGAAGATTCCCAATGTAGAGCTTCTTCACCTGCTCACTCCTTCTGCCCGGAACCCACTTGCGAGTCGCGGAGCGCGCTGAAGAGATAGCTTTCGTTCACGGGCAGTCGGAGGGCCGAGCCACCAGAGGAGCGAGACCGGCACTTCAGCGGTCAGTTGCATGGTCTCGAAAATTAACCCCTTTTGCAACCGGAAAGAGTGCAATGCACCCGCCCAGCACTCCGCGCCCGTTGGTGGAAAGCTGCTCTCCGCTCCGTGCCCAGCGCGTGCCCGGGCTGCGCCGGCCGGAACATCGAAAAGCGCCGTTTGGTGATAGGATGCGGACAATTGGCAGCGGACAGGACCATCCCATGCGCGGCACGATGATGGATTTTCCCCTGACGCTCCCCACATTACTGGAGCGCTCCAGCAAGCTTTTTTCGCGCGTCGAAATCGTCTCGCGCCGTCCGGACCGCTCTACCTTCCGCACCTGTTACGGGGAGTTTTACCGCCGGGCAAGATGTCTCGCGGATGCGCTGACAAAACTGGGATTGAAGCCCGGCGACCGTGTCGCATCCATGATGTGGAACCACGCCGGCCACCTCGAAGCGTTCTTCGGCGTCCCCTGCGCCGGCGGCATCCTCCACACCTTGAACCTGCGCCTCCATCCCCACGAGATCGCCGCCATCGCCAATCACGCCGACGACCGCTTCCTGATCATCGATGATGTGCTGCTGCCAACCTTTGAGAAGTTTCGCAAGGATACGTCGTTCGAACGCGTGATCGTCGTGCCCTACGGTTGCGGCAGTATCCCGGAAGGCTTCCTGAACTACGAAGAGTTGCTGGCGGACGCGAGCGAAGATTTCGTCTACCCGAAGATGGACGAAAACGACGGCGCGGCCATGTGCTACACGTCCGGCACCACGGGCAATTCCAAAGGGGTCGTCTACTCGCACCGCGCTCTTGTTCTGCACTCCTTCGCGCAAGCATCTGTAGACTCTTTTGGCCTCGGCCATCTTGACACCGTTCTTCCCGTGGCTCCCATGTTTCACGCCAACGCCTGGGGCCTGCCTTACACCTGCGTCATGACCGGCGCCCGCCTGATCCTGCCCGGACCGAACGTGGACGCGGAAAGCGTTCTCGATTTGATCCTGCAGGAGCGCGTCACTATGGCTTGCGGCGTGCCCACCGTGTGGCTCGGCGTGCTGTGTGCCCTCGAAAAAGAACCCGGCCGCTGGAAATTTTCCTGGCCCGTGCGCATTGCTTGCGGGGGCACGGCACCGCCGGAGCGGCTCATGCGGGCACTCGATAAACACGGCCTGCACATCCTGCACCTCTGGGGCATGACCGAAACCACGCCGCTCGCTACCACCGGCAAACTCAAACGCCACATGCACGAGTGGTCTCCGGACCAGCAGTACGAAGTCCGCGCCAAGCAGGGCTGGCCCGCGCCTTTCGTCGAGCTGCGCGTGATGCGCCCGGAAGGCTCCGAAGGGAGGCTCGTTGAAGCCCCGCGCGACGGCAATACTCCCGGTGAGCTAGAAGTGCGCGGTCCGTGGGTGGCCGGCAGCTATTACGAATCTCCCGACCAGGCCCATCGCTGGAGCGAGGACGGATGGTTCAAAACCGGCGACGTGGCGACCATGGATGAAGAAGGCATCATCAAGATTGTGGACCGCGCGAAAGACATGGTGAAGTCCGGAGGCGAGTGGATCAGCTCCGTCGACATTGAAAACATGCTGATGGGCCACCCCGCGGTGAAAGAGGCCGCAGTCGTGGGCATCCCGCATCCGAAGTGGCAGGAGCGCCCGTTGGCGGCGGTGGTGCTGAAAGACGGCGCGAGCGCTACGGCAGAGGAATTGCGCGCGTTCCTCGCGCAGACGTTTGCAAAGTGGCAGCTACCCGATGCCTTCGTGTTTCTCGACGCCATCCCCCGCACCAGTGTCGGCAAATTCAAGAAAACCGCTCTGCGCGAACAATTCGCAGATTGGAACTGGGAGTCGTAGGGGCGCAGGCCGCCGGCCCGACCTGCAGAAGGGGCCTCAACATGCCCCGTCTTCTTCCTGTCTTTCCTAGGTTCTATAGGATGCGTTGATGCGCACATACTCCGCGGTGAAGTCGCAGGTCCAGTAGCGCGCGCTGGCTGTACCTGCATGCAAATGCAGGACAATCGGCACATGCTCGGCGAGCAGGCGGTTACTCGCGGCGCGCTCGTTGAAGTCCAGGGGCTGGCCGCGCCGGAGCACAGCAATCCCGGCCATCTTGATATCAACAAGGGCAGGATCGAAGCGCACGCCAGAGCGGCCGGCGGCGGCAAAGACGCGGCCCCAGTTGGGATCGCCGCCGGCAAAAGCTGTCTTGACGAGCGGAGAGGTGGCGATGGTTTCGGCGATCCGGCGAGCGTCGTTCTCTTTCTTGGCGCCGCGGACTTCGATTTCGATCACCCGCTGCGCGCCTTCTCCATCCGCGACAATCTGCAGCGCCAAGGAGCGGCAAACGTCTTCGAGCGCCCCGGCGAAGGCGCGATGAGATGCGATGCCGGAGCGAATCGAAGGTGCTCCAGCCGCGCCATTTGCGAGCACGAGCAGCGTATCGTTCGTTGAGGAGTCTCCATCCACACTGATGCAATTGAACGTACGCGAGCAGACGTCGCGAAGAGTCTTCTGCAGCAACGACGGGGCGATGGCGGCATCCGTCGCAACAAATGCGAGCGTCGTCGCCAGATTGGGATGAATCATGCCTGCGCCTTTGGCGCAGCCGACGAGATGAATCCGCTTGCCGGCCATTTTGAAGGACGCGGACGCCGTTTTTGGCCGCGTGTCGGTCGTGCAGATCGCGAGCGATAGCTCCGCGAAGGACCGCGCAGACGGCCGGCGATTCCGCGCAAGCTTTGGCAGGGCGCGGAGGATTTTCTCGACGGCAAGCGGCACGCCAATCACGCCGGTGGAGCAGACCATGATTTCGCTTGGCGCACACCCAAGCCGCTTGGCGGTTTCCGCAACGGTGCGCTCCGCCGCAGCGTGACCGGCCGCGCCAGTGGCGCAGTTTGCGTTGCCCGCGTTCACCACCGCGGCGCGCATGCGGCCCTTCGAGGCGCGCAGATGTTTCTTGGAAATGAGCACCGGAGCGGCAACGACGAGGTTTTGGGTGAAGACGGCGGCGGCGGAAGCCGGAACGTCGCTCGAAAGCAGCGCGAGGTCGAGCGCGCCCGTTTTTTTCAAGCCGCAGGCTGTGGCGGCAAAGCGAAATCCGCGCGGCAGAGCAGACTCGGACAGGGCATGCTTCATAAGAAGAGGGAGGTGCGTTGCGTGGGCCCGGCGCTCACGGAAGCGGCCTCCGATCCTCCGTCGCGTGCGCGAAGATTGTTTCGACCTTCTTTTCCCGGCTCCGATTCATGCTTTGGCCCCCAGTTTGGTGATACGGTTTTGCAAATTCGTAATCGCGGCCCGGACCGATTCCGGCGCGGTCCCGCCCAAAACACTTTTCCCGGCGATGGAATTTTCCACTGAGGGAGCTTCGAGGAAATCGTCACCGAAGAGCGGCGAGATTCTTTTTACGTCTTCGAGTGACAGTTCGGTCCACGGCCTGCCCTGGCACTCCGCTTCGCGCAATACTTTGCCAACGAGGTCGTGTGCCTCTCGGAACGGCACCCCTTTGTGCACCAGATAGTCCGCGACATCGGTGGCAAACAAAACGGGATTCGACGCCGCTTTGCGAAGACGCTCTTCATTGAATTTCATTGCTGACAGCGCGCCCGCCGCTACCGCAAGCATGTCGCAAACCTGATCGTTCGCAGCAAACAGAGCTTCTTTGTCTTCCTGCAAATCGCGCTGGTAGCTGGTCGGCAAGCCTTTCAAAGTCGCGAGCAGGCCAAGCAGCGCGCCGATGATGCGCCCAGTTTTGCCGCGAATCAATTCCCATACGTCGGGATTTTTTTTCTGCGGCATGAGGCTGCTGCCGGTGGAATATTCGTCGGGAAGAATCACATAAGCGAATTCCTGTGACGCAAAGATCACGAAGTCTTCCGCCAGCCGCGAGAGATGCGTGGCAATGCCGGTGAGCGCGAAAAGATAGTCGAGGGCGAAGTCGCGGTCGCTCACGGCGTCGAGACTGTTCGCCGTGATGCGGGAGAAGCCGAGCTCACGCGCGATGGCCTGGCGATCCACGGCAAACGAGCAGCCCGCCAGCGCGCCGGAGCCCATGGGACAGGCATCCGCGCTAGCCGCGGCGTTTTGCAGGCGGGTGATGTCTCGCGTAAAGGCCTCGGCGTGGGCCAGGAGAAAATGCGAAAGCAGAATGGGCTGCGCGTGCTGCATGTGCGTCATGCCGGCCATAGGCACACTCAGATTTGTTTTTGCCTGCAGCAACAGCGCGTCGATCAGCGCAACCACGGCGCGATGGTTGTATTCGGCAGCATCAATGACGAACAGGCGGAAATCCGTGGCGACGAGTTCGTTGCGGCTGCGCCCGGTGTGCAGTTTCCATCCCAGCGGGCCGAGTTCCTCGACGAGAGCTTTCTCGACGAAATGGTGAACGTCTTCGGCGTCTGCTCCGACAAGCTCGAACCACGCCACATCCGTTTTCGCTCGCTCGGAGATTTTGCCGAGCGCCGTGAGTGTTAACTTCACTTCCGCCGCAGTGAAAATTCCCACGCCTTGCAGCGCCTTGGCCCAGGCGCGGTCGACGGCCAATTCGTAGGGCAGCAGCCGGCGATCGAACGCAAAAGACCTCTGGAACGCGTCGAACCGCTGGTTCGGAGCGCGTTCGAAGCGTCCGCCCCACAGCCGGTCGTCTTTGCGTTCGGTCATTTGGGCAACGTCGCTTTCATCGAAGAGAGATTCCTCGCTACGCTCGGAATGACGGACTAGGAGTTTGTTTCGGCTTTGGCTTTCGGGCGCACGGTGACGGGCAATGCAAAAAGATTGATGAAGCCCTCGGCGTCCTTGGAGTTGTAGCGGCCCATGGTGAAGCTCGCCAGGTCGGTGCGATAGAGCGAGAAAGGCGAAACGCGCTTCGTCACGGTGAGCGTGCCCTTCCACAGCTTCAGGCCGATCGCGCCGCTGACACGCTGTTGCGAGGTGTTGAAGAATCCATCAAGCGCGGCGCGCAGCGGGGAGAACCACAGTCCGTAATAGACCAGTTCGGCATAGCGCAGCGAGAGCGCTTGCTGGAAATGTGCCGTCTCGCGGTCGAGCGTGAGCGCTTCGAGTTCGCGGTGCGCGGTGACGAGCAGCGTTCCGCCGGGCGTTTCGTAGGCGCCGCGCGATTTCATGCCCACGAGGCGGTTTTCGACGAGGTCGGCGCGGCCAATGCCGTTTCTTGCCGCGACCTCATTCAGCTTGTTCAGTAGATCCACGGGAGCAAGCTTCGCGCCATTGACGGAAACCGGCGCTCCGGCCTCGAATCCGATTTCGATTTCCTCTGCTTTCTCCGGCGCTTTGTCCGGCGAAACGACCCACTGCCACATCGCTTCGTTGGGAGCGTTCGCGGGATCTTCGAGCTCGCCGCCTTCATGGCTCAAGTGCCAGATGTTGCGGTCGCGGCTGTAGATATTTTTTTTGCTTTGCTCGACGGGGACGTTGCGCGCTTGCGCGTAGGCGATGGCATCTTCGCGTGAATCGATGTCCCACTCGCGCCACGGAGCGATGATGTGCACGTTCGGCGCGATCGCCTTGTACGCCAATTCGAAGCGCACCTGGTCGTTGCCTTTGCCGGTGCAGCCGTGTGCGAGACCGTCAGCGCCGAGCCTCAGCGCGACCTCCGCCTGGCGCTTCGCCAGAACGGGGCGGGCCATCGAAGTGCCGAGCAGGTAGGTGTGCTCGTAGACAGCTCCGGCGCGCAGCGTCGGCCAGACGTAATCGCGGACGAATTCTTCGCGCAGGTCTTCGACGTAGGCTGTGGATGCGCCGGTCGCAAGCGCTTTCTTGCGCGCGGCTTCGAGGTCTTCCTGCTGGCCGACGTCGCCGATCATGGCAATGACTTCGCAGCCATAGTTTTCCTTGAGCCACGGAATAATGATGGAAGTATCAAGACCTCCGGAATAGGCGAGGACGACTTTTTTTGGTTTGTTCACCTGTTTGTTCACAAGGCCTCTCAAGTGCTAAGTGATTGCCAAGCTGGGACGCAGCAGTGCTGCGCCCCTACAAATGCAGCTCGAAGCGACGCGATAACGGGCATCGATGGATCAAAACAGAGTATGCAGGATGGCCTTCTGCACGTACATGCGGTTTTCCGATTGATCGAGGACGACCGACTGCGGGCCGTCGAGAACTTCGGGCGTGACTTCCAGGCCGCGGTGCGCCGGAAGACAGTGGAGGAACACGGCGTCCGGCGCGGCGAGGGCCATCAGCTCGGCGTTCACCTGGTACGGCTGGAACACGGCTTTCCGCACTTGTTCCTCGGCTTCAAAACCCATGCTGGTCCACGCATCCGTGTACACGCCCTGGGCATTTTTCACCGCTTCGTGCGGATCGGTGAACAGCTCGATTTTGGCGCGGGTTTCGCGTGCCACGCGCTTGGCATCGGCAAGAACGTCCGAAGCAGGTGCGTAGTCCGGAGGCGTGGCGATGCGCAAATGCACGCCGAGCCGGGCGGCCAGACAAATGAGCGAGTGGCAGACGTTGTTACCGTCGCCGACGTAGGCCAGCTTGAAGCCGCGCAGAGTGCCGAATTTTTCCTCCAGCGTGAAAAAATCCGCCAGCGCCTGGCAAGGATGAAATTTGTCGGAGAGCGCATTGATGACCGGTATGCCAGCATTCGCGGCCATTTCCTCGAGCACGCGCTGGCTGTAGACGCGCGCGACAATGCCATGCACCCAGCGCTCGAGATTGCGGGCGACATCCGCGATGGACTCGCGCGCGCCGAGGGACGCCGAAGCTTGCGTGTGGTCGAGGAAGACGACCGAACCGCCCATGCTCTGGATGCCGACATCGAACGTGACGCGGGTGCGGAGCGAGGGTTTCTCAAATATCAGCGCGATGAATTTTCCGCTCAGGGTGGAGGCGTAACGGCCGGGCCGGGCTTTGATGTCCGCCGAGAGTTGGAGCAGCTCGCGCGTGTGCGAGGGGCTCCACTCCGCTCCGGTGAGCAGATCGTTCGACAAAGAAATGGGGGAAACGAGTGTGGTCGTGGTCATTTTTCACCTTGCCGCGGCGAGCGCCACGCGCGGAGCGAATCCAGTCTTGCCGGCCGCCGTGGAGATCACCTGCGGAGTTGTGGAAAGTACCAGCTCGAACAAACGGAGAAACTCGCGCACCTGCGCCCGGGAAAGGATGAACGGCGGAAGAAGGCGCAACGTAAAGTCATGCGTGCAATTGATGAGCAGGCCGCGGCGCATGGCTTCGGCTACGAACGGGTTGCCTTCTACCGAAAGCTCGACGCCGAGCATCAATCCTTCGCCGCGAATCTCGCGGATGAAACGGAACCTGGCTGCCAGCGCCGCCAGGCCTTTGCGAAGTTCCGCGCCGCGGACGCTGATATTCTCGAGAAGCTTTTCGCTTTCGACGGTGTTCAAAAACTCTAGCGCGGTGGCGCAGACGAGCGGCCCGCCGCCGAAAGTCGTGCCGTGCACGCCGGGAGAAACGCGCGAGGCCACGGCTTCCGTGGTGAGAATGGCGCCGAGGGGAAGCCCCGCCGCAAGGGGTTTTGCGACCACTGCGATATCCGGCTTCGAGGAAAATTTCTGATAAGCGAAATAACGGCCCGTGCGACCGAGGCCGCATTGAATCTCATCGGCGATGAGGAGCGCGCCGTGCTGCGTGGCGAGTTCGCGCGCGCGATTCCAGAAAGGTTCGCTCACGGGGTGAACCCCGCCTTCGCCTTGGATGGTCTCCAGGAGAATGGCGCAGACAGTGCCGTCAACTTTCTTTTCAAGATCGGCGACATCGTTGAAGCGCACAAATTCGACGCCGGGCACCAGGGGCGCAAAGGGCAGGCGGTATTTTTCCGTCGCGGTGACGCTGACCGCGCCAAAGGTGCGCCCGTGAAAGGAATTTTCCAGGGCCAGAAAACGATGTTTTGGAGCTGCGGCAACAGGGGCATCCGCGGAACTGCGGCCGCAGAGCCGCGCGAGTTTCATCGCGCCGTCGATTGCTTCGGTGCCGCTATTTGCGAAAAAGACGCGATCAAGACCGGACCACTCCGCGAGCTTATGCGCAAGCGGACCCTGATACGCGTTGTGAAAAAGATTGGAAAGATGGATGGCCCGCGCGGCTTCACGCCGAATTACTTTGACAATCCGGGGATGCGCGTGGCCGAGCGCGTTGACGGCGATGCCTCCGAGAAAATCGAGATACTTTTTGCCAGTGGAATCGAATACGTAACAGCCGCGCCCGTGGGTGAAGACCACGGGCTGCCGTTTGTAAGTCGGCAAAAGGTAGCGCTCCGCATCGTGCAGGCGCGCTTCTGTTTTCGATGCCGGGGCAGGCGCTTTCCTGGCCTTTCGCGAAGCAGAACTCGCGACGCGCTTTGTTTTCGATGTGCTCATTACGCCGCCGACAAACTCGCCTGCGCGGCGGAAAGAGGCTCGCGCAGGACGCGCGTGCCGGGGATGGGAGTTGCGCTCTCTTCTGCGCCAAGCTCCGCCGGGTGTGAAGCGCGGAGAAGCGCATTAGGTGCGGCGCCACCAACAATGCGTATTTCGCGCACGCCGCCTTCGAGCGCGCGCTTGGCAGCTTCGAGCTTGAGCACCATGCCGCCGGAAACGACGCGGCACTGCACCAGCCGCTCGATTTCCTCCCAAGTGATGGCGGAGAGCACTTTTTCTCCGTCCAGCACGCCAGCCACGTCCGTCAGATAGATCAATTGATCCGCGGCAAGAAATTCGGCGCACGCCGCGGCCATGTGATCGGCGTTGATGTTGTACAGCTCGTTGTCGGAGCCGAGGCCCAGGCATGGCGCGACGGGAATCATGCCTTCGCGCCAGAGCGATTCGAGAAAAGCGCTGTTCAAGCCAGTGAGATAGCCGACGAAGCCGAGGCCGCCTTCAACTTCATTGTGCACCATGGGCTCGGCGCGAAAACATTGCGCATCGGCGGCGGAAATTCCAACCGCGGGAGAACCCTCCGCGGAAATGGCTGCCGCAAGACGCTTGTTAAGCAGACCGGCGAAGACCATCACGGCCGCGTCACGCGTCTCGCGGTCGGTCACGCGCAGGCCCGAAACAAACTTGCTCTCGATGCCCATGCGCTTAAGAGCTTCCGTGAAGGTGCGGCCGCCGCCATGGATCACCAGGATCTCGTGGCCCTGCTGCGCGAGCGCGGCGACCTGCCGCGCCAGCGAACGCATGGTGGCGCCGTCTTCCAGCAATGCTCCGGCGAACTTGATCACGATTCTCATTGAAGTGCAGTCTGCTCCTTGATCCCTAGCATATGATTGAAATTTTGCACGGCCTGACCCGCCGCGCCTTTTCCGAGATTGTCGAGGCAGGAAACGATCACAATACGCCGGCCGGATTTGTCCAGCGCAAAGCCGATATCGCAGAAGTTCGTGTGCGCGACGTGTTGGAGCTCGGGCAGCGTACCCGCGGGCCAGATTCGAATCATCGGCCGTCCAGCGTAAGACTTGCGATAGAGCGCTTCGATGTCGTTTGCCGATTGCGGCTCGCGGAGCGTGACGTAAATCGTGGAGAGGATTCCTCGAGCGAGCGGGAGCAGATGAGTTGAAAAAACAACTTGCGATTCGCTCAGGCCGGTATGCTCGAGGATTTCCGGCGTATGGCGGTGCGAAAAAAGATTGTAGGCCTTGAAATTCTCATCGAGTTCCGCGAAATGGAGATCGCGCCGAGGCTCCTTGCCCGCTCCCGTCGCCCCGGACTTGCAGTCGCAAATGACGCCATGTTCCGCGGCGATCCAGCCGGCGTCAACGAGCGGCCGCAGCGCGAGGATAACGCTGGTGGCGTAGCAGCCGGGATTGGCGACAAGCCGCGCGCTCGCGATTTCGTCAGCGTACAGCTCGGGCAAACCGTAAACCGCTTCGCCGAGCCAATTGGCATGCGGCGCGGGGAGCTTGTACCAGGCGGTGAAGGTTTCGGCATCACGGAAGCGGAATGCGCCGCTCAAGTCGATTACGCGCAAGCCGGCTTGCAAGAGCGCGGGGCCCAGCTCCGCCGAAACATCATGCGGCGTTGCGAGAAAGGCAGTGCCGGCCGCGCTGGCGGCGATGGATTCGAGGGAGAGCGGGCGCAACGGCGCTTCCCCGCGTCCGCGAAACTGGGGGAAAAGCTCGGCGATGCATTTGCTTCCCTGGGTATCGCGCAGATAGTAGGCGCTTGCAGTGATCTCCGGGTGACGCAGAAGAATCTCCGCCAGCTCCAGGCCCGTATAGCCGGTGACCCCAACCACAGCGATGTGACGTGGATCTCTCATTTCAGGAGAGCTTCGATCTTTTTTTGCAGGGATTCTCGTGTCTTCCGATTCGTGGTGATGATCAAGACAGTGTCGTCACCGGCGATAGTGCCCGCGATTTCCGGGAATTTTGCGCCATCCACCGCTGCGGCAAGAGGCTGCGCGCCGCTGGGAGGCGTCTTCAACACCAGGAGATTCTCCGCGGGGCGGATGTCGAGAAGGAATTCGCCGAGGGCGCGCGCCAGCGGAGGAAGCGGGAGCGCAGCGGCGTCTTCGGGGAGCGCAGCGGCGGGCCGATAGCCCTCGGGAGTCTTGATAAGTTTCAGCTCCTGGAGGTCGCGAGACAGGGTGGCCTGGGTCACGCGCATTTTGCGCTGAGCGAGGCGGCGGCGCAGATCCTCCTGGTTGCTGATCTGCTCGCCGGTAACCAGCCGGAGGATTTGACCGTGGCGGAATGTCTTTCCCGTACTCATGGCCTGCAAGAATATACAGTCTCCTGTATTTTTATACAACCTTTCCGGCGCGCTGTCAATGTATTTTCATAATTTTCTGCAAACGCGCCCGGCCGAGGCGGCCATGCAGGATTCGCACCACTTGGCGGAAGCAGACTGGATTTTCGCGGCCAGGAATGCTCTCCTATCAGGAAGCGCGTTGCGCGCCCCCATGGCCACGGTTTGCAAAGTTACGGGATGCAAGATCGACTCGCCGGCTGCTCTTGCTGAGCAGCAACTCTGCGTGCTGCACTTCACTCTTTCCATTGAGGCAAGCTGCGCGGAGATGCGCCGCGAGACCGCCCTGGGCAACGCCCCGCACGATCGGCAGCGGGAGATCATGCGCTTCATCACGGAAAACGGCGAGCGGCTGGCGCGCGTGGCCACCAGCGGATTGCACCTCACCGATGACCTGAAGGCGCGCATTCTGAGCACTTTCCTGACACTGATGAACCTGCGCGAGAACCTGGACCGCGCCAATATGCGAAGTTCGTTCGGGCGAAGCGGCCATCCGCGCTGAAACACGCACTACCCGGTTGCAAAAAGCAAAAAGTCAGGAGCCGATGTAGCGCGCATAGAGCGAACGTGCGACGGCGGGGTCCTTTGTGCCTTTGAGAATGGCGCGGCCATCGGCAAAAACGGTCATTTCATACGGCGGAACCCGGAAACGGAGAAGGAATTCGTTGTGGCGCACATCGGAGACGGTGGGAGCGAGTCTTCCTCGAAGAGCGCCGAGGTCCAGCGTGCGGCCGCGTTCGTGGATCTGTACGGAATCCCTTCCGCACATGGTGACATGGGGCTGCGCTTCGCCGTACAGCCAGGAAAACTCGCCGCGCACACAAGCGCGGCAGTCCGGATTGCGCGCGACGCGCACGGATTGGAAATGGCCGGTCCAGACATCGCAGGAGATCAACCGGCTGTGCAGAGCTTCCTCGCGGCCTGTAAGGATTTTCAGGGCTTCGGCGGCTTCAAGGGAAGAAATTAGATTCACGATGGGCCCGAGCACGCCGATGGTGTCACACGTTTCTTCCAGGCCCTGCCCGTTGCCGCTGGATTCGAGCAAGCAGGCAAGACATGGCGTCACCCGAGGACGAATGGTCATGGTGAGGCCGTAGCTGGCGACGGCGGCGGCGTAGATCCAGGGACAACTGGATTGGACAGCAAAGTCGTTGAGGAGAAAGCGGGTCTCAAAATTGTCTGTGCCGTCGAGAATCAGATCGAAGGGAGCGAGCAGCTCCGCCGCGTTTTGCGGAGTCAGGTCTGCGACAATTCCATCCACGGTCACGCCTGAGTTGATGGCACGCAGCTTGCGCTCGGCGGCGACGGCCTTGGGGAGCGAGGCGCGGGCATCGGCTTCATCGAATAGCGTCTGCCGCTGCAAGTTCGACGGCTCGACGAAATCGCGGTCCACGATCCGCACGCGACCCACGCCAGCGCGCACGAGCAGGGAGGCGGCGGCCGCGCCGATCGCGCCGCATCCGACAATCACGGCGCTCGAGGCGATTAGCTTTTCTTGCCCGTCTTCGCCGATTCCGGCGAAGAGCATCTGGCGCGAGTATTTTTCCTTGAGCGAATCGTCCACGCGGGCTTCCACTCCTGCAGATAGTGACCTTCTGCACTCTTTCATGATAGCGCCATCGAGAGGGAGACAGGCAACGCCCCTGTGCTACCCTTCGTCTGAGCCATTGGACACATGAAATTGAGCTGGGAAAATGGGTTAGGAAGGCTTGTTGCGCTCACACTTCTGCTGGGAGCCACCTGTTTGCGCGCACAAGCGCAAACTGCCGAGCCCGCAGTCGCGTCTGCCACGCAAGCCCCTGTCGTGGCCGTGCGAATCGTGACCGAAGACGGCCGAGTGTTGCAGGAATCGCCGCCCGGGCTGGCCGTCGAAACCGGCAAACCGCTGGACCGCCACCAGGTGGCGGAGAGCCTGCGCGCACTCTATGGGACGGGCGACTATGCGGACCTGCGCGCCGTCGCTGAACCGGCGCCGGGCGGCGTGCGCCTGGACTTTGTAGTTCGCGAGAATTTCTTTTTCAACCGGGTCCTGATCGAGGGGCTGACCGCGCCGCCCAGCGACAGCTCTGCGGCCGCGGCGATGCAGCTCGCACTCGGCCAGCCCTTCCATAGCGAGGATTTAGATGAAGCACTGGACCGGCTGCGAGAAACATTGCGTGAAGAAGGCCTGTATACCGCGCAGGTTTCCGCGGAAACCGTGCCGCATCCCGATACGCACCAGATGGATGTGGTGGTCCACGTGAAGCCCGGCCCACGGGCGCGGGTCGGTGCGGTACAACTGAAGAACGGCACGGAATATCACGACACCGAGATTCTATCCCGGTTGAAGATGAATCCTGGCCGCGAGGTCACCACGGCTCGCGTGCAACGCGGCACGGACCGCATACGCAAATTCCTGGTGAAGAAAGGGCACCTGAGCGCCAGGGCGGTGGTACGGCGCGGCCAATACGATCCCGCAAAAAACACAATTCCGCTGGAACTGGAAGTGACGGAAGGGCCGCAAGTGCGCGTGGAGGTAAGCGGGGCAAAATTATCAAAAGGGAACCTGAAAAGGCTTATCCCCATCTATCAGGAAGGAGCGGTCGATGCGGATCTCCTCGAAGAAGGGAAGCGCAATCTTCGCGAGTGGCTGGAGCGCGACGGGTATTTTGACGCGGAAGTCGATTACACAACCAAGACGCGCGAGGTGCAGGGCAAGGAGCGCCGTATCCAGGGGACCGAGGAGGTGATTACCTACACGATCGAGCGAGGCGACCGGCACAAGCTGATAGGAATCGAGATCAGCGGCAACCATTACTTCGGCTCGGAGCTTTTGCGAAGCCGGCTGCAGATTTTTGGCGGGGCCTTTGCTTCGCGGGGGCGCTTCAGCCGGCGGTTGGTGGATTCCGACGCGGAGTCCATGCAAAACCTTTACCAGGCGAACGGTTTTCTGGATGCCAAAGTGACGGGGCAGGTCGAGGATAATTACAAGGGCAAAGAGGGAGACCTCTTCATCCGATTCACGATACTGGAAGGCGCGCAAACCCGGGTGGCATCGCTCTCGATCGAAGGCATACATGCTTTCACTGAAGAAGAGTTGCGGGGTGTGGTCGGCTCGACGCCCGGCCAGCCCTATTCCGACTTCAACGTGACCACGGACCGGGACAACATCCTGGCGCTGTACTTCAACGAGGGCTTCCCGGAAGCAAGCTTCACGGCCAGCGCAGAACGCGTCTCTGTCGAAACGGCGGCGGCGAACAAGGGTGAGACGCAATCGAAGACGGCTGCAAACCAGAACGGGCAAAAGAAGGAAAAAGACGACAGCGAGAAGGATCCTGTTCTCAAGATCGCCCAGGCGGAACCCGTGCGCCTCGTGTACCGCATCACGGAAGGACCGCAGACCAGAGTCCGGCGGATTCTGATCAGCGGTTACGATCACACGAGGCCGGGACTAATCCGCCGCGAGGTGCGCATGAAGCCGAATGGACCGTTGCGCCAGGGAGAAGTGGTGGATTCCCAGCGGCGATTGTACAACCTGGGAGTATTCAACCGCGTGACGATCGAGCCGCAAAACCCCAACGGAAAAGATCCGGACAAGAACATTGTGGTTCTTGTGGAGGAGGCCAAACGTTTCACCATCGCCTACGGGGGCGGATTTGAAGTTCAACGCCTTGCCAGCACCACGGACCCGACCGGTGGCCAGATCCAGGCAGCGCCACGCGGGATTTTCGAAGTCAGCAAGAACAATCTAACCGGCCGCGCCGATTCGCTTTCCTTGAAGCTCCGCGGGAGCACGCTGCAGGGCCGCGCCTTGCTGGGCTATGCCTCTCCGAATGCATTTGCCAACCCGAAACTCAGCTTTCAATCTACCGCATCCGCGGAAAAAACCCGTGACATTAACACGTTCACCGCGACGCGCTACGAGGGTTCGGTGCAATTGACGGAGCAGGCCACGCCTTTGAGTACGCTGCTCTACCGCTATGCCTTCCGCAAGGTACTGATCTCGAATTTGAACACGCATATCTCGGCGGAGGAAATACCGCTTTTCGAACAGCCGACGCTGATCTCGCAGTTTGGGGTGACGTGGTTCCGCGACGCGCGCGACAGTCCCGCGGACGCCACCAAAGGCAGCCTTAATAGTGCCGATTTGAGCGTCGCCGACACGCGAATCGGCTCCAGCGCAAGTTTCCTGCGCGTGTTTTTCCAGAACACCACATACCACCGCATCAAACGGCGCTTCAGTTTTGCCCGCTCGATTCGCCTGGGCATTCTCGAACCATACGGCGATACGGTGTCACTCAGTTTTCCCGCGCCCACAACCGAGCCTCTTCCCATCGTGATCCCCCTGCCCGAACGGTTCTTCGCCGGTGGCGGCACCTCGCTGCGCGGATTCGCGTTGAATCAGGCCGGGCCGCGCGATTCCCTGACAGGCTTTCCCGTGGGCGGCCAGGCGCTCCTGGTGTTCAACCAGGAGTTCCGTTTCCCGATGCGCCTTCCCTATCTCGGGACGCAGCTCGGTGGCGCGCTGTTCTATGACGGAGGAAACGTTTACAGCCGGCTGAACCGGATGACGTTTCGCTTGTCGTCTCCGAAGCCGGTGTTTGTGCTGCAGGATCCGACGCAGCCGCCGGGTCCCGCGAACCCCACGCAGTGCATCTTCAACTGCTCGAACGAGCTGAACTATTTTGCGAATACGATCGGATTTGGCTTGCGCTACGCGACACCGGTGGGACCAATTCGCGTCGACCTAGGCTACCAGATTAATCGTCCATTTTTTGTCGTCCCGTGCCCCAATAGTACGACCAGCGCGACAGGCGTCCCGAGCTGCCTGCGCGGCACGCAGCTCCCGAAGCTGCAAATATTCTTCAACCTGGGGTCGTCATTCTGATGCGCCACTGGACGATTCTCGGCTTTTTGCTGGTATGCCTCGTGCTTGCAGGCCCACGGGCACTTCGTGCGCAAGAGGTCATCGACCGGATTGTGGCGCGAATTGAAGGAGACGTTATCCTGCTGAGCGAGCTCCGGGAACTTGGCCACTACCAGGAACTCGTCGATGGCAAGTCAGAAAGCGATGCGCAACGGCTGGACCGCTTGATCGATCAATGGATCGTCCGCACCGAAGCGGATCTCGCCCATTTCCCGAAGGCTTCGGAAGAGGAAGTGGAAAGTGGTGTGGAGCGCTTGCAGAAATTGTTCGCTTCACCCGACGAGTATGAGGCGCGGAAGAGGCAGAGCGGTTTGAGCGACACGGAAATCCGGAAAATCGTGGCGGCACAGCTTTATCTAAGCAGCTATCTGGATTCGAGGTTTCGCCCAGCCGTGCAGATGGATGAGAAGTCGATCGCGGATTTTTACCAGAACGATTTGGTGCCGCGGGCGAAGGCGCGCGGGCAGGAACCGCCAACTCTGGAGGCGGCCCATGACACCATTCAGGAAGCGTTGATTCAGCGTGGCATAAATGAACAGGCCGATCGATGGCTGAAAGAGAGCCGCACCCGGTTGCACCTGCAAAAACTACTCGGCGAAGGGGCGAAATGAAGCGCGAGAGCCGCCACCCGATCTGGAGTTGGGTGATCCACACGCCTTGGGTACTCGCGGTGATTGCGTTGCTTTCTGTGATCGCGTTTTTTGGCAGCGGCGCAGGCAATCCCTTTCTCCGCCGCTTGATCGTGCATCGCATCGAGGCCATGACTGGCGGCCGCGCGCAGTTGGACGCCCTCTCCATTCGTTGGCTTTCCCTGCAGTTCACTCTGAAAGGCCTGACGATTCACGGCCGCGAGCCAGCGGGTACGGAACCGCTTTTTTCAGCAGAGGAAGTACGGGCGGCGCTGCGCATCGATTCGTTTTGGGGCCGGAAAATCTCTCTCAACGAACTTCTCGTGGAACAGCCGCATATTCACATCCGAGTAGACAAGAACGGCTCGACGAACGTGCCGGCACCGCCGCGCTCCACTTCCGCAAGCAAGCCGCTGCGCGAGACGCTCTTCGGCCTGCGCATCCGCCGCGTAAAGCTTCAGAACGGCTGGATTCTTTACAACGATCTGCAGACGCTGCTCGCGACGGAGGGAAGCGATCTGCAGCTGGCGCTGGACGCCGGCGGATCGCCCGGCCATCCACTTTATCTCGGGAGTCTCGACTGGCAGTCCGTACGGTTCACGGCGACGCCAAATCTTCTCCCGCCTCTGAATATTTCCGCGAAATTCACATTGTGGCATGAAGGCTTCACGCTGGACCAGGGGGTATTCAGCACGAGCCACTCGCATATAGACGCACAGGCGCAAATGGACGGATTCACGCAGCCCAAGTGGACCTTCCGTTACCGCGGCTGGCTCGACCTCCTCGATGTTCGCGAGACTTTCCGCGCTCCGCTGACGCCTGCGGGGAGAGTCGACGTCCACGGCGAAGGCTCCTTCACCGCCGGACAACTCACTGGCACGGGGAGCTATTTCGCACACGATATCAATCTGACCTATGACATTTTTCATGCTGGCGGGCTGAGCAGCCGTGGGAGCTATCGGGTCGATAAGCAGGGCCTAATCGTGCCGGATTTTTCTGCGCAAGCCATGGACGGTAGCGTCAATGGACGCGTCGTAATGCGCTTTGACGGTCTGCAGTTCCGCGCAGAGACGCACGTGCAGGGCGTCCACCTGGCCCCGGTGCTGCCGGCGGTCGAGCATAAAAACTTCCCGGCCGATGCGCTTCATTGGGACGCGCTGATCAGCGGAGACACGGTCGAAACCTGGACCGAAGCTTTCCAGCATTTTGAAGTTTCCGGCAAGACTCATTGGTCCGCGCCTGATGCACCTGCCCCGCATCACGTGCCCGTGACCGCCGACTGGCAATTCCGTTACCGCCAAGATCCACAGATGCTCAATATCAGCGCCGGTGAGTTCGAAACGGCGACGTCGAGCGGCACAGTCTCGGGAGTTCTCGCGCCCCGGAGTTCTGCGCTCGAGGTGCGCTTCGAAACGGGCGCGTTAGAAGCGTATAGAGATTTTATTAACGCTATTCGCAACGTCCCACCCAGCTCTGCGGAAGCCGCCAAGCCCATCACCGGCAGCGTGCGATGGGAGGGAACGGTCAAAGGTCCTGCAGGAGGGCCGGCATTTATCGGCCACGTCCGCGGCGAGCGGGTGCGCTATGACGGGCTGGCTTTGGATTCTCTCGAGGGGGACCTCACCTACTCACCCTCAGAATTGTCGCTCGCTCGCGGCCGGGCCCGGTTCGGTCCGATGGATACGGAGATTGACGGAACGCTCAGCCTGACGCACTGGGATTTTTTGCGCAGTAATTCCTGGACGGCGGAATTGAATTTCGAAAAAGCGCCGGTCGACAACATTAAGCAACTCCTGGGCTGGTCGTATCCCGTGCAAGGCGTGCTGAGCGGCCAATTCCACGGTCATGGAACGCGCGCCGAGCCCGCGGTCACGGGCCTTTTCGATCTGGCCGACGGCAAAGCGTATGGTCTTTCCTTTGACCGGCTGCGCGGTCAGCTCAACGCGTCGCCAGAGGAATTCCGAGTGGCCAACGCCGAGTTGCGCATATTCCCAACCGGAAAAGAGAACGGGCGCGGCGCCGGCATCATCACCGGATCCGCCGGGTACCGCCTAACGGATGGCACGATATCTGCGGATCTGGTCGGCGCGTCGCTTCCGCTCGAGAACTTTGAAAAGTTGCAGTCGCCGCGGTTCCCCATTGGAGGGTTGATCACTTTCCGACTCAGAGCTAGCGGACCGGCATCGGCACCTCAAGGCGAAGGAACTTTCCGCGTCGTAGACCTCCGCGTGGGGCAAGACGTGATCGGCAGCTTCGACGGGGGCCTTTCTTCGGATGGACAGCAAGCAAAACTCGAGCTCAGTTCCTCGATGGCTACGGGCGGTATCTCCGGTGAGGTCACGCTGGGTTATGCCGATCCATTCCCTCTGAACGGTAAAGTCTCGATCAAGAACATCGACCTGGACCCCTTTCTGCAGAGCGCGCTCCATCTTCGGCCGCTCAGCGGTCACGGAGTGGCCGACGGTGACATTACCATTGCCGGCACCCTGAAACAGCCGGAGAACATCGTCGCGGATGCAAGACTCTCGCGCCTCGTGCTGAATTATGCGAATGTGCGGTTGGAAAACGCGGGGCCCATCCATTTCCGCTCTTCGCGGGAAAGCTTGGAAATCGATCAGGCAGAGCTGCGCGGCACGGACACCAACATTCAGATTGCCGGCGCAGTTCGCTTTGCCGGCCGTCGCACCCTGGGCTTGCGGCTGAACGGTGCAATGGATCTGCGTCTCCTCAGCGGGTTTGTGCCGAAGCTCGATGCGCGGGGTCCAGCTCAGATCAATGCTTCTTTCGAGGGCACGCTCGATCACCCGCGCATCACCGGACGGGTGCACATCGCCAACGCTTCTGCACGTGCATCCGAATTTCCCGCCGGGCTGAGCAACATCAATGGCGACCTGGTGTTTGATGCCACGCGCTTGTTCTTTGACAACGTGACGGCCGAATCCGGGGGTGGCACGCTTCGCGTCACCGGCAGCGTGAACTATGTGGAAAGCCCCTTGCGCTACGACATCACCCTGCGTACCGACCGAGTGCGCATTCGCTATCCCGAAGGAATGAGCTGGCTCGCCGGCGGTGCACTGCGGCTCACGGGTACACCAGACGGCGGCGTTCTCTCCGGGCGCGTGACCATCGAGCGCGTCACACTCACGCAGAGCCTGGAAGTCGCCGGAATGCTCGTCTCTGCCAAGCAGGGCATCTCCGGCCCTTCGACAAGTTCCGCTTACTTGCGCAACCTGCAATTCGATATTGAGGCTCTTTCGGCGCCAGATGCGCGAATGGAATGGCCCGGCGCGGAACTGGAGGCCGAGGCGAACCTTCGCGTCCGCGGCACGTGGGAGCATCCCATCCTCCTCGGCCACATCCACATTCTCTCCGGAGATCTGATCTTCCATGGTGACCGCTATCGCGTAACGCGCGGGGACTTGAACTTCGCCAATCCATTCCGGCTGGATCCGGTGCTCAACGTCGAAGCGACTACCACCATCCAGCAGTACGAGATAACGCTGAATTTCAATGGACCTGCCAGCAAGCTCACGCTTGCCTACCGTTCGGACCCGCCACTCCCCGCGAATGACATTGTCACGCTGCTGGCGCTCGGCCAAACCAGCTCGGAAGCTTCCGTGCGTGGGGGCGGAACTGGTACGGCACAGACCGCGACCTCGGGTGCCTCACAGATTCTTTCGGAAGCTATTTCCAGCCAGCTGGGAGGGCGGCTCGAGCGGTTGTTTGGGATTACGCGCTTTCGCGTGGATCCGGGGCTCGCGGGCGTGGGCTCAACCGGCTCGGAGCAAAACGCCGCGGCGCGCGTGACCGTGGAGCAGCAGATCACGCGCAATCTTACGATCACTTACGTGTCCAATGTGAGCTCGACGCAGCAGCAGGTGATTCAAGTGGAGTACAACGTGGACCGCAATGTGTCAATCGTGGCGCTACGCGATCAGAACGGCACGTTTGGCATCGACGTCAAGATTAAGAAGCGCTTTGAGTAGAAGGGAAAGCCCGCGCCCGCTGAGCTTCAGGGCTGCGGGGGATCAGACTGTTGCGCGGCCTGCTGGGACTGTTCCTGCCGTGCCCGGCGCTGCTGCCAGCGGCGAGCGCCGTTGCCATTTCCATTGGTATTGCCATTACCCAGGCGCGCGGATTGCCCGATCTCCGGATTCTGCGCCCTCAATGCCTGGAGCGTTTCTTTTGCGGCCTTGGCCCCTTCGGTGCGACTCGCGGCCTGGATTTCGCGCCCCATCTTCGGCATTTCCGCGGCGACCTTCTGCCCCAGCGGGGATCCGTAGAATTGCAGCAAGCTTTTAATCTCGTCTTCGGCGAAGTGCTTGTCGTAAATTCCAACAATCTGTTCCGTCACCTCATTCACGTCGAATTTCTTCTGATAGCTGTCGGCGAAAGCACTCACGAACGCCTGGCCTTTGTCATTGTTGGGAACCGTCACGAGCAGTTTTTCCTTGTACTGCTCGGTGGAATTGCTGACGGCATCCTGCATCTGATCCCGGGCCCCCACCAGCTCCATCAGCGAGCGGATATCGGCATCCTTGACGGGATCAATCCCCGCCGGTTTCGCGCCTGCCGTCTGGCCTTGAGCCGAAGCGCTTTCCGAAGAGGCTTGCGCGGGATTTTGCGACGCACCTTGAATGGCCAGAAAAAAAGTTCCCACGTAAATGACAATAAGTGCCAGGACCGCCTTCATAACTTCCTCCGTAGCGGCTTCCGACTGCTTTTCCGCCACCCATTGATTGTAAGAAACACCGCGTTTCTTCGCGCTTTCCGGAAGTACAGGCGTTCTTCCGGGATAACTGTCCGTCTGTTCAGGCGGTCCAGCCGCTGTCAGCGCGGCTTTCTGTTACTATGCCGCCAGATGGCCCAGACAGAAGCCGACCACTCGCTGCAACCGCAAAGTGATCCGGGCGCGGTGATTCTCGAGCGCGAGGCGGGGCTGCACCGCAACCTGACGCCGCGACAGCTCTCCATGATCGCCATCGGCGGCGCAATCGGCACCGGCCTCTTTCTCGGCAGCGCCATTTCGGTGAAGCTCGCCGGCCCTGGCGTGATCTTTAGCTACATCGCTGGCGCGGTTGTCGCACTGTGCCTGATGTGGGCCCTCGGCGAAGTGACCGTCGCTCATCCCGTGGCGGGCTCTTTCGGTGTCCACGCCGAGATTTACGTTCATCCCTGGGCCGGCTTTGCAATGCGCTACTCATATTGGCTGGCGCAAGTCATAGCCATCGGCAGCGAAGTCGTCGCCACCTCGATTTATTGCAAATACTGGTTCCCGAATGTGCCGCCGTTGTTGTGGATTGCAGGTTTTTCCGCCGCGCTGGTTTATGTGAATGCGCGGAGCGTGGCGAGCTTCGGCACGTTTGAGTATTGGTTCGCCATGATTAAGGTCCTGACTATCACAGTGTTCCTGATTCTCGGAGCGGCTTTGCTAATGGGTATCGGTTTCCCGCGCATCGGCACAACGAACTACACAGCGCAGGGCGGCTTTCTTCCAAACGGCTGGCGGGGAGTGGGCCTCGGCGTGGCCATGGCGATTTTCAGTTTTCTAGGTATCGAAGTGGTTGCCGTCACTTCCGGCGAAGCAAAAGACCCCGCAACCGCCCTTCCCCGGGCTTTGCGCTGGACGCTTGGCCGGCTCTGCCTTTTCTACATCGGAGGACTCGCTGTGGTTGTCGGCGTGGTCCCGTGGAACCAGGTCGGGTTGGGTGAGAGCCCGTTTGTCCGAGTCTTTGAAACTGCAGGAATTCCCGGCGCGGCTGGCGTCATGAATTTCGTTGTTCTTACCGCGGCTCTCTCTAGTATCAATTGCAACCTGTACCTGACGGCGCGAATGCTGTTTTCGCTGTCAAGGGGCGGATATGCCCCCGCCGCGCTCGGCCGGTTGAGCAAAGAAGGCACGCCCGTAACTGCCCTGCTAGTCTCCAGCGCGGGGATGATCGGTGCGGGGATTCTGGATCACTGGTTTCATGAAACAGCTTATGTCTACATGCTTGGCTCGGCGTTCCTCGGCGGGCTCTTTGTCTGGCAGATGATCTTCGTCACACATCTGGTATTTCGACGGCGTACTGCAAACTTGCCACACCCACCGCAGCGTTTCGCTCCCGCCGGCCCGTGGAGTTCTCTTTTCGGAGTTGCCGGCGTCCCCTGGCTTGCTTTCATTTCCCTGTGCTACTTTGTTTGGGCTCGACTGGGCCGCACGAATCCAAAGGAAACACGCTGAGGATTTACAACCGCCCCCATTCCTCCAGCGCGATTTCTCGGCCCAAGATCGCTCCGGCTTCACGCAACATCATCTTGAGCTGCGGGATGGGATATTCCTCATTGGAGGGTACTGTTAAACGCTTCTCTCCGTGGACAAGAAACTGATGGCGGGTGCCAGAGAATGGACCGTCGAAACCGAGGACACGCAGCCGGCGGATGAATTCGCGCCGCTTACAAGGTGTCCACCGGCTCACGCGCAGGTTCCTTATTCAAGTCGATGTTCCCGATGACCGGCAGATGATGGCGAAGTTTAAGGCCTACGAGAATCCAATCCTCGAGCGTAGAGCGCAGCTCCTGTTCGCATTCCTTGAGTGTGGGCGCGAAAGCAAGCACACCCTGGCAAGCGGGAATTCGCCCCGAAAAAGAGGTGTCTTCCAACTTGTCATAGAGCGCTTCGTCCATTGCGCGCTCGACGTACTCACTCAAGACATATCGTTTGCCCACAGCTGGCCTCTCGCGGCATTATACAGTCATTGTGCGGGCGCATAGGGGTATACCTAGGGCACGAAAGGAACAGCGATGGATAGCCTTCTGAAGTGGCGGAGCGAGTTCCCGATTCTCGACCGCACGACCTACATGATCAGCAATTCCCTCGGGGCCATGCCTCGCGCCGTATACGACGAAATGCGCGCTTACGCGGACTCCTGGGCGGAGCGCGGCGTGCGCGCCTGGGAAGAGGGCTGGTGGGACATGGCCGTCAGCGTTGGCGACCAGATCGCGCCGCTCATCGGCGCGGCTCCTGGCGAAATTTCTTTGCATCAAAACGTGACGCTCATCCAGGCGGTCATCAGCTCGTGTTTCGATTTCCGCGGCCCGCGCAACAAAGTGGTGATGACCGACCTGGAATTTCCCTCCATTCAATACTTCTATCACGAGCAGCGCCGGTTCGGCGCCCGCGTGGAGCTTGTAGCCGGCCCGGACACGGTCCGCCTTGATCTGGATAAATTTCTCTCCGCCATCGACGAAACCACTCTTCTTGTTCCCATTTCGCAAGTGTTGTTCCGCAGTGCCTATATCGTCGATGCGCGCGCCATCATCGAGAAGGCCCATCGCGTCGGAGCGCACGTCATCCTCGATCTCTTTCAGGCTTCGGGCACCATCCCGGTTGACGTTCGTGCCCTCGGCGCCGATTTTGCCGTCGGCGGCGTGCTGAAGTGGCTCTGCGGCGGTCCGGGTGTCGGCTATCTCTACGTTCGCGAAGATCTGCGGACCAAATTGCGCCCCGCTCTTACCGGCTGGATCGCGCACCGCCGGCCTTTCGGTTTCGAAACGGGCGCCATCGACGCGCGCGAGGACTCCTTTCGCTACCTCAACGGGACGCCACACATACCCGCGCTCTACGCTTGCCAGCCGGGCCTTGACATCCTCAACAAAGCCGGAATCGCCGCCATCCGCGAAAAATCCATGTGCCTGACTGCGCGCCTGGTCGAAGGCGCGAAATCGCATGGTTGGCGCGTCAATACGCCGGAAAATCCTGCCGAACGCGCAGGCACCGTTTCCGTCGATTGCCCTCACGCGGCGGAAGTTTGCCGGGAATTGCTGGCGCGCGACATCCTCGTGGATTTTCGCCCCAAGGCTGGCGTGCGTCTTTCTCCGCATTTTTACAACCGTGAAGACGAGTGCGATTTTGCCATCGCGCAAATCGCGGAAATTCTCAAAACGCGCGCGTGGGAAAAACACGGCGTCGCAGTTTCGCACGCGTGACGGGCACGCGATGAAATCATTTCGATTCAATGCCTCGGATGCTTCGGCTCGCTCGGGCAGCGGCGGAGACGAATTCGCCGCCCGCCGCGCGGAAATGATCGAGAGCCAGCTGCGGCGCCGCGGGGTGACCGATCCCAAAGTGCTCGCGGCCATGAATTCCGTGCGGCGCGAGGAGTTTATTCCCGCGGATCTTCGCCCGCGCGCGTACGAGGATTCGCCGTTACCCATTGGTGAAGGGCAGACCATTTCTCAGCCCTATATAGTCGCGGCCATGACCGCCGCGCTGGGCCTATCCGGAGGCGAGCGTGTTCTGGAAGTTGGCGCCGGCTGCGGCTATCAAGCGGCAGTGCTTTCACACCTGGCAAAAGATGTCTTCACCATCGAATGCCGCCCTCAACTGGCCACCGGCGCGGCAGCGCGCCTCGCGCGACTGGGATACGCGAATGTCCATGTCCACTGCGGCGATGGGACTCTCGGCCTGCCGGACTGTGCCCCCTTCGACGCCATTCTCGTCGCTGCTGCCGCACCCGCCGTGCCCTCGCCGCTTCGATCGCAGCTCGCGGAAGGTGGCCGCCTCATCGTCCCCGTCGGCGATGCCGACAATCAGGACTTGCAGCTTGTCGAACGCTCCGGCACCTCTTTTCAGACCCGCACTCTCGAAGCCTGCCGATTCGTTCCTCTTGTCGGCTTTTACGGTTGGAAGGACCCTCCCGCGCAATGAGCTCGGCCGCTCCCGACCTCTCCATCATCATTCCGTCCTACAACGAAGAGCTCCGCCTCCCCGCCACCCTTGAACGCCTTGCAGCATACCTGCCCGCTCTCGGCCGTGAATCGGAAGTCATAGTTGTGGATGACGGCTCGAAAGATCGCACTGCGGCTGTCGCCGAATCTTTTCGCGGCAAGTTTTCTTCCCTCCGCGTACTCTCAAACGGCGTGAATCGCGGCAAGGGTTACAGCGTCCGTCACGGGATGCTCGAAGCGCACGGCCGCAGCGTTCTCTTCACCGACGCGGATCTTTCCGCGCCGATCGAAGAAGCCGGCAAACTGATTTCCGCGCTGGAAAACAACGACGTGGCCATCGGCTCCCGCGCGCTCGACCGCACCTTGATTGCTGTTCATGAGTCACGCGCCCGCGAATTTGCGGGCGTCATCTTTAATCTAATCGTCCGCGTAGTTCTTCGTTTACCTTTCGTCGATACCCAGTGCGGTTTCAAGGCCTTCCGCCGCGAGCCCTGCCGCGTCATCTTCGAGCAGCAGCGCATTGAACGTTTCGGGTTTGACCCCGAGTTGCTTTATCTGGCGCGCCATCACGGTCTGAGCGCCGTGGAAATTCCCGTGCGCTGGTCGCATTCCCCCGCCACCAAAATCAATATGCTTCGCGACAGCATTCTGATGTTTCTTGACGTGTTCACCATCCGATGGAACGCGCTTCTGGGCCGCTATCCGCGCGCAAAATAGCGGGCGTGGCGCGCCTTAACTTTGTGGCACAAAGTACTTGACAGTCTTCGTCCCTCCTGTTACCCTGTCTCTATGGCTTCCGGTCCGCTCCGCTCTCCCAAACCCGAGCCCATCCCTATCGACGCTCGCGCCGCCGATCATTTGCGCTACATCCGCGAAACCATGGAGCGCGCCGGCGAATTTACCGCCGTGCCCGGCTGGGGTGGCGTGGCCATGGGCATCACCGCCCTCACCGCGGCTTTTTTCGCCGCACGCCAACCCTCGCCGCGCGCCTGGCTCGCCGTCTGGCTCATTGAGGCTTTCGTCGCTGTAGCCATCGCCGCTCCCGCTGCCGCCACCAAAGCTCATCGCGCCAATTCCACTCTTTTCTCAGGGCCGGGCCGCAAGTTTCTCTTCAGCTTTGCGCCCCCGATCATTGTCGGTGGCCTTCTGACCTTTGCGCTCTATAACGCCGGCGCCGTGGCGGCTCTCCCGGGCGCTTGGCTCCTTCTCTATGGCACGGCCATCGTTACGGGCGGCGCGTTTTCCGTCCGCGTTGTTCCAGTGATGGGTCTCTGCCTCATGTGTCTCGGAGCAGTCGCGCTCTTTGTGCCCGCGGCGTGGGGCGATGCCTTCATGGCCGCAGGCTTCGGAGTTCTGCAGATCGGTTTTGGGCTTTGGATCGCGCGGCACCACGGAGGATAGAAAGATTCCGCATGGCCAAATCGTCCACTGCACAGCAGGAACGCCTTCAACGCACGCGCGAGCGTAACGCCTCGCTGGCCGCCGTCCGGAGTCCCGCGCGCGAAGCCGTGCCGGCGGATCTCGACCGCCTCATTCACGAGCGGATTCGGCTGGGCATCGTCAGCGCGCTAGCCGTAAACCGCTCGCTCACCTTCAACGAACTCAAAGCGCTTTTGAAAACAACCGACGGCAACCTGAGCGTCCACGCGCGCAAGCTTGAAGAAGCGGACTACATCGTGTGCACGAAATCTTTTGACGGCCGCCTGCCGAAGACCGAATACCGCCTGGCGGCGGCGGGACGGCGCGCCCTCGAGCGCTACCTGAACCACATGGAGGCACTGATCCGCGCAACGCGCGAGCGCTGAACCTGAAAATTTTTTTGGTCCTTTCACTTTGTATCATAGAGTAGTTTGTGACAGTTCTCCTGCGGCGGAGAAAGAACAGAAACATGCACCACCTCACCATGCAGCACACCCTTGTCACGCGGCCCCAGCTCGCCCTCGCGCCTGGCTTGCACGTGGCCATCATCTCCGACGGCAACGGCCGTTGGGCTACTTCTCGTGGTTTGCCCCGCTCCGCCGGCCATCGCGCCGGCGCGGAGACCGCACGGCGCGTCATCGAGGCCGCCCCGCGTCTCGGCATTCACACGCTCACGCTTTTCGCGCTTTCTTCCGCCAACTGGAAGCGCCCCGCCGGGGAGGTCAACGCCATCCTCCGCCTTCTGCACGAATACGTTTTGACTGAAACCTCGCACTGCATCCAGGAAGGCGTGCGACTCAGCATCATCGGCCGCCGCGACCGCATCCCGGCCACGCTGCGCCAGGCGATCACGGATTCCGAAGCCGCCACGGCCAACGGCAAGCAGCTCCATCTTCGCTTGGCCGTGGATTACTCCGCACGCGAAGCCATCTTCCACGCTGCCAGCCGCTTCTACAAAGTCACCGAGCTTTCGCCCGAGTCCTTCTCCAATGTTCTCGCAGAAGTGCACCGCGGCGGCTCAACCGAAGTCGATTTGCTCATCCGCACCGGCGGCGAGCAGCGCCTCTCCGATTTTCTGTTGTGGGAGTGCGCCTTCGCCGAATTTGTCTTTCTGGCGAAACGCTGGCCGGATTTTTCCGTCGCCGATCTGGAAGCAGCGGTTCAGGAATTCGGCAGGCGCGAGCGCACGCGTGGTGCGCTACCGGACGCAATCGCCGGCTAGGCATCGTTCTGACGAAGGAGCATTGAAATGGCAGAATTCACCCCGCATTTCGCACCCATCGTTGTCTTGTCTTTTCTCGGCGCTATTTTCCTTACCGGGCTCAGCATCTTGGTCTTGCTCTACGGCGCCGCGCGTCGCTCCAAGCTGTTCGCGGGGATCGGCGCCGGCACCGCGCTCGTCGTCGCAGCGGGCTATAGTCTTGTGCTCGGTGTTGCGTCGCTCGCGAGCAGCGAGAAAATACTTCCACCCGGCGGCTGGAAGTATTTTTGCGAAATCGACTGCCATCTCGCCTACTCCATCGCCGGCTTCCGCACTGCTGCGGCTCTCGGCCCGGAAACGCAACAAACGTTTGCTCAAGGCCGATTCGCCCTTGTCCGCTTGAAAGTCTGGTTCGACGAAAAAACGATTTCTGCACATCGCGGCAATGGTCCGCTGACGCCGAACCGCCGCCGCGTCGTGCTCGTCGACAATACCGGCCGTAAATTCGGTCCCTCCGTCAAAGGGCAAGCCGCTCTCGCGCTTCTCAATGGTCCTGCTCTATCTTTGGCGCAGCCGCTCCGGCCGGGTGAGTCATTTATCACAGATCTCATCTTCGACGTGCCGCGGGAGGCCCAAGGCCTGCGTCTGTTGATTACCGAAGACGATCCGGAGACCCTCCTGATCATCGGCCACGAAAACAGTCTTTTTCACAAGAAAATCTACCTCGGGCTCGAAGCCGCCTCGGATATCACCGGCACCGTCAGCCACCTAAGGGCCAGTAGCTGACCGCCCCGGAGCTACCCACCCCTGACATTTTGGCCTCCCCCATCGTCTACACCTCAGGAGCAAAGAATGGGAACGATGGGACTTGCGCTGCCCTGGAAGACTAGAATCTCTTCCGTGCAACGCGAACGGGAGATGCGAGTGGAACCTTCCGAGAACCCAGCAGGAGCGCGCAATCAACCAGCTGTGCCTGCCAACCCGGCGATCGCCATCTCGGAAGACGCAGAGCTGGCCGCGCGTTGCCAGGCGGGCGACCTGCGCGCCTACGAGCGTCTCTACACGCTCTATGGGACACGCATGAAAAACATGGCGCGTAATCTCCTCGGCAACGCTATCGACGCCGAAGACGCCGTGCAGGAAACATTCCTGAAAGTGCAGCGCAGCATCACGAGCTTTCGCGGCCAATCCAGCTTTGCCACCTGGACGTACCGGATTCTGATCAACACCTGCTACGATGCGCGCCGCGGCCGCCTGCGCAAGAAAGAAGTAGCGAACGACGACACCGAGAACTCTGCGCGGCCTGAGCCGCGCGCACCCGGCGCGCATCCTTCGTTGCGGCTGGCGCTTGAACGCGCCCTTGCCGGACTGACGAAACACCAGCGCGACGTTTTTCTGCTCTACGAAGTGGAAGGCTTCCGTCACGCGGAAATCGCCGCGATGCTGGAGATTACCGAGACTGCTTCGAAGAACACGCTTTTCCAGGCGAAGAAAAATCTTCGCGAGATTTTGGAGCCCCCGCGGAGCAGCACGGTCGCGGGAGCACGGTGAAAGACGATGAATGTGACTTGTAACGATCGCGACCGCATTTTCGAGGACGGCACATCCGCCGAATGGGCGGCTCTCGAAGCCCACACTACCTCTTGTGCTGCTTGCGCCGAAGAACTTCGCGCGTGGAAAGCACTCAGCGCCGCCGCAATGGAATTGCGCGATTACTCCGATAGCCCTTCGCTCTGGCCGCGCATCGAGCGCGCGCTTTCCGAACAAGCATCAGCCAAATTGCGCCGCGCAGAACGCTGGAGACGGCTCTCCTTCTGGCGCAATTTGCCGCTTTCCTGGCAGGCCGCCGCGGCGGGAACCTTCGTTCTGCTGTTGACCGTTTCCGCCGGCTGGTTCTATCTGCATCCACCTAAGACACGCGGCCCGGCCGACCAATCTCTCTTGAAGAACAGCGCCCTCGCCGAGGTCGAACGCGCCGAGACCGCCTACGTTCAGGCCATAGATAAGCTTGCCGCGGAAGCCAAGCCGCAGCTTGAAAATCCCACCACGTCGCTGCAGGCCAACTACCGCGAAAAACTGCTTGTCCTCGATAGCGCAATTGACGACCTCCGCGCCCAGGCCGGCCTGAACCCCTCGAACGCGCATCTCCGCTACCAGTTGCTGGCTGTGTATCAGGAAAAACAGCGCACCCTCGAAGAGATCTTGGAGGAAAAGCGATGAACCTGGTCTCGTTAAAATTTGCCAGAGAGCGCGTGCGCGGTCTGCGACTGCCCTCCTGGCTTGCAGTCGTCCTTCTCCTAGTGGCAGTTCCCGCTTTGGCAGGTGAACGCTGGCCGCAGGATGAAGTGACGCGCAACTTTGACAAGACCCTAACCTTGAGCGCCAGCCAGTCCGTGCGCATCGAGCACAAATTCGGCGAAGTGCGGGTCCACGGCGAGTCCGGCCGCGAAGTAAAGATTTCCGCCACAATCCGAGCGCAGGCCAGCTCGCATGAAGAGGCCGAGTCCTTCGCCCAAAAAATCCAGATCGAAGTGCAACAAACCGGTGAAGGCGTGCGCGTCCGCACCGTCTATCCCGACGAAGAAAAGAGATGGTTTCACCTCAGCAAGCGGTCGTCCTATTCCGTGAACTACGACATCGCCATGCCGGCCGACGCCCCACTCAACGTCCGCAATAGTTTCGGCAGCGTCGACATCAGTCGCGTTCACGCCCCCTCCGACATCGAGAACAGCCACGGCAGTATCAACGTGCGCGATGTCGGCGCGGTACGGCTCAGCAACTCGTTTGGTAGCATCGAACTCACCGGTGCTGCCGGGAACACCTTCGTGAACGACAACAACGGCTCCGTGCAAGTCCTCGACGTGAAAGGCACCCTCGAGGTTCGCAATCGCTTCGGCAACATCATGACCCGCAACATTCAGGGCGGAGTAACCATCGTTGGCGGCAACGGAGCCGTCACGCTGTCCGATGCCGCCTCCGCGAACATCACCACTTCTTTTGGCAGCGTCGACGCCCGCAACATCCGCGGCGATCTTTCCATCCGCGACAACAACGGCAACGTGGATTTCTCCACCGTCGCCGGCGCGGCCGACATCACAAATAGTTTTGGCAACGTCACTTTCTCCGACGTGAAGGGCCGCGTCGATTGCAGGACCAACAATGGCCGCGTCAAAGCCGGCTCCTTAACCGGGAGTTCCGTCACCATCCGCGATTCCTTCGGCAATCTGGATCTCGACAACATCAGCGGCGCCCTGGACGCCGAAACTTCCAACGGCAAGATTTTCCTCCGTGACGCCCGCGGCAGTGTCGCGCTCAAATCCTCCTTCGGCGCCATCGAAGCCTCGAACATCCCGAAGGGCATTCGCGCAATCACGGGCAACGGCGGCATCGTGCTCACGGACATCGGCGCTGACGCCTATGCCAAAACGAGTTTCGGCAGCATTCTGGCCGAACGCATCAACGGCAATCTGGCCGCGGAGAACACCAATGGCTCGGTGACAGCCCGCAACGTGAAGGGCGACGCCATCGTGAATACTTCGTTCGCCGGCGTCACGCTGGAATCCATCGGCGGGCGCATCTCCGTCGACAACCAGAACGGTGCCATCTCCGTGACCGCAACGCGCCCGGCCGGCGGCTGCCGCGACATTTCCCTGAAAACTTCTTTCTCATCCATCCGCGTGCGCATCCCCGGCGGCGTGGGCTACAACCTCACCGGGCGCACCTCTTTCGGCCGGATTTCCAGTGAGTTGCCGGTCACCTCAACGGGCAGCATTGGCGGTGAAACGTTGAACGGCACCATCGGTTCGGGCGGTTGCCAGCTCCGCCTCACCGATTCCAATGGAAGCATCGAAATCGCCAAAGCACAGTAGTCGCTTGCTGGTTTAGCCCGCGGCGCGCCTTGCGCGATCCATCGCAAAGGCTTTTTTCAAAACGCGCGTCGCCGTTTCCGTCAAATGATATTGGGCCAACTCTTCTTCTCTCGCGAACGCCACGTCCGTCACATCGCTTCCTGCGCGCGCCTCGCCGCCCGTGCGTTCGCACAGATAATCTACGATGACGTAGTGAAATCTTGGCCGGGCTTTTCTGTCCGATGGAATCGGGCCATTTCCCGGGTAGATCCTCTCGAACACTTCGATCAATTCCAGAACGCGAACTTCCAGTCCCGTTTCTTCGCGCAGCTCCCGTGCCGTGCCTTCTTTGAGCGTCTCGCCAAGTTCCAGCGTCCCCCCCGGAATCGACCACCGTCCGCGCAGCGGCTCGCTGCCGCGGCGAATCAGGAGCGCGTGTCCTTCGTCGATAATCACGCCGCCGACACCGACCACTGGCCGTTCGGGGTACTCTCGGGAAGAAGCCATTCGTTGAATCCCAGCCCTGCGGGGTATACCCTCACAGCTGCCACGCCCCGCGCGGGGGTTGACTTCACGCGACGCGGTATATAATACGCCCACGGTGGCGGTCGCAAAGCTGGGGACGCCCGCGCTGTGAACATCTCTTCGGAGGAAGAAGCCGTGATCCGCTGCCCTGAATGTTCCGCCGAAATCGACGTCGATGAAGACGAAGTCGAAGAAGGCGAAATCCTGAGTTGCCCTGAGTGCGAGTCCGAGCTGGAGGTTTCGCAGGTGCATCCTGTCCACTTGAACCTCATCTCCGAGGATCTCGACGAAGAGGAAGACGAAGAGGACGAGGCCGAAACCGGCGAGAACGGCGACCTCCCCAAAAAGGATGAAGAAGACGATGAAGAGGAAGAAGACGAGAAGTAACGCTCGAGCTTCTATCCCTTTGGCATCCTGCATTCTTTTAAGCCGCATCTAAGCAAATAGGTGCAGTCCTATGCGCGTTCCTCGTTGGCCCTTTCTTCCAGCTTTCGTGGCGCTCCTCGCGCTGCTTGCCTCGGCCCTTGCGGGGAAGCAGGACCCCGCGCCTCCTTCCCAGCCGTCAACGGCAACGCCCGAAAAACCAAAGAATCAAAAATACAGCCACGCCAATGAATTTCTGATCCTGGGAACCATTTTCGGCCCCACCGGCCTCGCCTTCCCCGCTGTGAAGCTGCGCGTCCGGCGCAGCGCGGAGAAAAAATTTCGCTGGGAAAGTTACACAAATTCAAGGGGGGAATTTGCCGTCCGCGTGCCTCAGGGAACGGCTTACGAAATGGTTGTTCATGCCAAGGGTTTTGCCGGGCAGTCGCGCCAGCTTGATGCCAAGACAGGCGCGAATGAAATCCGTATAGTGTTTCGCATGGAGCCTCTGCCAGGAGAGAAAAAATGAACACGCGGAATCGCGTTGTTTGCGTCTCGGTGGCGCTGGCGTTTCTCGCCGGGGTGTCGATGGCCCAGGATGCGAAGCACGAATCTCCGCTCCGCACCGTGCGGGGCGTGGTGATGGATAAGTCCGATAGCCCCATCGCGGAAAGCGTTGTATTCCTCAAGAACACGCGGAATAACGTCGTGCGCAGCTCTTACACGGACACCACCGGCAACTATCGCTTCAGTGGTCTCGATCCTAACGTGGACTATGAAGTTCACGCGGAAAAAGACGGCGCCAAATCCAGCACTCGCACGGTCTCCAGCTTCGACAGTCGCAAGGACATCGTTCTGAACCTGAAAATCGAGAAGAAGAAGGCCTGAGGACCACGGCGCGGCACGGATTCAGTGTTCCGCCGGCGCCAGCACCCGCACGGCGCGCGCAACAACTTCAATCTCCACCGGCGCGGGTCCTAATATCTCGCCATCCCCGTGAAACATACACGGCCGTCCGGTCGTGAGCCGCACGCGCTTCACCCGCGTCCGCTTCACCTGCGGAGTCCGCGGTTCCCCGCTATACATCAGCCTCGGCAGCAGCGCCAGCACTTTCGCCGCGCTCAAATCCTCTATCACGACAAAGTCCAGCCACCCGTCGTCGCTGCGCGCTTCTGGCGCGAGGCGCAAACCTGCCCCATACGTCGGCGTATTCAACACACATGCGAGAAGCGCTTTCGCTTCCAGCGCCGGCAACTCGCTCCCCGGAAATTCTGCATGCACTTCGAGCACCTCGTAAGTGCACAACGCCCGCAGCGCCGCCGCGATGTAGCGCAATCTGCCCGGCACGCGGCGCAGCGCTCCGCTCGCATGACGCGCCGCTTCTGCATCCAGGCCCACACCTCCTCCCCCCACGAACAATTTCTCGCGGCCGTCCGCCGTGCGGACTCTCACCAGATCCACCCACTTGGGCCGGGCTCGCAGCAACATTTTCGCCGCCTCCATCGCGTCTTCCGGAAAGCCCAGCCCCGCGGCAAAATCATTTCCGCCTCCCGCAGGTAAGACGCCCAGCACGGCGTCGGCGCCAAAGGCGGCATTCGCCAGCCCTTGGAACGTCCCGTCGCCGCCCATCGCCAGCAGCAGACGTTTGCCGCTTTCAATGGCTTGGCGGACCAGTGGCTCCAATTCTTCTGTATTCTTGGTCAGGACAAATTCGGTACGGAAGGAATTTGCTTGGATCAGCTTCTTGACTCGAGGAAGAACGCCGCCCGCCCGGCCGCCACCCGCGGCGGGGTTCACGAATAGGACGGCATCGTTCAGAAGCGAATCATTGCGCGGGTCGGCCACTGGGTTTGCCATGCTGCCCAACCCGCCGTTCGCCTGTCAATCAAAACGGATTGGTTTGCAGGCCGTCAGCGTGGCGCTTGCGCGGTGCTCTCTCGGACGATCAACTCAGGCTCGACCGT
>WNFF01000713.1_pt1 | contig 38180 bp, 31 predicted proteins | sample 5400441 | NCBI WGS metagenome assembly WNFF01 (sample SAMN13153345, study PRJNA577476) | soil metagenome | isolation source: 120 cm saprolite under Douglas fir tree site 2 hole 3 replicate 1 | place: USA:California | collected 2015-04-18
CCCGCCACAACATCTGCTCCCGGTTCACCCTGCGGATTAATGGCTCGCTCATGTCACGAGATTACCCGGCTTCGCTATTCTGTCAATTAACTTGGAATGGTTTTTTCACAGCTTCGTCCTTTGCGAGAAGTGGGGCTTTTTTCGCCACAAATTTCTACTCTGTCATCCTGGGCGGAGTTATCGTTCGCGAAGCGAACGACAGCGCAGTCGAAGGACCCCTTGTACCTCCGCGCCACCAGCAGCTTAGGGAGGAATTTCCACCACGCCTGGCTATCCCTGCCCTTCCCGACGAATCGGAGCAGGCCTTCCAGGCCTGCTTTCACTGGCGGCGCACAATTCGGCTTCAGCCGCTGAGATACGATCCCAGCAGATTTCTCCGCAAGAGGACGGGAGCTCACAAATACGCCCGGCCAACCTTGATCCTCCCCGCCCGAATCGCCTTCCGAAACCCCTCATGCCCCAAATACCCCGCCAGCACCGCCGGATCCCCCGACCGCGCATGTCCTCTCGCCAGCACTTCACCGCAGGTATTGGCGTATTCCGTCAACCCCGCCCCTCTCAAGTCCGCATCTTCAATCGAGCCTTTATGATCGTTCAACTGCCGCACCAGATAGTCGCCCTTCCCGAGCGAAGTCCATCCCAGCAAAACATCGGGCTGCGCCTGCAACATTCGCTGCCCTCGAATCACCCGCTCCCCCTGATGTATGCCCGTTTCCGCCGACTGCACATAAGGCGCATACGCCGACGTCACCGCCTGCTTCACTTGCAGAAACAACGGATCAGCCACGCCATCTCCTGCAAAATGCAGCACCACATAATCGTGCAGCGCCACACTGCCCGTCCCCACCAGCTTGAATGCCACATCCACCGCGCGATAAAAACTCAACAGATGCAGTCCCGCCGGCGACAGTGTCTCGCGATAAGTCTTCAGCGCCTGCAACACCTGCCGCGCTCTCGCCTTCGACGGATGCGTCAGCACTGGCCTCATTTCTCTGAACACCCGCGGCTTCCCCCGCGCGACCGTCAATCTCGCCAGGCTGTGCGCCGCAGTAGCCCGTTCCGCCCGCTCCAGCACCGATGCTCCCGGTTGTCCAAAAAATTGCCGGTGAATCCGGCAGTGGGCCACTTCCAGGCAAGTCATCCAGCAATACTCCGCCATTTTTCTGCGATACATTCCCGCGCAAGCCAGTACCGCCTCGTGGCACGCCCGATCAGAGTTTTGCGCCTCCCGCCCCGCCAGCACCAGACTCGTTCCCAACCTCTTCAAGTCCCATTCCCACGGCGCCCGAATCGTCTCATCAAAATCGTTGACATCGAAAACCAGTCGTCCATCCGGGGCCGCAAACGCTCCCAAGTTGCGCACATGCGCATCGCCGCAAATCTGGACCGTAATCCCGCTGGACCGCATTGCCGCCAGATCCGCCGCCATCACCGGAACATTCCCGCGAAAATATCCGAACGGTGACGCAGCCATCCGCGCCATCTTGATCGGCACTAGCGCCGGAATGCGTTCCCGGTTCACCGCCAGAATAATTTCAACCGGATCGTGCTTGCGCTGCTTCGCGTCCCAGTGCGCGTGATCAGAGCGCTTCAATCTCCGCCGCTGATCCCTCCCAAACTCGATCCGCTCCCGCGTCCCCATACTAGGTCGCACCATCACTCTCCCCCGTCAAAAGACACTCTGTCATCCCCAGCGAAGCCAAATGATTCGCAACGCAAATCATCCGGCGCAGTCGAGGGACCTGCTGTTTGCCTGCAGCGCCCACCCGCTTGCCCACCCCAAATTGCCATGGCATTCCGAATCGCCGCAGGCGAAGAGGAACCTGCTTTTCGCTGGCGGCGCTCCACGCTCGCCCACCGAAACCCATCAAGAACCGAGAAAAGCCTCAGCGACCCCTGGTGTCCTCTGTGGCTAACGTTTTCGCTACCGGCTCATAGCAAAAGCATGCACCGGAGCCGCGGCCCTCGCCTCCGGAAACGCCTCATCCCCCTTCATCATGCGCCACAAAATCTTGTTAAACACGCCATCGTCCGCCCGGTCCGCCGCGCTGAAATCCAGCCCCTCCGACATTCGCGCGCCCACACCCTGCGCCGCGTTCATCTCCTTCAAATCCACCTGCGAAGCCTCAGCAGTCCACGGTGAAAAATCTGCAGTCTCCGAGAAAACATCCGCCAGCGATCGGCTGAAGTAATCGTACTTCGACAGCCGATCCAGCCCCAGAATGTCCTCGATCGCCGCGACCACGTCCGTGGTATTCGCAAAGCGGTGAATCGTCCCCGAACGGTTGTACGCGGAAATCACCAGAAACGGCGACCGGTGCGAATCCACATGGTCCGGCCCATTCTGCGAGTCATCTTCCAGCACAAAAATTACGGTGTCGCGCCAGAACGGCGACTTGGACAAAGCCTCCACAATCCTGCCCAGCGCCAAATCATTGTCCGCTACCAGCGCCTTAGGCGTTCGAAAACCTGCCTTGCCGCCCGCTGTATGGTCGTTCGGCAAATGAAGAATTTCCAGTTGCGGCATTTCTTTCTTTTCGACGAACTGTTTCAGCTCCTCCAGCCAGACGTCCGCCCTCACCTGATCGGAGACCGCCAGATTGAACGGCGGATACGCCATGTTGATATCCCCCGCCAGCCCTCTCCGCTGCGTGGCAGCCCATCCCGGATCCTTAGGATCGTTGACCATTTCCCCGTAGTCGCGAAAACTGATTCCCTTCTTCTTCGCCAGGTTCCACAAAAAACCGTTCCCTGGCTCATCAATTTCCTCGTTGTCGATATCGGCTCGCCGGTCCGAGTAAGCCGAGTGCACCGTCTTCTCGTCATAGTCGGTAACGTACGCCGCCGTGGACCAGATATGCCCTTGTGAACTCACTTCCGCGTTGGTGAAAAACCGGTCAAACAATCCAAAACGCAGCGCTAGAGAATGATGGTTCGGCGTTATCGCTTGTCCGAAGAACACCAGCCCCGGATCGCCATCCCCTTCCTTCAAGTCCCCAAACACCTGATCGTAAGTGCGATTCTCCTTGATGATGTAGATCACATGCTTGAACGGAGGGTACTTCTTACGCAGCCTCGGCTCTTCCCATCGATTGGCCGCCGCAACCCGCCGTGAATATTCCTTCAAATGCGACAAAGTAGCTTCTTCCGGACACACTCGCAGCGTACCGTTGAGTTGCCCCAAGTCGTATCCCTGTCGCCGCTTGATCCCCTCGCCCGGAATCGGCCCGTCCGGATTCGCGTGGCTTCCATGCCCCTTCCCGCTCAACACCAGCAGTTCTCCACCCGATTCAACAACTGCCGTCGGATACCAATCCGACGGGATGCGTCCCGTAACCCGCGCCGTCGCACGCCCGGATTCCCCGCCCGGCTTCTCGGCGACATTCTCCGACAAATTAAAGACCGCCACCGCATTATTGTCCGCTTCGGCCACAAACAGCTTCGATCCATCCTTCGACAATGCCAGCGCATTCGGCGTGCTCCCCTCCGCCGGCCCCTCGGGATTCGCGTCACTCAAATACCGCAGCACCTTTCCGCCACCGGTATCCACCACTGCAATCTGGTCAGATCCCGCCAACGCCACAAACAATCGCGACCCCGAAGCATTCGCCACCAGCGCCGACGGATGCCGGCCTACTTTCACCTTTCCCGCACCACTCAACGTCCCATCACCGCGCGGTTTGAATACCGAAACCGTGTCCGCTCCCCACGCCGAAACATAAACTCTCCCGTCGGAAGCAACTTCCACTGCATATGGATAGTGATCGGTCGCCAATCTCTCGACCACCTGCTGTTTCGTCAGATCCACAACAGCAATGCTGTCGCCGACGTTCTCCGCCACGTACAGATAATTTCCTCGCGGCGACATCGCCAAGCCTGCCGGATAGCGCGAGCCCGTTCTGTCAGCCTTCTGTTGACCCAGCACGATCTTGCGCACGAACTTCGCTGCGCCATTTTCCCAGGAATAGCAGAATATCGAGTCATCGTTGCCGCCCGAGACATACAGTTCCTTCCCATCTCGCGAAAATGCCACCCCCAGAAACGCGGCGTCTTGTTCCAATGTCTGCGTCACTCGCCGCGACTTCAGGTCAACGATTTGCAGCCCTTGCTCGCGCCAACCGCTCAGCACCACTGCAACTTTCTCTCCACCCGGCGCGACCGCCATCCCCAGCGGCACGCTCCCCAATTCGATCGCATCCCCCACAGGGTCAAGGTGCACTCCCGTAGGCAAAGGGTCGGTGTATGCCGCGCCACTGCCCAATGCAGTTGCTGACGCTGAAACCGCAACCAGGAAAACGAGATAGGCACTGTGTTTGAGTGAAAGGAACCCGCGCATGCGGGTCATTATAAGTGGTAACTCCCGTCCGATAAACGACCGCTTCCTCGGCGAGGTCTGTTGGCGGACGCTTTACGGACGGGCAGACGCCACCGTCTTCGTCACGGAGTTCGTCCCAGAGGGATGACCGCTAATAGCCCGGCGTTTCAACGCCGGGAGGGGCAGGGTCAGGATTCAGAGTCCCGGAGGGACGACCGCCACTCGCCCGTCAATCCGCACCATCGGAGGATATCGCGGCTTCCGCCAAGGAACGCCTGGATCATCCCCGTGGATCCTGTGGGAAACAAAAGCGGGAGCTTGACGCTCCCGGCCTAAGCCATCGCCTCAAGATTAAAGATTGAAGATTGAAGAACTACTTTGAGCCAAACCCCGTAGCTTGCATGGCGTTCTTCGACATGTCGCTGGTTGACGAAATGCCTTGCATGCGAAGCTTGAAATCGTCTGCGTTGGAAGCGTTTTCCAGCGCTGTTTCGTAGCCGACCAGCCCTGCCTGGAATAGGTCCCACAGCGATTGGTCGAATGTCTGCATACCATACTGCGAAGTTCCTGCCGAAATCGCATCCCGCACCGCGCGCGTCTTTTCCGGCACCAAAATACATTCCCGGATATACGCCGTATTGATCATCACTTCCACCGCCGGAACCCGGCCTTCGCCGTCGCTCCGCTTCACCAGGCGCTGGCTCACTACCGCGCGCAACACGGCTGCAAGCTGCAACCGGATCTGCTTCTGCTCCGGAGGCGGAAACACTGCAATGATTCGGTTAATGGTTTCCACCGCATCCAGCGTGTGCAAAGTCGAGAACACCATGTGGCCGGTTTCTGCCGCATGCAGCGCCGTCCCAATTGTCTCCATGTCGCGCATTTCGCCCACCAGAATCACGTCCGGATCCTGACGCAACGATGCCCGCAACGCCGTCGAAAAGCTCGGCGTGTCCACTTCGATTTCGCGCTGGTTCACATACCCCTTCTTGTCGCGATGCAGAAATTCGATCGGGTCTTCAATCGTGATAATGTGTTCCGCTCGCGTCGAGTTCACTCGGTCAATCATCGCCGCCAGCGTGGTTGATTTGCCCGAGCCAGTCACGCCCGTCACCAGCACCAGGCCGCGCGGCATTTCGCAAATCTGCTCAATCACCTTCGGCAGGTACAGCTCATCCAGCGCCCGAATCTTAGTCGGAATCACGCGCAGCACTAGACCCACATTCCCGCGCTGCTGAAATACGTTGACACGGAACCGCCCCAACCCCGCCACTCCGTACGCCATATCTATTTCTGAGGTTTCTTTGAATTTTTGTTTTTGGCGGGCGGACATCATGCTGAACGCCATGGTCAACATGTCTTCGGCAGTCACGCGCGGCTGGTCGGTCAGCGGCACCAATTCGCCGTCAATTCGCAGGTGAGGATAGTTTCCGACCTTCAAATGCAAGTCGGATGCTTTTCGCTCCATGGCAATTCGCAGCAGATCATCTATATGCATACGGAAGGTTTCCGGAAACCAGCCTGTATCATCGCCCGAATTCGTACCCTTCCCAAGATGACCTAAGTAACGGCCCACCCCGTCATCCGGCCATGCTCCCCGGGTCTGAAAGCATCTGGTCCTTTTCTTTTTGAAAACAAAGGTGTAAAGTTCCTTCACTCCAGCAGCACCGGAGCTTGTCTTCCCGCGATCAAGACTCCAATCAGAGAGAAGTGTGTGAGCGTACCCATCAGAACCGGTTTTGCTTTGTGTCTGTTAGTTAGTTCTCCTCTTCTGTTTGCACAGGTAGTTGCACCGCAAGCTCGGCCCGACCCGGTCGTGGCAGCCATGCGGCAAGAAGTTGACCGCTCCATGCGGAACTTTAAGAAGGCCCCGGCTCCGCCTTATTTCCTCTCCTATCAGATCACCGACAATCGTGCGGTCGACGTTTCGGCATCGTTTGGCGCCCTCACCTCCACGTCCGATCAGACCACTCGCGTCCTCGATGTTGATCTTCGTGTCGGTGACTACAACCTGGACAGCACCCACCCGCTGCGCGAGGACACCTCAAGCGAAGGGATGGAAGAGCGCTTCGAAACGCCCAAAATACCGCTCGACGATGATCCAATGGCTCTCAGAGTTGCGCTCTGGCAGGCCACCGAGCAGCACTACCGCAGCGCCATGGAGCGATTTCAGCAGGTCCAGGCCAATGTCCAGGTCAAGGTCGAGCAGGAGGACAAGTCATCGGATTTTTCTCATGAGAAACCGGAGAGCTATTCCGAGCCGATCGCAGATTTTTCTGTAGATAAAAAAGCCTGGGAGCAGAAGCTGCGCAATTTGACTAAACCGTTTGCCCAGCATAAGGAAATTCTCGACGCCTCTGCCCACCTGGACGCCGAGATCGAGACTCGCCGCTACGTCAATAGCGACGGCTCGCAAGTCCGCATGTCATCGCCCTTCTACCGCCTCAGCATCTCCGCCACCGCCAAAGCCGACGACGGGATGGAGCTGCCCCTGCACCAGACTTATATGTCTTTCCGGGCCGACGGACTTCCCGACGAAGCCACCCTCTCCAAAGACGTGGACAGAATGATCAGCACCCTTCTGGCGCTCACCAAGGCCCCGCTGGCCGAGCCTTATACCGGTCCCGCCATCCTCTCAGGCCGCTCCAGTGCCGTCTTTTTCCACGAGATCTTCGGTCATCGCGTCGAAGGTCAACGCCAAAAAAACGAAGACGAAGCTCAGACTTTCAAGAAGAAGGTGAATCAGTCGGTGCTTCCTGATTTCCTCTCCGTCTATTCCGACCCGACCTTGCGACAATTGGGACACACCGAATTGGTCGGATACTACCCCTTTGACGATGAAGGTGTGCGCTCCCACCGCGTCACCATCGTGCAGAACGGAATTCTTAAAGAGTTCCTCATGTCCCGCACTCCCATCAGCGGGTTCGACCACTCCAATGGACACGGCCGCCGCCAGCAGGGATTCCCCGTAGTAGCCCGGCAATCGAACTTGATTGTCGAATCTTCGAAGTCGGTTTCGCACGACCAACTTAAGAAATTGTTGATCGAACAGATCAAATCCGCCGACAAACCTTACGGGCTCCTTTTCGACGACATTGAAGGCGGTTTCACTTTCACCCAACGCATCATTCCCAACGCATTCAACGTCCGCCCCACCGTTGTCTATCGGATTTACCCCGACGGCCGCGAAGAACTCGTCCGCGGTGTGGATTTGATCGGGACCCCGCTCACTTCGTTCAGCAAGATCGTTGCCTCCGATGATGATGTCGCGGTTTTCAACGGCGTCTGCGGCGCGGAATCGGGGTGGGTACCGGTTTCTGCCAGCGCCCCGGGGCTGCTGATCTCGCAAATCGAAGTGCAGAGAAAAGAAAAATCGCAGGAGCGCGCCCCGCTGCTGCCTCCACCTCCCAGTTCCGAGAGCAAGTGAACATGGCTCCAAAAGGCATGACGATGCGATCGAAATGGATCTTAATAGCCTTCATATCTGCGCCTCTTCTGCGGGCGCTGCCCCAGGCTCAGCCGGATGACGTCACCATGCGCGCCATGAAGGACGAACTTGCCCGCTCCATGGGCGAGTTGCAACTCCAGCAGATGGATAAACCCTATTTCCTCGCCTATCGCGCCCAGGACATCACCCAGCACTCAATATCCGCCACCCTGGGCAGCCTCACTTCCAGCAGCGGAACTCCGTTTCGCAACCGCCTGATCGGCGTCGAACTCAGGGTCGGCGATTACGCACTCGACAACAGCAATTTCTTCTCCATGCAAAGGCTACGCAGCGGCCCAGCAGCTCTGCTCGGCGGCATTGAACAAGGTTCCCTGGACAACAACTACGCTCAGATTCGCCGCGAATTCTGGCTCGCTACCGATACCCAATACAAACGCGCCCTCGAGGACCTCTCCGCCAAAAAGGCCGAGCTGAAAATGCGCAATGGCGGCGACAACATTCCCGACTTCAGCAAAGAACCGCCGCTGACCGTGACCGCTCCCCTGACCCTCGTGTTTTTCAACTCCCCCGACCTGGAGTCGCTGGCACGCGAACTCTCCGCCGTCTTCCGCTCCGCTCCGGAAATAGACCTCTCTTCGGTCACCGTCAACTACCGCAGCGTTTCCACCCATTACGTGAACAGCGAAGGTACCTCCTTCACCCGCTATGAGCCGTTGATAAAACTGGAAGTGAGCGCTCGCACCCATGCGCCGGACGGAGTGCCCATCTCCAATTCCTTCACCGTGTTTGGCCACACCGCCGCCGACCTTCCCTCTAAAGAGGCTTTGCTGCAACGTACCCGGCAAATGTCCGCGCTCATTCTGCAACTTCGCTCCGCGTCGTCTCTCGATCGATACAACGGCCCGGTACTGTTCGAAGGCTCTGCAGCCGGCGAAGTCTTCCTGCAACAGCTCGGAGCGCGACTGGCCGCCTCGCGCGCTCCCGTAAGTGACAATCCTCAATTCGAAATGGTCTTCAATCAAATGCTCGATCGCCTGGGCGGCGCTTCTTTTCAGGACAAGTTCGGCGCCCGCGTCATGCCCGATTTCATTTCCGTACGCGACGACCCCTCGCAAGCCGCCTTCAACGGAACCACTTTGATGGGAAACGCCTCCGTTGACGACGATGGCGTGAAGACCCGCGAGACCCTCCTTATCGACCACGGCATTCTCAAAGGCCTACTCACCTCGCGGGTTCCGGTTCGCGGTTTCCAGCAAAGCACTGGCAGCCGCCACGGCTGGGGAGCCGTACCCAGCAATCTCTTCGTGAAGTCCGAGAAGACCTTGTCCGCCGAAGACCTCCGCAAAGAACTCCTGCGTCGCGCCAAAGAACGCGGCCTCGACTACGCCTTGGTGGTCCGCCACGTCGGCGGCGGATCCCAGGCTTCCTTCTTGCAGATGGCCCAACAAATGGCCAACCAGTCTGGCAGCTCCGACTCCCTCCCCGAAGTTTTCAAACTTTTCCCAGACGGCCATGAGGAGCCACTGCGCGGCGTCCATATCACAGAATTGCCACCCGAGTCGTTCAAAGAAATCATCGCCACTGGGGATGCCCCGGTCCTCTTCAGCGACGAACTCATTCCGCGAATGAGTTCTCTGTTCTCCATGGGACTCTCCAGTGGTGGCGACCTGCCGGTTGCCTCTTGCGTTAGTCCGTCACTTCTCTTTGAAGAACTCTCCCTGGCCAAGAGCCAAGGCCCTTTCCCCGCCCCGCCAGTATCGCCGTCGCCTCTTGCAGAAAAATAGCCCCAGTGGGGTGAGCCTGCCGTGAACGAAGTCGAAGGGGACACTCCTGTCCCGCGCTTTTGAGTCTGCGTGGATAGATGACGAAACTCGGGTGCCCCGTCCCCCAAACAACTCTGTCATCCCGAGCGCAGCAGAATGATTCGCCAAGCGAATCATCCTGCGAAGTCGAGGGACCTGCTGTTTCCCCCGTCGGCCAATTTCCGGGATTCTTACCTCCGTCCGATCAAAACCGCGCTACAATCCTCATCATCCCCATGGAATTCAAAACCGTCATCAACAAATTTCTTTACCGCATCGAGGCCAAACCCGGCGGTGGATTCATTGCCACCTGCAAAGACTCGAGCCTCCCCCCAATCGAAGGCGCCACCCGCACCGAGGTCGAACAAAAAATCCAGGAGAGCATCAGCGCTGACCTCGGCTCCCAGTTCCCCTCCCTCAAGCCCTTATTCGACAGCAAACAGGTCAAGCTCTCGTATCACATTGACCCCAAGCCCGGCGGCGGATATATCGTTCACCACGGCGATCCAAATTCTGCTGACCCCGCGCACCAGCCTATCGAAGGTTCCACTCGCGAACGCCTAGAGAGCCTCATCGAGTCAAAGCTCTTCTCCGCGCTTATGGAAAGACTTCCACCCGAGGCGCATCAGCAGATCGCCGACAAGCTCAACTCCGGCGGACTCGACGTCACCGTCAACCGGCGCGTAAGCTTCACCACCAAAATCGGAGGCCAGTCTGATCTCTCCGCCGAAAAACCGCTGGCCCTCGACCTGAACCCAGGCCCTGCCACCGAGGTCCTGCCGCCGGGCGCCGATACCATTAACCAATCGCCGATCACCTACGAAAAGCACAAAAGCGGCGGCATCTTCCGATTTCTCCTGGCTCTGATGGCCCTCGCCGCCCTCATGTACTTCTATCTACACCGCCGCTGAAACCCACCCACACTCTGTCATACCGAGCGCTCGAAAGACTCGTGAAACGAATCATTCGGCGGAGTCGAGAGCCTGCCCTGAGCGCAGCCGAAGGGGACCTCATGTGTGTCTTTTCCGGGGTGCCCCGTCCTTCTCGCGCACTTTGCGAGAGGGCGGGGATTTTGACTCACCCCGAGTTTGGGTGATGGGGAAAGGTGGTCCAGCCCGCCGAAACTATTTCTGAATCAGCGTGGACTGGCTGGCCGCGCAGAACCAGCCGCTACCTTTTCTTATCCATACGTCAGTGAATCTTCCGTGGTGGGAATAGGGCTTTCCGTTCGACGTTCCCTTTTCTTCGTAAGTGCCGGTCACGACTACTGCGTTGTCGTAAACCCAGTGCACCATGGACTCATTTCGGATGCTCGTAATGTGTTCCGTACGATCAGTAACACTCCTCAGAAACTGAGGCTTTTTCAACAGGCTCCCATCAACGTCAACAAAAACGAATGTCTCGGCCAGCAGATGGTCCAGCGACTGCGTGTCCTTATCCACCTCGGCCTGGTTCCAGAGCGTTTCCAACGCGAGCACTTTGGCGCCAGTTGCCTCATCGCTACTCGCTTCCTGCGCCTCAATTTAGTCCTCGTGTACGTATTGTTCGCAGGAGGACACGTCTGGGCAAGTGATTATCTAGGTGGGCGAGGATCTTGACTCTGCCCCTGTGGGTCGGACTCTCCCTTCGGCTTCGCTCAGGGCAGGCTCTGTCCGACGACCGTGACTTAGATTGCCTAGGGCGGACGCCCTCGTCCGCCCTGCGCCACACCCGCACTGAATACTGTCCCGAATTGGAACAAATTTCAAAATTATTTTCTGAGTTTACCAGTTCACGGGTGCAGCGAGGTTAGGCTCAAGGAGTTTCGCGTGACCGTATCGGCACGGCTGGAAGCCGTGCTCATTCAAGCCTCTTGAATACCGTCATAAACTGTCATATTATGAAGGCATGGCTATGACTTCTCTGAACATCTCCCTTCCTGAAGCGCTTAAGAGCTATGTCGAAGGACAGGTAGCATCCGGGGATTGGGGCACTCCCAGCGAATACGTCCGCGAACTCATTCGCCAGGACAAAGAACGGCGCTTGGGCAACCTCGAACAAGAACTGGTGGCTGCCGCCAAAGGGCCGAAGATTGAACTGACCGTAGCGGAGATCCGCAGGAAGGGTCTGCTCGGCGTTGCGTGAGCGGGCTCGCGGACGGTGAAGCAGGCACGGCTTGTCTTTGCAGTGAGCGATGCGGCTGTCGCCGACATCCTGGAGCAGGCTGAATGGTACGCGGGGCAGTCCGGCATTGCGCTGGCCGAGCGTTGGGAGGAAGCAGTCACTTCAGCCCTCTTGCGTATGGTCAAGAATCCTGCTGCAGGCGCTCCATGCCGCTTCCGGCCTGCGGAACTTAGGAATGTGAGACGAGTAACGATTCGGGTTTCCCCATGCACCTGCTGTTTTACCGAATTCGGGGAGCGGAAATCCTGGTCCTTCGCGTTGTCCATGGAGCGCGCGATTTGGAGAAGCTCTGTGACGTGAAACCCGCGCCCGAACCCGGAGGGTAGGGTTCCTCAGTTCAAGAAATTGGGGAGCGTCCCGCGCTTGCTCGTGTAGGGGCGGGTGCCCCCACCCGCCCTGCGGAGCAAAGCACCGCCTTTGACTTTGACTTTCGCCCTCCCCCACGCAGGGACAGCCACCCTCAGCTGTCCCGCATCTCACCGCTCTGGAAAGCTTCATAAGAGGACACGGCTTCCAAAAGCCTGCCCTGAGCCTGGTCGAAGGCTGCCGATCCAGCCCTACAGCCTCAATTGCCGGCTTCAGCCGCGCCGCATCGCGAAGCCCCGCCTCTGCTACCCCGCCGTTCAGAGAATCCGAGAGTGCCGCACCAGGTCGTAGTCCCCAACAATGTTAGCGGTGTAGCACAAGATCCACTTCCCCAAAACGCGGATCGTAGTGGCCAAAGAGCCGTGCTTGCGACTAACTCGGAGAGTTCACTACCGGCCTGCTGCAAATGTTGTGACATTGACCGTCCCTTCGGACCAGTTTCCCAGGGGAAGGGGGAGAATGCACCAGTAGCTTGAGTAAATTGACCGACAAGTATCACAAATCGACCAGCATAAAGTCCGCAGGGTTTGACGCGACCGCCTTCTTGGCAATCGGGGCCACGCCACGTCTACGCAGCACCTACGCCGACACATCCAACCCCTAATCCCTTCAATCACTTACCTCCACCCACTGCCGGTTTCTCCCGCTTAACCCCGATTTTCACCCTTTCATTGTCATAACCGTGTCTTCTGGCTACGGGGCCAATAGGATAGAGAGGCTGAATCTCAGGTGAAGGGTGTACCCAGGTTGTCTCCGGCAGTCGCGGGGAAAACACTGGAGCGAACTTCCCCACCCTCTCCCGCTAAATGCGGGCGAGCTGGATGGGCAATCCCAGGATCAGGGGTTTTAGTAAAGAGCTAAGAGCCAACAGCTAAGAGCTAAGAGCCTCGAACGAAAGCGAGAGAAAATGCACAAGCCAGTTAAGTACGTCGAGAAAGCAGTAACGCTGGGCGCGCGAGGGGCGTGGGTGGTGTTTGACCGGCTGAACCGGGTCAAGCAGAATCCGTCGCCGACGCCTAAGTGGTCGGACAAGCCGCTGCTGAAGTCGTATGAAAAGTCGAAGCCGCCGCTGGGATGGCCGCGCGCGACTGACTCGCTGTGCCCGAAGTGCGTGCCCGAAATCCGGCAGCAGATTCTCGATGGCCATCTTCCCTACGAAGTGCTGATGAACGAAAAGGTCGGCGAAATCAAAGCCACCATCATCGAGCGCGATGGCAAGATTCTGATGGTGAAGGAGTGCCCCAAGCACGGGCGCTTTGAAGATTTAATGTCCATTGATACTGATTTCTCGAAGCATCTGGAAGACGTGTTTCCGGGCCGCGACATTAGCGCCCACAACGACGAGAAGCTGCATCATCACGGGTCTTCGACGGTGAAGTACGGACGCGGCTCGGTGCTGACCATTGATCTGACCAACCGCTGCAACATGATGTGCGATCCCTGCTTCATGGACGCGAACCAGGTCGGCTTCGTCCACGAATTGCAGTGGGAAGAAATCAAGCAGATGCTCGACAACGCCATCACCATCAAGCCGCGGCGCCAGATGAGCGTACAGTTCTCCGGCGGCGAGCCGACACTGTCGCCGTATTTCTTGGACGCGGTCCGCTATGCGCGGAAGGTTGGATACAACTCCGTGCAGGCTGCGACCAACGGAATCGAATTCGCGAAGAGCTTCGAATTTGCGCAGCAGGCCTGTGAAGCCGGGATGCGCTATGCGTATCTGCAATTCGACGGCATCGGCAACGCTGCCAACGCCCACCGCAAAGTCGGCAACCTATTCGACGTAAAGTTGAAGGCCATCGACAACCTCCACCGCGCCGGCGTAGAAATCGTCCCGGTAGTGACAATCGTCAACGGCATCAACAACGAGCAGGTAGGAAGAATCATCCAATTCGCACTGGATAATCCCAAGAAAATCGGCTTCCTCTCGTTCCAACCAGTAAGCTTCACCGGCCGCGACGAAGCCATCACCGACGAACGCCGTCAAGCCCAGCGCTACACGTTGTCTCACCTGGCCCACGACGTCAAAAATCAAACCGGCCTAGGCGAACCCGCAAGAGATTGGTTCCCAATCTCTTTCATGTCCACCTTCAGCGATTGGGCCGACCTGATGCACGTCGAAGACAAAAACAACGACTGGGGCCAACTCTCCTGCGGCTGTCACCCGAATTGCGGAACTGGCATGGCGTTGATGATTGATAAGGAGACTAAGGAAGCGGTCCCGGTTACGGCGTTTTTGAAGGGGGACCAACTGGCCAAGGACATCGCCAAAGTCAACGATGCGGCGCGGGGCAAATTCCTGACGATTGTGGGAATGGCGCTGTGTTTGATGAAGAATTACGATCCGTTCCAGTCGCCGAAGCATTTCAAGCTGATGGACCTGCTGAAGAAGTTTGATAAGAACTTCAACGCTACGGGCAAAAACTACGGCAAGGTGGGGCCGGACCGGACGATTGATGACGTGATGAAGCGGCGTCAGGACCGCTGGAACTTCCTGTTTATCGCGGGAATGTGGTTCCAGGACCTGTTCAATTACGATTTCCGGCGGACGGAGCAGTGCATTATCCCGTATGCGACGCAGGAAGGCGAGATTTCGTTCTGCGCGTACAACACGGGCGTGGGCTGGAGAAACATTATCGAGAAGATGCACATGACGGCCACGCTCACCAAGTGGTATGAAGAGCACGGGCGGCATGAAATTTTTGCCGGCGGCAAGAATGTTGGCATGGAATCGACGGAGCATGCGCTGCATCTGCGGGAGGGGATTGTTACTCAGGAAATACAGCACGATTTGGATAAGCTGGGGATTGCGAAGAACTCCGGCGAGGAAAAGAAGCGGGCGCGGGACGCCAAGCAGAAAGCTGCAGGCGAGGCGCGGGGCCCGCAGAAGAACGACGCGGCGTACGATGCGCGGATGTCGGCGCTGTATCGCGAAGTGGTGCTGAAGGAAAAGCCGGCGGTGGCGGAGAATGGGTTTATTCCGCTGGGGGCGCTGGGGAAGGCTAACGGACATTCTGCGCCTAAGCCTGAAGTACCGGAACCAGTGGCGGGGGATTAGGTTTTGCCTCTTGGCTCTTGGCTCTCAAAATCATGGGCCGCCTTAATGGCGGCCTTTCTTCTTGCCCCTGAGGTCTGTTGCTTCGCATGTCCTTTACGCGCGCAGGGGCTCAGTCGCTGCTAGCTCGCGGACAGGAATGTCCGCGCCACACGGGTTCGGGCGTTCCTCTGGGACACTGGTGGTGCCGGCGAACAGCAGGTTCCTCTCCGCTGACGCGGTTCGGAATGACAGGTACTTATTAAGGGGATGATGTGGGCAAACCTGGTGAGCGCGGCAGGATTCGAACCTGCGACCCATGCCTTAAAAGGGCGCTCGATTGCTACCACGCTGTATATGTTTCAATGACTTACAGCACGCAAAAAGCTCAAAAAAGACGCTCTTTTGGCAATGGTTGGACGCAACTTGGACGCGAATTTTTGGGCCTCCCTGCCAGAAGTCGCGAGTTGACATTACACCTAGCAAAGCCCCCAACGGATGGGTGATGAGTACGGGTGTCGTCAGTTTCGTACCGCAATGGATGCGGCGTAGGATGCTCCGCTGGTATCTCTACTCTTTGATCGCGGATAGGAACGGCTAGATATTTGCCATCTGGCGTGACGGCGAATTAGTCGGTTCCCCGCCAATTTGACCACACCAACTATCTGCAGGGTCACGGCGTCGATGGTCTTGACAGTCTGGTCGGACTCAACCGTGGCAAATAACTTCTTGCCGTCAGCTTGAACGCACACTCCGTGGATATGATCGCCAGCTTTGATTTCCCCGATTACCTTCAACGAAGCCATGTCGATCACACTTATGCTATCTCCGCGGCTATTTTGCGACGTAAAGTTTGAAATCGTTGCGCCGCGAGATCTTCTGCGCCCAACGGCAGGACGCAAATGCAGACCACTTCCGGCAATAACGCACGTCTTTTTTGCGCCATCAACTTCTCCTTAGCCCTCCGCTATCGGACTGCCCTCTCCCGTCGCATGCTGCCTTCCTATGGCAAGCATTAGGGTGCCTGATAAGAACAAGCTCCCTACTAGGTATAACAAGCCGGGAGAAAAGGAATGAGTACGAGTGGCAAGATAGCCAATCACCATAGGCCCGACAAATCCACCCAAATTGCCCACCGCGTTAATGAGTCCAATTGACGCTGCTGCCGCAGACTCACTCAAAAACAGCGTTGGCACAGTCCAGAACACAGGTTGAAAACCGTAGAATGAACCGCCCGCCAGAATAAAAAACCCGAGAGACACCGCCAGGTTCGAGCGGTAAACAACCGCCAAAGCGATTGCCAACCCGCATACGAAGACAGGTATCGCCGCGTGCCAACGACGTTCACGCGTACGGTCCGAATGCCAACTGTTCAGTTGTTGTGTGATGAAAGCCGCCACGTAAGGCAGCGCTGCGAGCAGCGTCACGGTAAGATCGCTTTTCCCAGAAAGTCGCTTCAGAATGGTCGGAAGCCAGAATGCTATCCCGTAGCTTCCACTCATAGCGCCGAAATAACATATCGTCAGCAGGATTACATCGCGGTGGCGAAGCCCCTCCCACACACTGTACGAGCCACGCCGGATCTTGGCTTCCTTCTCCCGTTGAAGTTCGGTAGTAATCCAGACTTTTTCGTCGGCAGGAAGCCAGTCGGCCTGCTCCGGCCGGTCGGTTAAGTACCAGATGGTGATCGCGCCAACCACTACCGCGGGAATCCCTTCCATAATGAACAGCCAACGCCACCCCCTCATCCCGAGCCACGAAAGGCCGAGCAGCAAACCTGCCAATGGGGAACCGATTACGTAAGAAAGAGGATTCGCAGAGTAGAAAAATGCGACGGCTTTCGCGCGATCTTCATAGCGGAACCAATGTGTCAGGTAAACAATTACCCCCGGCAAAAACCCGGCCTCTGCGGCGCCGACCAGGAAGCGCACCCCATAAAACTGCCGTGCCGTGTGAATGAACGCCATCAGCACGGTCATGAAACCCCAGGAAATCATTATGCGTGCAATCCAGCGGCGAGCGCTCCATCGCTCCACGATTAGCGCCCCAGGGATTTCCAGTAGGAAGTAACCAAGAAAAAAGACTCCGGCGCCGAACCCGATCACGCCCTCGCTGAAGTTCAGGTCGTGAGGCATCTGGAGCGCAGCCGCCCCAACGTTCATGCGATCAAGAAAGGCGATAAGGTAAAGTAGGAACAAAAAGGGCAGGAGACGTCTGGCGATACGATGGCGGGCGCGCCGGGCGACCTCGGAAGCCGCAGAAGAAGTAGTCTTGGCTGGCACAGCACGGTCAGTGTCTTCGCGTGTTGCGCTGGTGGAATTTCGCAATATCCCTCCGCGACTTCAATGCTTCAGTGCAATACCAACGTATTCATACGCTTTGGTACCTCTCCGACGGGGACAACGGCTATTTCTTTCAACGTATTCGCGTCTATGGCGGACACCGAGCCCGCTGCCGAGTTCGAAACATATACAACTCTACTGTCCGGCGTAAATGTGATCCACTCTGGCACTGAGCCGGTTAGCGGACGACCCAGCGGATGAACTTCGGGCAGAGTTGCATATCCCATCAACTTGAGACCAGGTAGTGAGTACTTGAAGACAGCATTGGCTAAGGTGCTGTTGACCCACAGCGATTTCCCATCAGGCGCCGTGCCAATTCCGTGCGAAGGAATGCCGAGCCGGCCCTCGAACATCCCGAATCCACCGGGTTTCTCCGGCAGCTTAATTCTGGCCACCTCCGCACGCTTCGCGAAATCCACGACAGCAAATCCATTAAAGCCTGAGAGCTGGACGAAAATACGGCTGGTCGAACCGTCGGGATTTGTTTCGAAGGCCATCGGACGGACTGGCCTCTCGAACTTGACTATCCAAGCCGTCTTCTCCGTACTGAGGTCGACAATGGTGGCGCTCTTTTTTTCTATTGAACCGCTGACCGCGTACTTGCCATCTGGCGTGACGAACACGTTATGCACGCCGCCATCCACGGGAATGCTCTTCACGCGCGTCAGCGAAGCCGTGTCGATCACATCAATGACGCCCGAGCCGATTCGAATACCTACAAGTACCGTGCTTCCATCTTTCGTAATGGCGAGATTGTTGGGCCGCGCACTGAGCGAGACCTTCCTAAGAATTTTCCCGCTCTGCCGATCAACTACGTCGAGCACACTCTCGGATTCGTTGCTGACGTAAATACGCGCTCCATCAGGAGAGAAAACGATGCCATGCGGCAACTCTATCCCCTTGATTACTTGCAGGACCTTATTAGTTGCCGGATCGATCGCATCGATAGTGTCGCCGGCGCTGTTTGTGACATAGATCAGCACTTTCGCTGATGATGACTTAGAGACGGCGTGTGTCGGGATCTTGCGCACCCAATCCGCGAGAACAAGCCAGTCGGGATCGTTCTGGGATCCGAACTGCCTGCCGCCTGAGTGAAAGGCATCTCCTCCGGCCTCAGGCGCAAGGGGATGAAGCAACAGCCTGCTGGAAGCAGGATCTCCTGGCACGACATGCTGCAAAACGTGCTGGAAGTTATGTTGGGACTGCTCCTCGTTCCATTCTGTGGTCCCCGGAGACAGCGACTCGAGATGAAACCCCCGGTTGGGCAGGATGTGGCAACCGTAGCAGCGAGCGTGTCCGGGGCGCTCTTTCAAGAAAATCGGCTCGACTTTGGTCTTAAAGGTTTGGAAGTCGAGAGCAGCAGTGTCGGTGGGATGCGATGCTGATTGAGTGGTGGGCAGAGCCGCACCTTGTGGGCCTCCCGCTCGCACTCCTACAGGGCCAGAGAAAACAACAACCACCAACAGCAGTATTGGCCCGGCTTTTCTCAGGTGCTTCATTTCCAGGGTCCGGTCAAATATCGTTCACTCGCCAGGTGCGTACACCAAAATTGCCGCACCTTCCTTGTCATTGGCGGGAGCGGCGACGTAGTAACGGTCTAATTCGGCTGACCAGAAGGAGGTGCCCGCACCTGCCCGTGTAGGTAACCTGCCTACAGTCTCGTAGCGGTCAGCATCCTTCTGTTGATAGACAAACACAAAACCGGACGGCAAATCTCTTCCTCCAGAGACGTACACACGCTTTCGTTTCGCGTCAAAGGAAACGCCGTCCATACCCTCGGCAGTCGGGAGATTCGCGACTTCCTTCCCTGAGTTCGAATCCATCACAACCATTTCAGGAGGTGTGTGGGTACCAATGAACAGCCGAGAGTCTGATTCGTCGAATGCTGCGTCGCCGGGATGCTGGCTGCTTACGTGCCAAGTTGAAACAATCTGTGGTTTATTGACATTGATAACCTGGAGTTGGTTGGCGATGGAGATGAAAACAAATAGAGTGGTTCCGGATTTGTTCAGAAGAAGCTCAGATGGATGAGCGGCAACCTTGATGGAGCCAACAACTTGGTTATTGCGAGCGTCAATGACTCCAACTTCGCCATAGTCTTTGCCGGCGTCCTTCCCGCCATAACCCACATAAACAAGTTTGGAATGAGGCTCGTAGACGACCCGATTCGGTCCCGGCTCAAGCTGGATCGAAACAAGAAGATCGAGCGTCTTGCCTCGAAAGACCCGAAGCTTCCCGTCGTCCCCGCTCGCCACAAACAGCTTGTCTAGTTCCTGAACGTACAGGGCACCCTGTGTCTTCTTGAATCCGGGGATGCTGTGTATCCAGTTAGCTGACTTGAGATCCACCACCTCCAGCGAGCCATTCTCAAGACCTGCAACGAACAGGCGCTTGCCTTTGACGTCCACATCCATATGGTCAAGGCGACCTTTGACATTGGGCATGGGGATTGTCTGGACCAGGCGTAACGGCGGCTTTCCCCTCTCTTGAGAGTTTGCTGAGCGGGTGGCGCATCCAACCAGGAGAACGACCGCAGCCAGGCAGGTAACCGAAGGCTCATGCATAGTGTCACTCAGTCTTCCGGCGCATATACCCACAATGCAGCACCCTGTTTGGAACTAGCGGGCACAGCCAAATAGAATCGGTCTCGTTTTTCATACCAGAGCCCAGTGCGCGCTCCGACCGTCGTCGCAATTTTCGCGATGGACTGATAATGATCGGCGTCGGTTTGTTCGATGACGCTGATGAAGCCCTCGCCTCCAGGAACATAGATACGTTTTCGGCCAGCGTCGTAGTACAGGTCATCGGAATCGTTCACGCAAGGAACACTCGCCACCGTCGTGCCGCTATCAGAATCCAGCACTACAAGCCTTGCCGGCTTTCTGGTCACCACGAAGACGCGATGGTCGGCCTCGTCCAGCGCCATCGGATAATTTGCTTTTAGTGCCTTCAAAGGCCAATCGGTGACTTGATGCGTATTGCGATCGATGACCACAACCTTCGCCTTGGTAGCCATGTTGGCATAGATCACCGGTTTTGACTTAGCGATCTGAAACGATTCCGGGTGAGCATCGAGCTTGGCGACGTCTTCCAGCCTTTTACCGCTCGCTGCATCAATCACCGCAATGCCACCGACCTCGTCTCCGCCGAAAGCAACATACACCCTTTTCTCTGCCGGATCATATCGGACATTGTCGGCGTCCTCCCCGATGTCCACGGTATTCAGTAGCTTGAACGAACCTCCGTCATAAATCCTGAGCTTTCCATCGGTACCGTTCGCGACAAACAGCCGGTCTAACTCGCTTACGTAAACCAGGCCCTGAGGATTGGCCCCGCCGGTGATACTGTGTATATCCTTACCTGCAAACGTGTCTACGATTTCGACCGTGTTGTTGCCGAGAGCAGCGCCAACAACGCGTTTACGTTTTGCGTCGAACGTGAAGTGGTCTATGCGGCCTCCCACGTTCGGCAGAGGAATTTCCTGGACCAGGAGCAGGGGTGCTCCTTTATCTGTGGCGGGCTGGTCCTGTGGTGATGCAAAAGGTACGGACATCGTTATCACGAGAGAGAGTATGGCTATGCTTTTCATCTTCGCTCCAACCTGATCAGGCACGTGAAAGTAATGGACGAAGTTCTCGGATGTCTTTCACCGTGTCCAGGGCGAGCACGCGCTCGATCAACTTCGAACAGGTTTCGGCACCGAGGACTGGGGTCATCAACTCGTTCGCCTTTGCCACCACTTCTTCGCGAGTCATCGGATTTTCAGGAGTGCCGCGAACGTGCTCAACACGCTCGGTCAGTTGGGTGCCATCCATTAGAGTGAGTTCAACAACGGCCACTCGCACGGGAATCATCTTTTCCAGGTCGGCATCAGGGACAAGTTGCACTTTAGCTCGTTCATGGAGAACCGCCGGATCTTGCATGCGCGCCTTGTCGTGGGCTGCGCGGAAGGAGACCGCCTTGTCGAGCAGCATTACTGCCACCAGGTGCTGCAGGCAGATGTCAGGCATATCGCGATTATTGACGGTGTAGGCCGCGCTGGTAGCGACACGCACCACCACTTGTTTTACCTCGTCCGCCTGAAAGCGACGGCGCTTGTGTAGGTTCTCCAGAGCGTCCAGCGGCGCTTGGACGGGCCCTCCCGTGGTCCACTTCTTGAGCGTCGTCAACGTCACCCCATAGACCTCGCCCAACTGATCGATCATTCCTGTTGCATCCGCTTTGGGATTGTAGGATTCCACAAAGTTGTTCGGACCGGAGAGAATATCGTCAACTCCAGTCCAACCAGAATGGACCATCAGGGCGGCGTTGACTCCATTGCGCGCCCCCATACCGCCAAAGAGGAAACCTTTCTCTATATGGTCGGTGTCGCGCCGCCAGGCGCCGATGCCGGCGCCAGCCTGTTGCGCAGCGTAGTCGAGAAGCCAGCGCATCTGCTGCGCATTGAGACCAGCGGTGCACCCCGCCGCGGCCGTCGCTCCCATGGTCCCCACCAGATTGTGGGTCTCTTTCATTCCAGGGCCGACGGTCCTCATGGCTCGCAGCGCGATGTCGTAGCCGAGCGTGGCGGCCCGCAACAAATGTGCGCCACTCACGCCGAACTGCTCGCCTGCAGCGAGCGCCGCGGGTACGACGGCGCATCCCGGATGCGCTCCTCCCGTAGTGAAGTCATCGTCGGTTTCATCGGAATGCGCGAGTTCGCCGTTAGCCAATGCCGCCTCGATAGGTCCACAGAGAACGTTAGAAGCCACTACCGTGGCGATTTTCTCCCCCCCGTAAGAGCGAGCGAATTCGATCGCCATGCGGCCAGGAGGGAGGTCGGCCCCGGAAACCATGGCAGCGATTGTGTCGAGGATGTGATGCTCTGTCTCCTGCACTATATTGTCTGGCAGTGCGCGATTGCGGGCCTCCGCCATATATGCGCTGAGCTTCTCCATCACGGGACTGATGTCATGCGCAGCCGCTGCCGCTAAGCGTGGAAATATTGAAGCGACGGCAATACACACGGAACGCTGCAACAAGCTGCGCCGGGTTAGAGATTGCGGATGGAATTGAAACTGGGCGCTTGGGCCTTGATCTTCCGAATTCACCGTTCACCTTGGTTCAGAGGGAGTTCATCTTAATTACGACCACGATTTAGCAGGTAAAACTGACGGTTGAAAACGGCGCGTGCCTCCGAGGGTTGTGGCGGAAAGCTGAATAGCAACGAGCCGATGAGTGAGGAACACCGACCCCGCCTGCTGCATTGAGTGGTGCCCACACTAGAAAATCACTTTGACAGCGAATTGAATCTCGCGTGCTGTAGTCGTGGTTCTGGTCACGACACCGGCCCCGGCCGACGGCGCCCCCGTCCCGTCGAAAATGTCGGTGTTGGTGGGCGTCGCGGGTGGCGCAAAGTTGGCGTGATTGAGAATGTTAAAAATCTCGGCCCGGAACTGTACGTTGAAGCGCTCCGAGATGCTTTTGACGTAGTTGTTCTTAAACACGGAAAAGTCCAACTCGGTGATTCCCGGACCGACTATGGTGTTCCGGCCCGCATTTCCGCGAAGGTTGAAGCATGCCAACGGCGGGAGCCATGGAGTGGGAGGCTGTGGTTGCCCATTAACAACGATACTGTTATTCGGATTCACAGGATCGAATGCTTGTCCCAGGCTAATCGGCGCGGGATCGCAGTTCGCGTTCCAAAAGGCTAAATTCGGCGCCGTTGGGACGGAAAAGCACCCAGTGTTAACGTAGTTGGGACTACCCGGGTTCGTGAGACGTTTGCAGCCGGAGCCGCCTTGACGGTTTACGAACGTCCAATCGTCACTGCTGAGGCTATTTAGGGGATCGGAGCCTGTCCCCCAAGTAGGGCTGAAGGGCACACCGCCGCTGGCAGTGAAGATGAGGCCCAATTCCCATCCTGCAAGCGCCCACTGAGTCGGTCCAGCGAACGATTTCGGTGTTGGAACCTCCCAGGTTCCGTTCAACACAAATGTGTGTCCAACATTGAAGTCTGAAAGGCCGCGGCTTAATCTCAAGTCGAACCACGGGAGACTTGAGATCGAATTCCCGAAAGAGTCCCCGGCAACTGACGCCGAACTCGTGTCAATACTCTTACTCCAAGTGTAGGTGCCTTGTAGCTGGAAGCCGTGGCTCATGCGCTTCGCCAACTGGGCCTCGAAGGCGTTGAAGTAAGAGTGTCCCTCATAAAACATTCCGCGTACGGATCCAAAGTTGGTGTTAATAGTATTGGGGGGAAGGCATTGGCCCGGGTCAGATCCATTAGGATCGAGTTGATTGCATTGTGGCGTAAAGATGTTTCCGAGTGCATCCACCTGCGGCCAGAGATATCCGAAGGGAGTCTTGGCAACAGGCAGTACGAGGTCGGCTTCGTCAACCCTGAAGGGTTGATGAATGCCGCGCGATCCAACATACGCGACCATTGCAGCCAATCTCGGCGTAAGCTGCTGCTGGATATTGAGATTCCATTGCATCACATAGTTGCGCTTGGGGTGTTGAATGTAGGTGGAGCGAAGCGTATTCGCAGGGAACGTGATGTTTTGACCCGGGAAGTTAGGGAACGAACCCGGTGCGGGGTTATTGATCGCTGTATAGGAAAAGAAAGGCGCGGCCTGGGTGGTCAAGAGTACGAATTGATAAGGCAGGGGAAGCACATCGAACATCCCAATTCCTCCGCGTACCGCTGTTTTTCCATTCCGAAGCGGGTCCCAGGCAAATCCGAACCGAGGTTCAAAGTTATGAAGGGTCGGATTCCTGAAGAAAGAGCCGGTACCTGAACACCCAGCCGGCACCAACCTTCCACAGACAGGCAATGGGTCCATCAAGTTTCGGAGATTGACGAGTTTGCCGGTGGTTTCTGTTGGTACGGTTGACATTTCATAGCGCAGGCCCAGATTGAGAGTCAGGTTCGGCCGCCAGCGCCAATCGTCCTGAACATACAAACCGAAAATGCGCTCGCGCAGATTGCGCGGTGAAAGTGTGCTCGCGATTCCTCCTTGGAACTTAGTGGGAATGTTGGTGAGGAAACCTTGAAGGTCGGCGAACCTCCAGATGCCATTAGGATCGGTGTCAGCAAGAACGTTGAGCGGCATCCACTCGGCCGCAACCCCAAATTTCGCGGAATGCGTGCCCTTGGTTAAGAATGCGTCGTCGTAAAGTTGAATCGAATTCCAGTGATAATAATAGGTGGGGCTTCCGCCAATTCCGCCGGTAAAGTCCGTGACGCCTCCGCCGATAAGGACCTGCGGTGCAGCCCGGCCCGCAAACGCAGTCCCGCCTACTCCCAAAGTTGTATCAGCCGCAGCCGAAATAATCGCTTTCAGACTTTGGTTATTGTTGACGGCTTCATGATTGCCACCAATTCGGATCGAATTCGCAAAACCCGAGGCGAAGATGTGAGTCTCCTCCACCGAAAGAAACTGTCTGGAAGTCAGGGTAGTGAATTCAACGTTATTCAAGCCGTCCGGCGACGAATACGGGGTCCTATCGAACATGTACGAGCCGAACAGGCGGTCCGTCTCCGAAATCTTGTGGTCAACTCGTGTGGTGAAGAAGTTTTCGTTGACGATCTGTTGTCCGGGAAAGGCGTAAATTCCAAGATCGCCATTGCTGCCGGCAACCGGGCCATTGTTGGGTGGCTGGTAAAAGGGGAAGAATGCTTGCGCGGCAGGGTCCACCTGTACATTACTCGGGCTACATGTGCTACCCGGATCAGGACTCGAGCACAAAGCCCCTCCCCGCGCTGCCACGGAGGGGACAAAGGTTACGGTCGTGATGCCCTTCGACTGCCGGATGCCTTCGTAGTCGGCGAAGAAGAAGGTGCGGTTCTTGACGATCGGTCCTCCAATCGCCCCGCCAAACTGGTTGCGCTTGAAAGGGGGGATCGGCATTGAATGATCGTCAAAATAGTTCCTGGCGTCCAGTCGACTATTTCTGAGGAACTCGTAAACACTGCCGTGAATCTGATTGGCGCCGGACCGCGTAATCGCGTTGACTACCCCTCCCGAGGTCTTCCCGTATTCAGCAGAGTAGTTGCTGGTCAGGACGGAGAATTCCTGAATGGCATCCACGCCCAGGCTTCCTCCAAGAACGCTTCCTGGCGCCCCGTTTGCGTAATCGTTGAGGCTAACGCCATCCAAGCGATAATTGTTCTGCTGCGGCCGTGCTCCTGAAATGGTCAACTGCTGGCCGAAACCACGGTTTCCGCGATCCGTGCCCTGCGCAAAGGTTGGTTGCGTCTGGATTGCGTTCACCCCAGGCTGCAGTTGTGCCAGATCGGTCCAACTGCGCCCGTTCAGCGGCAGTTCGCGGACCGTAGTCGCATTCACTACCGCGCCGATGTCTGAACTGTTGAGTTGTATGGCGGAGATCTCGGCAGTCACCACCAGTACTTCCTTGGCGGTTCCAACCTTTAGAGTAAGATCAAAGACCTGCTGGACCCCCACCGTGAGCGAGATCCCTGTTCTTTCTTCGGTAGTGAATCCCTGGGCTGATACGGTGACGGCGTAGTCTCCGGGGAGCAAGTTCGCCGCGGTGTAAACCCCGTCCGAGTTCGTCGTAACCTCCATTGTGACCCCGGTGGCGACATTCTTAATAATGACCCGCGTGTTCGGAACGACCCTACCGGAGGAATCTGTGATCGTACCGGACAGAGTTGCGCCCGCGACCTGCGCGCCCGCTGGGATTGAAGACAGAATTCCGAGAAACAAAATCGCTGCCGCTAGGCTTATCGATCTTCCACTGGGCACGGGATCACCTCCACATTGTGGCGGAGGCAAATGTACGCCTGTATGGCCGTTAATCCAAGATTAATTTCTGTTCAGGTTTACTTTCGAGATTGCTTGCGGAGTGAGTTGCAGGCAGAACCACCCTGAAAGTTGAGCCCACGCCCGGCGCACTCTGACACTCAATGGCGCCACCCTGGGCACGAACGATGGCCTGAGCGATGGCCAAGCCTAGCCCCCCACTGTGAGTTTCCCCGCTGCTGTGTCGAACCGCACGATAGAAACGCTCGAATATGAACGGCAACTGGGCGCTTGAGATTCCGATTCCCTGGTCTTGAAAATGAACTCGAATCTTACCCGCATCTTGTTCTAGAGTTATGAGGACTCGAGATCCTTCGGAAGAATATTTGATGGCATTATCGAGAAAGATCAGAAATAGCTCGTGCAGAAAAGCCTCGTCGCCAGAGTAAGGAATCTCCTCGTTTAGCTCTCGAACGATGACAATATTCTTTGCGAGTGCGCGTGACGTCACGAGCGCACAAGCTTCTTCCAGCACCTCATTGATGTAAAGAGGCTCGGACATTAACTGAAGCTGGCCGGCGTCGGCCATGGACAGCGTGAACAGTCCTTCCACGATCCGGTTCAGCTTCTTGAACTCGTCACCAAAGTCGGACAGCGTCTTTCGATATTCCTCTGCACTTCTGGGCTTAGACAGCAGCAGTTCAGTCTCGCCGTGAAGAACGGAGAGCGGTGTGCGCAGCTCATGCGAAGCATCAGTCACAAACTGACGCAATTGCCCAACCGCTGAGTCAATTCCCTCGAACAAGTGGTTGAAAGTCTCAGCCAGGCGACTCAGTTCGTCATAGGGAGACGAAACGGGTAGTGGTGACCAGAACCCACTCCGATTGGTGACTCTCCTCGCCATCAGAGCGGCGTGTTGGGTGAGAGCTTTGATGGGCGCCAGACTTCTCCCTACATAAAATGCCGAGATGCTGGCGGTAAGCGCAAGACTGAGGGGGAAGAGCAGCAGGGCAACCCTGCCAAAGCTGTCGAGCACACTATTCGTACCGAGTGTGGGAATCGCTACCAACAAAATACGGGTTTGATTGCCTTGTTGAAACGGAACCAGTGCGATGCGGATTGATTCGTGGCCGATGGTCGCACTGCCGAAAGTCGGCTCCGAAAATGTAGGCTTGATTCCGTTCAATTCGATTGGAGCGGTAACATTCTTGGAACGTTGAAGGACCTGCCCAGCTGTGTCCAGGAGTTCAAAAAACTCTCCGGGAATGTCCAAACGATTCACATCCTGTGCTTTGGGTTCGGTGATGATGTCAGCAATGATTGGCCTAGCGGTCTCCAGTAACTGGCGGTTCAGTTGGGTACGAACCGCGCGGGTCAGGAGGCCAAAGAATGCAAGATACGAGCCGGCCAGGAGAACCCCGACCACGGTTGTGAACAGCAACATCATGCGAAAGCGAAGTGTCTTCGCACTCATTCGGGCATCCCGAGGCGGTAGCCGACGCCACGAACCGTGTGAAGCAGCTTTACCGATTGAGCTGGCTCAAGCTTCTTGCGCAGACGGTTGATATAGACTTCCACGAGATTTGTCTCGCTATCGAAGTGGCAATCCCACACATGCTCGACAATTTCGCTACGAGTGACCAGCTCGGGGGCGCGAAGCAGAAAAAGCTCAAGCAGCGCGAATTCCTTGGAGGTCAGAGGAATCAATTCAGGGCCACGCATGGCGCGCCGCCGATGACGATCCAGGGAAAGGTCCGCGTAGCTCAGTTTTGCATTGCCGCTGTGGAAGCCCCGTCGGACCAGAGCACGCACGCGTGCGAGGAGTTCTGCCAAGACAAAGGGCTTGGTTAGATAGTCATCAGCGCCGGCATCGAGTCCCTCGACCTTCTGCTCCGTCAGACCCCGTGCCGTCAAGATCAGAACGGGCGACTCGATTCCCCGCTGCCGCAACTCACGGCATACTTCAATCCCACTCATGCCAGGTAATCGGACATCAAGAAGGATGGCGTCATAGTGGACGTCAGCTCCTAACTCCAATGCCTTCTCACCTGTCTCGGCTACATCCACTGCGTAAGTATTTTCCTTCAAAGCACGCGCAATAAAACTTGCAACCTTGCGTTCGTCTTCTACCAAAAGAATGCGCATACAAGCTTTACAAATATCATCGTACACCGAAGCTCACCACACTCGATTCGCCGCGGGGCAACCAGAAGGTGTTCCCTGCGGGCAGTCCCTCAATGGACCTCGAATACGAGAATCTTGGCACTATCCGTTTCGTGCTGCGGTACCGCCACGAAATATCGATTGAGTTCAGGAACCAGGCGCGCAGTTTTCCCAAGCGGTCCGGTGGGAACGGTTCCAAGCTTTTTGTAGTTGTCCACGTCCGTCTGCTCATAAACATCGACGCTTCCGTCGCCGGCAGCATAGATACGTTTACTGGTGGCGTCGTACTTCAAATCGTCAACGCCCTTGGTAATTGGCAGCGTCATGACTTCCTTTCCCGTTTGAGTGTCCACTACAGAAATTTGCCCGCTGCGGCAAGCCACAAATAACCGATGGTCTGCTTCATCCAAACCTATGGCGACGTTCGTCTTGCACTTGGTGACCGGCCAGCTCTCAATGACTGCATGCTTTTCCCGGTCAATGACATCAACTTGGTTCTTGGCTTTGTTATTGACGTATATTTTCGGGCTCGATTTCTCCAGAGCCATGGCTTCAAGTGTGTCTCCGTCGACTTTGATATCGGCCAGCTTCTTGCCAACCGTGGTGTCGACAACGCTGACCATCGAATACGTCTGGTGGATATCGCCACCGCCATTGTCGATGTATAAGTATTTCGTCTCCGGGTCGTACCCGATGGAATCAGCGTCCTCGAGCAATTTCACGCTCGAAAGCAACTTGTAGGTTTTACCGTCAAAGATCTTAAGATCGCCGGCCTCACCATCCGTCACATAAATGCGGTCGAGGTCTTCGCGATAGAGTACGGCATGCGACTTCTCGATTCCAGTTATGGTGTGGATGAGCTTGCCAGTCTTGAGGTCGAAAACGAGAACAGATTTGTAACCCTCTGGAGTCGCAAAAAGCCGTCCACCCTTGAGATCGACTTCAAAATGATCGAAGTGCCCCTTGACAGCAGCAGGTAGTGTGATGGTTTGGACGAGCTTGAGCGGCGCGGTGTCTTCACCTTGGACCTTTATGCCTAGTGCAATGAAAACTACCAGAGGAACGAATAAAAGCCTTTTCATTTTCTCTCCCTAAACTGTGTTCTAGTGTGTAACGAATTTAAAACCTGTTTGATCTTAGTGCGGCCCGAAGACCGCGCCAGAACCAGCGCAGACAGCATAATTCATCCGCTTCCGAGCGAACTGAAACCAAAATTAATTTCCGTTTAGCTGACGGTTTGGGACGCTAGCGATTTCGCTTGAAAATACGCTACTTCGGTTTACTGCACGGCTTGTTTTTTGTTCACTGCCGAGAAGATACGTTGACTCGGTAACAAACGTGGGATAGCATTCGCCGTCGAGTGCCGGATTTCGTAGATTGCCGCACGACACTCTCTGGAGAAAATTATGAAGCGATCGCGTTTTGCGATTTGTGCGCTGTCTATCGCGCTGGCAATTAGCTGCAAGGCTAATGCTGAAGATCCCGCCCCTTTGAAACTGGTAGCGACAATTCCTCTGCCCGGTCTCCGCGACGGCGACTTCGATCACTTTGCGGCAGATGTCGATGGACACCGGCTGTTCTTGACCGCAGAAGAGAATAACAAATTCCTTGTCCTGGACACCGGCACAAACCAGCTCGTTCACACTCTGGGCAATATTCAGGCTCCGCACTCACTCTTGTTCCGCAAGGATCTGAAAAAACTTTTCATCGTGGCGGGCGACGCTTCCGCAGTGCAAATTTACGACAGCGACAGTTTCAAGTTGACTGGGCAAATCAAAGTCTCCATCGATGCGGACTCCATCGCCTACGACTCTGCAACTCACGAGCTTTACGTCGTCAATGGCGGCCGAGAGGCTCATACGCCATACTCGTTGATCAGTGTTATTGATACTGACGCCTCGAAGAAGTTACGCGATATCAAGATCGACACCGATCATGTCGAGGCGATCGTGCCTGAAAAATCTGGGTCGAGGATGTTTTGCAATCTCACGGGCAAGAGTGCGGTCGGGGTACTCGACCGAAAGAAAGCTGCGTTGATTGCTACTTGGCCCTTGCCTGCGGGCGACCAGGCGAATGTTGCGATGGCTTTTGATGAGCCGGATCACCGCTTATTTGTCGCCACAAGAAAGCCTGGTAAGTTCATTGTTTTCAACTCAGACACCGGTAAAGTGGTCGCCAGCCTGCCTGCAGTCGGCATGGTCGATGACATGAGTTACGACGTGAAAAATAAGCGCCTTTACCTCGCCGGAGACGGGGCTTTGGATGTTTTCCAACAAGAGGGTCCTGACCATTACGCTTTGCTCGCGAAGATACCGGGGGCCTTCCGTGCAAAGACCGGCATTCTGGTGCCGGAACTGAATCGCTACTATCTCGCTGTTCCTCATCATGAGAATAAGGACGCCGAGGTTCGGGTGTACGAAATACAGCCCTAGCGAATACTCGCGGAATCTGCAAGGTGAAGTGAGGCAGGGTCATATCAATGACGACCGCCCGACTTTCGATGCCGATTAAGAGAGCTCCCAGGGCATGCGTAACCGGAGGCTAGGAGAGGCAATGTCGCATGATGCAAATCGGCAGTCGTGGAAATTCATTCACGGAATAATGCTGGTTTCGTTTTTGTGCTGGTGTCTGTGTTCCTTGCTGGCGCAAGAACAAGAACCTGAGACTCCGCCACCACCGCCGCTTCCGCCTCCGCAAGCCCGAATGCACGAGCGACTGGCAATTCGGGCCGGACGCATGTTTGATGGGAAGTCAGATGCCCTCGAGAAACAGCAGATCATTCTGGTCGAAGGCACGCGCATTGTCCAAGTAGGACCCGCGAGCGAAGTACACATTCCAGCGGGCACTGAGGTGCTCGATCTTACCAACGCGACGGTTCTGCCGGGCCTGATTGACGGGCACACTCACATTTTCGCGAGTGGCCCGGACCTCGACTCGCAGATGCTGAAAGAGTCTTTGCAGTACCGCGAATTGGAAGCTCTGGTCAATGCCCAGCGCGACCTTTATATCGGTTTCACTACGCTGCGCGATCTGAAGACTCTCGGCGGAATGTATGGCGACGTTGATCTGCGAACTGCCATCAACAATGGGCTGGTGCAAGGTCCTCGCTTGCAGGTTTCCGGGCGCGGCTTCCAGACCACAGGCGGCTTTCGACCCAAAGGCTATTCACGTGATATTCCGTTGCCTTCGATGCTGGAAACCGTCGATAACCCGTGGGACGCGCGCAAAGGGGTCCGGGAACAACTCATAAATGGCGCAGACTGGATCAAGTTTTATGCCAACTATGATTTCACGTTTGCGCCGGACGGAACCCTGGTTATACCGCCCACTTTCACACTGGAAGAAGTCCAGGCGTTCGTCGAAGAGGCCCATGATAAGGGTCACAGAGTTTCCTGCCATGCCTTTGGCGGCAAAGGACTGCGCAACTGTCTTACTGCTGGCGTAGACACGATTGAACACGCGGTGCAACTTTCCGATGACGATATTCAGCAGTTCAAGGCAAAGGGCATCTATCTAATCCCGACCCTCTACCACTACCAGCTAGAGCGGGAACATGACGCCAAGAAATATGGTGGTCATACGGTGGCGGACGTATCCGAACCGAATTTTCGTCGGGCCGTCGCTGCCGGGGTCAAGATCGGCTTCGGGACTGGAGTCGGACCTTTTCCTCATGGCATCCAGACAAAAGAATTCGAGTACATGGTGAAGTTTGGAATGACGCCAGCACAGGTCATTCGCGCCGCAACCATCGTGGATGCTCAAATGATGGGGTGGAGCGCTGAGATCGGCTCCATCGAGCGCGGAAAATTCGCGGACTTCGTGGCTGTGTGCGGGGATCCACTGGCCGACATCACAGAACTTGAGCGCGTGAAATTTGTAATGAAGGGTGGGCAGCTTTTGCGTAACGATCTGAATTCTCCGGGCGCTAAGGGATGCAATCAGAAATGATTCCGACGGATATTCGAGTTGAAAATGCTAAGGCGTGACTTCGGGAAGGTAGCTATCGCGACGCTTGCGGCCAGCACATTGCCGCTTACGTCTGCGCAAGGTACAGATGCAAGGCCCGTTGCAGCTTTCCCAAAAACTCCCGGCCTGACAGATTACGTTGGCAAGTTTGTTGTAAGCACAATCTGTGAAGACATTCCTGCGGAGGTCATCGAACTTGGCAAGAAATCCATTCTTGACGGATTGGGCCTGGCTTTGGCCGGATCACGCGCCGAGACAGGAACTATATGCCGGGAGTATCTCCAGGAGCTCACGGTCTGCGGTGGGCAAGCGATCGTCATTGGCTCGGGAATCAAGACCTCATCTCGCTTTGCAGCACTTGTAAACGGAGTTTCGATTCACGCCGATGATTTCGACGATACGCAACTCTCCGCTGCAAAAGACCGTGTGTATGGCTTGCTGGTCCATCCTACTGTGCCTGTCCTTCCGGCCGTCCTGGCGCTTTCAGAGGGTCGAAGTATTTCCGGCAAGGAGTTGATGCTGTCCTATCACGTGGGCGTCGAGGTGGAGTGCAAAATTGCCGAAGCGATCTCGCCGCGTCATTATCAGGATGGATTTCATTCAACTGGAACATGCGGGCCGCTTGGTTCGGCAGTGGCGTCAGCAAAGCTGCTTCGCTTTGATCAATCGAAGGTTCAGAATGCACTTGGGCTGGCTGCCAGTCAGTCCGGCGGGCTGAGAGAAAATTTCGGTACCATGACGAAGCCGTTTCAGGCTGGACACGCCGCCGAGTGCGGCGTTGTGTCAGCGAATCTGGTTGCGCTGGGCTGGACCGCAGCAGAGCAAATTCTGGAGGCGGACCGAGGCTTTTTCCACGCCTTCGGGGGATCTTACGATCCATCTGCAATCATGGATCGCCTGGGCAAGCCGTGGACATTCGCGTCTCCAGGTGTTTCCTTGAAGCCTTATCCTTGCGGCTCCCTCAGCCATCCTGCAATGACTGAATTGATGCGTTTGATTGAGGCCAATAATATCCAGGCCAATCAGGTCGAAAAAGTCGATGTCGGTGCTAATCACAACATGACGACGACACTCCTTCATCACCAGCCGAAGACTGGACTTGAAAGCAAGTTCAGCATGGAATTCTGTCTGGCAATCCTGCTCCTGGAGCGAAAGGCTGGCTTGGGCGAGTTTTCCGACAAGATAGTTCAGCGAGCTGACGTGCGGGAGATGATTCGAAGAATTAACTTTTACGTTGACCCCGAGGCCGAGAGCGCCGGTTTCGACAAGATGACATCAATCCTAAAAATCCACTTGAAGGACGGAAGAGTCATTACAGGCCGCGCTGATTTTGCCAAAGGGAGTCCGGCGGATCCGATGACTTTTGAAGAAGCGGCAACAAAGTTCCGTGGATGTGCTGATTACGCGGAGTGGCCAAAAAATAAGTCGGAAAGCATCATCGCTTTCGTCAGGGCCTTGGATTCGGCTTCAGATGTGGGAGCGCTCTCGCAGTTGCTATCAGCTGAGAAGGGATAAGCGTGGGCTCATGAAGACTTTTAACATCGCGGTCATCGCAGGCGATGGCATCGGAAAAGAAGTAGTCCCAGAAGGCATCCGAGTGCTGGAAGCGGCAGGGGAGCGCTTTGGATTTCGATTCAAGTGGCACGAGTTCGACTGGAGTTGCGAAACATACGTTAACACCGGAAAGATGATGCCCACGGATGGTATCCAACAACTGCGGCCGTTCGATTCGATCTTTCTGGGAGCCGTTGGACATCCGAGCGTTCCGGATCACGTTTCACTCTGGGGACTCTTAATTCCCATCCGGCGCCATTTTCGGCAATACATCAACTTGCGGCCCGTGCGCCTTTTTGAAGGTATTGAAACTCCACTCAAGAATTGGAAGCCCGGACAAATTGATTTCTGCATCGTTCGCGAGAACAACGAAGGTGAGTATTCAAATATCGGTGGCCGTCTCTACGAAGGAACTGATGAGGAAATGGCCATCCAGCAGACGGTTTTCACGCGGCGTGGAGTAAACCGCGTCTTACGCTTCGCCTTCGATTTGGCCCGGAGCAGAAAGAAGCACCTGACCTCGGCTACCAAATCCAATGGGATCATTCATACGATGCCGTTCTGGGACGAGTGTTTCCATGCAATGGCGGCGGAATACCCGGAAATTCGTACTGATCAATATCACATAGATATCCTGACGGCCCACTTCGTGCGGCATCCTGACTGGTTTGACGTTGTCGTGGGTTCTAACCTCTTCGGGGACATTCTTTCTGACCTTGGCCCCGCTGTGGTGGGATCGATAGGCATTGCACCCTCCGCGAACCTCAACCCAGAAAAAGAATATCCATCCATGTTCGAGCCGGTTCATGGCTCTGCGCCGGACATTGCCGGGCAAGGGATAGCAAATCCCATTGGTCAGATCTGGTCTGGCGCCATGATGCTGAGGCATCTCGGCGCCCCCGAAGCAGCTGATGCGGTCGAGAATGCGATGACCGAGACTTTGGCGCGCTCAGACGTTCGCACTCCAGACATTGGGGGGAGTGCGACGACCAAGGATTTGGGTGCCGCTATCGCCTCGCAGGTGAGTAAAGTCACTCATTCCGTTAGCCAGTGATTACAGATTGACCGTTCTCTTCAATCCCGGCTTGACGCCAGGAATTGCCAAACCGTGCAGTCTCAAACCATGACACCGCCGACCGATCGGGAATCAAAGATCTGGCCGGTGATCCGTGTCTCCAGCGGCAATTTCCTGGAAATGTATGACTTCATGGTGTTCGGTTATTACGCTTCCGCCATCGGCAATGCGTTTTTCCCGAATGGCAATCCATTCCTGTCATTGATGTTGTCGCTCATGACCTTCGGTGCGGGTTTTCTGATGCGGCCCCTCGGAGCGATTGTCCTTGGAGCCTACACCGATCGCCATGGACGTCGCGCCGGCCTGATTTTGACTTTGGGGCTGATGTCTATAGGCATCATTTCCATAGCCTGCATGCCCGGATATAAGACCATCGGGCCGCTAGCTCCGCTGCTTGTGCTGATTGGCCGCTTGCTGCAGGGGTTTTCCGCAGGGATGGAATTGGGCGGTGTCTCGGTTTATTTGTCAGAGATCGCAACGCCAGGACACAAGGGCTTTTATGTAAGTTGGCAATCGGCAAGCCAGCAAGTGGCTGTCATGTTCGCCGCGTTGGTCGGGGTGATCTTGCATTCCAGCCTTCCACAGCAAAAAATCATGTTATGGGGCTGGCGCATTCCGCTGCTTCTCGGCTGCGCGATACTTCCATTTTTATACCGGCTCAGACGTTCGCTTCAGGAAACTGGCGAATTTGCCGCGCGCAAACGGCGGCCGAGCACGTCCGAAATACTTCGCTCGCTCACTGCAAACTGGAGGATTGTGCTCATCGGAACCATGATGGTGACGATGACGACCGTCTCGTTCTACATGATCACTGCTTATACCCCGACTTTCGGAAGCTCTGTGCTCCATCTGGCAAACCTCGACAGCTTGATCGTTACCTTATGCGTCGGAGCTTCCAATCTGTTCTGGCTCCCGGTGATGGGAGCATTGTCCGACAGGATAGGACGGAGACCCTTGTTACTGCTCTGCACCACCCTGATGCTGATCACAGCCTATCCGGTGATGTTATGGCTGGCCGCTGCGCCCTCATTCTCGAGACTGCTCATCGTCGAACTCTGGCTGTCTTTCATCTTTGGCAGCTACAACGGTGCCATGGTCGTTTTCCTCACAGAGATCATGCCCCTCAATGTGCGGACCACAGGGTTTGCGCTTGCCTATAGCCTGGCCACTGCTGTCTTCGGTGGATTTACTCCGGCGATCAACACTTATCTCATTCACGTCACTGGGAATCGGGCGATTCCCGGTCTGTGGCTATCTTTGGCTGCTGCCTGCGGTCTCGGTGCTTCGCTCTTGGCCAAGCCTCAGCCAAGTATGACCGAGGCTGCTAGATGATTTCCAGCAGAATAAGCAATCGCCTGACCGACAAGGACAGCATTGTGCTGTCCGACTTCGACAACAAAACCAACGACAGTGTATTCGACGGCACACTGAAGCAAGGACTCTCAGTACAGCTTGAAGAATCGCCTTTTAACCTGACGGCGCGCAAAATCACACACTTCAAATGAGTCGTTATTACACAATCGGCTGTTCACAGGGGAAGACCAGCTCAAAGATCCCGACGACGTATTATCTGCGGCCAAAAGCCGAAAAGAGGAGATCAGGGAACAGATGAAGCACCTACAGCACGAGCTCGATCGCACGAAGCCCAAGAAAAAGAAAGCGAGATCGGTACGCAAAAGGAGAACACCCCGGAGGTGATCGTTATGCCGCTGCGGAGAATCCGCAGCGGCCATTTCGTTACTGCGATGCTGCGTCCATCCCGCAACTTACGGCACACCTACTCCCCAGTACCCAGCATAATGGGTGTGAAGGTCCGCACTTGTAATCCGCTTTCCGGTTCCAGCGTAATGCCGTCGGCAGCGTAACTTGGACACCGATTTTACGAGCCAGAAATGCAAGCCTGCCGTGAAATGAGCGACCCGACATATAGGTGACAAATAGAATTGGTGAGCGCGGCAGGAATCGAACCTGCGACCCTCGCATTAAAAGTGCGATGCTCTACCGACTGAGCTACGCGCCCGAACCATTGCCTCAATCAGGCATTGCTCAACCAAATCCTTCAAACGCAAGATTCGAAAGCCCTTGGCGCAATAGCTCTGCCTTAAAAGGACGCTCAGGATGTGGCCTGCTCTATAGTGTTCAACAACTTAGAGTACGCTAGGAGCTCAAAAAGATGCCCTTTTGGCAGTAGCTGGACGCAACTTGGACGCAAGTGTGTGACCCCTTTCCGTGTTCGCTTGTTCGAGTCAGTTCTCGAAACGGTTTTCGCGATGCGCGTTTCTTGCCGAGTCACGGGCAACCTTCCCCAATCCGTTATGGAAGGGTTGCCGACCACACGCTAGCAAATCGGAAATTACGTCGCTCGCCGCTGTGTGGGACGATTAGGTTGACTCTTGAAGCGGCTTCGGTTCGGGATTTAACGCAGTGCTCCTGAGAGCCGATCGGAAGGTACAAGAACCAACGCTTTTTAACCATAGCCGGACAACTCTATAAAAAAGCACTTGCATCTATACTACAGATGTAGTAGTACTACATACGCGCATAGGAGATATACATGGCCGGTCCGGCATTGAGCAAACTCGAGCTTCGTATTATGGAGGTGTTGTGGAACCGCGACACCGCGTCCATCCGTGAAATCCAGGAGAGTTTCCCGGAAAAGCAGCGACCCGCCTACACCACCATTCAAACAACGGTTTATCGGCTCGAGGCCAAAAACGCGGTGTGCCGCGTGAAAAAAGTCGGGAACTTTCACGTGTTCGAAGCCGCGGTGTCGCGCGATGTCGCGCAACGCCGGCTGATTGATGACCTGCTGGCCCTGTTCGGGGGCCGCACCCAACCGGTGATGGCGCACCTGATTGAATCGGGCAAGCTGACCCTTGCCGACGTGAAGGAAGCGCAAAAGATCCTGCGCAAATTGCAAAGGAAGGAGAAACCGGAATGACCGTTCATTCTCAGTCGGGTCTTTGGAATACAGCTGCTCCGGTGTTGGGAGACCACTTGTGGCAGTCGACAGTGTGCGCCGTAGTTGCTGCGTTGCTCACGCTCGCACTGCGTCGCAATCAGGCCCGAGTCCGGTATTGGCTCTGGCTGGCTGCGTCAATCAAGTTTCTGGTGCCTTTCTCAGTTCTGGTGGCGCTCGGCAACCGTTTCGCCTGGCGGCATATTTCGAACGCGGGCGGCGCGCTCTATGTCGCAATTGAGCAGG